>Ga0214247_1000643_pt1 | contig 19762 bp, 17 predicted proteins | sample TroBogypolimnion_18_FD_153085 | JGI IMG/M metagenome (GOLD analysis project Ga0214247, IMG submission 153085) | Freshwater microbial communities from Trout Bog Lake, WI - 03JUN2009 hypolimnion | ecosystem: Environmental > Aquatic > Freshwater > Lake > Hypolimnion/Profundal zone ... | reverse complement strand
TGTGATGTGTCGGGACATCGTTGACAGATGTGGCGAAAGATAGTTGACACTTCACTTTTGTTTTCTAGATCTCTTCGTCATTTCATCTATCAAGATGTTTGTCCAGTAAGTTCTGTTCGGCTCAATAATGTGCTTAGAGAGAATCTCCCCACTCTTCTTTTCCACAACTGATACTTTGTAGTGATCAACAACAACAAAAACTTTCTTGAATTGGTTATCAATTCCCACCCCTAGGTGATGCATCTTGCCGGCCCTGCGTAGTGAGAGTTTCCCAAATTGATCAACGCTGTCATGGCGGACTCGGTAGTGCTCTTTGTCTTTAGCTGCTTTAGGAGTGGCCTTGACCGTTGCTTCATAAGAACTTTGTGGAGTTCGCATCTCCAGTGCTTTATGCGGACGCCGGGTGTTATAGATGGCTCGGAATTCATCGAGTTGGCGTTGTAACTCTTTAAGATCCTTTGCAGCTTCTTGTTCTACTAGCCACTTCTTAAGAGTTTGATGGAACCGTTCTATCTTGCCTTGGGTCTCTGGATGTCCAGGAGAACCATTCTTCTGAACTATCTCGAGTTCTGAGAGGAGATATTCAAAGCCATTCTTGCCCTTAACAAATCGGCCTGTGTAGACGATGCCGTTATCTGTGAGCGTTGAAAATGGCGTTCCATAAGTCTTTCGGCACTCATTAAAGGTGTTAATGACGTTCTGCCCTGTCACTGCCTTAAAGACGGTGCAACCTAAAAGTAAACGCGAATGATCGTCCAGCCAGTTGATAATCTCAACATCACTGCCATCGGCTAAACGCCAATGAGTGAAATCAGATTGCCAGGTTTCATTCGGTTGCACCGCTTCAAAGCGGGTGATGTAGGCCTTGGGACGCTTGGACGGTGTGGGTGTCACAAGGCCCGCAGCACGCAAGATGCGCCAGATAGTTGAAAGCGCTGGAACATGCAGCTTTGATTCACCTAAGTGCCAAGCAATCGATGCAGCTCCGGCATCTAGACCTTGTGTTAATAGCTCAGTGCGCAGTCTGATGATCTCCCCTCGCAACTCATCACTTAGCGCCCTTGGATTGCTCTTGGGTCGCCGGCTTCTGGGCTCTAGCGCCTCAAGACCACCCTCCTTGTAGCGGGCCAGAAGTTGGTAGATCCACTGCCGGCTCACCCCAAAGCGCAAACCAGCCTGCGTGGGTGTTAAGCCATCGTGTAGGAGGCTAAGGATGATGACCTGGGAAAGCGCATTGGGACGAGGACTTTGTAACATCCCAAAGTGTCACCTATGTCTCGACACATCTGTAAACTATGTCATGGAACAGGACACCTTCAAGCGCACAATTCAGGAATATTAAAGAATGAAAAAAGTCCCCAATATTTCATTGGGGACTTTTTTTCATCCGCGTTACTAATGGAAGTCGAGTGAGTTGGCAGGCCTCCACATTGTCGTGACTGTATGCCCCGATGGGATGGTGAAGCTACCGTGGGGGCGAAAGCCAACACTCATGTAACGCTCGTTGTTCGCTGGATTGGTCGACTCTAGGTAGGCCGGAGCTCCTAGAGCATCGATACGTGCGAGATTCTCACACAAGAGCGCCATGCCTGATCCTTGACCGCGATGATTCTTGTGTGTGCCGAGCAAACTTAAGTAGTAGTGGGGTTCAATCGGACGCGATGCTTCGAAGAGCTCAAGGATCGTGAGAATATTGTCAGCAACTTGCTGGTCCGCAATCGAGAGAAGGAAACTTCCGAAAGAATCTTCCTCTTCAGCTGTGAATTCATCACTTCCAGGTGGTAGCCAGGTCGCTGCAGATTGACCTCGCTCAGTGACGAAGGTCCAGGGATACCGGAGCGCTGACGTAACAAATTGGCGCCAGAACGCATCCGCCTGTGTGGCTCGTCGGGTAACATCTGGAAAAACTGGACCCCATAAAGGATCCTCAAAGAAAGCTGAAGTAAAGATTTCGATGATTCCGTCAATATCCGATGGCGTTGCAACTCGAACAGACCTTACCGCGCTGCCGATAATTGGATCTGTTCGTTGCTCGACGTTGATATGACTTGAATCATCAACAACCATTTGGAAACTCTAATGAACTAATCGTTGGAAGCGCAATCCAGAACAAAATCACCCGCTGAGGGGTTCCAAAATTCCTAGTTACCCAGACGAGCATTTCTGCATAAATCACGCCATTTTCCACTACTTCTAGTTGGTGCCGTGAGAAACTTGGGCATGAAATCAGGCAAGGAAACCATTTATTACGATAACGGTAATGTTAAACATTCCGGGTCTTACAAAGATGGAGAGATGCACGGACTTTGGAAGTTCTATCGCAGAGATGGGAGCTTGATGCGAGCCGGGAAAATGAGCCAAGGCAAGCAAGTTGGAATTTGGACTACATACCATCGAGATGGTTCTATAGTGAAGGAAACTAGCTTTTAGTTCTAACTCTCGGCGCTCACCTTCGCGATAGGTGACCAACGGCAAGCATCCTCAGGATCTTCCCAAATTGTCTGAGTCGGAGCTGGAACCCAAAGTTCAATAAATTCCAATTTCTGATCAGGATCGCTTGTGAAAGAGTGCATCTCTTCTTCTTCTGACATGACGACATCACCAGGCTCCAATTGGAAACTATTCCCACCACCATGGAATGTTCCGGCGCCATTAATAATGAAGAAGTAGTGGCGACTACCTGTGTGGTAGTGAGCGGGGGCATCTCTGCCAGCTTGATAAGTAACCCAGTCGGCTTGCACGTCAGTCGTTCCGAAAATCTCTTTTGTAACTAAGTCGATGCGCTGACGTCCGTCACGTAGAGACTCGGCACGAGGCAACTCTCTCTTTTTCACAATCTTGGCCATAAATCCTCCTCAATGTCCTTGTGGACAATATAGACCTGGTATTGCCTTGAAGTCACTGGGCTAGGTCGGCCGGAGCTGCAAGGTAATGCTTTACTTAGGCCATGAAATTTCGCAGATTACGTGATTTAAGTGTTTCGGCTCTTGGACTTGGCTGCATGGGAATGTCCGAATTCTATGGTCCACGTGATGATGCTGATTCGATAGCGGTTATTCATCGATTTTTAGATCTTGGCGGAAACTTTGTTGATACCGCTGATATGTATGGACCTTTCAAGAACGAGGAATTGGTGGGTCGCGCGATTGCCGGCCGCCGAGATCAGGTGGTTCTCGCCACCAAATTTGGTAATGAGCGATTTGCAGATGGAACACGACGAATCAACGGAAGCCCAGACTACGTAATCAAAGCGTGTAATGATTCCTTAAAGCGCCTTAACGTTGAATATATTGATTTGTATTACCAACACCGCGTAGACCGTGAGGTTCCTATTGAAGAAACTTGGGGAGCACTAAAGCAGTTGGTAGATGCAGGGAAGGTACGTCATCTAGGTATTTCAGAGGCTTCATCCGAAACCATCCGCCGTGCAAATGCAGTACACCCAATCACCGCTCTGCAGACAGAGTGGTCGCTCTGGAGTCGCGATGTCGAGGCAAATGGAATTTTGGAAACGGTTAAGGAATTGGGAATCGGGTTTGTGCCCTATTCGCCTTTGGGACGAGGTTTTCTCACGGGGGCTATAACCTCTATTGATGACCTATCGGCAGATGATGCGCGTCGCACTCATCCAAGATTCAAGGGCGATAACTTCACACAGAATCAAAAGATCGTTTCAGCCATCAAGGATATGGCGGATAAGAAGGGCATAACACCAGCACAACTTGCACTTGCATGGCTTTTGGCTCAGGCGGAAAATATTGTGCCAATACCTGGAACACGAAAGATTTCTAGGCTTGAGGAGAATCTCGCAGCGGTAGAAATAACTCTCGAGAAGAGTGATGTTGCAGCATTGAGTGATATACTACCTATTGGGGCAACCGTAGGAGATCGTTATGCGGATATGTCCTCGATTAACGGTTAATCTCATTACTGACTCTGATAGAGAGGTTTTCACCAATTAATAAGATATTTAAGAGTGTCTCAGCGGCAGTGGCTATAACAGTCTTAGGAATGGCTGTTGCTAATGCTCACGTTGAATTCAATCCAGATTCTGTCTCGGCAAATAAGGTACAGGTCCTGACGATTAACGTCCCTCATGATTGCACGACGGCATCAAAGACTCTAGAGGTAAAGATGCAGATACCGGCCAATGTTGATGTCAGCACATTTAAGGCGATCGGCGTCTACCAGCACGGCGTTCTCTTAAAAAAGTGGAGTGAATCAATTACTAAATCTGACATGAAGTCATATTTGAATATCAAAGGCCCGGCAATCCAGACAGGCCCAGATAGCGGTCCCAATGCTGCAAATTTCAAATTCCAATTTAAAACGCCGGCCGCAATTGGGTCACAACTTAAGTGGCCAACCGTGCAAATTTGCACGGGTGGGATATCGGTCCGCTGGATTCAGCCTCGTCCGGCCGATGGCAGCGATCCTGCTGAGGATGCTACTCCGGTGCCCGTTTTAAACCTGAAGAAGTAAGGCAAACTACCTCACGTGAATCCATTGAAAGTACCTGGTGGCTCTATGGCGTTGATTAAACGTCTCTGGGTTTCGCTAGGTATTCTCGTCCTTTCTATCTTCATCACATCTATTAACGCGACACCTGCTTTAGCTCATGCACAACTCATCGCCACATACCCACTTGATGGATCATCTCTGAAAGTGGCCCCCCATCAAGTGGCTCTGACGTGGGGCGAAGATGTAAAAACAGCGGCTAATGAGTTCTCCATACTCAATACCCAAGGGACGCGAGAGAGTTTTAGCTTTAGCTATCACTTCAACTCGGGGACACATGAAGGCACCGTCAATCTAACTCCAAATCAATTACTTGCGAAGGGAAGTTATATTGTCTCCTGGAAGGTAATCAGTCACGATGGTCACCTAGTCGGTGGTGCGTTTAGTTTTGGAGTAGATGTCTCTGCATCTACCGTCAAGCAGGTATCCCTTAATTCCTATCCAGATGAGATGTTGCAAGCGATATTTTGGATTTTTATTATTTTTGGATTTGGTTCGGTCATCGCTGGGCGGAAGCGAGAATTCCTTCTCTCGGCTTTGATTGTAATCACTACAAGTGTTCTGCGCCTCGCTAACAGTTATTCGATTATGGGGAGTGCACTCTTAAGCCGGGGGAGCAGCAAGATCTCCTTATTAGCAATTGCTACTTTCTTGATTGCGGTAGTTCTGGCGATTAAGGGTACTCAATCAAAATCTTCGAAGGTCACCACCCTTCTCTTAATTGCATTAACCTTTAGTTCACAAGCTCTATTTGAGGGTCACCCGCTTGATATCTCTGACCCATCCGTTTTACGGTATATATCAGTACTTCATTTGCTCTTTGCGCTCTTCTGGTCGGGGTCTGTAGTCGCGCTCGTCTTGAGGCCTACTAAGAGTCAATATGCAATGACGAGAATTGTTAGCACGGTGAGCATTCTTCTCGTTGTGCTATTTGGGTCACTTCTCAGTCTCTTCTTAGCGCTACCACTTCATTACCCGGGACACACTTCTTGGATTCTATTTTTTATCATCAAAATAGCTCTGATTTTCCTTGCACTGCTATTAGGGGTTTACCACCACTTTGTCGGAAAGAGGCTTTCCCAGGCTGAGGAATTTCGCATGGGCAAGACTCTAATTTTCGAGGTAATTGTCATGGCTGGGGTTTTGGCAGCTACTTCAATAATGGTTTCATATACCCCGCCTAAGGTTCTGCTTGACTCTTATTTGAAACCCGCAACTAAGACTTCAAGCACCAATAGTTTGTACTCGTATATTCCTTTGAATTTTGATAACGGAAGTACTGGCACATTTATCGCGCAGAAGGTTGTTCCTGGCACTGCAAATATGTTGATGGTTCAGTTCTCTCCTCAGGCAAAAATCCAACCTAAGAGTGTTGATATCTACCTATCTAATACTCAGTTGAAGATTGTGGATCTGTATGTGAAACTAGTTGGATACGGTAGCGAATTCATGGCATATGGAGTATTACCTGCTGCTGGAACATGGCACGTCAATGTCCAGGCGTTGATAGATGATTTCACGGAAACTCAGGCGAGCGTCACTGGGCAGTTAAAGTAAAGGAGAAGGTAGACCTAACTTTACAAATCTCTTCTTAGGGGAGAAGAACTAACCTGCAACTATATGAATGAGGCCTTCATAAGCTTGATCGATTGCCAATTTGGTGTCAGCAGTCAGTACGGTATTAACTGGGCCGCGCTGCTTAACTGAGGTAAAAATACCTTGCTTCACCAGTAAATACTTTTCTACCGCAACATAGGCATCTATCGTCGTCTGGAATTTAATCAACTTTGAAATGCCTTGATGAATGAGGCTGGCTCGGTCTGTATCCCCAACCTCGAGCGCCTCCCAGAGCGGCTTAATTGCCCAAACAATCTCACTTCCTGGCATCGTTCCAAATAATCCAAGCGGGTGAGTATCAAGCAAATCCATTCCGCTTTGACCTTCAAATACCAGGGCTTGCCCATTTGCGGCTCTTTGAATGGCTGCGACGCGCTCTGCTACGGGAACAGCTTCTGGCTTAAATTGAACACGTGAACTTCCAAAATCGTGAAGAAGTCGTTCGTACAACTCAATCGGCAGTGGCTGGCCCATATAGTTGCTCGCATCTTGCACAATAATAGGAATCTGGACCGCATCGAAAATCGAACGGTAATAGTGAAATATCTCTTCTGAAGTGGCGGGAAAACTGGCCGGGGGAGTCGCCATCAGCAGCGTCGCCCCATCTGCCTCTGCAAATTTTGCCTGTCGAACCGCTACCGCTGTGCTTTCCGCACCGATACTTACAATAAGTGGGAACCTTCCATCTATTAATTTAATAACCAGTTGCCATTGTGAGCGACGCTCATCTGAGCTAAAACGCATAATTTCTGAGACCATAGCAATAGAGAAGCCAGACACTCCTAATTCAATGAGCCAGTCAATCTCTCTCGCTAAAGGTGTCGGATCGATCGCCTCGTTTTCGCCCAATGGCATTTGCAAGACAGAATAAACTCCTCTTTTCATTTCTTATCCCTCTCCAAAGCCTGATTTTCTCGCCCCAGAAGGGGCAGAGGTGTAAACCGTCTTATCTCCTTGTCGGATCCAAATTTCAGCGCTCCCATTGGCGTCAAAGGTAGAGATAAATCGATCGGTGCCGCCCTCTTTTTGCACCCAGGCACCAAGACGGATGATGAAACCAACTTGGTCAAAAGTTGCCATGCCAGTCACATCGGTTGTCGCGATAACTCCAAAGGCATCTTTGCCTGTAAAAGAAATTCCTGCGGCGCTTACTTCCTTGTCATTAGCGGTGCCTGGCAAGTCTTTCCAAAGATAAGCATTCCAATCTTTGTAGTCACTTGCGGTTCGCTGGTAATGAATGGTGAGGTGGACGGTATCTGGCAGCGCAGCTCGGGCTGGCGCCAACCAGAGAACTGGCTGTACTAAAGCGAGGACCAAGGAAAAAGTTAGAAGCATGGCACGGTGGGGGCGCTGAATCATAGAAGGAGTTTAACTTGAATCGGGCCGCTTCTAGCCAAACCTCGAGAAGCCTCTGACCTTTCTTATCGCAAGTTAGCTATCTGCTCGTGATAGAAATCTGAGCCAAAATCTCGCAACACATCGGAGTACTTCTTCATCCCCCAACTCCAAAAATCAAAATCAAGTTCAGATATCCCATCTTGAATCGACGCCCAAAGTGTCCAACCGTATTTGGCATAAACGCTAAATAGCCAAGCTCGCGCAAATTTGTCCGGGCGATCGGATCCATAATAGGCAGTGACCAATTCACGAAGTGATTCGATAGGTAGAAATGATTCTGACCAGAGGTTGCCTAGTTCGAAGCATGGATCATTATTCCCAGAGTACTCATAATCAATAAGCCAAATTTTCTCTCCATCGTCGATGAAATTGGCGGCGAGGAGATCGTTGTTACATGGAACCTTGCCTTCATCGGTAGCTTGGAAAGCTTCGAAGAGTTCAGCACCATATCTCGCTAAATCGTCATATTCATCAGGAATTTTGAATCCGCGCTCTTTGACAATAGATAGGTAGCTTTTTTGTATTTCGAACATATCGAAATCTCGGACGAAGGGTTTAGCCTGATGTAGTTTCTTTATGCTTTGCGCGATACGAGGGATATTTGCAGCGACATCCTGAGAGCTATATGTCTCCCCGGTCAAAAAACCGATTACCAATAACCCAGCGCCTGGCAAGTAGTCATAGACCGGCGCACCCACTCCAGCATCGGCGGCAATTATCGAATTTCGATATTCCGCCTCACGATTTATAGATAGAAGGCTTGACTCGTTACTCGAAATCCGAGCCACGTAAATCCCCGACTCCGTGGATACCTTGAGATTGCGATTCGTCAGACCTCCTGATAATTCGGAAATTTCGCTCCGACTTTGGAGCCGCGGCACTTGATCGAGCAAGGCACCGAAAGTTTGTTCTAATTGCGTTGCAGACAAACTCATTACAAAAGGATACATTTGCAATATGGTCAATGAACAGTTCCCGAGCAGGTCAAAAGTGGTAATTATTGGTGGAGGTGTGGGTGGGACATCGGTTGCTTATCACCTGACGCAATTGGGAGAGCACGATGTAGTTCTGCTTGATCGTAGCGACTTAACCAGCGGCTCAACCTTCCACTCCGCGGGCCTCGTAGGTCAACTGAGGGCAGATCCCACGCTGACTAAGATGAATATGCACTCAGTGGACCTATATCGGCAGTTGGAGAAGAGCGAGACACCGCCTTCATGGGTTGAATGTGGAAGCATCAAATTAGCATCCACTCCAGAGCGGCTGGAAGAGATTCGCCGCCAGATAGGTTGGGCCAAGACCTTCGGGTTAGATCTGCAGGAAATTTCTCCTAAAGAGGCGCAGGAGCGCTTTCCACTCATGGTCTTGGATGGCGTTGTTGGAGCATGCATCATGGAGTCTGATGGCCAGGTAGACCCATCGCAGCTAGCGCAGGCGCTTGCCAGTGGTGCCCGTCGTGGAGGAGCGAAGATATTTCCTCATACTCGAGTACTTGCGATTCGTACCAAGAATCAACGGATTGTAGGAGTTGAAACCGAGAAAGGATTTATTGAATGTGAGATCGTTGTTAATTGTGGAGGTATTTATTCCGCTGAGATTGGTCGCTTGGTTGACGTGCGTATCCCAATTGTTCCCATGAGTCATCAATATTTAATAACAGATAACTTCTTGCCAGCTGGAGCACCAAAACTTCCATCGTTGCGGGATCCAGATCTGTTGATCTACTTCCGTCAGGAAGTCGATGGATTGGTGATGGGTGGTTACGAACGCGATTCCAGACCATGGGTAACTAGTCGCGAAAAGTTTGATGATATCCCCAAGAATTTCAACAACATGCTACTACCCGAAGAGTGGGAGCGTTTTGAAGAGATCGCCATCAATTCGCAAAAGCGAGTGCCGAAAATGGGTGAGATAGGCATCAAGAAATTTATCAATGGCCCAGAAGCTTTCACACCAGATAATGAATTTTGCTTGGGGGAGACGGAAGTCGGCGGTTTCTATGTTGCAGCGGGATTCTGTGCTCATGGTATTGCTGGCGCTGGAGGTATCGGAAAAGTCATGGCGGAATGGATTGTTGGCAACGAACCGCCAATGGATTTATGGCATATGGATATCCGCAGGTTTGGGAGTTCATATGAATCCCCAGCTTTCACGATGGATCGCGTCCAAGAAAATTACGAGCAATATTACGATATTCACTATCCACTCGAAGAGCGCCAAACTGGGCGACCTGCAAAGACATCTCCAGTATACGAGTGGCATAAAGCTCACGGAGCAGTGTTTGGTGAGAAAGCTTCATGGGAGCGAGTTAATTATTACGAAACTCATGTTGGTGACGAAGGCAATCGTCCTTATGGTTGGGCAGGTAAGAATTGGTCTGCAGCAGTCCAAGTCGAACATCAGATTACGCGCACCTCTGCTGGTATCTTTGATGAATCCAGCTTCGCTAAGTTAAAGATTAGTGGCCCCCGAGCTGGCGAATTTCTTAATTTGGTATGTGCCAACAATGTTCTTCGGGGTATCAACCGAACCGTTTATACCCAAGCGCTAAATACTAAGGGCGGTATCGAATCTGATTACACCGTAACGCAAATTTCCGAAACAGAATTTCTAATTATTACTGGAACCGCATTTGGCAATCATGATGGTGGATGGCTTCGTAAGCAGCGGCGCGAATTGGAATTTGCAGATGTTGAGATCTCTGATTTAACCGCTGAGTTGGCGGTCTTTGGAATTTGGGGCCCAAAGGCTCGAGATATATTGCAAGCAATAACATCTTACGATTTAAGCAACGAGAATTTCCCATTTATGCATTCGCGTGAAATAGAAATATCAGGGGTCTCATTGCGTGCGACTCGCATTACCTATGTTGGAGAACTAGGTTGGGAACTCTATCTACCTGTTCAAGAGGGGATGAAGGTTTGGAACGCCCTGATCGAAGCTGGAAGGACATTCGGTGCTGAACCTTGTGGCTATCGAGCTATTGAATCTCTGCGCCTTGAAAAGGGATACCTGGCTTGGGGGAGCGAAATCAATACGGAGACGACGCCTCTTGAAGCTGGACTTGCATTCGCGGTTTCACAGAAGAAGAGCGCTTTCATCGGTAAGGCGGCCTTACTTGCTAACCCTCAACCATCTAGGGCTTTAGTAGTTATTACCTTTGATGATCTCAAGCGGACTCCGTTAGGCAACGAACCGATAAGGGTCAATGGAGAGATAGTTGGGCGAATCAAGAGTGGGGGCCAGGGTTACACTCTCCAAAAAGGGATTGGGTACTCCTACCTTCCCAACGAATTCACGGCGCCGAACACAAATTTAGAGGTGGAATTCTTCGGCGAGTGGGTAGAAGGCTCTGTACGAACCTCGCCACTCTTCGATCCAGAGGGTCTTCGCATAAAAGCGTAGGAAGGCCTACTCGCCACCTTTGACGCTGCGCAATAGAACTTGAGCGACGTCAAGGACTTGTACATCCGATTCTCGCGCCTGTACTCCGTCGGTGACCATGATGCGACAGAATGGACAGGCAACCGCAACTTCTGATGCTCCGGTGGCTAAAGCTTCATCTACACGCGTCAAATTGATACGAGTCCCAATCGATTCTTCGACCCACATTCGGCCTCCGCCGCCACCGCAACAAAATGACCGCTCTTGATTGCGTGGCATCTCGGTAATATCGCAACCGCTCGCTTCCAGGAGCTCGCGTGGAGGTGCATAAATCTGATTATGTCGACCCAGGTAGCAAGGGTCGTGATAGGTCAACTTAGTCTCTGATTTGTGAGGGCTCGGCTTTAATCGTCCCTCTTTGATTAAGGTATTTAAAAGTTGGGTGTGGTGCAACATCTCGAGTTCGAAGCCGCTTTGTGCGTAATCCTTGCCTATTGTTGTGAAGCAATGTGGGCAGGTGACGACCACTTTTTTCTTTCCTTTAGAGCGACCAGCAAAAACTTCATTGAATGTTTCGATGTTCTCGGCTGCCAGAATCTGGTACAGGTATTCATTGCCTGAACGGCGAGCGGGATCTCCGGTGCAGGTTTCGCGATTTCCTAGGACGGCAAAATTAACGCCCGCCATGTAGAGCAACTCCGCGACAGCTTTGGTTGTCTTCTTAGCTCGATCTTCATATGCACCTGCACATCCAACCCAGAAAAGGTACTCAACTTCATCTGGAAGAGTTCCGCTGACAACTTTTACCGGGAAATCACATTCCGCGATCCAGCCTTCACGATTGTCCTTGTTAGATCCCCAGGGATTTCCAGCCTGCTCCATATTGCGAAAAGTTCCGTTTAATTCCTTCGGGAAATTGGATTCAACCAAAACTTGGAAGCGGCGCATATTTACGATGTGATCAATATGTTCGATACCGACGGGGCAGGCGTTAACGCAGGCTCCACATGAGGTACAGGCCCAAAGGATGTCGGTCGAAATCGGTGCATTTTCCCCCACCAGATTTTCGCTCTCAACTACCTTCGCCATAGCATGATCGCGCATAGACATAATCAACAATTTTGGCGAGAGAGGCTTATCGGTATGCCAGGCCGGACACTGAGACTGGCAGCGTCCACATTCGGTGCAGCTGGTCATGTCCAGCAGACCTTTCCATGAAATATCTCCCCGCGTTCCCAGGCCGAAGAGATCATCCTCTGCGGGATCCTCAAAATTGATCGGCTTACCTTTGGAGAGCATCTCCGGCAAAGCACCCAGCGCAGGCTTTGAAATATTTCTTTTGTAATAAATATTGAAGAAGGCTAAGAACCTATGCCAGGCCACGCCCATGGTTAAGTTAGAGGCAATCACAATGAACCAAGCCATTGAAATAATGATTTTGATGGTGGCCACAATGACTATCGCGTTCTTGATCGATGTCTGAGACATCGAGTTAAAGGTAAGTACCGCCGGCCATGAGATCGCATAATGCCAATTCCATGAGGTGACGCCCGCTAGTGCACCTTCAAGACCCCGCAGGGCAATTACGCAGAAAACAACCGCCAAAATGGTCGCTTCAACGTAATAAGCCTTTCCCATTGACGATCCCGCGAAACGATTGCGAGAGCGAAGTCTGGTCACTTGGCGAATTCCAATCAACGTGACGATTCCAATTCCTGTAAGAGCTGCGATTGACTCTGCAAAAAGTTCATAGCCAACGAAGTGTCCGATTACAGGTAAGGAGAAAGTGGGGTCGATAACTTGGCCATATGCAGTAAGCAAGGTTCCAAAGAGAACGATGAAGCCGACCATCACAAACCAGTGCGCGATGCCCGTACCGGTGAAGTTGAGCATCTTGGTATGACCAAGAATCTCTTTAAACATATTGCGCAAGCGTGCGCTTGGATTTCCGCTGCGAGTCGGATCCGGCTGTTGCTTTTTATAGATAGCGATTAATTGGCGAACTCGAATGGTTAGGAGCACCAACGCATAGCCAGTAACCAGGTAAGCGAGAACAGCGAGCAGGATAATCATTGGGATACAATAACCTTATTAATTAGCCCCAATCGGTAGATTTATCGTAATTCTTAAGGCTATTGGAGCGCTATTTAACTTCCCAGGTATCCCCACTAGCGAGCAGAGAAGCTAGATCCCCTGCGCCGTCTTTGGCAATTACGTGTGCGATCTGCTGGTTTACCAGCGATGAGTACTCGGGTCGGGCTACATCGCGGAAGATGCCGATCGGAACGTGGTCTAGTTCTGAGGCGGAGAGTCTCGATAAAGCAAATGCGTATGAAGGATCGGGATTGTTGGCATTATGAATTGCTAGGTCGCTCTCAGAGACTGTAGATAATTCAACAACTTTCATGGAGCCATTCTCCATAATGACGCCATGTGTCTCTGACTTGATCGGAGATCCATGAATTAACTGCAGAAGCGTCGCACCTTTCGTATCTCCATCTTTGACAGCTAAGAAAGCATCATCATTGAAGATAGGGCAATTTTGATAGATCTCAATGAGAGCAGATCCTTTATGTGCAGCCGCGGCTTGCAACATTTCAGTAAGGTGCTTGCGATCGGTATCTATTGAACGCGCCACAAAAGTGGCTTCTGCTCCGATAGCTAATGAAATGGGATTAAATGGCGTATCCAAGGATCCAATCGGAGTGGATTTAGTGACCTTGCCCGCCTCGCTCGTTGGCGAATATTGCCCCTTAGTTAGGCCATAAATACGATTATTAAAGAGCAAAATTTTGAGATTTACATTGCGACGCAAGGCATGGATCAAATGATTGCCACCGATCGAAAGCGCATCACCATCACCCGTAATAACGAAGATTGTTAAATCTGGGCGTGAAATAGCCAAGCCAGATGCGATTGCTGGTGCGCGACCATGAATCGAGTGAATTCCAAATGTTTCCAAATAGTATGGGAAGCGTGATGAGCATCCGATTCCCGAGATGAAGACAATATTTTCTCGAGGTAGCCCGAGTGTGGGCAAGAAGGATTGCACTGTAGAAAGTATTGAATAGTCACCACATCCCGGGCACCACCGCACCTCTTGGTCGGAAGTGAAATCTTTCTTAGTAAGAGCTACATCAGTCACTTAGCACCGCCATTGTCGCTTCGATAATTTCAGTAGTTGAAAATGGAAGGCCACGTACCTTGTTGTACCCCGTAATGTCCTTCAGGAACTCAGAGCGCAGCAGCATTGCCAATTGACCCAAGTTCATCTCGGGCACGATTACTCGATCATACTTAGCTAGAACATCTCCCAAATTCTTGGGAAATGGGTTGATGTATTTAAGATGAGCCTGGGCTACCTTTTGACCGTTTTCGCGAAGCGTTTCGACGGCTGCAGCGATCGGCCCAAATGTTGATCCCCAACCAAGAAGCAACACCTGAGCGTCGCCCGTTGGATCATCCACTTCTAAATCGGGGACTTGAACTCCAGCTACTTTTGCGGCGCGAGTGCGCACCATAAAATCATGATTAGTAGGATCGTAAGAGATCGCCCCAGTTTGATCAGCCTTTTCAACCCCGCCTATTCGATGCTCAATTCCTTTAGTGCCTGGGATTGCCCAGGGCCGAGCGAGGGTCTTTGGATCGCGACTATAAGGCATGAACTCCTCTTGGGTCTGCGCAAACTCAACGTGCAAATCTGGCAGTTCTGCATCGCTTGGGATACGCCACGGCTCCGAGCCATTTGCGATGTACCCATCCGAGAGAATAAATACCGGGACTCGATATTTAGTGGCGATTCTTACCGCCTCCAATGCCATATCAAAACAATCCTTTGGGGTAGCAGGAGCAATGACTACGACTGGTGATTCACCATTGCGCCCGTACATCGCCTGCAATAAATCGGCTTGTTCTGTCTTTGTTGGGAGGCCAGTCGAAGGTCCACCACGCTGTACATCAATAACAATTAACGGCAATTCCAACATTACGCCAAGACCTATCATTTCAGCCTTTAACGCCAATCCAGGGCCAGAAGTAGAAGTGACTCCAATGGCACCGCCGTAAGCAGCTCCGAGTGCCGACCCAACCGCTGCTATTTCATCTTCTGCCTGGAAAGTAATTACGCCAAACTTTTTATGCTTAGAAAGTTCGTGCAAAATATCTGAAGCCGGCGTGATCGGATAAGAACCTAAGAAGAGCTTGAGGCCACTCTGCTTAGCTGCAGCGATGAGACCATAAGAGAGCGCAGTATTGCCACTGATGTTTCGATATTTGCCTGCAGGCATTTTCGCTGGAGCGATTTGGTAGGAGACCGAAAACTCTTCGGTTGTTTCACCAAAGTTCCAGCCCGCTTTGAATGCGAGAAGATTGGCTTCGAGCAAGTCGGGTTTCTTGGCAAATTTACCAGCCAGAAATTTCTCCGTCGTCTCGGTAGGACGGCTATACATCCAGGTAAGCAGACCTAATGCAAACATATTCTTGGAACGCTCAGCGTCTTTACGCGATAAATTCAACTCTGAGAGCGTGGCTACCGTTAGGGATGTTAAAGCGATTGGATGAACTTTATAACCTTCAAGCGAGCCATCTTCTAAGGGGTTAGTCTCATAACCGACTTTTGTGAGATTTCGTGGAATGAATTCATCGGCATCAACGATAATCGTTGCACCTTTGGTCAGATCCTTAATATTTGCTTTCAGCGCTGCAGGGTTCATGGCGACTAATACATCTGGCGCATCACCCGGAGTTTGAATGTGGTGGTCAGCAAAGTGCAATTGAAATGAGGAAACTCCGAGCAGAGTTCCTTGTGGAGCTCTAATTTCTGCCGGGTAATTAGGAAGGGTGGAGATGTCGTTACCTAAGATTGCAGTATCCATAGTGAAGCGATCACCGGTCAATTGCATTCCGTCACCGCTATCGCCTGCGAATCTGATGGATACCTGGTGCAGAGGAACTACCGTCTTACTCACGCTTACATCTTGCCACTCCCAGGTCGTCTTCCGTAAGAGCTTGGCCCATTAATTAACCTTTGGGTGCTAACACTCTGGCAGCAGGGGAGAGACCAACTCTTTTTCAGAATGCGAATTACTCAATCATGCTAAGGGATGGATGCAGAGCAGGGTTTTGGCCACCGCAGATGCCAAGTCAAATATCGCCAAACTGGCATTAGCCAGCTAGGAGATTGATTGAGGTTGACGATAGGTGTTCGTTAGTGGCTGCAGACGAATAGCCACATTCGATGCATTGAACCATCAAGCCTGCGGCTTTGCTGTAAAAGAGTTCTAGATCCTGGGAGTGGCAAAAGGAGCATTCAGGAGCATCGAGTATTTGTTGCATTTCTACCCACCTTCCGCGCATAGGAATTAACCTTGAGGGGAAGTAAGACAATTTTTCCACTAAGTAGATTAAAAAGCAGGGCAAATCAGGTTAAGCGCAGATAGATATCATCTGAATAAATGCGATGAAATGGCGCCTCACGACTGCTGGTTCATCGACCACAAAGTCCAGATATGGGTGCGTACCGAACGAGGTTGCTTCAAGATCGTTGTAATCTGGAAGGCGATATCTTCGGAACGTAAGAAGCTTGCTAGAACTGGGGTCCCAGCCGTTCTTCCGGTCCCAATGGCAAATTCGGTCTCGGTTCCTGCTGGACAGACAAGCGCTACCCGAACCCCCTTTTCGCGAAGCTCACGATCGAGTCCTCCTGCTAAACCAACTTGGGCATGCTTAGTTCCTGCGTAGATCGACTCATCGGCGCCACTACGAAATCCCGCGACAGATGAGACGATGACGATATCTCCAGCTTTCTTTGCAATCATCGTTGGTAGGCAGGCACGAATAATATGAACAGTTCCTTCAAAATTTGTGCGCATCATTCGGTTCACTTCATCATCGCTGTAATCCAAGATTGAGCCATACATGCCGATTCCGGCATTGGGAATAACGGCGTCGATTGAGCCAAATTTATCAAGCGCTGCTTGCGCAATAGCTCGGCTCACAGTTGGATCTGAGCAGTCACCGGCGATGTATGTCGCATTGGCTTCGCCCAGAGAAGCAACCATTTCTTTGAGCCGAGCCTCATTGCGCGCATTGAGTACAACTTTTGCGCCTTGCTCTACTAGCTCTTTAGCGGTGGCGGCGCCCATTCCGGCAGTGGCTCCAGTGATGACAATTACTTGGTCTTTAAGATCTCGAAGTTGATAGCTCATAATCGAAGTATCTAGGCATCCTTATGGCCCCGCAACGCGAAAAGAGAGGGCGAGTAAGAATTGGCGGTGAACTGCCTTCAGTTAGTCGTCCCCTGAGCCACCTTTAATTGCAGGACGCGCACCAGTTATGGAGACCTTGGAAGTAGTAGTGATGGGCTGTTGAAGAGCAGATTGCGAAGCAACGATCGTCGTGCTCGAACTAGGCAGCGGTGAAGCTACATTGGCGGCGCGGTTGAGTTCAGCGCCAACTGCTCCCGCGCTCACTGCAATTCCAACGGCCAGAAGTGTTATTTGGAGTTTCATAAGGGGAGTTTGCTGCCTCTGGATGAGATGTTCCTGAGAGCCTTCCGAAACCACGCTTAGAGTAGATGAAAATGCATCGGACGGTGCAACTTCTCGCTATCGGAGTGGCGGGTTGCTTCCAACCTGGAACTTCTAACATAGGTTTCATAACTAAAAAGCGAGAGCAGGCCCGCAACTATTAGCAGTGTGTAGCGCATAACATGGCTCATAAATTACCTCCTTTCTTGCAGAAGGTAACTCATCAAGTTTACGTCAGATCGTTATTTGGAATGACGAAAGGCAAACATTAAACAAAGTTTGAGGTGGTTAACCTCTCATTCTAAATATTTTCCTTACGCAACGCGGGATCCGAGTCATGAATATCAACTCCAATAACTTTGCATCCACGCTCCTTGAGCAATGCGCATGTTGCCACAACTATTGTAGAAGCGGCCCGCATTACTACCTTCAGCCGACTTATAACTCTCTTTCTTCTATTACATTCTAGAGAATTAGATTCTAGAGATCGTGGGTAATCATCTTTCGGGCCACCGCCAATAACTCCCCATCCGACATATTTTCAGCGTCAATATCCTGAATTCCGCGAATCTTCTCAGCAATTTCGTGGTGATGCTGGCGCAAATATGCAGCTAAGTTACGGACCGCGCTCGCCTTACCCTGCCCACCCCCCGCCAGATAGATATAGTCGAAACCTTTAAGCTCATGGGCAACTTTTTCCGCGAATTGCGGATCCAATTTAGAGCGGTTACGACCACTCAAGAATTGGTTCAGTACCTTGCGATAATCCTTATCTTTGTGTGATTGCGTCAAAGCTGTAGGTATCGATCCTGGTTCAAAACTACCCTTCCAAATTTTGGTATGCGTTCTAGATAGAACTACAAACACTTTATTGGCTGGTGTATGAATGATGTCCACTTGATGCTTCTCTCATTAAAATAAGATTTACTGTTCAATACATTCTGCTCCTTTTGGTGAAATAGCAGAAGTAAATTTAAGAGTTTGATCTAGAGATAGCACTCAATTGTTACCCAAGGCTAAGAGGATTAAGAGAATTCCGAAAAGTGGTGGAAGGGCCTGGGCCATCGCAGCGCGCCGGGAATTGCCTACACTCAAAAATAAAACTAAGCCGGCAAGTGCCATTGATGATGCAGAGAAAATCATGAGCGTGAAGCCAATAGTTGTGTTGGTACTTAAAAGAGCGGTTCCGATAATCGCGCCGAGGGCAAGAAATAGATTGTAGAAACCTTGGTTAAACGCCATCGGGCGAATTATCTCCGCATGTTCTTGGTTAGGTAAGCCAAAACTTTTCCATGTTTTAGGTTTAATCCAATCAATGCTTTCCAGCTTAAAAAAATACATATGCAAAACTCCAGCACTGAATATGGAGATTGAGCCGAGAATCAAGAGAAAACTCTTCATAAATCGAGTATGGCACCAAGTATTCAAGGGGTGGGTGAACCCAAAATCTAATATTTGGCGGAGGTAACGGATCTAGAAGAGGCTCTATATTCCCAATTTTGAGCGTGATTTGTTTACTGCGTCACACTGCTAATAACAGCATGTGATCCATTAGATACCCGCGCAAGTGGTAGCCCCTTCAATTTTCCATGACTCGCCGAGGACGTAGGTCAATAATTCGTGTGTAAGGAAAAAACCTATATATGAGATGGCGGAAATAGAAATGACGCGGATTACAGGTATGAGAAAGTTATATTCACTAATCGCAGTATCAGTGGTTTGTGGAGCGCTCTTGGGTGCAACTCCTGCCAATGCTGCTACTAAATCCATTACTTGTTATAAGGGAACCGCCTCGAAGATCATTAAGGCAGCCACCCCTAAGTGTCCGGCTGGTTGGACTACAACCAAGCCAGCAGCCGCAAAGGCAACAACGTCAAACAGTGCAAAGTCATTCACTCTCAACGCCACATATACAGGAAAAATTGCCATGCTCTGGACCGACTCGAGTGTTAGTACAACATCGGTTACAGCCACGGGCACTGGAACAACACTTGGTCTTACCCAACTGACCGGTAGTGGCACATCATCACCGGCTAGCCAATGCGATGGAATAAATGGTGTTGGCACCATCTCTGATGGAACTAACACTCTCAAAGGCACTTTCGATCCATCGGCACAAGGTTGTGCCAAGGAATCTGCAGCGCCTACCACAGTGGCTATCTCGGGAAATGTGCTTATCACCGGAGGAACTGGAAAGTATGCGGGAGCAACAGGAACTCTGAAGTTCACAGGTAGTTTTCCCGTTGCATCAACAGCAGCTGGGACCAACGAATCTGGAGCGCTTACCTTCACAGTCTCAGGCACCTTTAACACCAAAT
>Ga0214247_1000608_pt1 | contig 20504 bp, 31 predicted proteins | sample TroBogypolimnion_18_FD_153085 | JGI IMG/M metagenome (GOLD analysis project Ga0214247, IMG submission 153085) | Freshwater microbial communities from Trout Bog Lake, WI - 03JUN2009 hypolimnion | ecosystem: Environmental > Aquatic > Freshwater > Lake > Hypolimnion/Profundal zone ... | reverse complement strand
TATTACCCAAAGTACCACCACTCCTGTCTATAGCCATAGCGAGAGTGCTACAGGGGTAGCTTGGACGTCTACAGGCTTCTCGGTTCTTAATGTTAAAGCCAATATAGGTATTCCTGTAATAGGGACTACTTGGTCATTCTCCGCGTCTAGCCTAACAGCTGGTAGTAATCCTCCTGTTATTGTTCCTGTCAAATGAACTGGGTGGAATGGTTATTAATGGCATTTGCTGCTTTTGTAGCAATCTTGGCTCTCTCCTACATCGTGCTATTTATATTGTGCTGGTGGTGGAACAGAACTTTCTGCAAGGATAAATGAGTTACGCTCGACCGTCTGATATAGTAATAGCATTGCTTTGTAATAAAGCCTACAAATTGCCACAACTTGCAGATCCTAGCACACTAGATTTATCTGATTTAGGTTACACGCTAATTGACGTACTATACAGTAAAGATAAAGATGGCATCAGGCCATACGGTTTTATAGCTAATGCTGAAGATCAAGGTCAGGTGGTTATATTTCGTGGTACAGAAGCATGGAGCGAATGGGCTAATGATCTAGACGTTAAGTTCACATCAGCTATACCTATTTGCAGTGGTAAGATACATGAAGGCTTTTTTGGCCTATATTTGCATTTACAGACAAAAGAGGGTGATGATACCCTTTGGCGTAAAAGACTCGATCCTGATAGCCTTATCGTGGCTGGGCATAGCCTTGGGGGTGCATTAGCTACGTTCTTAGCAACTGAAATACAAGCTAGAACACTTATTACGTTTGGCTCACCTAAGTGTGGTGATGAAGTATTTGCTAACTGTGCTAAGGCTTTATTGTCAGAAGTTGTACGCTATGCGGTGCGTTATGACGTAGTGACACAAGTTCCTATGTACGCTTTCAATCAGTCATGGATGCACGTAGGTGATCCTGTTGTTTTAAATGACGGAAAGGTCAATGATTATAATTTAGTAAGGTATCATTCTCTTGACACCTACATCGCTCTACTTAAAACCAAAGGTATGGTATGAGCGAATTTAATCCACAATCACACGACTCCAACTTTGCTAGACTCTTTGAACGTCTAGACACTCAAGACAAAGTGCTTGCAGAGATTAAAGAGCAAACCATCAAAACTAACGGAAGAGTAACCGTATTAGAAGGATTTAAAGGCCAAGTAGTCTTGGTAATCTTTTTAGGCTTTTCGTTATTAACGCTTTACGCCACTTGGCGTTTGAAATAAAAACCCCAGTCTATACGACTGAGGTTGAGACGATCCCCTGCCAGAGATCAGGCATCAATATGCAGCCCTACTGTCTTAATGATAGTAGGGTTGTTTTGTATAACATTGTCAATAGTATTCTAAATCGATAGCTGTACCTTCCCTATCGTTAGTGGATTTGATCTGTTCTACGATCAATTCTATATCACATTCACGGTCATCTTTTAATAGACCTGCATACCGTAATGCGTCTAATGAATACTTGATTGAACCAAACTTGTTATCGGTATCGAGGAGTCGTTTCCTCCAGCAAGTGAACTTGACACGTATGCGTCTAGAACTGCTTGCTGGGCTGAGTGTTTCAGCTTGTGGGCTTTGCTCCAATGGCTGCCGTAAATCTGGTTCGGTGATGGTGGTACGTAACTTTTTAGCCACAGACTTATTTTTTTTGGCTTTAGGTTTACTATCGGTAGATATTTCTGCTGTAGTTCCACTGTTAAGCCTATGGAAGTCTTTTGAAGCTGTTTTGAGTAACGCCTGGAACTCATACGGTGTCATTGATTAGGTTTTTTGTTTTGTAAATTAAAGTTAATTACAGGCTGGTGATGAGCTATGTAATAACTTGTGCCTATTGAAAGGATAACTACCGAGATAGTTATCCCAACAATAATAATAAATCTTTCTGTGTAGGATAGATTCATTTTACTAACGTGAAAAGGTATGAAAGTACCGCACCGATTATTAGGCCAAGCATAAAGCCTTTAATCTTTGCATCCTGTTCGTTCTTTTCTGCTACGTATTTTGGTACGTGGGTATCTGTATTTCCATAGTTCATAACGACTGCATTTTAATTGTTATAAGTTTTTTATCTGTTGGGGTTAATCTGCTCCATTCATATCTTACGAGTCCTGCTAGTTCTGGATCTTTTTCACATACTGCTTCCCAGTTCTTAGGCTCAATCAAAGCCATAACTTTAATTAATGCTTGGTTCTGGGTAGCTATAGAAGCCTTCTTAGCCTCATCGTAAGATTTAATTGCAGCTTTGAGATGGTACTCAAATTGATTACCATCCCAAGGTCCTATTTTTGTGAGGTTATGTTTTCGGATTTGCCGTCCGAAATATTCTCTCATGTGTTTTGCTAGGCTCATTTGATTTGTATGTTTTCTTTTTCTATGAGCTTTGCTTTACCTTCTAATTCGTTTTGAGGATCACCGACTTCAAGAACTTCTTTAATAAGTATCTTATCAGGATTCGTTGTAATCTTAATCTTTTGATACCTGGCTGGCAAATCTTCTACATCAATTAACACCTCAACTGATTTTGACTTTCTCCAGCTAATTGTAGCTCTAGGATCTGATAACTTAGTACCTGCGGATATAAACGTTTGTAAATAGGTAGTTAACCATTCCTCTTTTTTAGTAGATCTTTCTACTCTAGCTTTAAGTTTATCAAGTTCTTCTTCTAACGCTTTAGTTTCTGCACGTTGGTTTTTAATCAATGTAGCAATGTGGAGTCCTAATGATTTTTGCTCAGACTCAACGAGCTTCATCTTGGATTCTATATCACGTAATATTGCTTCATCAGCAACTTGATCAGAACCGTTTTCAATTATGGCACTAGCTTCATTCCATAGTTTTTCTAACTCTATTGTTGTTTCGTATAATTTCATTTTTTTTAAATCCTTTAATCAATTTTTTATCGTTTACTAACACTCTTTGTATGGCCTTACGGCCTCTGTCTGCATTCTCTAATACTTCGACTTTATTTCCTAACCACCGTAACCTAGAGGCATTGGTTACAACGCCTCCAAGTTTGGCAGCAGCAGCCCTAGCTTCGTCATAGTTTTCAGAGAACCTTTGGGCTAGCAGTTCTAGATTCTTACGGCCTATGACGAAGTAGGCTAATAACGTTGTAGGTCTTAGCTGCATTAGAACGGTACTTCACCAACTTCTTCATCTAGGTTTACTTCTTCTTGTGTGGCGGTCTTACCCATTGAAGCGTCAAGTGCTGCACGTAGTTCTAAATCTGATGTTTTCATCTCACCTTGCCAAGGTTGTGGCTGCCATTCGTTTTGATACCATCTTAGCGTATTCTCTGGTAAATAACCTAAAGCCTTACCTTTGTTTTTACCAAAATGTATTATAGCAGTACGCCATGATTCACCATCTGATGCCTCAGTATGTACAACTTCCTGTACAGGCTTAGGTGCTGGAGTATAAGACTTTACAGGTTTAGCCTCAGCAACTGGTGTTTCTGACTCGACTGGTATTTCTTCTGCTGGTGTAGTTTCCAACCCTGCATCCATTAATACAACTACATGAGCAAAAGCACTACGACACACACGACTGATAGCCCTGGTTTGTGCCATTGCACGTTGTGCATACTTTGGGCGTGCTGCCCAGAGCTTTTCGTCTTTGCCTACGTAGCCCTCTGCTTTGCCCCTTACATTGCCAAACGAATCAAGAAGGGAAGCAACTGCTATAACGCCTTCGTCAGTCTCAGTCACACTATCTATTGAGGCTATACAGCCATGTGCTGCTGCAATAGACTGCCAGCCTTCAACACGTACGTATTTACGGCCTTGTATGGGCTGAGAAGTCTTTACGACTATATCACGGCATAGGCCAGCTACATCAGTAGCTTGGCGGTGGTTTAACTGTGCTTGGTTAGTGGTTGTGGCGAGTTCGTTAGTCATTTTTAATATCCTCTACGTTTACATCATTACCTGTTTTTCTGTATGGGGTAGAATCAACTTTAACTTTAAAGTCGTCCCCTGTCATTAAATGCCCATTTAATAAACTCTCAAAGAATTCATCAAATGTAGGCACACGATACTTTTCATTAGTTACATTGTTTTTCATTTTTTTATGGGTTTAGTTGTTTTCTGACAAAATGGTTAGCTTTTCAGCAGCTACTGCATAGCCTTCATTTATGATGAATCGGATCAGCTTACCTGTACTGATACCGCATTTCTTAGCCGTTGATTCAAGCATCTTCTTGGAATCCTCCGACAATTCAAAGGCAATAATATGGCGTTTAGTTTGTGGCTTTTTCATAGTAACGTAAAACAACGTATAACATTGTATAACACAGTCAACACAATTTGTAAAAATAGTTGTTGATTTATAAACCCTCGTTCCCACGTTGACTAATGTTCTTTAAAGTAGGTCGAATCTACGCAGTACACTTTCGGAGGTTTACTTCATTTCCCTCCGCTTCCATGTCCCTAGTGCAGATTCGACCTGCCTAGGGACTTTTTATGCAGTGAGAAAACTAGACGACGCTCGAAGCCCACTGGGTGCGGAACTCTAGAGTTATCGGTGACAGGCTTGATCAATGTTAGACCCACCTGTCTTAATTCCAGTAGAACGAAAGTTCTGTGAAGGCATAACCCATAAGTTAAAAAGGACAATACCGAGCTTGGTTATGTATGTTGGCAACCCCGACTCAGTCTGATGGCATCTGCTATGACTACACTTCCTCCTATCAAGGGGTGAAGTGTGGACCCATACCTCGAACTGATAACATAAACTATACTTTAATATAAAAATTAAGTATAATAAAAATATCTAACCATTAGTACAAAGGATAGTATCTCAGGGATATGAATAATATCACATCAGACTAGTAGCTCTAGATGGTGTCTGAAGATGAGAGTTCGAGCCTCTCATGGTTAGTGTATTATATGTAATACATTGAGTCTTAACATTACTTAAGATATAATACATTAGGTGTTAACTTAATTGTAACTATTAAACAAATACATAAATATTGACAAAATAGATAATATTAATAGCCACTAGAATGTGGCCTCTGCCAAGATTAAGACCGCAGTTATTATTTCAGACCTACATTGTGGATCTACTGTAGGCTTACTGCCTCCTGATTTTGTTACTGAAGAAGGAAACGAGATTAGACAAAACCCATTGCAAAAGTGGCTATGGGAGTGTTGGATTTATGCCCATGAATACAAAACAAAGTTACTTGGAAAAGATCCGCATTGCCTTATCGTCAATGGTGACTGCATTGAAGGAAACCATCACAGGACTATTGAAATCGTTACACCTAATGAGGGAGAACATCTCCGTATCGCCGAAACCGTATTGGGAGGAGTATGTTCCAAAGCCACAAAATCTTATTTTATCAAAGGAACTGAATGTCACGTCAAAGGGTACGAAACGGTCCTCGGTAAAGTCTGCAAAGCGGAAAAAAACCCTGAAACGCAAATCCCGATCTTCGACAGACTAGATTTAAATATTATGGGAAACTTGATGTCAGTTAGGCATCATTTCCCAACAACAAGTAGGAGTTATCTTGAAGCATCACAACATACAATTCAGCTTGGAAATGCAGTCAACGAAGCTGTGCGAGTTGGGGATAATCCTCCTAATATTATTGTGGGTGCTCATCGCCATCGTACTGGGCACTATTGCGATGGAAATAGGCTCACAGTCGTTACAGGAGCATGGCAAGGACTCACACGCTTTGGTTACAAAGTAGTACCAGACGGCAGACCTTGTCCTAGTATTTATATTTTAGACTGGCGTAACCGTAAAGAAGGTGAATTGCCAGAAGTACATTTTAGATCCTTTAATCCACCAAAAGCAAAAGTTGTACAATGCTAGTTACTATTGGCAAAGACTCCTATGAAAAGATGTGGAATGAGTTTAACGAAACTCAAATTCCAGAGACTCCACCAGAAGGTGCTATATCAGCCAGAGAATATGCACATAAGTTTAAGGTAAGCCTAGATAAAGCTGTAGGAATATTAGAGCGTGGGGTAATACGTGGTGAGCTAGAATGTAAAATGTATAGGCATATACGCAGCAATAACAGATGCGTAGCCACTAAGTTCTATACAATTAAAAAAGTTAAGCCTCGTCACCGCCGATAGGTGCCATCTCGAAGCCTGGTTTGTCCTTTGTGATCTGGCCTTCCCATAGTCTAGCGATACCTGAAGTTTGAAAATCAACTTCATACTGCCATGAGCCATCAGGATTGTTTATGTAGGCTATAACCTGCCCAGGTTCCTGACTTGTCAGCTTATAGACTACGTCGTAAAAACTGTATTTCATATCTAGGCTCATAACCCAAGTTGTAAGGCTATGGCCTAGGTGGTCAAGATCTGCCATTTAAACGGTACAAGTATAAACCATCACCCATATACTTACGCTCTACGTTCCAACTACCAAATCTAGGTTTACGTAAATGTCTAAGTTGAGCACTTATACTAGCATGAGGGTCACCTGTTAGATCAGACATTTCTTGCAGGCTTCTCCATTTACCATCTGCTACTAAAGCAAAAACTCTTTGTAGCTGAGAACCCAAGCGTGGATTATCACGATCGGGTACGTAATCTGCACCATCAAACTTTAACTCTGGTTGTGTAATATTCATTTTTTATATATTTTAGCTTTAATCTTGTTCCATAGCATCCTAAAACCTGTAACAAAAAAGAATTTGCAACCCCACTTAGGATCAAACCAAACGTTATTATCTATCTGTTGCTGCAATACCCTAAGTTGACCACGTATAAGTTCGTTAACTTTCATGTAATCAGCAGCTTCTTCTTTAGTGTGTAATAACTCAGATTTTAACATCAAGTTACGATCTGCCTCGGCTTGGCACTCTACACGTAAACCATTCATATCTGTTTGCAGTATGTTTATGTGACGAATTAAACGATCATAACTTTTTTCTAAGTTAGTATTTTTACGTTTAAGAGAACCAATAGCTCTACGGTATTGTTCTGGCGTTAATGTTTGAATTTTTGTTCTTGTTTTCATGTTAGGATGTAATACAAACAAATAAAATGTAACCAAAAGCTACATTGATAGCTACAAACAAAATTAGATTAAATAGTGTTTTCATGTTATTTGTTAAGTTTAGATTCTAAAAAGTTGATAAGTTCACATATCTGTTTGTTATTTAATGTAGGCCAACCCATAGAGTTGGTTGGCTTTGTAACTGATACCGTAAAACAATCTTGAGCGTAATGCGTTGCTACGAACACATGATCATCACTTTTTACAGTGAAGTGCATATCTGTAATAGTAAGTTTGTTTTTCATTTTATTACTTTCCCAAATAAGGGTTGCCATGATCATCAATAAGTAATGATAAATCTGACTTATTTTTTTCTAAATCAGTTATATAGCGTAAGTATTCATACGTTTTATCACGTATGTTTTGTAATGTAATGTCTATGGATTCACCAACTTTGTGATCAAAGCTAATGTTATCTTCAGTAACTATATCAGCTACTGCGTTTGCTAATGCGTATGCCAACTCATTTATGTTTTTAGTATTCATTTCGTATAACAAGTTAATACATTGTATAACATTGTCAATACCTAAATATTATTGTTAATGTGATTAGTTGCCTAACTATGTAACTTTTTGCCTTGTGTACCATCTTACAAGTCCTACATATAAACCATGCCTACAACAAACGACTCAATTTTAGATACTATTATCAACCCTAAGAAGTAAAAACCTTCCTGCTATGCCACAAGCAGTCTCCGTATTTTGTGCATTTAAAGAAATGTACAAGACTAGTTCGCTTAAACCGAATCCGTCTAACCCAAACAAACACCCAGAAGAGCAGATTCGTCTGCTTGCTAAGATCATTACTACACAAGGCTGGAGAGCACCTATAGTTATCTCTAAGCGTAGTGGTATGATCGTTAAAGGACATGCCCGACATCAGGCAGCCTTACACGCTAAACTACCCGAGGTACCAGTCGATATCCAGGAGTACGAATCAGAAGAAGCTGAAAAGGCTGATTTAATAGCCGATAATCGTTTAGCAGAGTTAGCTGAAATAGACACATCTGAGCTAACTAAGATGTTAAAAGAGTTAGAAGCAGAAGGCTTTGACGTTGAGCTTGCTGGTTTTAATACCGATGCAGTGTCTGCTTTATTAGATGAATTAACAGAAGAGACCAATCAAGACGCAGAACCAGAACTAGATAAAGCACAAGAACTAGGTCAAAAGTGGGGAGTTAAAGAAGGTGACGTTTGGCAAATAGGTAACCACAAACTAGCTTGCGGAGACTCAACTAACCCACAAATTGTAAGCAGATTACTTGGTGAAGATATACCACAAATGATGGTTACAGACCCACCATACGGTGTTGAGTATGACCCATCTTGGCGTGCAGAAGCAGGTATTAATAAAAACAAAGCTAAAATGGGTATCGTTAAAAACGATGACCGAGTTGATTGGACAGAAACGTGGAAGTTATTCCCTGGAGATGTAGTCTATGTATGGCACGCAGGTCGCTTTTCATCCAGAGTTCAGGAGTCCATAGAAAACGCAGGCTTTAACGTACGTGCACAAATTATATGGGGTAAAGACCGTATGGCACTATCTCGTGGAGATTATCACTGGCAACACGAGCCTTGCTGGTACGCAGTACGTGAAGGTAAACCAGCTAAACGCAACGATGACCGTACTCAAACAACCCTATGGGAAATAGTAGCACGTGAAGACTCGGGCCACGGTCATGGTACACAAAAACCTTTAGAGTGTATGGCTAGACCTATTAGAAACCACACTTTTGACATGATCTATGATCCGTTTGGTGGTTCTGGTACTACTATGGTTGCAAGCGAAAACCTTAAAAAGACTTGTCGCATGATAGAGTTATCAACCGACTATTGTGGCGTTATACTTGAACGTATGACCCAAGCCTTCCCAGATCTCAAAGTCTTTAAGACATGAGCAAGCCAGCAAATGTAGCCGATCAAATAGAAGCTAAGAACGTAGCTAACATCTTAGTAAAGCTACAATCTGGCAAAATACTAACACCTGCTGAACGTGAAGCAGTTGTTGAATATCAAAACAAAAAGCAGCCTAAACCAGAAGAATCCAAGAAGGTTGTAAAGGAATCTAGCCTAGACAACCCAGAAATAGTAGCCGATGTATGTGCTAGACTAGCTGCTGGCGAAACTACTAGGTCTATTTGTAAATCCTATCCTAATCAATTTGAGCGTCGTTTTTGGGCTAAAATGGCAGCCGATCCTGAGTTTTCACAGCAAGTATCGAGAGCAAGGCTTGCAGGACAGGACGCTTTAACTGCGGAAACCCTTGCTATTGCGGATGAAGCAACAGAAGAGAACGTCCAAGTTGCACGTTTAAGGATATGGGCTAGGCAGTGGTATGCTAGCAAACTAGCTCCAAAGAAGTATGGTGATAAGCTAACAACCGAAGTTACAGGCTCAGAAGGCGGTCCTTTGACTATTAGTTGGCTTCATAAAGCCCCACAAACGGCCCTAGAAAGCCCTAAGTCTGACTAAAGGCTACGTAGGTAGCCATTACGTGCACATAACCATTCCTTACGCACCACGTTCGGTATTTATACCTTTTCACGAGTCTACAAACAAACGTTGGAAGGCTTTGGTTTGCCATAGACGTGCAGGTAAAACTATTGCGTCTATAAACGAACTAATCAAACAAGCCCTAATTATACCTCTTAAAAGCCCACGTTTGGCCTACATCAGCCCTTACCGTACCCAATCTAAAGCCGTAGCTTGGGACGCTTTATTGTATTACACCTCAACGATACCCGATCGTGTAGTAAACGTATCAGAGCTTTATGTTAAGTTTCCGCAAAACGATGCTAAAATAAGCCTTTACGGTGCCGACAACGCTGAAGCATTGCGTGGTATTTACTTAGACTTTATAGTAATTGACGAGCCAGCCGACCAAGACCCAACCGTTTGGTCGTCTATTATACGCCCTGCATTGTCCGATCGTAAGGGTTCAGCCGTTTGGATTGGTACTCCTAAAGGTCGTAACGCTTTTTTTAGACTATACGACCGAGCAGTAAACGACCCCGACTGGTACTCAATGATATTACCTGCAAGCGTTTCGGGTATTATTGACGAAAGCGAACTTAGGTCAGCACGTAATAGTATGCTAGAATCGGAGTATAATCGTGAGTTTGAATGTAGCTTTGAGGCAGCTATTCCAGGTTCAATTTATGGAGATGCTATCTCCAAATTGCGTGCAAACAATCAAATTCAAGACTACGAACCTGACGCAGACTTACCTTATGATACTTTTTGGGACGTGGGCGATAGCGATTACACTTGTATTTGGTTAGTACAATTTGAAGGACGCCACATCAATATAGTAGATTACTATTCATCAAATGGACAAACTATCGGACATTACGCAGCTAAGGTACTTGAGTGGGGAGACAAATACCACACAACCATTAGAACACACTTTCTACCACACGATGCCACGCACGAACGTAGAGGTGGAAGTTGGCGTACCGACCTTACAAATGCAGGACTTCCACGAATTACAATCGTGCCTAGAACACCAGATATCTGGCTTGGTATTAATGAACTACGCACTTTATTACCTCGTTGCTATATTCACAAAACCAACTGCTCAAAGACATTTGGAAATTCTGATACTAGCCCACCTAGCGGTCTTGATTGCTTAGAATACTATCACAAAAAGGAAGAAGTTGATAGACACGTTATCTATGAGAAACCAGTACATGATGAGTTTAGTCATGGTGCTGATGCACTTAGGACTATGTCAGAAGCTCATAGACTAGGTATGATTGAAGGTACATCGTTCGTTGCTCGTGAATCTAGGCATACACCACATAAAGTGTTGCGTGGACCATCTGCTGCCTCTTACTCAGTTAAGAAGAAGAATAAATCAATACGCTAATGGCTACATTCTTACCATCCAGTAATACGGGGGCTACCAAATCAACAGACCGCACTGCGAGTGGTAATAAGCCTGACAACACCCCAGCTACGGGTACAACCAGTTCTGGAGGTGGTGGAGGAGGAGTTACTAGCGTATCAGGTACAGGTACAGTACAAGGAATTACGTTAAGCGGAACAGTTACCACATCAGGTAGTTTAACATTAGGTGGTAGTTTAAGTGCAGTAGATTTAACAAGTCAGGTTAGTAATATTTTACCAATAGCTCATGGTGGTACTGGCAATAACACAGGCAACGCAATTACGGCTACTAAACTTGCTACAGGTAGAACCATTGGCATTACAGGTGACTTATCATACACGTCGCCATCATTTGACGGATCTAGCAATGTTACGGCAACAGGTACGCTAGCTACGGTTACTACGGCTGCTGGACCAATAGGTAGTTCAACGACAACTCCTGTAATAACGATAGATGCCAAAGGTAGAGTTACCGCATTAAGCAGTGCTACAATATCAGGAGGTAGTCCTACAGGTGCTGCTGGCGGTGATCTTGCTGGTACATATCCCAATCCAACATTAGCAACTATAGGAAGTGCTACAGGACCTACTGGTAATTCAACAACGACTCCAGTAGTTACGATTGATGCAAAAGGTCGTGTTACGGCATTATCTAGTGCAACTATATCAGGCGTTACACCTGCTGGTAGTGCTGGTGGCGACTTAACAGGCACATATCCTAATCCTACTTTAGCAGCGATTACTTCCGCTACAGGTCCAATAGGTAATAGTACGACAACGCCAGTTGTTACAATAGACGCTAAAGGCAGAGTAACTTCGTTAAGTAGTGCCACAATATCTGCTGGCATGACCAATCCAATGACAACATTGGGTGATACAATTTATGGATCTACAAGTGGTACACCTGCACGCTTGGCTGGTAATACAACTACACGCAGACAATATCATGCACAGACAGGAACAGGTTCAGCATCCGCAGCACCAGCTTGGGTAAATGGTCCTAGCTATAACGTAAAAGATTATGGTGCTTTAGGAGACGGCAGCACTAATGATACTACTGCTATACAAAACGCTATAAATGCAGCAGCTAATGCTTCTACAGCTTTCTTGGGTGCTTGTGTGTATTTTCCATCAGGCACATATTGCGTTACAGGTTTAACAGTACCTAGCACAAATGCATCTAGTGCTTCGTTTAAACTTGTATTTAAAGGTGACGGTCCACAAGCAAGTACAATTACTTACCATTCTTCTGCTAGTACATCTGCTATTTTTGTTAAATGGAATGTTTCTGGAGATAGTAATAAACCAGATGCAGCCGTTTTAGATTTAGGATTTTATGCAGATGGCAATAGAGTAGCCAATAGTCCTATCTTTGTATCGTATGGCGTAACTAATTTATGGTTAGTCAATGTATATACGTTTGTACAATATGATAGCTTTTATATTTACGGCGGTAATTTAATAGGAAACAATTTGTATGTAAATACAGGCGGTTCTGGTAGAACAGCTATGGGTTGTTGTTTACACGCAGTATGTGCATTAGTTTTAAGTAATTGCTTTTTTTATAGCCCCAATGGTTCTGGCACTTACGCACAAGGTACACCACCAGTATGGTTACAAACCAGCAATAGTAGCTTTATATCCAACTGTAATATAGGTGGTACAGGCAGTCTTGGTAATTATTCAGGCTGCACAGTTACAGGAAGCGGTACATCTATTACGGTTACATTACCATCAGGCTCTACAAATTATTTTAATAAGAACGAATACATAATACTCTATGGTTTTACACCAACCGCATATAATGGCTATTGGCGTATAACAAACATCTCAGGTCTTGTAATTACGGCAACGTGTACAGCAACTGGTACAGTAACAACTACAGGTACAGTTTTAACTATGCCTTGTGGTTTATTAATAGATAACAATCTTGGTCCAGTTAATGAATCAATCATTACTAATTGTTTATTTAGTAATACAAGTACAGGTGCACCATATTCCATGACCACTGCTATATATGCTAATGGTCGTGCTACAACTACCGCAGGACAAACAATACAAGGTTGGCTAGTAAATAATTGTTACTTTGATAGCGGTATTGTTGGTATATTCTTAGGAGGAGGTGGACCTAACGCTAATGACAATACTACGTTTCGTTGGAGTATATCTAACTGCACGTTTGCTTCTAATGCTAGTAACGGTCTCACCAATGGCAAAGGCATGATATGGATAGAGAAAACTCCAGGTGTGCAGATAAGTAATTGCCAAGGTACCAATGCAAGCAAGTCTAGTAACAGTGTAGCTATATACGCATATTCAAATGGCAGTGTACCTTATTGCGATGGTCTTACTATTACAGGTTGCTACTTAGGTGTGGTATCAGATTTTTATAATAACGGCAATGCCACGACTTATGGCATAACACTAGATGGTACAATCAATGTATTCTCTATGAGTAACTGTCTTGTGTGCGGATTAACATCTCCTACACAAAATCTTAATTCAGCATTAACTTCTAGTTCCTATGTTGGTGGCGGGGGTAACATTTATCTTCAAGGTGGATCAACAGGAACATTGCCAACTAAAGTAGCTACACCAACTTATTTTCCATGAGTCCTTACCAAACAATAGTACAAAAGTACATTGATGTACCACAGGAAGCACCGTTTGGTGACTATGTTGAGTGGCATTTACGTAACGGATTCGTGTTTAATACCCCAGAATACTTCATTATGGGCAAGAATTGCCGTCGTTTAGCACCGCCAAACGAAGTTGCGGACTGTGAACACGTATTTGATTCACAAGATTCTGACTGTTGGTACATCTTTGCAATGGCTGGAAACATCACAAAAGCCTTCAATTCAATGCCATTTCCACTTCCTTGGATAGCTTTTGAACGCATTATTGACAATAAAAGGGAGCTAAGATTCTATAAAACAGAAGATTTACAGCGTTTAGCACAATTTTTAACCAATTAATACCATGGGCGGAGGATCACCAGCAGCAGCAATACAAGCAGCACCAACACCAGTAGCTGCACCACCTGTGACTACATCATCAGCAGAGGTTATACAGGCACAACAAGATGTGGCACAACAGAACTTGATGAAGAAATCTATCAAGAAAACGGTATTCGCTGGTGATACTGGCGGTTACAAAGGTATGCCAGGTGCTGGAGCTGCCCCAACCGCTACTACCCCAAAGCTCGGATAACACATGGCAACAGATCTACTAGCCAAGGAGCAGCTAAACAAGTACGAATCTGGACGTTCTAAACGTTCAGCTATATTCGATTCTGATTGGCAAACGATCTCTCAATACTTTTTACCACAAGAGTCGGACATCAACGTTACTAAGACTGAAGGTGTAACAGGCTGGACCGACCGCATTTTTGATACGACCGCAATCCTAGCAGCACAAACAATGGCTGCTGGTCAGCGTAATTGGCTAACACCATCAAGTGAACCTTGGGCACAATTTGAGCCACCGATGCCAATGCGTCAGGAAGGTGACGATGCTGCTATTTGGTTAGGTCGTGCTAGTGATATTACCATGCAGGAGTTAGCTCGTTCTAACTTCTATTCCGTTGTAAACATTGGTTACTTGCACGTAGGCATATTTGGTACTGATTGTATTTTCTGTGAAGAAGGTAAAACAAGTTCACTAAATTTTCGTAATACAAAAGTAGGAACATACACCATCGAAGAAAACGATGAAGGTATTGTTGATACAGTACGCCGTGAATTTAAATTAACAGGTCGCCAAGCTATACAAATGTTTGGTGAGGAGAATCTGCCTGAAAAGATGCAGCAAGCAGTCAAAGGCGGTAAGGGAATGGATCGTGACTTTAAGTTTGTACACGCAGTATTCCCTCGTGAAGATTCATCACGCTTACCTGAGAGACAAGACGGAGCTAATAAACCAATAGCATCTGTTTACATCTCAATGGATTTTAGTCAGTGCGTTAGTGTTGGTGGCTATGATGAAATGCCTTACCTTGTAAGCCGTTTCTCAAAGTGGGGTACTGATAGTCCTTGGGGATATTCACCTGCTTACTTAGCACTACCAGATGTACGTCAGATCAATTACATCACACAATACACAGATGCTTTAGCAGAACTAAAAGCATACCCACGTATTCTAGTGCCTTCAAACCTTGATGGTGACGTTGATTTACGTGCAGGCGGTGTTACTACTTGGGATATCAACGAACCCAATGGTAAACCAGCAGAATGGGCTACAATAGGCGATTACAAGATGGGCATGGAGTTAATCGCTAATAAGAAGGAAATGATTAACGAAGCGTTCTTCGTTCCTATGTTTAAGATGCTAGGTTCAGATCCTCTTATTGATAAGAAGATGACTGCCTATGAAATCTCGCAGCGTCTTGCAGAAAAACTAGAACAGTTCACACCAGTATTTGACCGCCGTGTAACAGAATTTTTAAACCCATTACTACGCAGAGTATTTGGTATTTTATATCGTCAGGGTAAGTTTGGTCAGGCTCCAGAGTCATTACTTGTACAATCTGGTGTTAATACAAAAGGTTTAGCCTTACCTGAAATCACAATTACAAGCAGAATCAGTCTTGCATTAAAGGCATTACAGAATCGTGGTACTGAACAAGCAGTACAGTTCTTACAGCCTATTATGCAATTCAAGCCAGAAGTGGCAGACAACTTTGATTTAGATAAGATGATGCGGAACTACGCCATGAACTCAGGAATGAACGCTGATTTATTCCGAGATGAACGTTCCGTTGCAGCAATACGTCAACAACGCATGAAGTTACAACAGCAACAACAAGCTCTCCAAGCTGCTGAACAACTTGGTAAAGCTGGTAAGGGATTAGGTGGCTCACCTGATTTTGTACAAGATGCTGCTAAGAACGCCATGCAGCAATAAACCCAATAATGTCAAAAGCCACACTTGATAAGACAGACCCACTAGCACAAACCAAAATCGAGCAAGGAAGGATAGCAGATTCTTTCTTGCAGGTTATTGGTATCGAAGGACACCGCTCACAGGCACAGAATGATGTTATAGAACATCTACGCAGATGTGCAGGTGAAAGCGGAAATGTATTTCAGTTTGCAGAAGCAGATGGATACAAGATTGCATTAGCAGCAGCACATCGTGATGGTGCATCTTCAATACTCCGAGTGATTGAAAGACAGTTACAACTTTCTCAAAAGGTTACAGAACCAAAGCCACAACCCATAACTAAAAGGTAATATATGCCAGATGCTACAGCAGCTCCAGAGTTTGAACTCTTGGACGACGGTAAGATAGTCAATAATCGCAGAGGTAAACAAACCCTGCTTGCTACGTATGACCAAGAAACTGGTCATCTACAGTATGAATCAAAAGAAATATCTGCAAAGCACGGTCAACGTATTTCAGTATTGATTGGTACTATTGGAGATGGTCGTCAGGTTTCTGAACGTAAGATTAAAGAAATTAGCATCAAAGGCCAGAAGCGTGATGAAGTTAAAGCTAATACACCACCACCACCTAAACGTAACAAGTTGCTCGGTGAAGATGATGAGGCATTTAACAAGTGGGAATTGAAATATAAGCCACAACAATTCTATGCACGTTTTGGTGTGTTACTAGATCAGTACGGTGAACCACGTAGAGCTACTGTAAAACGTCTCATTCCTATCATTCGTGATGATCGTAATACGGCAGACGACAACAACCTTGAGAAGATTCAGCAAGGTGCAAAGACGTGGAGCACAGGTGCAATCAACTATGAGATGCACGTAGTAACATTAGATGACCAATTAATTGGTACTCGCAAATGTTCGATAGTATTTACGCAAGACGAAATAGTCGGTAACAATTCAATCACAGATGGAGACGATGACCTATGAGCGATCAAGATTTTAAAGATAAAGCAGCAATTTCTGCTATGGTAGCATTTCGTGAGAAATTTGATTTTTCTCGTGAACAAGATTACAAAGACTGTTCAGCTATGGCATTTAAACTAGCGTTAGCTATGTTTGAAGAAAGAAAAGAGCATTTGGAAGTAGTAAAAGAAACAGAACAAATAGATAAAGAAGTTAAAGCTGTTAAAACTAAAACCACATGATCCCACGCACGCCTTTGTATGATTCAATCACAGGCGATGCACCTGCTGGTGGATCTGCTCCTGCTCTGAATCTAGCTCCTACGCCAGTAGAAGCAAACGTACCTGCTCTTAATCAAACTGCACCTGCAACACAGACAACTGCGTCTGCTGTTAAAGAACCATTTTATAAGAGCTTTATTAATGCTGATGGTACACTAAACCATAAAGCATTAGACAATTTACCCGAACACCACACATCGCTTAAGAATACATTAGCACGTCAAAAGACGTTTGATGATGTATTAACAGTGATGGCTAATCAGCAAACACTTGCTGGTAAAAAAGGTCTAGCACCTTTACCAGCTAATGCTGCACCTGAAGTTGTAGCGGAACGCAAGGCACTCCTCGATTCTATAAACGGAGTACCTAAAGATCCCAAAGACTATGGCATCACAAAACCAGAAAACATAGCCAATGAACTTTGGAATGAGTCCCTAGCTAAGGGTGCAGCAGAAATTGCTCACAAATATAGTGCATCACCGCAGATGCTTAAAGATCTTGTAGCTTTACAAACCGCAGAGCTACAAAAGCAAGTCGCAGCACAAGCAGAATACGAAAAGAACTTTTTTGCTACTCAGCAGAAAAACTTAGAAGCAACCCTGCGTAACGAGAATATTCCGTTAACCAAAGCACAAGAATTAGCAGAGCGTGGTGCTATGCGTTTAGGTTTAGATATGCAGAATCCAGAGCATCAAACATTAATGAAGAACAGCAATGTATTCTTAATGGCTATGCGTCATGCTATGACCACAATGGAAGATAAGTTTGTATCTGGTGAAGCTAAGGCTGGCATGGGCAACAACCCATTAGCTGAAGCTCGTGATATTGCTCATAACAAATCTAATCCTCTATACGATGCCTTCTACAATTCGTCTAGTCCTCAAAATGCTATGGCAAAGGCTCGTTACAAGTCTCTTATGGAAGAAGCTGGTAAGAGAGGAATGAGATAATGAAGATGAAAATACCACGTCCTTTAAAGGACAACTTGATTGCCAGACCAGTTGAGGAAACTAATAAACAAGGCTTGCTGATCATTCCACCAAACTATCAACAAGCACTAAGAACGCATTTTAGATGCGTTGTAGTAGGATCTGGACCCTTATCTAAAGAAATGGCACCTGTCGGAAGCATTATTCATGTGTCCGAATCATGGGGTGAGAAATTTATTTATGAGGGTAATATGTTTATCTGTGGTCGCTTACGTGATATCAATGGTGTTATTGATGGTGAGGCATTGACAATACCAGAACATCTCCTAAGTTAACCCTCGTCCCCCAACTTACAACATGGCACAAAATACAGCATTTTCACCAAATCCAGACTTTACAGCACAGATCACAGGTTCTGGAGTAACCGTAGCAGGCGTATCAGGAACTGGTATTGCTCCTACTTATGCTTCTTCAATCGAACTAGCATCATACTTACAAAGCACACGTTTTATTGTAATTAACACGACTTCAGCAGTTGGTAATGCTACTTTAACGGCAGCATACGTACCACAGGCTGGTGCTCGTTTAGTTATTCAGACTAACAACGATGCTTCTGGTGCTCGTACAATTACGTTTTCGACAGGTTTCCGTCCAACAGGAACAGTAGTAGGAACAGCATCAAAAGCTATCCTAGTAGAGTTTACTTCAGATGGTGCAACTTGGAACGAAACCGCACGTTCCGCTTCAGCAGTATAATATCATTATAGTTCATAGACTAAGCACTTGACTTAACCGTCAGGTGCTTTTTTATGCCCAAAGACGAACAGAGGAGAACCAGCGAAAGCTGACCCGATCATTTGTCGAACAATAGTGTTCGATGATCGATCCCATTTGGGACAACCGAGGAGCGAACGTACAATCCGTACGGCATATCGCTGTACAAAACCTCAATTATAATACTCTCATGGCTGGTGCAATATTCTCACTACCTCCCCATTACGAGACAGCGTTCGACGACATTTGGCGTGAAATCATGGCCCAACAGGTCGATCACCGTCTCGCAGGGATGTACACTTCAGACAATGTAAATGGTAACCAAAAGAGATACGATCAAATCGGTGATCAATCTTACGCTCTGCGTCAGATCACTGCTCGTGCTCAAAAGAGTGAACCATCTGACATTCCTACGTTTTTCCGTTGGGTACGTCCTCGTCCTTACGATAAAACAACTTGGATCGACTACTTCGATCATATCCTTCTTGGTCAGCTCCCTGACCCACAGTCTCCAACAGCAAAGCAACACGCTATCGCTGCTAACAGACAGAAGGATATCATTCTTATCAATGCTCTATTAGGCACAAACTATACTGGTGCTCAAGGAACAACAGCTACAACGCTGCCTTCTTCACAGCAAGTTGGTGTTACTTATGGATCAGGCTCTGCAAACTCAGGTCTGCAACTCGCTAAATTAACTCAGACATCCTACGTTATGGATTCTAATGATGTTAAAGAAGAGGGTCGTGTATTTGTTTATTCTGCAAAGCAATTAAACAACTTAATCACTAACGTTGATCAAGTTAACAGCGTACTTTATAACGATGTGCGTGCTCTACGTGACGGTATGATCCGTGACTTCATGGGCTTCCATTTCGTTCGTACTCAGTTGGTTCCTTACCAAGCTGGTTCAACAACAATCCGTACCTGCGTCGCTTACCAAAAAGACTTCCTCTTAATGGGCATCGGCGAAGATGTACGTACACACATCGATATTCTTCCAATGCAAAGCCATGCAATTCAAGTGCGTACTGCACTTTTAATGGATGCTACTCGCTTAGAAGAAAAGGGTGTCGTCCAAGTAAATTGCGACGAATCCGTATAACCCTTAACATAGGAGATAACTAACATGGCTATCTGGTACACAGACGTAGCAACAAATCAACAACAAGGGGTTAACTTCCCAGGTCAGAGCGGTCTCACAATGATGACCCCTCAACCAGGAGTTCAAAACAATCCTTTACTCGAAGGCTTCCCAGAAATCATTGCCACTTATACGTGGACAGGTTCTGAGGCTGCTGGAGATCTCATCAACATTGCAATCATCCCAAGTGGTACAATGATTGATCCTAACGGTCACGTAGCAAGCGGTACAACCGCTCCTGCAACGACTTTGACCTTAGCAATCGGTGATAACGATCAAGGTTTGGCTTCAAACCTTCCAATCGTAAATCCACAAGTTCTGCCAAATACAAATATCGTTATTCAAGCTCCAACTTGGGTATCAGGTACATCATATGCAGTTGGTGCAGTTGTATTAGATTCAGCATCTACTCCAGCTTACCAAACATATACTTGTATTGCAGCAACCAGTGGTTCAACAGCACCTCACTCAGACAGCACACACTGGATAGCTAACAGCCAACGCTATTCAACTGCTATCGACGTACACGCAGCATCTGGCAATGTTTCCACAACTGGTGGTACAGCACTATATGCTCCTTACTTCGTATCTGAAGAT
>Ga0214247_1000598_pt1 | contig 20759 bp, 21 predicted proteins | sample TroBogypolimnion_18_FD_153085 | JGI IMG/M metagenome (GOLD analysis project Ga0214247, IMG submission 153085) | Freshwater microbial communities from Trout Bog Lake, WI - 03JUN2009 hypolimnion | ecosystem: Environmental > Aquatic > Freshwater > Lake > Hypolimnion/Profundal zone ... | reverse complement strand
CGCCATGGCGATGGCGTCCAGGCCGGAACAGCATTGGGTATCGATCGACAGGGCGGCGCAGCGGTCTGGCAATCCTGCCGCCAGCGCCAGCATGCGGGCCGGGTTGCCTCCTGCGCCCAGGGCGTTGCCGATGACCACAGCGTCTACCGCCTCTGTGCTGAGTGCGGCGCGCTGCAGCAGGGCACGCAGCACCGGGGAGCCTAGTTCATGGGCGTGCAGGGCGCGAAAGGCACCGCCTACGGGTGCCACCGCGCTGCGCGCCCAGGCGGCGATCAGGGCAGGGGTTGCAGACAGGGTGGCTCCAAAGCGGCGGGCAGCGTCATGGCTTGCAGGCTGCGCTCCAAACTGGCGTGGTCGGTCTTGCCGCCGGCCGTGCGCGGCCAGCTCGTGCAAAGGTAAAACTTTTTGGGTGCCTTGAAGGCCTCCAGGCCTTGCCGACACCAGGCCACCAGCTGCAGTGCATCGGGCAGCCCCGCTTGGCTGCTGTCGGTCCAATGGATGATGGCCACCACCCTGGCGCCGCGCCGCGCGTCCTCCACGCCATGCACCGAGGCCAGGGCAATGGCCGGGTGTGCCTCCAGCACGGCCTCCAGTTCCTCGGCAAACAGGTTCTTGCCCTGGGTGACGATCATGCGGTTTTGGCGCCCGGCCAGGCACAGGCGCCCTTGTGCATCCAGCGTGCCCAGATCGCGCACCGACAGCCAGTCGCCATCGCGCAGCGCGGCAGTGTGATCGTCCGTGGCGCCCACATAGTCCATGAACAGCATAGGGCTGCGCACATAAATCAGGCCGACGTTGGCTTCTTCAGTCGCCTGGCGGATCTGCAGCTCCACATTGGCAAAGGGCCTGCCGACCACGGCGGCCGGTGTGCTGTTATCGCTGTCCATCCAGGCAATAAAGCTGGTTTCAGACGCTCCGTAAAACTCGATGATGCGCGCCTTGGGAAACAGTGCCCGCAGCTCGGCTGTGCGCTGGCGCATCCAGCGCGCACCGCTGATCAGGATCAGGCGCACGGACTCGATTGGCGCCAACGATTTGTGACGGGCAAGCTCCAGCATCAGGATCAACTGGCTGGGTGCGGTGAGCAAACTGGGGGTGAGACCCGAGCGTAAAGTTTCCAGCGCAGCGGCAGCCGAAAAGCGCTCTTGCACGATCACACCACCGCCGCTCCAAAGGCCCAACAGCATGCCGAACAAAAACAGCGAGTGCGAGTCGCGCCCCGGCGCCAGGATGCAGGTTGCGGCATCCGGCCCAAACTCTTGCAAGCAGACGCGAAAGCTCTCGGTCCAGGATCGGTGGTGGCGTTTAAAGCCCTTGGGCAGGCCGGTGCTGCCGGAGGTGTAGCCGATGTAAAAGGGAGTCAGTTCTGTGGGTGGTGCTGTCTCGCATGCCTTCACCGGCAGGGCGGCCTGCACGCTATGCAGCACGGCAGCGGGCCAATCCGGGTCGGCCACGGCGGCGCAGCGTCCGCTGGCAATGATTCCCAAGAATTCCACCAAGCGCTGCAACAGGGGCAGGGAGCTGTCGACCAGCACGGTAGCCGGGTCCTGCTGTCCGGTCAGTGCTGCGGCGCGTTCTGTGACGACTGCATGCAGTTCGGCAAACGTCAGGGTCTGGCTTGCGCTTTGGATGGCCAGTGCCGCGCCACGGGACTGCGCCCAGTGGATTAGCGGCCCATGCACCAGCCCCGAGGCTTGATCCCAGTTTGGACCTAGCGTCATTTCAGCGCACGACCACCCAGGTTCCAGTCGGGCAGGCCGCGCGCCACGGTGTGCACCACCAGGGCGCAGACGGCGCATTTCAGCAGGTCACCAGGCACAAACAGCAGGGTGCCCCAAAAGGCTTGGGTCCAGCTCAGCTTGGCAATGTTCACCAGTCCGACCACACCACAGGCATGAACCACCAGCAGGCCGCCCAGGCTGGAGGCGGCAAAGGCGCTGACCGCTGCGCGCCGTGGCGTGCTGCGTGGAAAGGCCGACATCAGCCAGCCGGTGACCAGCGCACCCAAGGGCCAGCCGACGAGGTAGCCGGTGGAGGGCGCCATGAACACGCCCAGGCCGCCGCGCCCGCCCGACAGCAGGGGCAGGCCCAGCGCCACGGCAAGCAGAAACAGCAGCATGGCTTGCAGGGCGCGCCTGGGGCCCAGCAGGCAACCGGCCAGCATCACGCCCAGGGTCTGCAGCGTGATCGGCACACCCAGGGGCAGGTCGATCTTGGGGATCAGGCCAAATACCGCCAGCAGGGCGGCAAACAGGGAGACCAGGGCCAGGGAGCGCGAAGAGTTCATGGAGTTCAGCAAGTCGGTAAAAGGGGAGCGCCAAGGCTACTCGCCCATGCGCATTTCGAGTGTATCTGCTACCCGGCGCGCGCTGGTCAGCATCTGGATGGTCAGTGGTGCCAGCAGGCGCAGGCCGCCCGCCTTGCCGGTGCGCAGGCGGTGGGCCTCGTCCAGACGCTTCCAGACGACGAAGAAGTGTTCGGTAAATCGCAGCATCATGGCCAGTTGCAGGGCCAGACGTTCGGTCTTGATGCCCAGCTTTTGAAGCGGACTGAGCAGCCGCTCCAGTACCTCCAGCAAATCGGTGCTGCGCGTGGTCAGCGTCAGCGCAATGCCCAAGAGGGAGGCGCTGAGTAGACGCAGCACGCTGATCCAACCTAGCACGGCCTGTTTCATGAAGACGTGAAACGCCAGGATCAGCAGGCTGGCCAGCAGCAGCGAGGCCAGCAGCTTGCGTGCCGGGAGAATGGCGCGGCCCAGACTGGCGAACAGCAGTATGCAGACCAATGCACCTGCGCCCAGCAGCGTGACCTTGTTCGTCGCGTATTGCGCCGTGCCCAGCAGGGCAAACAGCAGCAGTTTGACCGACGCGGGCACGCCATGCAGCCAGCTGCGGTGTTCGCTGTAGAGGCTTCCCATGCTTATTGGTAGATCAGGGCCTGCGCCGCGATACGCGCGGCCACATCGGCCTGATACTCTGCACAGACTTGCTGGCCCGGACCATCGGCGCGCACCCGGCCGCACTCCAACCAGATCACTCGCTTAAACTCTCGCACATGCTCCAGCAAATGGGTGGAGACAATCACCTGCTGACTCGCCTTGGCAATGTCCATGGCCAGCAGGGCCTGACCCGGCTGGTCCAGACTGGCAAAGGGCTCGTCCAACAGCAGCAGTTCGGGCGAGGCAATCATCAGCGCCAGCCAGCACACATGCTGGCGCTGGCCCTGGCTTAAGGAACCTATGGCGCGCTCGGACCAGTGAGCCAGGCCGCGCGACTCCAGGAACACACGCGCCTGCGCAATCGCCTCTCGCCGTGGCATGCCGCTGGGGCTGAGGCCCAGGGCTAGCTCTTCGGCAACGGTGGGGAAGATGATTTGCTCATCCGGATTCTGGAACATCATGCCGACCAGCCCTGGGCGCTTGCTGCTGACCGTGCGCGCCTCCAGCCCGCGCACCAGCACGCTGCCGCTCTGTGGTACATCCAGGCCGCACAGCAGGCGAAACAGGCTGCTCTTGCCTGCGCCGTTGTCGCCGATCAGGCCAATGCGGGACTCGGGCAGGTCCAGCGTCAAGCCCGAAAAAATCGTGTGGCCGCCGCGCTGCAGGCTGGCATCACGGATGTGGAGCAGGGGTGTTGCCGCAACAAGGGCTTGGGCGACAGGATGGGTATGGTTTGGAATGGGCGTATCGCGTGGTGATCAGCCAGCAGTTTACGCGCTGGGCGCTGCCGGCTCGGGGGCTACACTGCCATCCATGCCCAGCAATCTTGACTCCAGCCTCAAAGCCATAGACACCTTTATTGACGCGCTTTGGCTGGAAGAGGGGCTGTCCAAAAACACGTTGACGGCGTATAGACGCGACCTCACGCTGTACGGAAAGTGGCTGTCCGAGCGGGAGCGGGACCTGGACCAGACGGTCGAGCTGGATTTGCAGGCGTATTTTTTGTACCGTCATACGCCCGGCAGCAAGGCCACCAGCGCCAACCGGCGGCTGACCGTGTTCAAGCGCTACTTTCGCTGGGCCCTGCGCGAGAACCGCATGGCGGCCGATCCCACGCTCAAGCTGCAGTCCGCCAAGCAGGCGTTGCGCGTGCCCAAGACGCTGAGCGAGGCACAGGTCGAGGCCTTGCTGGCAGCTCCCGACACCAGCAACGCGCTGGGAATCCGCGACCGCACCATGCTGGAGCTGATGTATGCCAGCGGCCTGCGCGTGAGTGAACTGGTGGATTTGCGGGTGTTCAACCTCAGCCTCAACGACAACGTGCTGCGGGTGCTGGGCAAGGGCTCCAAGGAGCGCCTGGTGCCGTTTGGCGAGGTGGCGGCGCAGTGGCTGCGCCAGTATCTGGGGGCGCCGCGTCAGGAGTTGTTGGCCGGTAAGCAGACGCAGGACTTGTTTGTCACGGTGCGAGGCCCAAGCGCAGGCAGCGCCATGTCGCGCGTGATGTTCTGGATGGTGGTGAAGAAATACGCGCTGGCAGCGGGCATACGTTCGCCCCTGTCACCGCACACCCTGCGCCATGCCTTTGCCACACATTTGCTCAACCACGGCGCCGACCTGCGCGCGGTGCAAATACTTCTGGGCCACGCCGACATTTCCACCACCACCATTTACACCCATGTGGCCCATGAACGTCTAGCGCAGCTGCACGCCGCGCATCACCCGAGGGGGTAAGCCACACGCAGTGGGCGACCGTGGGGGCTATTAAACAGCTAGGGTTTCGGCCCAGGCCAGGGCTTGCAGATGAGCCCAGTTAACGTGGTTGCTGTTGAGGCCCAGGCTCTTGATGGCGCTTGCAAAGGCGGCGTCATCGGCGGACTCGCAGGCCACGGTGAGATCCAGAAACGGGGCCAGCGGGCCGCTGTGATGCAGCAGGGCATCAACCACCTGCTGTGGTAGGGCGACGGTTGCCAGCGCCGATTCCATGCTCATGCCCAGCATGGTGTCGAGCAGAGAAAATACACCCACTACAAAGGCGTTATCGCAGTCTTCGGGCGATAGGCGCTCCAGCGCCAGTAGTTCCATCAAGCGGCCACGCACCACGGCGGTGGCGCCCACGGCCGGTGGCATGTCGTCCAGATTGGAGGTGGTCATCAACAGCGCGGCCCACTTGAAGAGCCGGTTCAGCCCCAGGATCATCACCGCGTGCTTGAAGGAGGTGACCTCGGTGCGCATGCCAAAGCCGGCCGAATTGATGAAGCGCAGCAGGTTGAATGACAACATCGGGTCGTGCTTGAGCACTTCCTCAATCTCGCTGGTGCTGGATTGCTTGCGCACCATGTCAATCAGGCGAATGATGTTGGCCTGCGCCGGGCGTATGCTCTGACCCTCCACGATCACCGGCTTGGCAAACCAGTAGCCCTGGTAGAGCTTGACCCCCAGATCCTTGACCATGTCGTATTGTTTGTGGCTCTCCACCTTTTCGGCAATCAGCAGGGCCTGCGATTTGGCCTGGGCCAGTTTGACAAACGAGCCTATGGCCTCGGGCTTGAGTATGGACAGGTCAAACTTGATAAACGACGCCAGCGGCAACCAGCTTTCGTAGGAACGGGTCAGGATGGAATAGTCAAATGCCAGGCGGAAGCCACGGCGCTTGAGCTCCTGCAGATTGGGTAGGTAGTTGGCAATTTCGTCCACCTGGGACAGGGGCAGAGGGGGTATTTCCAGCACCACGCGCTCGGGTGCTACCAGGTCCAGGTGACCACCGGCGAGGCTGTCATGGGTGCAGTTGATGAAGATGGTCTTGCGGCTCGCCAGCGAGTCGTTCTCGGCCATGGACAGTGCGTTGAATAGCAGCTGCGCATCGCTGGCCGCATTGTGTTCGGCGCCCTGCAGCGAGCGGTCAAACAGTTCGTAGCCAAACACGGTTCGCGCCTCATCCAGAATCGCCTGACGCGCAATGACCCGGTTGGAGCCGGTATGGAGCGTCTTGGTCGGGCTGGTTTTTTGGGGTTCTGGCATGTTTGGGCACTATCAAATGGGCGAATTCCATTCTAGACCTTGAATGCATGCGGCTACTGTTTTTATGTGGTGGGCAGCTCGTCCAGTTCCTGCTGGGTAAACCCGGCCAGCTTGCGTGCCGTCAAATTAAACGGCGGTTTGAGCCTGGGCCCACCGTGCGCAAGTGCGGCCTCGGCATGGAAGCACACACTGTCCAGCCCGTCGCGTTGGCATAACCAGTGGTACCAATGGTTGCCAATCGCCACATGGCCCACCTCCTCGCGCAGGATGGTGTCCAGAATTTCAACCGCCTGCAAGGCTTGCAAGCTACCGACCTTGCGCAGCTTGGCTTGGATGATGGGAGTGGCATCCAGCCCGCGCGCCTCTAGGGTGCGCGGCACCAGGGCCATGCGCGCCACCACATCGTGCCTTGTGTTTGCGGCCATGGTCCAGAGACCATCGTGGGCCGCGAAGTCACCATAGCCATGGCCCAGCGCGGCCAGATGGTCTGCTAGTAGCGTGAAGTGTTGCGACTCCTCGAAGGCCACGCGCAGCCAGTCGCGGTAGTAATCGGCGGGCATGTCGGCAAAGCGCCAGGCGGCATCCAGGGCCAGATTGATGGCGTTGAACTCGATGTGGGCGATGGAATGGATCAGGGCCGCGTGGCCCTCGGGCGTGTAGGGCGAGCGCCGGGGTACGTCCTTAGGCAGGATCAGCACGGGCTTAGCCGGGCGCCCGGGCTGGGGCGGGGCGTCGAGCACTGGCTGCGCGTTGATCTGCAGCGCTGCGCGCTGGTCCCATAAAAATTGCACGGCTGCGACCTTGGCGCTAGGGTCGTCAAGGGTGAATGCGGCCAGTGCGCCGTGTCGTAGTTCCATCATCCCTACAATTCTAGGCATACGGAAACGAGGAAACGAAATGGCAGTGTATGAATTGGATGGCGTGGCGCCGCGCGTGGCCGCTGGCGCCTGGATTGCCGACAGCGCGCAGGTGATGGGCCAGGTGGAACTGGGCGAGGATGTGAGCATCTGGTTTGGCTCGGTGCTGCGGGGTGACACGGAAATGATCCGCATCGGTCGCGGCTCCAATATCCAGGACGGTAGTGTGCTGCACGCCGACATCGGTCGGCCGTTGGAGATTGGCGAGAACGTCACCGTGGGCCACAAGGTGATGCTGCACGGCTGCAACATTGGCGATGGCTCGCTGATCGGCATTGGTGCCATCGTGCTCAATGGTGCGAAGATCGGACGGGGCTGCATTGTGGGCGCCGGTGCCTTGGTCACCGAGGGCAAGGAATTTCCCGACGGCAGCATGATCATAGGCAGCCCGGCCAAGGCGGTGCGCGAACTCAACACCGAACAGCGGCAGGGGCTGGTCTGGAGCGCACAGCACTACATAGAAAACGCCCGGCGCTTTCGCGCCGGACTCAAGCAAATCGCATAAACCCTGCGGCATCCTGCATGCCGCATCAACCGGAGTCGTGCATGTCTGAGCTGCACAAGTTTTTATTCGACGGCCTGCCCGTGCGCGGCGTGATCGTGCGCCTGACCGATGCGTGGACCGAGATTTTGCGGCGGCGCGCCAGCAACAGCACGTCTGGCGCCTATGCACCCGAGCTGCGCGATATGCTAGGCGAAATGACCGCAGCGGCGGCGCTGATGCAGGCCAATATCAAGTTCGACGGCGCCTTGGTGCTGCAGATTTTTGGCGACGGCCCGGTCAAGCTGGCGGTGGTGGAGGTGCAGTCCGATCTGGCACTGCGCGCTACTGCCACGGTGCAGCCGCAGGTCGAGCCGGGCAGCACGCTGAGCCAGATGGTCAATGCCAAGAACCAGGGTCGCTGCGCCATCACACTGGACCCCAAGACCAAGTTTCCCGGCCAGCAGCCCTACCAGGGCGTGGTGCCGCTGTTTGACGATCACGGCCATCCGATTGAAAAATTGAGCGCGGTGCTGGAGCATTACATGCTGCAAAGCGAGCAGCTAGACACCACGCTGGTGCTGGCCGCCGATGACAAGGTGGCGGCGGGGTTGCTGATCCAGCGCCTGCCCATGGCCGGTGCGGGCAACCTGGCCGGCAGCATGGTGTCCAAGGAAAACGAGGACCAGATTGGCCAGAATGAAAGCTATAACCGGATTGCGATTCTGGCCTCCAGCCTGAAGCGCGAAGAGCTGTTGACGTTGGATGTGGACACCATTTTGCGTCGCCTTTTTTGGGAAGAAAGCATCACCCGCTTTGAGCCGGGTGAGTTGGAGCCGCGCTTTGCCTGCAACTGCAGCCGCGAGCGCGTAGCCAAAATGATTACAGGGCTGGGCCGCGAAGAGGCCGAAGACATCATTGCCGAGCGTGGTGACATTGAGGTGGGCTGCGAATTTTGCGGCCTGCAATACCGCTTTGACCCGATCGACGCGGCGCAGCTGTTTGTGGATGCGGTGCAGATCGTCAGCGCGGGAACCGACGCACACTGATCAACGACCGTCCCGGCCTAGTCCTTGGACAGCAGCGCGCTGAACAGCCTGTGTTCGCAGTCCGGGTCTGAGCACTTTTCGCAGCTCCATTTCCAGGGACGGGCAGTGGTATCCGCGCGGGCTGTGCCCAGGGCGTAGTCAATCGCCTGCAAGGCCGACAGGCAGCGTGCTGAGGCCTCGCCCATCAGCAGGGAGTAAGGCAGACCCAAGCCGGTCAGTGCCTGGCGCAGCGAGCGGTCCAGCAGCTCGCGCTGAGAGTTGCCAGAACCCGGTGCGGTAGGAAGTAGCGCCGTTAGCAGTATCAGGTGGGCAGGAAAGGGTTGAAGCAGATGGGCTGCAATGCATTGCGATCGCTTGGCTTCGTTGGGTGACTGAAGCAGCAGCAGCTCCAGCGCATACATCTCAGCTGTGTTGCGGTGCAGTCGCCATTGGGCGCTGCGACTTGGGGCGGCCTGCAGGCTGCGCACCAGTGCGCTTTTCCCCGTCCCCGGCGCACCGAGAATTGCCACACGCAGCATGCTCAACGCGCAACTTGCACAAAAATTTCGTTGTTCTTGACCATACCCAGCTCACCGCGGGCCTTTTCTTCAACGATCTCCAGGCCCTCCTTAAGGTCCCGAATTTCCGCCTCCAGCCGGACATTGGCCAAGGCCGCCTGCACGTTCTTGGCCTGTTGTGCATCCAACTCGCTTTGCAGCTTGTTGACGTTGCGCACACTGCCACGGCCAAACCACAATTGCCCATGCAAGATCAGCAGTAGGGCAATCAGTAGCAAGGGAACCAGGCGTTTGCTCATGCCTTACGCACGAAAGCTAGCAGGCAGGCCGGCAGAGCGCACTGCGCAGGTAAAGGAGGAGCCCGCACAGCGGGCGGGGGACACGGAGCAGAGCGCCCTGTCATCCTGCCGACTATGCAGCCCTGTGCAACTGCGCAGTGCGGCCAGCATTACTTCAGGTTGTAAAAAGCAGCGCGGCCAGGGTACACGGCCACATCACCCAAGTCCTCTTCTATGCGCAAGAGTTGGTTGTACTTGGCCATGCGGTCGGAGCGGCTGAGCGAACCAGTCTTGATCTGGCCGGCGTTGGTGCCGACCGCGATATCGGAGATGGTGGAGTCTTCGGTTTCGCCCGAACGGTGGCTGATGACGGCGGTGTAACCGGCGCGTTTGGCCATTTCGATGGCGGCAAAGGTTTCGGTCAGGGTGCCGATCTGGTTCACCTTGATCAGGATGGAATTGGCGATGCCCTTGTCAATGCCTTCTTTGAGGATCTTGGTGTTGGTGACAAATAGGTCGTCGCCGACGATTTGCACCTTGGCACCCAGGCGGTCGGTCAAAATCTTCCAGCCATCCCAGTCGCCTTCGGCCATGCCGTCTTCGATGCTGATGATGGGGTATTTGTCGACCCAAGTGGCCAGCATGTCGGTCCACTCTTGTGCGGTCAGGCTCAGGCCCTCGCCGGAGAGTTCGTACTTGCCGTCCTTGTAGAACTCGGAAGCGGCGCAGTCCAGGCCCAGGGCAATCTGTTCACCGGCCACATAACCGGCCTTGTCGATGGCTTCCAGAATCATCTGGATGGCAGCTTCGTGATTCGGCACATTGGGGGCAAAGCCGCCCTCGTCGCCGACCGCGGTGCTGATGCCCTTGTCGTGCAGGATTTTCTTCAGCGCGTGGAACACTTCGGCACCGTAGCGCAGGGCTTCACGAAAGCTCGGAGCACCCACGGGGATGATCATCAGCTCTTGCAGATCGAGGTTGTTGTTGGCATGCTCGCCGCCGTTGATGACGTTCATCATGGGCACGGGCAGTTGCACCGCAGCCATGCCGCCAAAGTAGCGGTACAACGGCAGGCCTGACTCCTCGGCAGCGGCGCGGGCCACGGCCATGGACACAGCGAGCATGGCATTGGCGCCCAGGCGTGATTTGTTTTCGGTGCCGTCCAGGTCGATCAGGGTCTTGTCCAGAAAGGACTGCTCGGAGGCGTCCAGGCCCAGAACGGCCTCGGAGATTTCGGTGTTGATGTGCTCAACCGCTTTCAGAACACCCTTGCCCAGGTAGCGCTTCTTGTCGCCGTCGCGCAGCTCTATTGCCTCGCGCGAGCCGGTGGAGGCTCCACTGGGAACGGCCGCACGGCCCATGGTTCCGGACTCTAGCAGCACATCGCATTCCACCGTGGGGTTGCCACGGGAGTCGAGAATTTCGCGGCCGACGATATCAACAATTGCACTCATGGTTTTCTTTCTAAACAAACAAAAGACAAATTCAGCTTGGGTCAGATACTGCACCCGATTATTGGAAATCATTCTCCAAAAATGGAGTTTTTTTGGTTACGGCATCCAGCGCCACCAGGGTTTCCAATAAGGCTTTCATATGGCGCAGCGGCACGGCGTTGGGGCCGTCGCATAGGGCCTGGGCCGGATCGGGGTGGGTTTCCATAAACAGGCCGGCCACACCGACGGCGACTGCCGCACGCGCCAGCACCGGCACCATTTCGCGCACGCCGCCACTGCTGGTGCCAGCACCGCCCGGTAGTTGCACAGAATGCGTGGCGTCAAACACAATCGGCACGCCGCATTCGCGCATGATGGCCAGCGAGCGCATGTCGCTCACCAAATTGTTATAGCCAAAGCTCACCCCCCGTTCGCAGGCCATGAAGTTATCTTCGTTCATGCCAGCGGCACGGGCAGCAGCACGCGCCTTGACGATGACGTTCTTCATGTCGCCGGGCGCCATGAACTGGCCCTTCTTGATATTCACCGGCAAACCCGACAGGGCCACGGCGTGAATGAAGTCGGTCTGGCGGCACAGCAGGGCCGGGGTTTGCAGTACATCGACCACGCTCGCCACCTGAGCGATCTGGTCGATCGAGTGGATGTCGGTGAGCACCGGCACACCGATTTCGCGCTTGACCTTGGCCAGAATCTCCAGGCCTTTTTCCATGCCCAGACCGCGAAAGGCAGACTCACTGGTTCGGTTGGCCTTGTCAAAGCTGCTCTTGAAGATGAAGGGGATGCCAAGTGAGTCGGTGATCTCCTTGAGTGTGCCGGCAGTGTCCATCTGCAATTGCTCGGACTCGACCACGCAGGGACCTGCGATCAGGAACAGTCGGTGCTCAAGACCGACATTGAATCCACAGAGCTTCATGCTTTTGCTCCGCTGACGGCACGCTTCATGCTGCCACCTTCAAGGTCTTGCCCAGGGCTTGGTGGTCCAGCGCGGCCTTGACAAAGGCGTTGAACAACGGGTGGCCGTTCCAGGGCGTGGACTTGAATTCGGGGTGGAATTGCACGCCGACAAACCAGGGGTGGGTGGCTTGCGGCAGCTCCACCATTTCGGTCAGGTGCTCGCGTTGCGTCAAGGCCGAAATGACCAGGCCGGCCGCGCGCAGGCGATCCAGGAAGTTCACATTGGCTTCATAGCGGTGGCGATGGCGTTCGGTCACCACGTCGCCATAAATCTGGTGCGCCAGCGTGTCCGGGGCCACGTCCGAGCTTTGCGCGCCCAGGCGCATGGTGCCGCCCAGATTGGAATTGCTGTCGCGCGTCTTGATGGTGCCGTCGGCATCCTTCCACTCGGTGATCAGGGCAATCACCGGATTCGGGCTGGTCGGGTCAAACTCGGTGCTGTTGGCATTTTTGAGGCCTGCCACATGGCGGGCGAATTCAATCGTTGCCACCTGCATGCCTAAGCAAATGCCAAGGTAAGGAACCTTGTTTTCGCGAGCAAAACGGGCCGCGCAAATTTTGCCTTCAATACCGCGCTTGCCGAAGCCGCCGGGCACCAGAATCGCATCAAAGCGGGCCAGTTGCGACACGCTGTCAGCGGTGATGGTCTCGGAGTCTATGTATTCGATCCGGACCTTGACATGGTTCTTCATGCCGGCGTGGCGCAGCGCTTCGTTCAAAGACTTATAGCTGTCCGACAGATCCACGTATTTGCCGACCATGGCGATCGTGACTTCGCCCTGCGGATGCTCGGTCTCATAGACCAAGTCGTCCCAGCGCTTGAGGTTGGCCGGATGCGTGTTCAGACGCAGCTTGTCGCAGATCAGACCGTCCAGACCCTGCTCGTGCAGCATGCGCGGTACCTTGTAAATGGTGTCCACATCCCACATGGAGATCACGCCCCACAGCGCCACATTGGAGAACAGTGAAATCTTCTCACGCTCTTCGTCGGGAATCGGGCGGTCGGCGCGGCAGATCAGGGCGTCGGCCTGGATTCCGATTTCGCGCAGCTGCTTGGCCGTGTGCTGGGTCGGCTTGGTTTTGAGTTCACCTGCAGCGGCGATCCAGGGCACATAGCTCAGGTGCACAAAGGCGCTGTTGTTGGGGCCGAGCTTGAGGCTCATCTGGCGCACGGCCTCAAGGAATGGCAGGGACTCGATGTCGCCCACGGTACCGCCGATTTCCACGATGGCCACATCGACGGCGTCGGGCTCGCCAAAACGCGCACCGCGCTTGACGAATTCCTGGATCTCGTTGGTGACGTGGGGAATGACCTGCACGGTCTTGCCCAGGTAGTCGCCACGGCGCTCCTTGTCGAGCACGCTCTGGTAAATCTGGCCGGTGGTGAAGTTATTTGCTTTGCGCATGCGCGATTCAATGAATCGCTCGTAATGCCCCAAGTCCAAATCAGTTTCTGCGCCGTCGTCCGTCACGAAAACCTCGCCATGCTGCAGGGGCGACATGGTTCCGGGGTCTACGTTGAGGTAGGGGTCGAGCTTGATTAAAGTGACTGTGAGGCCTCGCGATTCCAGGATCGCAGCTAAGGAGGCTGAGGCGATTCCCTTGCCAAGGGAAGACACCACACCGCCGGTGACGAAGACAAATTTGGTCATGTCAGGGGCGAACCCGTGGGGTTCGATGAGGTGGTAAACGCAGATTATACCGGCCGCTTTCCCTGCTATCCCTTGCCCTTCATCACGCACTTTTGTTATTTGACTCACCTATCCCCGTCGGACTTTTGCTCCCCACTCCCCGAACCCCCTCGCCCCCGCCGGGCGAGGGGGAGTTTCAATGCGGACAGCCGATTTGACCTTTTTGCGCCGACAACGGAATCATGGGCGTTGCGTTGCAACTGATTTTTCATGCCCAAAGCTCAGGCCGCTAGTTCCGAGCGCCGGAGGCGTAAAGCAAAAAAAATTAAAAGTGAATTCAAGTGCCGCGCCCGTGGTGCTGTAGCCGAAGCAAATCAGCTGTACGCGCCTGTTCCCCTCGATACGGCGCTCGGAACTGTTGGTTTGAGACCTGGGAAAACAAAGGCAGTGGCGACGTTCCGCACTTATTGCCGCAACCGGCGCGAGAAAGCCAAATCGGCTGTCCGCTTTAGCTCCCCTTTCGCCCCGGCGGGGGTGAAAGGGGTTGGGGGATAGGGGGGACGAGAGCGGCGGGGGCTGGGGGGGAGTGGGGAGTGGGGAGTAAAAAAGCGGTGTACATTGCGACGCATCTTCTTACTAGGCTTCCAACGCGAACCAACATATGGAATTGAACGGCAAACACATTGTTCTGGGTCTTAGTGGCGGCATCGCCTGCTACAAGGCGGCCGAGTTGTGCCGTGCGCTGATCAAGGAGGGCGCCACGGTGCAGGTGGTGATGACCGAGGCTGCGGCCCAGTTCATCACGCCGGTGACCATGCAGGCCCTTAGCAATCGCCCGGTCTATGGTTCGCAGTGGGACGCCCGCGAGCCCAACAACATGGCGCACATCAATTTGAGTCGAGAGGCCGATGCCATCCTGATCGCCCCGGCCAGCGCCGACTTCATGGCCAAGCTGGTACAGGGGCGCGCCGATGACCTGCTGAGCCTGATGTGTCTGGCGCGCCCAATCGACAAGGTTCCGCTCTTGATCGCACCGGCCATGAACCGCGAAATGTGGGCCCATCCCGCCACGCAGCGCAATCGGGCGCAACTCAAGGCCGATGGCGCGCAGCTGCTAGGCGTAGGCAGTGGCGAGCAGGCCTGCGGGGAAACCGGTGACGGCCGTATGCTGGAGCCGCAGGAGTTGCTGCAGGACTTGATTGCCTTTTTTCAACCCAAGGTGCTGGCGGGTCACCATGTGTTGGTCAGCGCGGGGCCGACCTTTGAGGCGATCGATCCGGTTCGCGGCATCACCAACCTGTCCAGCGGCAAGATGGGTTTTGCGATTGCACGGGCGGCGCAAGAGGCCGGTGCCACGGTGACCTTGGTGGCCGGTCCTGTGGCCTTGACCACCCCGCGCGGTGTGAGCCGCATCGACGTGGTCTCGGCGCAAGACATGATGGCTGCCTGTGTCAATCAGGCCGATCAGGCCACGGTGTTTATCGCCACCGCTGCAGTGGCCGATTGGCGTCCCGATACGTCTGCCAGCCAGAAGATCAAAAAGGATGGCTCGGGGCTGGTTCCAAAGCTCGGCTTTGTCGAGAATCCGGACATCCTGGCCACGTTGGCGCAGTCATCGCGCGCCGCAAAGGGCGAGCTATTTTGCGTCGGCTTTGCGGCTGAGAGCCACGACCTGCTGGCCCATGCCACGGCCAAGCGATGGCGTAAGAACGTGCCGCTGCTGGTGGGCAATATTGGCCCGGCCACCTTTGGCCAGGACGACAACGCGCTGCTGCTGGTGGATGCCAATGGCGCCAGAGAAATTCCGCGTAACGACAAGCTGGCGCTGGCGCGGCTGCTGGTCGCGGACATTGCCAAACGGCTGGTAAAACAATCCGACTGAACTAAGTTACCGAAAACCCAAGCATGCAAATCGATATCAAAATCCTAGATGCCCGCCTCAAGGACCAGCCGCCTGCCTATGCCACACCGGGAAGTGCCGGCCTGGACCTGCGCGCCTGTCTGGACGCACCTCTCACCTTGCAGCCCAATGCCTGGCAATTGGTGCCGACCGGCATGGCTATCTACTTGGAGGACCCGGGTTATGCGGCACTGATCCTGCCGCGCTCGGGTCTGGGCCACAAGCACGGCATTGTGCTCGGGAATCTGGTCGGCTTGATCGACAGTGATTACCAGGGCCAACTCATGGTCAGCGCCTGGAACCGCAGTTCCACCGCCTTCACCATAGCACCGATGGAGCGCATCGCGCAACTGGTGGTGGTGCCGGTGGTGCAGGCTCAATTCAAGATCGTGGAGGAATTTCCTGCCGTCTCGCAACGCGGCGAGGGCGGCTACGGGTCAACAGGGAAAAGTTGAGCTGCCCAAAGCTGGGTTGCCCGAGCGCAACTGCGCGAACAAACCCTTAATGCAGGCTGTCAGTCCCCGGTCCTTCCTCGTGCAGCGGCTGGATGCGGAAAAAACCGGTGCCGGTGGAGCCGCTGCCAATTTCTTCTTCGGTGGCTTCGCGCACGCCTTCCACCCTCAGGCTCAGGCGAATCGCGATACCGGCCAGCGGATGGTTGCCGTCCAGCACCACATGGTCTGGGTAAATATCGGTCACGGTGTACAGCGCCTCCTTGGGTGCGTCCGGGTTGCAGCCAAGTGGAAGGGCGAAGCCCTCGAAGCTCAGGCCAATTTCCAGCTCCTTGGGAAACAGGGCACGGGGTTCCAGAAACAGCAACTGGTCGTTGAAGTCACCAAATCCTTGTTCTGGCTCAATCTGCAAATCCAGTTTTGCGCCAAGCTCCAGGCCCAGCAGCGCCTGTTCGATCACAGGCAGCAAATCGTGGCCACCCATTAAAAATTCCACCGGATCGTCCAGCAGGTCCAGTTCCTCGCCCAAAGTGTCTTTCAGCGTCCAGGTCAGGGCGACGACGCATTGTTGTGTGATTTCCATGAAAGAATTGTCCCATGAACATAACTACCCCTCTTCAGCTGCTCGGCGGCATCTCGCCCGAGACCTTTATGCGCGTCTACTGGGAGAAAAAGCCGCTGCTGATACGCGCCGCCATTCCCGGTTTCAAACCGCTGCTGGACCGCGCCGAGCTGATCGATCTGGCGGCCCAGGACGACGTAGAGTCGCGTCTGGTGGTGCAGGCACAGGCCGATAAGCAGGGGCAGTGGCGGCTCAAGCACGGCCCGTTTGTACGCAAGGACTATCCCGCCTTCAAACAACCCGGCTGGACCGTGTTGGTGCAGGGCGTGGATCTGCATGACGAGCGCGTGCACCAGTTGATGAACCAGTTCCGCTTTGTGCCCGATGCGCGGCTGGACGATTTGATGATCAGCTATGCCACCGATACCGGCGGCGTCGGTCCGCACTACGACAGCTATGACGTGTTCCTGTTGCAGGCCCAGGGCCGCAGGCACTGGCGCATAGGTCGCCAAAAAGACCTGAGCCTGGTGCCTGACATGCCGGTCAAGATTTTGGCCAACTTTGTGGCGGAGCAGGAGTTTGTGCTGGAGCCCGGCGACATGCTGTACCTGCCACCCGACTGGGCGCACGACGGCGTTGCCGAGGGCGATTGCATGACCTATTCCATCGGTTTCCGGTCTCCGGTGAAGGGCGAAATTGCGCGTGATTTGCTGCAGTGCCTGGCCGAGCAGGCGGTAGACGATGTGGGTTGCGCAATCTACCGCGACCCCAAACAGCCCGCAGTGACCGGTGCCGGCGAAATTCCGGAAGGACTGTTGCAGTTTGCAAAGGATGCGTTGGCCGCCGCCCTGAAAGACCCGCTGGCGCTGCAGCGCTCGCTGGGCGAAATCATGACCGAGCCCAAGCCCCATGTCTGGTTCCATGGCGAACAGGAATTTGAAGAGGGCGTGGGCGTGCGACTGGATAGGCGCACGCGCATGATGTACGACGCCAAACACGTGTACATCAACGGCGAGAGTTTTCGCGCTGGTGGGGCCGATGCCAAGCGCATGCGCAAACTGGCAGATGAGCGCGAACTGTCGGCGCCCGAGGTGGCAAAGCTCAGCGAAGCTGCGCGCGAACTGCTAATGCAGTGGGGCGAGGACGGTTGGCTATATGGCCTTGTCTGAAGAAGCCGGGGCGCTGGGCAGGTCCCTCGCGGAAGGCCCGTTCACCGGGCCGACGGCATTTGCCGATCTGATTCGAAATGCACTGTTGCGTGCCAACAACGAAGCCTGGTCCGAAATGGTCTGGTCCGATGCCACGTTCGAGGACTGGCCGCTGTATGAAAAAACGGTGGTTGAAGGCCTGAATGCCTGGTCGCGCAAGGGCCGCAAGCTCACCCTGCTGGCGCACCATTTTGATGCCATGCGGCGCCTGCATCCGCGTTTTGTGGAATGGCGTGTACGCTGGGACCATTTGCTGGAATGCCGTGTTTGCAAGGGCGTGGAAGCCAGTGAGTTCCCCAGCGCACTGTGGACTCCAACCTGGGCGCTACGCCGTCTGGACCTGGTGCGCAGCACCGGTGTGGCCACGACCGAGCCACGCATGCGCCTGTTATTGCGCGAAGAATTGGAGCAGCGAAAACGCCAAAGTTCGCCCGGCTTTTCTGCCACCCTATTGGGGCTCTAAATCGGTGCCAAAGGGTTTTCCCGAAGCTGTGTCGCAAATTATGTATAATTTGGGGCTCTGACAAAAAGAGATCGAATGCTTCTTGTCGGGGTCTTGGTGGCTTGCTGCTAAGACAATTTCCGGAAATTGTTTCGTTAACTCACTTTAGTCCAAAAACCATGAACAAATCACTCGTATTGGCAGCCATCATTGCTGCCGCTGCTCTTGCTGCTTGCGGTAAGAAAGAAGAAGCTCCTGCACCTGCTCCCGCACCTGTAGCTGCACCTGCTCCCGCACCCGCTGCTGACGCATCTGCTCCCGCAGCTGCACCTGCTGCTGATGCTTCCGCTCCCGCAGCCAAGTAATTCCTTACTTGCTTAAAGAGGCCACCTTCGGGTGGCTTTTTTATTGCCCAACACATTTTGTATGCACACAAAAAGCGCAATCTCGGTATGTAAGCAGATACCCGCAGGCGTCTGGATTCTCGGTTTTGTGAGTATGTTGATGGATATTTCCTCGGAAATGATCCATAGCCTGCTGCCTATGTTCATGGTCACGGTACTGGGAACCAGCGCCTTCACGGTGGGGTTGATCGAGGGTATGGCCGAGTCGACCGCGCTTATCGTCAAGATGTTTTCGGGTGCGCTGAGCGACTACCTGGGCAAGCGCAAGGGGCTGGCGGTGTTGGGCTATTCCTTGGGTGCGTTTACCAAACCGGTTTTTGCCATGGCATCTGGCATTGGCCTAGTGATTACGGCTCGTTTTCTGGACCGGGTGGGCAAGGGCATTCGCGGCGCGCCGCGCGATGCCCTGGTGGCGGACATCACGCCGGAGCCTATTCGTGGCGCCGCATTTGGCTTGCGCCAGTCGCTGGATACCGTGGGTGCATTTCTGGGGCCGCTGCTGGCGGTGGGGCTGATGCTGCTCTGGGCCAATGACTTTCGAGCCGTTTTTTGGTTTGCTGTGGTGCCCGGCATGCTGGCTGTGGTCTTGCTGTTGTTTGGCATACGTGAGCCCGATAGCACGCATGGGCAACAGCGCGCAAATCCGATCCAGCGCGAAAACCTGCGCCGACTTGGCAAGGCGTATTGGTGGGTGGTGGCTATTGGCGCGGTATTCACGCTGGCGCGCTTTAGCGAAGCGTTTTTGGTGCTGCGCGCACAGCAAAGCGGTGTGGTCATGGCGCTGGTGCCGCTGGTGATGGTGGCCATGAACCTGGTGTATGCTGGCACGGCCTATCCTTTTGGCGCCTTGTCCGACCGCATGCGCCACACCACGCTGTTGTCTTGGGGCCTGGTGGTGCTGATAGCGGCTGATCTGGTGTTGGCCAGTGGCAATCAGTGGTCCACTACGTTGGTGGGCGTGGCGCTGTGGGGCATTCACATGGGCATGACGCAGGGTTTGCTGGCCACCATGGTGGCCGATACAGCCCCCGCTGAACTGCGTGGCACGGCGTACGGACTTTTCAATTTGATAAGTGGGCTGGCCTTGATGGTGTCAAGCGGTGTTGCGGGATGGCTTTGGGACCGTCACGGTGCAGCTGCCACCTTTTACGGCGGCGCTGCATTCGCGGCCCTTACACTGGTCGGCTTGGTAGTCCGCACTGTGCGGAAATAGGCAAAACCCGTGCACCGCTAAAGCGGTAGGTGGCCTATTGGATATCGTCGGCAATCACCTTGGCAATGCGCTGCGCCGTGGTGGACGATTCAGGCACTCCCTTGGCGTTCAAAATCGACACCACCGAGGCATCGCCCTGGCTCTTTACCGCGATCTGGAATTTATTGGCATCGGGGTTCTTTTCCGGACTGGCGCTAAACAACTTGCTGAAAAATCCGGCTTCCTTGGCCGCGCCGGCATCGGCTGCGACATAGCGTACAAAGTAGATGCCTTGCTTACGATCACGGTCTTCCACGGTGAATCCGGTGCGATCCAACGCCAGGCCGACACGGCGCCAGGCCCGGTCAAAGTCCTCGGCAATCTGCACCACCGGACGCCCTTCCAGCGTGGTCACGGCGGACACCAATTTTGCTGGGCCGGTGCCCGCCACCATGGCCTTGGCCTGCTCAGGCGTGGAGCCCAGGCTGACCATCAGTCGGCGTAAAAATTCTGCCACCAACTCAGGGTCGCTGGCGCGTGGCTGCCACACGGTTTGGTCTGAGCGCTCGGCGGTGTACACCTCAGACAGTCCGCGGTGGGTGATGTAAATCTCGGTTTCGCCAGCCGCGTTGGTTTCCATGCGGGTGCGGAACTTGTCGCGCTCGGCCGTGGAATACAGCGAGTCCAGCAGCTTTCCGATCGAGTTGCGAATGAAATCCTGCGGCAACTTGGCACGGTTCTCGGCCCAGTCGGTTTCCATGATGCCCAGGTTGGCCTGGTCCATGGCTAACAGGAAACCGTTTTCCTGCCAGAAGCCCTTGACCGGTTCCCAGAGTTTGTCCACCGGGCGCTTGACGACCAACCAGCGCTGATCGCCGGAGCGCTCGATACGCACATCGCCCACTTGGCTTGCTGCCACCGGGCTAGCTTTGGCAGACTGGCCGGCTTTGAGGCCTATGGCCGACACGCCGCCATCGACCACGGTGTAGCGAGTCTCCTTGGAGAGTTGGGTCAGGTCCGGCGGCACCACCAGCGAGGGTGCCTTGACCGTGCTGCTGCGGTAGTCCACCTTGTCGGATTCCAGGGCAGAGCATCCAGCCAGGGCCAGGGCGGTGCCCAATGCGGTCACTTGAAGTATCGATTTCACAGAATTCCTTGTTTGCACGGATTTAGATCAGGCCGGTGGCTTGCATTACCCGCTCCAGCATCTGCTGGCTGGGTTCGGTGAGTGTGGTGAGCGGCAGGCGCAAGGCCCCCTGGCTCAGGCCCATGCGGGCCACGGCCCACTTCACGGGGATGGGGTTGGATTCGACAAACAGCGCCTTGTGCAGGGGCAACAACTGGAACTGAATTTCCATGGCGCGCTGGATGTTGCCGGCGAG
>Ga0214247_1000589_pt1 | contig 20946 bp, 16 predicted proteins | sample TroBogypolimnion_18_FD_153085 | JGI IMG/M metagenome (GOLD analysis project Ga0214247, IMG submission 153085) | Freshwater microbial communities from Trout Bog Lake, WI - 03JUN2009 hypolimnion | ecosystem: Environmental > Aquatic > Freshwater > Lake > Hypolimnion/Profundal zone ... | reverse complement strand
ACCACCGTCATGATGGCGAATTGCCGGACAACGGTGTCGTTGTACAGCTCGGCTTTCTGATTTGCAAATGCCATAGTTACCTCTTCATTAATTAACCTGGTACAAGTTTCTTGCCTGCAACATGAAATCAGTTTGACCGACATCAAAGCCTGCAAAAGAAACCTGAAGATTTGTTAAGAATACCCCTGATCGGCTCGCGAGCCTTTCACGAATCTTTCAAAATGCGCTCACCCTCGCGTTCGATGTCCTCGAACTGCCCTCGATCAATGGCCCACCACAGTCCGCCAAGAATGCAAAACACCAACACGACCGATAGCGGTATCAGTAAATAAAGTATGTCCATCAAGTTCCTTTGGGCACTTGCGCCGATGCCGTCAGGCGCAAAGCATTGGCAACCACCAGCAGCGAACTGCAGGCCATTCCCAGGCCGGCGAGCCAGGCCGGCAACAAGCCGAGAATTGCCAGCGGCACACCGGCCACGTTGTACAAAAGGGCCCACCACAGGTTCTGGCGAACCACCGACATGGTTCTGCGCGACAGCTGCAAGGCTTGCACCACGGCCAATAATTGACCGCCCATCACGATGAAGTCGGATTGTGCCTGCGCCAGGGGTACGGCTTGACCAAAGGCAAAAGAAACATGCGCACCGGCCAGCACCGGGCCGTCATTCAGGCCGTCACCAACCATCGCGACCTTGCGCCCCTGAGCCTGCAAATCGCGCAGCACGGCCAGCTTTTCAGCCGGGGAACAGGCACCTCGCACCTGCACAATGCCAATTTTTGCGGCCACTCGTTGCACCGACTCAGCATCATCACCGGACAGCAGGTGCACCTGAACCCCGGCCTGCTGCAGCAAAGCGACCGCCCGAGCGGCCTGCGCACGCACTTCTTCACGCAGCTCAAAGCTGGCCAACCAGCCCTGTGCGTCGCTCACATGCACCCGCAGACTATCGGATGCGCCGCGTGTCAGTCCACAAAAACGGGCCGAACCCAGACGCAACAAGCATTCCTGCGCACCCTGCACGGCATGGCCTTCCAGCCCTTGGCCCGCAAACTCGGTGACAGCTTCGCAGGTCCATGCCGATGCGGCGTAGGCAGGCAGGCTTGAGGCCGCGCACAAGGCCTTGGATGCGGGGTGCAGCGAATGTGCAGCCAAGGCCGCGGCCATCTGCAAGGCCTCGGCCACCGACACGCCCGCACGCACCTCGGCGGCACCGATCACCATGGCTTCCTGGGTCAGCGTTCCGGTCTTGTCAAACACCACCGTGTCCACGCTGGAGAGCGCCTCCAAGGCCTGCAAATTGCGCACCATGACGCCGCCACGCGCCAGGTTTCCAGCGGCGGCGAGCATGGCGGCCGGCGTGGCCAAGGAAAGGGCACAGGGACAGGTCACCACCAGCACCGCCACCGCTACCATCAGAGCCCGCTCCGGGTCGGTCTGCCACCACCAAAGGCAGGACAGGCCTGCCGCCAAGAGCACTCCTATCAAAAAGGGCCTGGCCAGGCGATCGGCCAGCGCGGCTGTGGCGGGTTTGGTGGTAGATGCACTTTGCATCAGGGCCACAATCTGGGCGAAGCGGGTCTGCTCGCCCAACGCCTGCACCCGCACCTGTACCGTGGAACTCAGGTTATGACTGCCAGCCACCACCTTGGTTCCAGGCCCGCGGCGCAGCGCATGGTACTCGCCGGTCAGCAACGCTTCATCGACCAAGGTCTGGCCCTGCTCCACTACGCCGTCGGCAGCAAAGGCCTCGCCGGGATGCACCCGCACCAGGTCACCGACCAACAGCCTGCGGGCCGCCACGCGTTCAAAACCGCCCTCGGCATTGAGGCGCTCCAGACTCTCGGGCAGGCGATTCATCAGTGCTTCCAGCGAACCGGCGGTGCGGTCGCGCAGGCGCAGCTCCAGCCAACGCCCGGTGAGCAGGAAGAACACGAACATGGTCAGCGAGTCGAAATACACGGCACGTCCGAATACTCCGGTGGGATCAAAGGTGCCCAAACTACTCACCGCAAAGGTGATGGCGATGCCAATCGCCACCGGCAGGTCCATGCTGACCGAGCCCCGGCGCAGGTCGCGCAGTGCGTTGCCAAAAAAAGGCCCGCAGGAAAACAGCATCACCGGCAAAGACAACACCCAGGAGGCCCAACGCAGCAGGCGCTCCATTTCGGCCGTGAGGTCTCCGGGGTGAGCGGTGTAGGCCGGGTAGGCGTACATCATCACCTGCATCATGCACAGGCCGGCCACCAACCAGCGCCACAGTGCCTTGCGCGTTTCCACACGGCGGCGTTCGCTGGCAAACACATCATTGGCCGGCATGGCGCGGTAGCCACGCTTTTGTATGGCCAGCATCCAGGCCGAGGGCTGCACCTGCTCGGCGGACCAGATCACCCGAGCCCGATGGCTGCCCGCGCTGACCTGCACCTGCAACACGCCGGGAACTGCGGCAATGGCATCCTCCACCGTGAAGCTGCAAGCGGAGCAGTGCATGCCCTCAATCACCACACTGGACTCCCAGCAAGCCGCTGTCTTGCCGTACGGGCGGCTAAAGGCGCTCCATTCCTGCGGGTCGTCCAGCAACTGCAACGCCTCGCCACTGTGCGGGGCAATCGGCGTCAGTGGCGCGGATCCGGCGATAGGCATGACAGCAGGTTCCGGGTCTGATACGGTCGCTTCCAACGTGGCAAAGGGCATGGTGGCTAGTATGCCCGTCCTTGACCGGCGTCACTTGATTCAAATCAAGTGGGGAGAAGCCATCCAGAGGCACAGGAATCGCTGGGCCCTTGTTTTTCTACTCCTTGGGCAGCAGAAAGCTCTCCTGGTATTTGTTGCGCACCTGCTCCACGTCATCCCAGGCCTTGATGAGCGCATTCACGCAGGCCGGATCAAAGTGCGATCCGGCCGCCTTCTTGATAAAGTCTGCAGCAGCCTCCACTTCCCAGGCCTGCTTATAAGGGCGCGCCGAGGTGAGCGCATCAAACACATCGGCCACGGCAACAATGCGGCTAAAAATGGGAATGTCTTCGCCCTTGATTCCGAACGGGTAGCCGCTGCCGTCAAACTTCTCGTGGTGTCCCTTGGCAATTTCAGCACCGGTTTGCAGCAGTTTGGAGGAGCTGCCGCTCAGCAGTTCATAGCCAAACATGGCGTGCTGCTTCATCACCTCAAATTCCTCAGGCGTCAAACGCCCTGGCTTCAAGAGAATGCTGTCTGCAATACCCACCTTGCCAATATCGTGCATGGGCGCGGCCTCCAGCAGCAGTTGCTGATCCGCTTCCGGCAGACCCAATTCGCGGGCGATCAGCATGGAGAAATTCGCCATGCGCACGATATGCGCCCCTGTTTCCGGATCCCGGTACTCCGCCGCCTTGGACAGGCGCAGCACAGTTTCGCGCTCCCTGTCCATGATTTCGCGCGTTGCCTTGCGCACCTCACCCGCCAGCCAGGAAGCATGGTCGGCCATGTGCTTGCGCGCCAGGTTCAGGCTCAGCATATTGCGGGTGCGTGCCAGAAACTCGACCTTGTCTATGGGCTTGGTTAGGAAATCATTGGCACCCAGGTCCAGAGCGCGGTAACGGATCTGCTTCTGGTCATTGGCGGTGATCATAAGGATGGGCACCAGCTCGCGCCCAGGCATTGCGCGCACCAGACGAATGAATTCAATGCCATCCAGGTCGGGCATCATGTAATCCACGATCACCAGGTCCGGCACCTGCTCACTCACCCACGCCAGCGCCTGGCGTGGATCGGCAAATACATGGGCCTGGCAATCATCCAGTTTTTTGACCAGCGCGCCGAAGAGGATCAAATTGATCTCGGTATCGTCGACGATAAGTACTTGTTGGGGCACGGTTTTTTAGCCTTGATCGTGGAGCTGCATCTTAGTCCGAATTGGCGGGCATGCCGCCGTCACGCGCCAAGACTGCTGCGCAAAGCGCTCAGCAGTTGCTCCACCTCCCCAACAAACGTAGTCAACAGCGGCTCAATCGACGCCAGATCACCCCGGCCAGCACAGGCCTCGATGCGCGCGGCCAGCTGGCTGGCCGGGTCTGCACCAAACATGGCCAGGGTACCCTTGAGCGCATGCGCCGTATGCAGCACCGGCAAGGCCTCGCGCTGACCCAGATGGGTACGCAGCAGGCCGATGTCCTCGGCCCAGCGGTCCAAAAATGCCTGCCCAATGATTTCCAGGATTTCCTGGTCCATGGCCTTCAGCCCACCCGCGTAATCAAAGGGCTGGCCCAGTCCCGGCTTAATGGCTGACTCAGGCGCTAGGGCGTCCGCGCCCAGCATCTGGCGTGCCTGCGCCACACCACGCAAGAGCTGCTGCAAGTCGGCCGCCTTGATGGGCTTGGAAATGTAATCATTCATTCCCGCCTCCAGGCATCGCTCCCGGTCAGACTCCATGGCATTGGCGGTCATGGCAATGATGGGAACTCGTGCCGCGGGCGTGCTCATGGCACGTATGCGTTGAGTGGCCTCCAGCCCATCCATCACCGGCATCATCATGTCCATCAGCACCACATCAAACGCCTGGGCTCCCACTTGCTCCACCGCCACTTGACCGTTCACGGCCAGAGTGACCTGGTGGCCCCAACGCTCGAGCAGTGCGAGCGCCAACTTCTGGTTGATGGTGTTGTCTTCCACCAGCAGCACCCTCAGGGCTGGGCTATGGCTCGGCACCGGACCGACAGGCGCGTTTGTGTCAAGCGCAGGACCGCCGACCGCGGAGCTATGGTCCACATCGGCGCCCATGGTGAAGTGAAAAACGCTACCCATCCCCAGTTCACTTTCCACCCAAATTTGCCCGCCCATGGCCTCGACCAGCCGCGCGCAAATCGTCAGCCCCAGTCCGGTGCCACCAAAGCGGCGCGTCGTGGAACTGTCTTCCTGTGAAAAGGCTTCAAAAATCGAACGCAATTTGTCTGCTGCGATGCCGATTCCGGTATCTGCTACCGAAAAATGCAGCAACAGGCGTTCATCGTCCGTTTGCGCACGCGCCACGCGTACCGTAATCTTGCCCCGGCTGGTGAACTTGATCGCATTGCCCAGCAGGTTCACCAGGATTTGCCGCAATCGACCCGGGTCGCCAATCACCGACACCGGCACATCTGGTGCAATCTCGCACACCAGCTCCAGCCCCTTGTCGCGGGTGCGGGCGGCGACGGCCTTGCGGGTTTCTTCAATCGTGTGCACCAGGCCGAAAGGAATCTGCTCGATGAGCAGCATGCCGGCTTCGATCTTGGAGAAATCCAGAATATCGTTGATGACCCGCAACAACGCGTCGGCCGAACTTTTGACGATACCCACGTACTCGCTCTGTTCGGCATCCAAGGTGGTGTCGAGCAGCAAATCGGCCATACCCATGACGCCGTTCATCGGGGTGCGGATTTCGTGGCTCATGTTCGCCAAAAAATCCGATTTGGCACGGCTGGCGGCCTCGGCCTGGTCCTTGGCGCGCTGCAGCTCCACCGCAATTTCCTTGGCTGCGGTGACATCATTGAAATAGCCGTTCCAGACCCAGCTGCCGTTGGGGAGCTGGCGCGGACCGGCCTCACCATGGACCCAGACGGTTTTGTCCGTCTGGGCATGAACCAAGCGAAAATCGAGCGCCTGTGTCTTCGCCAGTGCATGGGCCGGACCCAGAGCATCGACAAACATCTGGCGGTCATCCGGATGAACCCGCTGCAGCAGCAGGCGCGAGTCGCTCATGATGTCTTCGGCCCGCACACCACAAATGGCCTGAATGGCATGGCTTAAAAAGGGCAGTACAAAGTGGCCCGCGTCGTTGAGGGCATACTGAAAAATTGCCACCGGCACGTTTTCGGTCACCTCGCGCAGACGCGCATCCGAGTCCTTGCGCTCGGTGACATCCTGCCAGATGCCAGTGAACAGACCGGGCCCATCGGCGCTGCGTTCCGGGTCGGGATTGATCTCCGAGCGTATCCAGCGCAGCGTGCCATTGGGCAGGCGCACCCGGTACTCGCCCCTCCATGCGCTCATGGCCCGGATAGCCTCGCGCAGTCCCGTTCGAATCTCTTCGCGGTCTTCTTCCAGCACCTGCTGCAAAATCAGCGAAGCGTCATCCTTCAAGGCCTGTACGCCCAGACCCAGTACTTGCTGAATGCGGGGGCTGACGTAGGTGAAGCGGTTCGAATCGGCATCCACCTGCCACTGAAACACCACACCCGGTACGGTGTTGGTAATGCGCCGCAGACGTGCCTCCGCTGCCTTGATATTCGACTCCATCTGCTTGCGTTCGGTGATGTCGGTGCGGATGGCAATAAAAAAGGTGGGCTTGCCGGATTCGTCACGCAGCGGCACCAAAGTGGCATTCACCCAATACAGCTGTCCGAATTTGGTACGGTTGCAAACCTCACCGTGCCAGACCTGCCCGGACAGGATGGTGGCCCACATGTCGGCAAAAAAAGAACGGTGGTGCGTGCCGGAATTGATCAGCGCATGGCTCTGCCCCAGAATTTCCTGCCGCGAATAGCCGCTGATCTGGCAAAACTTGTCATTGGCGTAGGTGATCACACCCTTGACATCGGTGATGCTGACAATCGCATGCTGGTCCAGCGCGAACTTCTGATGGGCCAGATCGGTCAGCGCGGCACGCAAATCCCTCTGGCTTTCCTCTTTTTGACGCACCAGTTCGCTCATCAGCACCGACAGGCTTTCCAGGTTGTCGTCCATGATGCCGGTCTCGTCCAGATCGACGAATTCCATCAGCCCTATGGCCGTGGTGCGCAGCGAGTCAATGGCCCGGGTCCGGCTGGCCAATTCAGCGCGCAGCCGCGCATTGCTTTCGGTCAGTTCCACCGAACTCAATTCCAGACTGCGCGCCTTGAGGTCCAGATCGCGGTCATTCTGGCAGTAGGCCTCTTCCACCCGCTGCACAAAGCCGTCCAGCCCGCCCAGCACCACCCTGGCCGCAGGCGACAGCGCAGTCTGCTGAGCCAGCAAGGTGAGTTCCTTGTGCACCTCGGCCAGTTGCGTCTGCTCCAGACCCAGCGTGGACTTCAGCTGGCGCGCTAACAGTTTGTGCATAGTCCACCGGCCATCAACTTGCCTCCGAAATATGGGCAATCGTCATGGTCTGGTTGTGCAACTTGCAGCCCACCATATTGCCAAACGGACTGATTTCGCCATAGGAATAAAAGCCGGTGAGCGTGGTACTAGGGCCAAACACATGGGCCACCGCCTCCACCTCTTCATCCACGCGTCCGCCCATGACCAGCTTGCGGCCTACGCAACTCACCAAAATGGCCAGCCCTGCGCCATGGCCAGCCTGCATATCCCGCGCACCCTCGGCCGCAGTCTCCGCACCGCCGACCAGAGCGTCGGTGCTGGCATGCATGAGCTTGAGATAGCCATCCGGATCAATTTCGCCGGCCAGGGTCAGGCTGCCATCTTGCTCATTGACGCCCAGAATGGTTCGGATCAGACCCAACTCGCCATGGTCCCGGCCCAACATGGCAAAGGGAAACAGCAAACCAGATGCCGGCAAGTCGCGCGCATGCTCACCCAGGTAGCGCTTGTAGACGGCAAGCGCGGGCTCGCCATCGAGCTCATACAGCACATTGTTTGCGCAACGCGTCACCCTGCGCGCCGGACCAAAGGGTGTCCAACCACCAAAGCTGCCATGCGAGAAGCGCAAGTCTTCACCGTAGAGCCCGACGCAAACCAGGCGACTGCTGCTCACACCCTGGTCATCCAGCACCCAGGTGCGCTCAAAGGCGCCACCGTCGCCCGCCAGTCCACCGGCAATCGGCACGTCGGCGCCCAGCACCTCGCCCATTCCTGCCAAAACGGCACTACCGTTGATCTGTACACCCTGCCCCAACAGCAGGACGGCGCGCAAGCCCTGCATAGCCAGGCCCAGCGCCAGCCTGCGACCCGCATCCAGCGAATCGTCCATGTCGCGCAGTTCGGTACTGACCTGGCGGACTTGGGAGCCGTCAAATGCCAGGGCGGTCACCACCAGGCTGGCGTCACTGACACCGCTGCTGGAAATTTCACCCGCGGTGGAACAGCCCACTATGTGCGCGCCCACAAAGGCCTGGCGCATGGCATCTGCGCCTCTGCACAGTGCGTCAACGCAGCCAAAGGCCAGCACCAACTGCGGCGCTATGGCGGCCAGTGGCGCAAATTCCGACGCATCTAGCTTTGTTTTGGTCAGAACGACTTGGGATATGCGCACTGTCACTCTCCTGCTGTGGAAGAAAATTCAACCCTTCAAGAATAATACGCTGGAAACGCTGTGCGCCCCCAGCATCGCAGGCGCAATTTGTGGCCGGGTTGAGTCAGACTCAGGCCTTGGCGAAACGCGCTCGCAGCAGATTCTTTTGCACCTTGCCCATGGCATTGCGGGGTAGCTCATCGACCAGCTCGCAGCGTTTGGGAATCTTAAAATTGGTTATTTTGGACTTGAGGGCCGCAAGAATCGCCTGCGGATTCAGGTCCACGCCGCTTTTGGCAATCACCACGGCCACACCGACCTCGCCAAAATCCGCATCTGGCACGCCCACCACCGCACTCTCAGCCACACCCGGCATGGCGTTGAGATAGCCCTCGATCTCGGCCGGATAGACGTTGTAGCCGCCACTGATGATCAGGTCCTTGCTGCGCCCCACAATCGTGACGTAGCCTTGCTCATCGACGCGACCGACATCGCCGGTCTTGAAAAAGCCGTCGGTGGTAAATTCCTCGGCGGTCTTTTCCGGCATGTTCCAGTAGCCCTGAAACACCCCCGGGCCCTTGACCTGAATGTCGCCCACCTCCCCCGTGGCCAAGGCCTCACCACCCTCACCACCCTCGCCCACCACGCCCGCCACGCGCAATTGCACGCCGGGCAAGGCAGGCCCCACGGTGCCGCCCCTGCGTTCGCCTTGCTGCGGGAAATACGGATTGGAGGTGAGCATGATGGTCTCGCTCATGCCGTAACGCTCCAGAATGGTGTGCCCGGTGCGCGCCTGCCAATCGCTAAAGGTCTGCGACAACAAAGGGGCCGAGCCCGAGATAAACAGCCGCATGGCGCGCACCGCCTCCGGTGTCAATCCGGGCTCGGCCAGCAGACGCACGTACAAGGTCGGCACGCCCATGAACACGGTGGCACGCGCAAAATGTTGCAAGGCGACGCGGGCATCAAACTTAGCCAACCAGATCATCTTGCTGCCGCTCAGCAGCGCGCCGTGGATGGCCACAAACAGCCCATGCACATGAAAAATCGGCAACGCATGGATCAGCACGTCAGCGCCCTGCCCGGCACTGCGCCAGCCCCAGGCCTTGTGCAGCACCTGGGCGTTGCTCAGCAAATTGCCATGCGACAGCATCGCGCCCTTGCTGCGCCCGGTGGTGCCGCTGGTGTAAATAATGGCGGCCAGCGCATCAGGGGCCGACTCTGCCACGCGGTGCTCTCGGCCAAACTGCGCGGCGCGCTCCAGCAGGGAGCCGCTGCGGTCGTCGTTGAGCGTGAACACATAGGCCGTGCCGGCCGTGAATGCCAGCTTGCTGAGCCAGCCAAAATTGGGCCCTGAGCAGACCACCACGGCCGGTTGGGCGTCTTCCAGAAAATAGGCCATCTCCGCGCTTTGGTAGGCGGTGTTGAGCGGCAGATACACCAGACCGGATCGCAAGGTGGCCAGGTACAGCATCAACGCCTCGACCGATTTTTCCACCTGTACCGCGATGCGTGCGCCGCTCGGCAGGCCCAACGACTCCAGCAGATTGGCCAGCATCGCACTGCCATCCAGCAGGTCTTGCCAGGAGTAGCACAGACCGCTATCGGTTTCCACCGCGACCGAATGCAGGTCTTGTGGAAATCCCGTCTGCAGAGCGGCAAACAGATTGGAATGGGGTGGCGAAATAGGCATGGGTAAACAAATTCAAAGGTTTTGGAAATGCGGCTTGCGTTTGGCGATAAAGGCGGCAATGCCTTCGCGGTGCTCGGCGCTGGCCGCATAGGCGTAAGGATTTTCAATGGCGCCGCCGAGTTTCAGCGCGCGCAGCGTCTGCTTGTTCAGACGGGCGGCCTGCGGCGCCAAGCCCGATACCCGTTTCGCCAACGCCTGGCAGGCGGCGTCGAGCTCAGCTTCGGCCAACACTTGCGTCAAAAAGCCCTGGGCCGCCATATGGGACGCGCCAAAAACCTCGGCCGCCAGCAGCATGGCCCGCGCCGTCATGTCACCGACAGCGCCAGCCACCAGGGCCGCTTCACGCTGCGCCATGGGGAATCCCAGGCGAGCAATCGGGGCACCGAATTTTGCCGACTCGGCGGCCAGGCGCAGGTCGCAGGCGCTGGCAATTTCCACACCGGCGCCCATGCACACACCCTGGATCTGGGCGATGACGGGCACATCGCACTCCAGCATGGCCGATAGCGCGCCCCACACCTCGTCCTCGTGGAAGCGGCGCAGTTCTGCCTCATCAAAGCGAAAGCCGGGATACTCGGCAATATCGCCACCGGCACAAAAATGAGAACCTGCACCGCGCACTAGCACGCAGCGCACCGATGGATAGCCTTGAATGGCTTCAAACGCAACTTTTAGTTCGCGCCACATGGAGCGCGACATGGCATTGAGCTTGTCCGAGCTGTTCAAAATTACGCTGGTAATGGCGCCGCTTTGAACCACGGAAATGCCCGCCGCCATCAGCGTGCTCCTGAAGTGCGGGCCCGCCCGAAGTACAACCACAGACCGGCGCCGCCCAAGATCATGGGCAGACACAGCCACTGGCCCATGCTCATGCCCAGCGACAGCAGACCCAAAAAGGCATCTGGCTCGCGGAAAAATTCGGCAATAAAACGGAACACACCGTAGCCAAACAGGAAGGCGGACGCCACCCGGCCCTGCTGCGGCGCCGTGCGTGCGTACCACCAGAGCAGCACAAACAGCAGCAGGCCCTCCATCAAAAACTGGTAGACCTGTGAGGGATGGCGCGGTGCATCACCGGCACCCCGAAACACCATGCCCCAGGGTAAGGTCGGGTCGCAGACGCGACCCCAGAGTTCGCCATTGATGAAATTGCCCACCCGCCCGGAGGCCAGACCGGTGGGCACGCAGGGCGCCACAAAGTCGGCCACCTGCCAGAACGGCTTGCAGCGTGAGCGTGCAAACCAGACCATGGAAGCGACGACTCCCAGCATGCCGCCATGAAAGCTCATGCCACCCTGCCAGACAAAAAACACCTCCAGCGGATGGCTGGCGTAGTAGCCGGGCTTGTAAAACAGGCAATAGCCTATGCGCCCGCCCAGCACCACGCCCATCACGCCCATGAACAAAAAGTCTTCAACGTCTTTATAGGTCCAAGCGGCCGTTCCGATCATCGTGGCATAGGGGCTGTGCTTGAGGCGCCTGCTGCCCAGAAACATGAACAGACCAAAGGCCACCAGATAGGTCAGACCATACCAGTGCACGGCCACGGGGCCCAATTGCAGGGCAACGGGATCAATTTGCGGATGTATCAACATGGCCGATATTGTGCACGGGCCAGGTGAAGTCTCTGCCAGTTCAGAATTCGGTTCGCAGCTCATGTAAAAATACAGGCTATTCCCTTCGAGAGACTCCCATGGACATCAAACCCGTCATCCTCAACCCCCGCAGCAAGAACATCACCGAGGGCAAGTCGCGCGCGCCGAATCGCTCCATGTACTACGCCATGGGTTATGAGGAGTCTGACTTCAAGAAGCCCATGGTCGGCGTGGCCAATGGCCACAGCACCATCACCCCTTGCAACAGCGGCCTGCAGCGCCTGGCCGATGCGGCCATTGCCGGCATTGAAGAGGCCGGTGGCAATGCCCAGGTGTTCGGCACGCCCACCATTTCCGACGGCATGGCCATGGGCACCGAGGGTATGAAGTATTCACTGGTCAGCCGCGAGGTGATTTCCGACTGCATAGAGACCTGCGTGCAGGGCCAGTGGATGGACGGCGTGCTGGTGGTGGGCGGCTGCGACAAGAACATGCCAGGCGGATTGATGGGCATGCTGCGCGCCAATGTGCCGGCCATTTACGTCTACGGCGGCACTATTCTTCCGGGCAAATACCAGGGCCGCGACCTCAACATCGTCAGCGTGTTCGAGGCCGTGGGCGAGAACTCTGCCGGGCGCATGAGCGACGAAGACCTGCACCAGATCGAGCTGCGCGCCATCCCCGGCACCGGCTCCTGCGGCGGCATGTACACGGCCAACACCATGAGCTCGGCCTTCGAGGCCCTGGGCATCTCCCTGCCCTACTCCTCCACCATGGCCAATCCGCACGACGAGAAAATGAACTCGGCCAAGGAGTCGGCCAAGGTGCTGATCGAGGCCATCAAAAAGGACATCAAACCGCGCGACATCGTCACCCGCAAGTCGATTGAAAATGCCGTGGCCGTGATCATGGCCACCGGTGGTTCGACCAATGCCGTGCTGCACTTTCTGGCCATCGCCCACGCGGCGGAAGTGGAATGGACCATCGACGACTTTGAGCGTGTGCGCATCAAGACCCCGGTGCTGTGCGACCTCAAACCCAGCGGCAAATACCTGGCGGTGGACCTGCACCAGGCCGGTGGCATTCCCCAGGTCATGAAAACATTGCTGGCGGCCGGTCTGCTGCATGGCGACTGCATCACCATCAGCGGCCAGACCATTGCCGAGGTGTTGAAAGATGTTCCGAATGTGCCGCGCGCCGACCAGGACGTGATCCGCCCGATCAGCAATCCGATGTACGCGCAGGGCCACCTGGCCATCCTGAAGGGCAATCTGAGCCCGGAAGGCGCGGTGGCCAAGATCACCGGCCTGAAGAACCCGGTGATGACCGGCCCGGCCCGCGTGTTTGATGACGAACAGTCGGCGCTGAAGGCGATTCTGGCCGGCAAGATCAAGGCCGGCGACGTCATGGTGCTGCGTTACCTGGGCCCCAAGGGCGGCCCCGGCATGCCCGAGATGCTGGCTCCAACCGGCGCGCTGATTGGTGCGGGCTTAGGCGAAAGCGTGGGCCTGATTACCGACGGTCGTTTCTCCGGCGGCACCTGGGGCATGGTGGTGGGCCACGTGGCGCCCGAGGCGGCGGTGGGCGGCGTGATTGCCTTTGTGCAGGAAGATGACTCCATCACCATCGACTCGCGCCAGCTGATTCTGGAACTGAACGTGCCGGAGGCCGAAATCGCCCAACGCCGCGCCGCCTGGACGGCCCCCGCGCCGCGCTACACGCGTGGGGTGCAGGCCAAGTTTGCCTTTAACGCGTCGACCGCCAGCAAGGGCGCGGTGCTGGACAACTTCTAGGCAAGCCACATCCGAAGCGCTATGCATGGCGCACCAGCGAAAAAGCCACTGCAATACAGTGGCTTTTTTTGCGATCTTTTTGACTATCGCCTTTTGGATTTGCCCAGCGTGCCAATGTTTTGCCGGTTCTTGTTGATGCGGTCGTTCTTGCGCTCCAATTCGCGCTCCATGGCGCGCCGCTTGGTGTAACCGCTGGCATCGGCCCAGGCCCACCAAGCAACAGCCAGTGCAAACGGGGTCAGCACCCAGATCCAGGACCAAGCCGCAACCGGCCCATATGCCAGGTATTTCATGGCCATCAACACCAGCCCCAAGCCTAACAAGTACATGCGCCACTCCCTACAATTGCAGCTCCCGACTGTAATCCAATCCAGAGCATGCCATGACCCGCACTTTGCCCAACCTGCTGATCACCGCCGCCTGCGCCATGGCATCCTTGCCGGCTGCGGCGGATCTGGCCCTGGCGACCGCCAAGAACTGCATGAGCTGCCACCACCTAGACAAAAAGGTGGTAGGGCCGGCCTACAAGGACGTGGCTGCCAAATACCGGGGAGACAAAGCCGCAGCCGCGCGGCTTGCCGCCAAGGTCATGGAGGGCGGTGGAGGAGTCTGGGGCGTAGTGAAAATGCCATCCAATCCCCAGGTGAGCGAGGCCGAGGCCAAAAAGCTGGTGGCCTGGGTGCTGAGTCAATAGCCGCCATTTGCCGCCGTCAACCGCCTAAGTTCCTGTCTCCGCCTCGGTATCGTGTATGCGCGAGTAGTCCATATGCGATTTGCCCTGCGCGTCGGTGCTCAGCAGGTCCACATGGCGATGGCCCCAGCGGATCTTGTGGTGCTCGTAAATATGCCGCGACAGCATGGTCTGGCCGGTGGTTTCATCCACGCCGCTGATGCTGAGCACCAAAATCGCATCGCTCTGGGTCTGCGGATCGCGCAGGTCCTGCAGAGGCCCTTGCGGGTCTAGATCGTGCATCAGCGACCAGCCCAGAATGAACATGGGTTGCTCATCGCGCCGCAGCTTCAGGTCGTAAATACGCCTAAACTGTTTGCCTTCGGCCGTGTACTCGGTGCGTATCAATCGCAGCTTGGCCGAGGCGTCCACGATCATGTTTTGCCGCGCGTTGGCCATGCGTATCATCAGCGTCTGGCGCCCGTCCATGGTGCTCACCACCGGATGCTCGGAAAACAAAATCCTCGCCCTGGGCAGTGAAAAACGCGCAAACATCACGCCGGTGATCAAGGCCACACTGCTCATGCCGATAAAGATTTCCACCGTCGCCACCGCATGCGCATACAGCGTGGCCGGGTGCATATCGCCATAGCCCACCGTGGCCAGGGTTTCCACACTGAAGAAAAAAGCGCCCCAGAATCCGTCTGGAAACTGGTTGGCAATCGCCCCGTCAAAGACCATGTAAAGGCCGGCAAAAAGCGTATTCAGCAGCAAAAAAGCGCTGGCGCAGATGACCATAAACCACCACCAGCTCAGCGTCATGGCGTAGTGGTACACGTCCTGCAAATAGGCGCTCGGCAGGCCGTGGGTTTGGACCTCGGTGGAGCCCATGCGGATCTTGCGCGTGCGGGCAAAGCTGCCGGTTCGCTTGTCTTTGGCTTGCGTCATGGCCCGATTGTGAGGGAAACCGCTACCGTCTCGTCGGACACAAAAAAACCGCCCTGAGGCGGTTTTTTTGTTGGCAGCTAAGCTGGATCAGTAGGCTTGGCCCAACTGGTCCAGAATCGCTGGGTTTTCCAGAGTCGAGGTGTCCTGGGTAATGGCTTCGTTCTTGGCGATCGAGCGCAGCAAGCGGCGCATGATCTTGCCGGAACGGGTCTTGGGCAGGTTTTCACCAAAGCGGATGTCCTTGGGCTTGGCAATCGGTCCGATTTCCTTGCCCACGTGGTCGCGCAGCAACTTGGCAATGGCCTTGGCCTCGTCACCCATGGGCAGCGAGCGCTTCAGCACGACGAAGGCGCAGACGGCTTCACCGGTGGTGTCGTCCGGGCGGCCGACCACGGCGGCTTCGGCCACCAGATCGGTATAGCTCACCAGCGCCGATTCGATTTCCATGGTGCCCATGCGGTGACCCGACACATTCAACACGTCATCGATACGGCCGGTAATGGTGAAGTAACCGGTCTTTTCGTCACGGATCGCGCCGTCGCCAGCCAGGTAGTACTTGCCCTTGAAATCATCGGGGTAGTAGCTCTTCTTGAAACGCTCGGGGTCGCCCCAGATGTTGCGGATCATGGAAGGCCATGGCTTTTTGACGACCAGAATGCCGCCTTGGCCATTGGGCACGTCCTTGCCGGTTTCGTCCACGATGGCTGCCATGATGCCCGGGAAGGGCAGCGTGCAGGAACCGGGAATCATGGGCGTGGCACCGGGCATGGGGGTGATCATGTGACCACCGGTTTCGGTCTGCCAGAAGGTGTCTACGATGGGGCAACGGCTGCCGCCCACATGCTTGTAGTACCACTCCCAGGCCGCAGGGTTGATGGGCTCGCCCACCGAACCCAGTAGGCGCAGGCTGGTCAGGTCGTAGCTCTTCGGATGCACGGAATCCTTGGCTTCGGCGGCCTTGATCAGCGAGCGGATGGCGGTGGGTGCGGTGTAGAACACGGTGCACTTGTGGTCCTGAATCATCTTCCAGAAGCGGCCGGCGTCCGGGTAAGTGGGCACACCTTCAAACACGATTTCGGTACCGCCCAGGGCCAGAGGGCCGTAGGTGATGTAGGTGTGGCCGGTAACCCAGCCGATGTCGGCCGTGCACCAGAACACATCGTCGGCCTTCAAATCGAAGGTCCACTTGGTGGTCAATGCTGCGTGCAGCAGGTAGCCGCCGGTGGAATGTTGCACGCCCTTGGGCTTGCCGGTGGAACCCGACGTGTACAGCAGGAACAGGGGATGCTCGGCTTCCACCCATTCCGGTTCGCACAGCAGAGATTGGCCCGCAACGACGTCGTCCATCCAGGTATCACGGCCTTCGGTCATGGCAATGGCAGAGCCACTGCGCTTGACCACCAACACATTCTTGACGGAATCGCAACCACCCAGGGCCAGAGCCTCATCGACGATGGCTTTCAGGGGCAGGAGTTTGCCACCGCGCACCTGGTGGTCGGCGGTGATGACGGCGACAGCGCCGGTGTCTTCAATGCGGTCGCGCAGCGACTGGGCCGAGAAGCCGCCGAACACCACGGAGTGGGTGGCGCCGATACGGGCGCAGGCCTGCATGGCGGCCACGCCGTCGATGGACATGGAGATGTAGATGACCACGCGGTCACCCTTTTTGACGCCCATGCCGCGCAGGCCGTTGGCGATCTGGCTGACCTTGTCGAGCAGCTCCTTGTAGGTGATCTTGGTGACTTCGCCGCCGTCGGCTTCAAAAATGATGGCGGTCTTGTTGCCCAGGCCCTTGTCGACGTTGCGGTCCAGGCAGTTGTAGGAGGCGTTGAGGCGTCCGTCGGCAAACCACTTGAAGAACGGCGCGTCGCTTTCATCCAGCACCTGGGTGAAGGGTTCTTTCCAGGTCAGGAATTCATTCGCCAAACGACCCCAATAGCCTTCGTAATCGGTCTCCGCTTCCTGGCACAGGGCGTCGTAAGCGGCCATGCTGGGGATGGCGGCGTTCTTGACGAACTCGGCGCTGGGCAGGTAAGTTGTCAGGGGGGTGGCAGTGCTCTCGCCTGCAGTCGTTGTAGTCATCTAGAGTGTCTCCTCGGTTGAATCAAAACTGGGCGGATGTTGGTGCCACGCACTTACACATCACTGACTTAGGTCACGGTTTGTCAGGTCGCGTCAGTTGGACGTGGGTCGGATTGGCTAAACTCCTGCGCTAGATCAATCACACCCTCCTTCCACACCCATCATGACCACCTCCATCCGCCAGGCTGACCTGATCGAATCCGTTGCCGCTGCCCTGCAGTACATCAGCTACTACCATCCCGCAGACTACATCGCACATCTGGCCCGTGCCTACGAGCGCGAGCAAAGTCCTGCAGCCAAGGATGCGATTGCCCAGATCCTCACCAACAGCAAGATGAGCGCCACCGGCCACCGCCCAATCTGCCAGGACACCGGCATCGTCAATGTGTTCCTCAAGGTCGGCATGGACATTCGCTGGGAGGGCTTTACCGGCAGCCTGGATGACGCCATCAACGAAGGCGTGCGCCAGGGCTACAACCACCCCGACAACACCCTGCGCGCCAGCGTCGTGGCCGACCCTGAGTTTCTGCGCAAGAACACCAAGGACAACACGCCCGCCGTCATTTTTACCGAAATCGTGCCCGGCAGTACCGTCGAAGTGACAGTCGCGGCCAAGGGCGGCGGCAGCGAAAACAAAAGCAAGATGATCATGCTCAACCCCGGCGACTCGGTGGTCGACTGGGTGCTGAAAACCGTGCCGACCATGGGTGCTGGCTGGTGCCCACCTGGCATGCTGGGAATCGGCATTGGCGGTACCGCCGAGAAGGCCGTACTGATGGCCAAGGAAAGCCTGATGGACGACCTGGACATGTACGAGCTGCAGGCCAAATCCTCCAGTGGCGCGGCGCTCACGCAAACCGAACAGCTGCGTCTGGAACTGTTCGAGAAGGTCAACGCCCTGGGCATTGGCGCCCAAGGCCTGGGCGGCCTGACTACCGTGCTGGACATCAAGATCAAAATGTACCCCACCCACGCGGCCAGCAAGCCCGTGGCCATGATCCCCAACTGCGCCGCCACCCGCCACGCCCACTTTGTGATGGACGGCTCCGGCCCGGTCTACCTGACCCCGCCCAGCCTGGACCTGTGGCCCAACGTCAACTGGACGCCCGACTATGTCAAGAGCAAAAAGGTTGATCTCAACACCTTGACCAAGGAAGAAGTGGCCAGCTGGAAGCCGGGCGACACCCTGCTGCTCAACGGCCGGATGCTGACCGGCCGCGACGCCGCGCACAAACGTATCCAGGGCATGCTGGCCAAGGGCGAGCCGCTGCCGGTGGACTTCACCAACCGCGTGATTTATTACGTCGGACCGGTCGACCCGGTCGCCGGTGAAGCTGTCGGTCCTGCTGGCCCCACCACCGCCACCCGCATGGATGGTTTTACCGAGATGATGCTGTCGCAAACCGGCCTGATCTCCATGGTCGGCAAGGCCGAGCGCGGCCCGGTCGCCATTGAAGCCATCAAGAAGCACAAGAGCGCCTACCTGATGGCCGTGGGCGGCGCCGCCTACTTGGTCAGCAAGGCCATCAAGCACGCCAAGGTGGTGGGCTTTGCCGATCTGGGCATGGAAGCCATTTACGAATTCGACGTGGTGGACATGCCCGTCACCGTGGCCGTGGATGCTGGCGGCACCAGCGCCCACATCACCGGACCCGCTGAATGGCAAAAAAAGATTGCCACCGGTGAGTTCAAAAACATTCCGGTGACCTCGCGCTAATTTCGCTTTAAACACATTGCACGTGGCCGCAGACAGAACGCGCCCCATCGGTGTCTTTGACAGCGGTGTGGGGGGCCTGAGCGTGCTCCGAGCGCTGCAGGCCGAGCTGCCGCTGGAGCGCTTTGTCTATGTGGCCGACAACGGCCACGCCCCCTATGGCGAGCGCGACGATGCCCATGTGCTAAGGCGCTCGCATGCCATCGCCGACTACCTGATTGCCAGCCATGGCATCAAGGCGCTGGTGGTGGCCTGCAATACGGCCACCGCTGCGGCCATTCATGCCCTGCGTACTACCTATCCCGACCTGCCCATCATCGGTATTGAGCCGGCCCTCAAGCCCGCTGTTGCGCTCAGCAAAACCGGCGTGATCGGCGTCATGGCCACCCGTGGCACGCTCCACAGCGAAAAATTCCGCAAGCTCCTGTCCAGCTTGGATGGCAAGGGCCACTTTGTGCTGCAGGCCTGCGACGGACTGGCCGATGCGATTGAAAACTCCGACAACGAGCGCGTGCTGGGCCTGTGCCGCAGCTATACCACTGGCATGGGCGCATTTGGAACGCAGGCCGGACAAATGGACTGCTTGGTGCTGGGTTGCACCCACTACAGCTTCGCCGCCAATGTTCTGCAGACGCTGATTGGCGCTGAGGTTCCCTTGCTGGAAGGCGGTGTGTCGGTGGCGCGTCAGACCCGACGCCTGTTAGAGCAATTAAAACCATCCAGCCTCGGCCTGCCAAGACCATGGTCTAGCGCGCAGTCCCAGGCGCCGATTTTCTATTCCACCGGCAAGCTGGAACTGCTCGAATCTGCAGTGAGACGTTGGCTGCAAATGGACGACCGGGCCACGCTGCTGAACGTCTAAATCCCGTATGGCCGCAGCCCACCCAGAAGTGCGGCTGCCCCCTTTATGCCGAGCTAAGCTGATGCGACCAGATCCGTGACCACAGGCGCTCCACCACAGCGTCGCCTCGCAAAGCGGCCAGACGCGGGTCATCGCGGGTCCAAGCAAACTGGGGGATGCCACGCTCACTGGCATCCTGCAACAAGGCAATCGCCCGGCCTCGGTCGCCCAGCGCCAGATACACCGGCGCCATGCAGGCTGAAGGTTGCGGCAGAGTCGAGCTCTCAATCGTATTCAGCACGCTGCGCGCCTCCTCATGGCGCCCGCCAAAGGCCAGCGCATAGGCCAGTGGTGTGTGCAACAGCGGTGTATGGGGAGCAAGCTCCAGGGCCTTCCAGCCGCAGGCCACCGCCTCGTCATGCAAGCCATTGACCGAGGCCAGAACCGAAGCGATGCCCTGTGCGCTATCGACGGTGGGAAAGCGTTTGGCCAGCAGCTGCGCCACCTCCAGCCCATCGACGCTCTTGCCGGCAAACATCAGATACAGCGCCAAAATGGAATTCACGGAATGGCTGACCGAGTTGAGATCCAGCGCGCGGCGCATCATGTGGACCGACTCTTCGTTGCGCCCGGCGGCCTGCAAGGCCCAGCCACGCAGCAAATTGGCAACCCAGTAGTCCGGATCAATGGAAATCGCACGGTCCAAATCGTCCAGCCCCCGCTCACCCTCCTGGTCAATTAGCACCCGCACCCAGCCCAAAATCGACAGAGCCGATGCCGATTGCGGGTCTATAGTGAGTGCAGTCTGTGCCGCCTCCTTGGCCAGCCAGCCCGCCTCCCGCGGTGGGCGCAGCGAGCGCATGGCCTGAAAAATGCGAATTTCTGCAAGCGTCGCCCAGGCCGCCGAAAAACTGGGGTCCAGGCTGATGGCCAAACGCACGGCATGGGCGGCAGCCTCAATGTCCTCCACCGACTGTCTGGCCAGAAATTCGCGGCCGCTGATCAGGGCGGCAATGGCATTGGGGCGCATGGAATGGGTCAGGGCATTCAGCGAGGAGGACTCCTTCAGGCTGGCCTCGCGAATCGGCACCGTGATGCGAAAACCGGCGTTGTAGACGGTCTCGACCACTTCGGGCCCGCCCGAGGTCTGCATGGCCACACGCAAACGGTAGACGGTGCGCGAAATGCTTTCATCCGAGGTTTCGCTGGTGCCCCAGACCTTGACCATCAGATCTTCCTTGCGCACGATCTGACCGCTGGCCACCAGCAGCGTCAACAGCAGCCCTTTTTCCTTGGGTGGCAGATGCACGGCGCGACCGTCATAGATCACCCGGGTTCGACAGCTAATCAACCCGAACTGCCACAAAGCTCAATGAAATCAAGGAACTTGCCGCCAGAAATTTGAATTTTGTAATGGCGCGATTGGCG
>Ga0214247_1000588_pt1 | contig 20955 bp, 22 predicted proteins | sample TroBogypolimnion_18_FD_153085 | JGI IMG/M metagenome (GOLD analysis project Ga0214247, IMG submission 153085) | Freshwater microbial communities from Trout Bog Lake, WI - 03JUN2009 hypolimnion | ecosystem: Environmental > Aquatic > Freshwater > Lake > Hypolimnion/Profundal zone ... | reverse complement strand
AACCCTGGACCCCAATGCCTGCCTCACCCAAGCCGCTCCGCTTCCAGCTGGCGGCAGGCATGGCCATCGAGGTGGATGGCGCCCTGGACCTCCGGGGCCACCTCCGCCCTCTCCTGCGTGGCCCCAATTTGCTGCACCTCTATGATGTGGCCGCGGATGGCCGCCTCCTGGTCTCCAGTTACCAGGACCGCACCGAGATCTTCGTGGCCACGGAGGGCCAGCCCTTGAGCACGGTGCCCCTGAGCGCCTGGGCCGCCCGCCTCCCTGTGGACGGCACCCAGGTGCTGTTCACGGGGCCCGGCCCGAAGGGCACGGACATGACCTACCTCCTGCGCCGCGACACAGAAGCCCTGCGGCCCATCGCCTCTGGCAGGATCCTGGGCGCCGCCGAGGATGGCAGCGTGGTCCTGCTCAAGCGCCAGCACCTGCTCTACCGCGTGCCCACGGGCCCCGGCTCCGAGCTCGCGGTGCCCCTGGGCGACCTGGGCACCGTCTGGAGGGCAGCCCTGTTGCCGGACGGGCGGCGCATCGCCGTGGTGGCCGCCGCGCCCGGCAAGGACTTTCAGCTGCATGTGCTCGATCCTGCGACAACCAACCGGCTGACCATCCCCGGCTCAGAGGGCATCCGCCAGGTGGTGGCCCTTGGCTCTGAGGCCCTGGTGGGTGATGGCCTGGACGGCCACCTCCGCCGCTTCACCCTGGACGGGAAGCCCGGCGCGAGGCTCAAGGGAGCCATGCCCGGTGACATCCCCCTGCGCCTCCACCAAGGCAGCGACCAGCTCTTTGTGCAGGAGGCCTATACCCGACCGGGCTCCCTCCGCATCTGCACCATCGGCCTGCAGGATGGCCAGCGCAGGATCTGGAAGACCCTCAGCTTCAGCGTGCTCCCGGGCCTGCGCAGCGCCCAGGTGCTGAGCATCACCCCGGACGGGCACTCGGTGGCCTACTTCACCTGGGCCCAGCCCAATGACCTCTTCACCGTGGGCGGCCTGCTGGAAGGTCGCAGTGCGGGCCGCTAAGGGAATTCCCAGTTCTGGCCGATAGGAAACCCTGGAGCCTTCCATGGACGTGTCCAGCCTCAGCCTCGACGGCATCTCGGCCCAGAGCCTCGCCCAGACTCAGCAGAGCATTGGCATGGGTGTCATGCGGAAGGCCCTCGACATCCAGGCCAGCGAAGGCGCGCAGCTGGTGAAGATGATGGACACAGCCGCAGGCCTCGGCACCACCATCAACACTCAGGCCTGAACGATCCCGATCAGCAAAAACTAGCGACCCAAAGCCCGCCCCAGCCACTCCCAGCAGGCGAGTTGCGTCTGGCGGAAACCTTCTTCCTGGGGCACCAGGTGCCAGAGCTGCCAGGGCGGAATGCGCCCCTGCTGGTCTGCGGGCACGGGCACCACGGCCAGGCCTTCGCGCTGGGCCAGGGCCAGGGCCCGGGGCAGGTGCCAGGCGGAGCTGAGCAGCCCCACCCGCTGCCAGCCTTCTTTCCGTCTGAGTCGGCCATAGGCATGGATTTCCTGGCGGGTGTTGAGGCATGGCTCCTCGATGATCGAAATGGCCGTCGCAGGCACGCCGAGTCCCAGCCAGACCGCCCGGGTCTCGGCTCCCAGATTTCGCGGGTGGGCCCCGCCGCTGCCAGCCCCGCTGGCCACCAGACGCCGCACGCGGCCCGCGTACCAGAGCTGCGCCGCCCGGGCGACACGATCCCCTGAGGGCCCCAGGAGGGGTGCGCCAGCGGTGTCCAACTCCGTGCCCCCGCCCAGTACGAACAGGGCCTCCAGGGGGGCATCCCGGTCCGGGAAGGGCGGCACCTGTCGCTCCAGGCGGCCCATGAGGGCGTGACCCAGCTGGAGATTTCCCGCCAGCGTGAACAAGATGGTGAGCGCCGCGAGGAAGCGGCCCAGCCCGCGCTGCCGCCGCCAGGTCCAGGCTGTGGCTCCCAACAGGCCCAGCCAGAGGAGGCCCGTGGGCATGGCAAGCATTCCGAGAAATTTGGCGAGCGCGAACATGGCACTAGTCTGAGGCCAGGTTCCCATCCCCGTCCCGCCATGGTTGGATGGATCATGCAAAAACGCTGGCTCTGGTCCCTCCCCCTGGCTGTGGCCCTGGGCATCGTGTGGCTCAGCGCCCAATCCCACTACCCCATGGGAGTCCAGCTGCCGCCGCCCCTGGACAAGCTGGCCCACGCCTCGGTGTTCGGCGGCCTGGCCTTCGCCCTGGACCTGGCCCTGCGCCTGAACTTGCCGGACCTGCCGTTGTACCGGCGCCACCTGCTGGTCTTCGCCCTGGTCTCAGGCTTCGGCGCCACGGATGAGTGGCACCAATACTTCGTGCCGGGGCGTTCCTGCGAGCTGCTGGACTGGGTGGCGGACACCGTGGGCGGCGGCCTCGGCCTCCTGGCTGGCAGCCTGCACCTGCTCTTCTCGCGCCGCCTGGCGGCCCTGTCCTGGCAGCGGGGCGGGACCCAGCGGCCGGAGGCCACCCGCGACCTGATCCTGGTGGCCGATCCCCACTGGAGCCACTCCCTGGAAGCCCTGGAGCAGGCCACGACCCGCTTCCCAGAAGCCGACTGGCTCTTCCTGGGCGATGTCTTTGATGTGTGGGTGGGCCTGCCGGGCATGGAAACCGAAGCCCAGCGGGCCTTCCTGACCTGGGCCGATGCCCGCCGCGCCCAGGGCCGCTGGGTGGGGCTCTGGCTGGGCAACCGGGAATACTTCCTGGACCGCCACGCTACCCACTTCGACCTCATCGGCGAGGGCGTGGGTGGCGCCCTGCCTGCGGAGGGACTCACCTGGGAGCATGGCGACCTCATCAACGGTGCCGACCGCCCTTACCGCGTGTGGAACCTCATCTCCCGCTCGGGGCCTCTCTGGCTGTTCTTCCGCCTCCTGCCGGGCCCCACCGCCCACCGCCTCTCCACTAGCCTGGAGCAGAGGCTGCACACCACCAACGCCACCTACAAGCTGGCCTTCCCCCGCGCCGCCTTCCGCGCCGCCGCCGAGGCGAAGCCCGGCACCACCTTCCTCACCGGCCACTTCCACACCCACGAGGTCGAAGCCAATGGCATCGCCCTGCCCTGGGCCCACGAGGGGCAGCTGATGGTGTGGAGGGCGGGGAAGGTCGAGGCGCTGAGGTAGGCATTAATACCCGGCTTTGTAGATCCCCTTGTGGCCATCCACCGCAACACCTTCCATGCCGCCTTTGGTATCACCAGGAATGGCGTGCATCTCCAGGACCAGCGCTTCCCCAGCCTCGCTCTTGAGGGTCGTGCGGAAATGCTTCGGGCTCCCTAGGACTTTGGCGTTGAAAAAGCCAGCCCCAAAGACCTGGTCCCATTCGGGTGCCAGCTCACGGTTCGGTGGCGTGATGTTGGTGGGAAATGAGCCGGAGAACACGCCGCCGTTGGGTAACGTGGCCGTGATGGTGATCGTCTGCCACCCAAAATGGAGCCGCAATCGACAGGGAATGGGTTCTGAGGAAGCCGGTGAATTGATTGGATACAGATGGAAAGGCGCGGAGATTGGTAGGCAGGCACTGCAAAGCAGCAGGGGCAGAACGGCCGTTGTGCGCGCAAGACGATTCAGCAACTTAGGCATGACGGCCCCCCAAGGCAGGTGATGTTCAACTCCCTGCCTTCCAATAGAACGATGGAAGTCGAATGGGTTGAAGCGGGTTGTCATAGCTACAGCCCGAGAAGATCTGCCACTTCACGTCGCAATTCAGGAATGCCCGTACCCTTGGCGGCACTGACCCAGGCGATGTCGCTGCTCTGGAGGTTCAAATCGGCAGCCACGTCCTTGCGCTGCTTGAGGGCCTTGCTAGGCTTCACCTGGTCGCACTTGGTGGCCACGATGCGGTGGGGCAGGTTCTCTTCGCGGAGCCAGTCGATCATGCCGTGGTCCAGCTTGGTGGGGCCCACCTCGGAGTCCACCAGCACGAAGACCATGCGCAGGGTGGTGCGGCCCGTGAGGTAGCCCTCCACCATGGCCTGCCAGGTGGCGCGCTCGGCGGCAGGGCCTGTGGCAAAGCCGTAGCCCGGGAGATCCACGATCCAGCGGTCCGGGCCCGTGAGGAACACATTGATGAGCCGCGTGCGGCCGGGGGTCTTGGAGACCCGCGCCAGCTGCTTCTGGTTGGCCAGGGCATTCAGCAGCGAGGACTTGCCCACGTTGCTGCGCCCCACGAAGGCCACTTCCGCATGGCAGACCCCCAGCTTCCGGGAATCGGAGGCAGATGTTACGAAGCGGGCATCGGTGAGGGGCTGGGCCATGGAACCTCGGGGGGCAACGACAAAGGTCGAGGCAGGCTCCAGATTAGCGCCCTTCGGAAAAAGCAGGGCTATACGGTGACGAGGCTCGTGGGCGCCGGCTGGTCGAAGGCCACGCGGCCGTGGTCCAGACCGATGACGCGCTTCTTCATGCGCTGGATGAGGCTGCGGTCGTGGGTGGCCACGACCACGGTGGTGCCCTGACCGTTGATGCGCTCGAAGAGGGCCATGATCTCCTGGGCCAGATCGGGGTCCAGGTTGCCCGTGGGCTCGTCCGCCAGCAGGACCAGGGGGTCGTTCACCAACGCCCGGGCGATGGCCACGCGTTGCTGCTCGCCGCCCGAGAGCTGGAGGGGGTAGCTGCTCAGCTTGTGCTGGAGGCCCACCATTTTCAGGGCCCGGAAGGTGCGCTGCTTCTGCTCGGCGGCACTGACGCCCAGCACCTTGAGCACGAAGGCCACGTTCTCGAAGATGGTGCGACTGCGGATCAGCTTGAAGTCCTGGAAGACCACCCCCACCTTGCGGCGCAGGAGGGGGATCTCCTTCTCGGGCATGGTGGCCAGGCGGTGCCCCGCCATCTGGATCTCACCGCTGCTGGGGATCTGCTCCCGGAAGAGCAGCTTCAGCAGCGTGGACTTGCCCGCGCCGCTGGGCCCTGTGAGAAAGATGAACTCGCCAGCCTCGATGTTGAAGTTCACGTCCGCGAGGGCCGTGTGGATGCGGTCGTACTGCTTGCCGACGTGGGTGAGGGTGATCATCGAAAGAGCCTACCCATGTTCAGAGCCTTTCGACCAGCATCGCCACGCCCTGGCCGCCGCCCACGCAGAGGGCTGCGAGGCCCAGGCGCTTCTGCTGGTCCTGGAGCAGGTGCAGCAGGGTGACAAGGATGCGGGTGCCGCTGGCGCCGATGGGGTGGCCCAGGGCGATGGCGCCCCCGCGGAGATTCACCTTGGCGGGATCCAGGTCCGGCAGTTCCGCCAGGACGCCCAGGCTCTGGGCCGCAAAGGCCTCGTTCAGCTCGAAGAGGTCGATGTCGGCCAGCTTCACACCGGTCTTGGCCAGCAGCTTCTGGATGGCGGGCACGGGGCCCAGGCCCATGGTGGCGGGGTCCACACCGGCCTGTGCGAAGCCGAGGATGCGGGCCAGGGGCTGGTGGCACCGGGCCGCGGCCTCGGAGGCCAGGACCAGGGCCGCGGCGCCATCGTTGAGGCCGCTGGCGTTACCCGCGGTGACCGTGCCGCCTTTCTTGAAAGCCGGGCGGAGCTTGGCCAGGCACTCGGCGCTGGCGTCAGCCTTGATGTACTCGTCCTGGTGGAAGCGCAGCTCGCCGTTCTTCCCCGCCACGGTGACGGTGAAGATCTCCCGATCAAAGGCCCCGGCGGCCTGGGCGGCGGCAGCCCGCCGCTGGCTCTGGAGGGCGAAGGCGTCCTGGGCTTCGCGAGTGATCCCGTGCCGGGACGCCACGTTCTCGGCGGTGATTCCCATGTGGGTATCCCCGTGCCCGCACCAGAGGCCGTCCTGGATCATGCTGTCGAGGAGCTGGGTATCCCCCATGCGGGCGCCCCAGCGGGCGGCAGGCAGAAGGTAGGGGGCGTTGGACATGCTCTCGGTGCCCCCCGCCACCACCAGGTCCGCATCCCCCATGTGGATGGACTGGGCGCCCAGGGCCACGGCCTTGAGGCCCGAACCGCAGACCTGATTGGTCGTATGGGCCGGGGTGGCAAAGGAAAGGCCCGCCTTCAACGCTGCCAGACGGGCCACATTCTGCCCGCTGCCCGCCTGCAGCACGTTCCCCAGCACCACGTCACCGACGGCGGTGGCCTCAACCCCGGCACGGGCCAGGGCCTCGGTGATGGCCAGGGCGCCCAGCTGGACCGCGCCGAGGGCCTTGAGGGTGCCACCGAAGCTGCCCACGGCGCTGCGGGTGGCGGACAGGATGTAGGCGGACATGGGGACTCCGGGGCCACCTTCCAGGGTATCGTGACTAAACGCCAGGATCCCCGGCACGTGAACATAACACCAGGCCCGCCCTGGATCTTTCTCCTCTGGGAGTCCCCATGAACACCGCCAGCCGCTGCCTCCCCATGCTGCTCCTCGGGACCGTCCTCTTGGCCCAGGCTCCGCCGCCCCCGCCTCCTCCCGCCCCGCCAGCGCCGCCCGCCCCCATGATCGGGGTGGACCTGCCCACGGGCTCCCGTACGGAGCAGCGCAGCGAAAAACTGGCCATGGGATCAAAGCTCTGGGTGAAAAACCGCAACGGCGGCATCCACGTCGTGGGCTGGGACAAGGATGAAGTGGCCCTCACGGCCCAGATCAGGGACAGCGGGAAGCGGCGGGTGGAACTGGTCATCCAGCACAAGGGGCCGGACCTCGATGTCGAGGCGATGTTCCAGCAGCCCTCCTGGAGCTTCGGCATCTACGTCAGCCCCCGCTGCGAAATGACCCTGCAGGTGCCCCGGCGCATCCTGGGCTACTTCCGCACCACCAATGGCAGCGTCTCCGCCGACAACCTGGAGGGCTACGCCCGTTGCGAGGCGACCAACGGCCCCATCCACGTCAGCCGGATCAAGGGTGAGGTCCACGTGGACACCACCAACGGGCCCATCGAGGCCCGCAGCCTGGACGCCCGCATCAAGGGCAGCACCACCAACGGCAACATCACGGTGGAGGACGTGGCGGGTGGCATCCAATTGGAGACCACCAATGGCCGCATCACTGCCCGCAATCTGGATGGCTGGGGCGAGGGCATCCGCCTGGAATCCACCAACGGCAGCATCGAAGTGGAACTGGGCCGGGCCACCGGCGAACTGAAGGCCGAGAACAGCAACGGTTCCATGGACATCCGCCTGCCCGGCGCCCAGATGGTGGAAATCACCAAGCACAGCGCCCACGTGAAGATCCCGGGCCGCAGCCAGTCCATCCGGCTGGAGACCACCAATGGCAGCATCCGGGTGAAGTAAGAGGGGGTTCCGCATTACTCTGGAACCCATGCGCCTGCTGGTAACCCTCTTCGCGACCGTTCTCGCCCTGCACGCCCAGGTTCCCCGCCTGGTAGAGGTGCAGGAACGGCGCCTGGCCAACGGGGCCCGGCTCCTGGTGGTGGAGCGCCGGGGGCTGCCGGCCTTCCATGCGGAACTGGTCTTCCGAGGCGGACAGGCCGAGGAGCCCACGGCCCTGGCTGGCGCCACGGACCTGCTGGCCCGAACCCTCTTCGGCGCCACCTGGCCCGAGGACCTGCAGCCTGGCAAGGGCCCGGGGCACCTCGATGGCCTGCTCCGCCAAGAGGAGGGCATCCTGGAGGCCCTCCGCCTGGAGCGCCTCCACCAGCACCGGGATGCTGCGGCCCCCTCCCAGCTGCCCGGCCTCGAAGCCTCCCTGGCCAGCCTCCAGGCCCGCCTGCGGGCCCAGTGCTCCACCAGGACCCTGGAGGATGTCTACCTCAGCCAAGGCGGCAGCCAGGGCGCCGAGGCTCGGGCCGATGCGCTGCGAGCCTGGACTGAGCTGCCCACCGCCGCCCTGGACCTCTGGTGCCGCACCGAGGCCCAGCGCCTGCAGACCCTCCAGCTCAGCCGCTTCTCCTTCCAGCGGGACCAACTGGCCGCGGAGCTACGGGCCCGGGGCCCCCAGGGTCCCGCCCTCCTGCTGGGCGCCGCCCTGCCCGGCCATCCCTACGGCCGCGACCTCCGGGATCATCTCCCGACCCTGGAGGCACTGCGGTGGTCCGAGCTGCGGAGCTATGCCCGCCGCGCCCTGAGCCCCGGTCGCCTCACCATCATCATCGTGGGCGGCCAGAGTCTGGACCAGCTGGCCCCCTTGGTGGAACGGAGCCTGGGCGCTCTGCCCCTGCCCCAGGATGCTGAAGAGCCCCTTCTGCCCGAGATCCCCTCAGACCTGGGCGACCGCCGCGTGCAGGCCACCCTGGGCACCGAACCCAGACTCCTGGTAGGCTGGCGCATCCCACCCCACAGCCACCCGGACCACCTGGCCCTGCGCTTGGCCGCGGCCCTGCTGGACGGTGGTGGCACCGGGCGCCTGATCACCCACCTGGTCCGCCAGAAGGGCCTGGCCCGGCAGGTGGACCTTGACCTCGACGTACCAGGGGGCCGCCTGCCGGGCCTGCTCACGGTGGACCTGCGGCCCGCCACCGGTCACAGCCTGCCCGAGCTGGAGGCAGCGCTCCACACGGAGATCCTCCGCCTGCAGCAGGAGCCCATCCCCCCGGATGAATGGGCCAAGGCCCTGGCCCTGCTGGGCACCGAGTATGTGCATACCGTGGACGATCCCGCCGCCCTGGCCCAGGCCCTGGGCCGGGCCTGGGCTGAGGGCGGGGACTGGCGGCTCCTGGGGCTGGAGGCCCAGCGTCTTTCAACCTTGGCCCAGGAGACGGTGCAGGCCGCCACCCGTGCCTGGCTCAACCCCAGCCACCGCACCATGGCCCGCCTGGAGCCCTCCCTCACGGAGGCCCATGACCCCCTGGACCAGGAGCTGGTCAAGGTGCTGGGGGCGCTGGCGGAAGCCCGGATCCCCGACCTCGCCCAACGGGAGCACCTGGTGGCCGAGGGCCTCCGGCAGCTGCGGATGCTGAGCCCCGAAGAGCGGCTCCGCACACTGCACCTCATGGAAGCTCAGCTGCCGCCGGTCAAGCGATGAAGCGCCTGCTCCTGGCCTGCGTGGCCCCCTTCCTGGTCCAGGTGCCCGCCCAGGCCCAGGCGCTGCCCCAGGCCACAGCCAGGAAATCGGCCCAGACGTTCACCCTGCCCAACGGCCTGCGGGTGGTGCACCTGGAGAACCACGAGCACCCCCTGGTGCGAGTGCTGCTCTGGGTTCCCTTGGAGCCCGCTGACGTGGCCGCGGGCCACCAGGGTCTGCCCGACCTCGCCCTCCGGTTGCTGAGCCGCTCCCCGGCGGGAGAACTGAATGCCGAAACCTTCGAGCGCAGCCTGGCGGCGGCGGGGATCCAGTTTGAGGCGACCTGCACCCAGGACCACATGGAATGGCGACTCCTGGCCCGCAGCCGAGACCAGGACCAGGCTCTGGGCCTGCTGGCGGAGCGACTGGCCCGCACAGCCCTGGACCCCGCCTTGCTTGAGCGCGAGCGTCTAGACTGCTGGCGTGAGCGAGAGGGCCTGGACCTCCCACCCCGGGAGCGCCTGGCCCGGCTCCTGCATCTGGATCCCACCCACCGCCCCACGGCCATCAGCCTGGGGAGCATTTCCTTCGAGGACATCCTGGCTTTCCGGGCCCGGGTTCTCCGGCCCCAGCGGGCCCTCCTCATCCTCCACGGCGACCTGGGCCTGGAGCAGGCCAAGCGGCTGCTTCTGCTGAATCTCGGCGCCTGGACCCCCGGGGCGCTGGAGTCCCGGCCACCGGCGCCCTTCACCGCCCTCGCCGTGCCCCCGGATCCCATCCGCATCACCACCGGCGAGGCCGGCCTGCGCCTCCAAGCCTGGGCTCCCTGCCCCGCCGACGTGTCACCCGAATCCGCAACCCTGCTCCGGCTGCTGGTTGTGGCCGAACCGGTCACCCACGGGATCCAGCACCGCGTGGAGGCCTCGGGCCTGGAGTGGACGCTGGAGGCCGGGGTTGCCAGCACTCCGGCCCAGGCCCTGGCCCAACTTCAGGCTGATATTGAGACCCTGCGCCAGCGCCGATTCACCCAGGCCGACCTGGAGCAGGCGCGCAGGGTCTTCCTGGCCCAACGCCCCTTGGAGGCCCTCCACCCCGAGGCTCAGCTGGCCACGGCCCTGGCCAACGCCACCGGCACGGGGGTCGCCTTGGGGCGCCTGCAGGACCTCCGGCTTGAAGACCTCCAGGCCGACCTGGCCCGCTGGCTTCAGCCTGCCAACCTGCGCATCGGTGCCCTGGGCCCCGTCGAGGCCCTGAAGGCCCTGGATAAACCCTGATTCCGGGTTGGCTCAGTTGATCTCCACGCCAAACCGGGCGGCGAGATCCAGGTAACGCTCCCGGATGCCTGCGACGATTTCAGGCGGCAGGTGCGGTGCCGGGGGCTGCTTGTCCCAGCTGTCCAGGGTCTCCAGGTAGTCCCGGAGGAACTGCTTGTCCAGGCTGGGGGGGTTGGCGCCGGGCACCCAGCGGTCCGCCAGCCAGTAGCGGCTGCTATCGGGCGTGAGGGCCTCGTCAATCAGGATCAAGTCCCCGTTATCGCTGAGACCGAACTCGAACTTGGTATCGGCCAGCAGGATGCCCCGCTGGGCAGCCAGCTCGGCACCCCGCTGGTAGAGGGCCAGGCTCAGCTCCCGCAGGCGGCCGGCTAGATCTCCCCCCAGGAGCTCCGCCATGCGCTCGAAGGAGATGTTCTCGTCGTGCCCCTCCTCGGCCTTGGTGGCGGGGGTGAAGATGGGCTCGGGCAGACGGTCCGCCAATCGCAGGCCCGCCGGGAGCGACACGCCGCAGACAGCCCCGCCGACCTGGTATTCCTTCCAGCCGCTGCCCGCCAGGTAGCCCCGCACCACGCACTCCACTGGCAGGGGCCGGGTCTTCTCCACCACCACGGCGCGGCCCTCCAGCAGCTCCCGGTGGGCCTCCAACCCCGCGGGCCAGGCGCGGTTTCCCCGGAAGTGGTTGGGCACCAGATCGGCGGTGGCCTCGAACCAGTAGGCGGCCACAGCCGTGAGGATGCGGCCCTTGTCAGGGATGCCCTCAGGCATCACGCAGTCGAAGGCGCTGATGCGGTCCGTGGCCACGATGAGGAGCTGGCCACCCAGGTCGTAGACGTCCCGCACCTTGCCCCGGCGGAAGATGGGATAGGGCAGGTCGGTGCTCTGCAGGACGGACATGGGGCTCCTGGGCGAAGCTCCATCATCGCAAGAGCGGGCCGGTGCGGCCAGCCTTGGGCTTTGGTCAGGCCAGTTCGGGCAGGCGCCGGGGCGTGGGGGCGGACCAGTGCAGGCTGGAAGGCAGGAGGGCGTAGCGATTCATGACGCCCACCCAGCGGGCCAGCTCGGATTCCCGCACGGCCCCCTCGCCGCCGCTTGATGGCAGCCCGAGGTACTGGACGTAGTCCTGCACCTCGGCCCCGGAGACGCCCAGCAGGCCCGGCAGCTCCTCCAGGCTGTACATCCAGTCCCCCAGGGGTGGGCTCATCAGGTGGTAGTCGAAGGTCTCCCGCAGCACCGAGGCGGTTGCGGCTGGGTCCAGTTCCTGGGCCGCATCCAGGTGGGGAAAGGGGTTCCCCCCCAGGACGCCCAGGGCCTGGGCCATGCCCAGGTGGGCCAGGAGATGGACCGGGAAGACCTTGAGGACGGCCTCGAAGGCCAGGCGGGCCTCCTGGACCCGGCCCAGGCGCAGCAGGGCTTCCCCGTAACGAAGCTGGGTTTCCACGCGGTCGGGCTCAGCCTTGATCCAGCGCTCAGCCACGGCGGCCATCTCCTCGGCCATGCCCTGGGCCCGGAAGAAGTCCACCAGATAGGCCAGGCTCGTGACGTCCTTGGGGGAGAGCAGCAGGAGGCGGTCCAGGATCTCGGCGGCCCGCATGGGCTGACCATCCTGGTCCAGACGGCGGGCCCAGTCCCGGAGGATCTCCACCTGCCGGGGCACTGGATGGTTGGGGGTGGATCGGGCCGGATCTGCTGCGTGCAGGAGCTGGGTCCGCACCCACAGGTAGCGCAGGGCGTTGCGGCCGTCGGGGCCGGCCAGCTCCTCCTCGATGGCGTGGATGATGGTCTTGAGCCCATGCTCCCAGAGGGGAGGGATGGGCATCTGTACGTGGGTGCGCAGCTCCCGGATGAGGGGCTCCAGGGGGTTGCCCGATCGGCCCAGGTGCAGGCGCAGCCGGATCAGCTCCAGCCCCGGAGGCTCACCGCCCTCCAGGCCGGGTTGGAAGGCCAGGCGCAGGGCCAACTCCCCGGTATCGGGGTCGAAGTCATCCAGGATCAGGAAGTGCAGTTGGGCCCGCATACGCCGAGGTTATCAAGGATCAGCTCTGGAATTGAGGGCCAGACCCCCCAAATCCTGTCCCAAAGTTAGGTTGACCTACCCACAGGTACGGCCGATGATTCAGTAATCGATATTAGGTCTGGGGGTTGTCATGCGGAAAAAGCTGCTGTTCGTGCCCATGTTGGCGGTGCTCCCGATGTTCGCGGGTGAAGTTGGCCTGCTGCTCGACAAGCAGGTGGGCAAGGCCCAGGCTGCAGCCTTTGGCCCCTTCGGCACGACCAAGAGCTTCGATGCGGTAAGTCCCACGGGCCTAGGCATCCGGGGCGGCTTTGATGTCCTCGATCTGAAGGTTGCGGCCCTGCAGCTGAACGCCACCTGGCACAACAAGACCACAGGGGACATCACCACCGGTGGCACCAAGTATGGCGAACTTGACAACCAGTACTGGGCCGCTGGGGCCATGGTGAACTGGAAGCTACTGGTCAACGTTGGCGCCGGCGTGGAATATCGCTCAGAGAAGCAGACCTGGCGCCCGAGCGCCTACGCTTCCGCCCTCGGGAGCGGTGATGCCACCCAGGGCCGCACCTGGGCCCGGGTGAATGTGGGCTTCAGCATCCCCACCCCGGTGGTGAGCCCCTTCTTCACCCTGGAAGTGGCCGCACCCCTCACCAAGAAGGATGCTTCCAACGTGCCCAAGGACTTCGTCGAAGCGCTCGCGCCCCAGTTGCAGATTGGCATCTACGGCGGCATCCGCTTCTAACCGTACCTGTTCCATCAAAAGGAGCGCCCCACGGCGCTCCTTTTCCGTATGATGGAGCAAACTCCGAGGGACAATGGAACTGAGGATCCTGGGCTGCAGCGGCGGTGAGGCCGATGGGGAGCGCCTCACAGGCCTCCTGGTGAACGGCTGCGTGGCCATCGACGCGGGCTCCATCACGGCCGCCCTAACGGTGGAGGAGCAGGTCCAGATCCAGCATGTGTTCCTTAGCCACTCCCATCTGGACCACATCTGCACCCTGCCCTTCTTCACCAAGAACATCTTCGGGCACACCCATGAGGCCGTGGAGATCCACGCCCTGCCGGAGACTCTGGACGCCCTGCGCCGCCACCTCTTCAACGACGAGCTGTGGCCCGACTTCAGCGTGATCCCCAGCCCCAACGACCCCACCATCCGCTACACGGAGGTCGAGCCCGAACAGGCCTACGATGTGTGCGGCCTCAGGATCACGCCCATCCGCGTGAACCACCTGGTGCCCTGCGTGGGCTACAAGGTGGAGGACGGCCGGGACGCCTTCATATTCACCAGCGACACTGCCGAGACGGACCGCATCTGGGAGGTGGCCAACGCCACCCCGAACCTCCGCCTGGTCATCGCCGAGGCCAGTTTCCCCAACGAGCAGGCTTGGTTGGCGGAAGCCTCCAGGCACCTGACCCCCGCCAAGCTGGGCGTGGAGCTGAAGAAGCTGCGGCCCCAGGTGCCCGTGCGCATCTACCACCTGACCCCGGGGGACCGGGACACCATGCTGCCGCAGCTCCAGGCCATCGGCGATCCACGCCTGAGCCTGCTGGCCCAGGACGAGCGGCTGAGCTGGTAGCGGTCAGCTCGCGGGAAAGGCCTGGGTGAGGGCCGCCAGACCTTCGTCGTAGGCCCCCTGGAGGGCCTGGATGAGCGGCTGCGCAGCCTCCAATTGCTGCTGCCGGACCAGGGTCTCGATGCGGCCTGCCAGCTCCGAGAAGCGCATCAGCCCCAGGTTGCCAGTGGCCCCCTTCAGCTGATGGGCCTCCATTAGGATGCCGGGACCGTCACCGCTGGCGAGGGATGCGGCCAGACGGACCAACCGAGGCGGCACATCCTCCTGGAAGAGGAGGACCAGCTCCTGGACCAGGGAGGCTTCGGACCCCATGTCGACCAATTCCTGGAGGGGCGCTGAGTCTAAAACAGGTAGGTCACTCATGAAGCCTCCAGCTGCCCGCCGCCATTCACCCGGAGAGGCCGGCAACCGCCCAGGAAAATCAGGGTCAGAATCCGTGGCCGCCAGGGTGTCCCGCAGCTTGCAGGCGGATGAGGCTGGCATCCAGTTTGGCCTGGGCTGCGGCCATGTCGTGCTCGGTCTGAGCTTCCTTGAGCAGCTGCAGGGCGCGCTGCTTGGAGGCCTCGGCCCGCTCCAGATCGATCATGTCCACGGTCTCGCTCTCCCGGGCCAGGATGGTCACGCGATCGGGGCCCACCTCGGCGAAGCCGCCGAAGACGGTCAGCCAGTGCTTCTGGCCGTCCTGGATGTAGTAGAGCAGGCCATCGCCCACCTCGGACATCAGCGGGGTGTGACCCGGCAGGATGCCGTAGTAGCCGCGGGAAGCCGTGGGGAACTGCACCTCGGCCACGTCGGAGGAAAAGACCGGGCGCTCCGGGGTGACCACTTCCAGTTTGATGGTTTGGGACATGACGGGCCTTTGGGGATGGCTCGGAACCCGCTTGCGCGGATTCCGAGTTATTTAAAGCAGGACTAGACGGCCGCCAGTTTCTCCGCCTTCTCGACGGCTTCCTCGATGGTGCCCACGAGGTAGAAAGCCTGCTCAGGCAGGTGGTCCCACTTGCCGTCGCAGATCTCGCTGAAGCCCTTGATGCTGTCTTCCAGCTTCACGTACTTGCCGGACATGCCCGTGAACTGCTCGGCCACAAAGAAGGGCTGGCTGAGGAAGCGCTGGATCTTGCGAGCACGGGCCACGATGAGCTTGTCATCGTCGGAGAGCTCGTCCATGCCCAGGATAGCGATGATGTCCTGGAGCTCCTTGTACTTCTGCAGGATGGACTTCACACGCATGGCGGTGTTGTAGTGGTGCTCGCCCAGGATGCGGGGATCCAGCAGGCGGCTGGTGGACGCGAGGGGATCCACGGCGGGGTAGATGCCCAGGGACGCGATCTCGCGGGAGAGGTTGGTGGTGGCGTCCAGGTGGGCGAAGGTGGTGGCGGGCGCGGGATCGGTGTAGTCATCCGCGGGCACGTACACAGCCTGCACCGAGGTGATGGAGCCCTTCTTGGTGGAGGTGATGCGCTCCTGCAGCTCGCCCATTTCCGTGGCGAGGGTGGGCTGGTAGCCCACGGCGGAAGGCATGCGGCCCAACAGCGCGGACACTTCGGCGCCGGCCTGGGTGAAACGGAAGATGTTGTCCACGAAGAGCAGCACGTCCTTGCCCTCAACATCGCGGAAGTACTCGGCCACGGTGAGGCCGGTCAGGGCCACACGGGCACGGGCTCCGGGAGGCTCGGTCATCTGACCGTAAATAAGCGCCACCTTGCTCTTGGAGAGGTCGTTCTTGTCAATGACACCGGAATCCATCATCTCGTGCCAGAGGTCGTTGCCTTCGCGGGTGCGCTCGCCGACACCGGCGAACACGGAGTAGCCGCCGTGGCCCTTGGCGATGTTGTTGATGAGCTCCATGATCAGCACGGTCTTGCCCACGCCGGCACCGCCGAAGAGGCCCGTCTTGCCGCCCTTCGCGTAGGGCTCCAGCAGGTCGATGACCTTGATGCCCGTCTCGAACATCTCGGAGGAGGTGTTCAGGTCCTCGTACTTGGGGGCCTCGCGGTGGATGGGCAGGGTCATCTTGTGGCCGATGGGGCCGCGCTCGTCCACGGGCTCGCCCACCACGTTGATGATGCGGCCCAGGGTCTCAGGGCCCACGGGGACGTTGATGGCCTTCCCGGTGTCCGTGACGATCTGGCCGCGCACCATGCCGTCCGTGGGCTGCATGGCCACGCAGCGGACGCGGTTCTCACCCAGGTGCTGCTGCACTTCCAGCGTCACGGTGGCACCGGAAATGTCAGTCAGCAGAGCGTTCATGATCGACGGCAGGTGGCTGTCGAATTCGACATCCACGGCGGGACCGACGATGGCGATCACGCGGCCTTGAAGTTGGTTGGACATGGGAAACCTCAACGAATGGAAAGAAGCGAAGGATCAGGCGTTTGCGCCGCTGACAATCTCGATGATCTGGTTGGTGATGCTGGCCTGGCGGAGCTTGTTCATTGTGAGCGTCAGCTTGGCGATCATCTCGCCGGCGTTGTTGCTCGCCTTGTCCATGGCGGCCATGCGGGCGCCATGCTCGGAGGCGCTGCTCTCCAGGAGGTTGCGCAGCAGTTCCGTCTCCACAAAGCGGGGCAGCAGGGTCTCCAGAACCGAGTTGGGATCGGGCTCCAGCAAGTGGGAAACCTCGGTGGCCTCGCGACTGGCGTTGCGGGGATCCAGTTCCATGGGGAAGACTCGGAACACGGTGGGCGTCTGGGCCACGGCACTATTGAAGTAGTTGTAGATCACGTAGAGGGCGTCGATCTCGTCGGCATGGTACTGGGCGTTGGCCCCCTCGCAGATCTCGGTCACCACACGCTGGAAGCCAGGCATCGCGATGCCGAGATACTCCCCGGCCGGATTCAGGCTGTGCTTCTTGGCCCACTCGGCGGCCCGCTTCCCGACCACGTCCAGATGGACGATCTCGGCACCGCGTTCCGTCACGAAGGCACTGGCGGCCTTGAGGACGTTGGCGTTGAAGCCGCCGCAGAGGCCCTTGTCTGAGGCCACCACGACAAGACGGATGCGCTTCTCCTCCCGGGGGGAAAGGAAGGCCTGGGCGGCGGGGCCCGGCTGGATCTCAGAATCACCCTGGATGCGACCCACGACCCGCTGGACGACTTCCATCATCTTGCTGGCATAGGGCCGCAGGGACACCAGGCGCTCCTGAGACTTCCGCAGCTTGACCGCGGAAATCATCTTCATGGCCTTGGTGACCTGCTGGGTGTTCTTCACCGACCGGATACGGCGGCGAATATCCTGGAAACCGGCCATCGGACTAGGCTCCCGCGGGCTGGTTCAGGGAGGCCAGGAAGGTCTCCTTGAAGGCCACGATCTGAGTCTTGAGCTGGGCCTTGGTGTCATCGCTCAGCACCTTGGTGTCGCGGATGCCACGGAGGATCTCGGGGGCATTCACGTCGAGGTAGGCGTTGAACTCAGTCTCGAAGCGGCGGACCTGGGGCACCGGCAGATCGTCGGTGTAGCCGTTGGTGGCCGCCCAGATGATGATGACCTGCTTCTCCACGGACATGGGCTGGTACTGGCCCTGCTTCAGGATCTCCACCAGGCGCTGACCACGGTTGAGCTGAGCCTGGGTGGCCTTGTCCAGATCCGAGCCGAACTGGGCGAAGGCCGCCAGCTCACGGTACTGGGCGAGGTCAAGCTTGATGGTGCCGGCCACGGACTTCATGGCCTTCACCTGGGCGGAACCACCCACACGGCTCACAGAGATGCCCACGTTCACCGCCGGGCGGACGCCGGCGTTGAAGAGGTCACTTTCCAGGAAGATCTGGCCATCGGTGATGGAGATGACATTGGTGGGAATGTAGGCGGACACGTCACCAGCCTGGGTCTCGATGACCGGCAGGGCCGTCATGGAACCCGCGCCGCGGGCATCGCTCAGCTTGCAGGCGCGTTCCAGGAGGCGGCTGTGCAGGTAGAACACGTCGCCAGGGTAGGCCTCACGTCCGGGAGGACGGCGGACCAGCAGGGAGATTTCGCGGTAGGCCGCAGCCTGCTTGGAGAGATCGTCATAGATGCAAAGGACGTGGCCGCCAGGGTTGTCCTGATTGGCGGGCTTGCCGTCCTTGCCGTGCCACATGAAGTACTCACCCAGGGCCGCACCGGTCATGGGGGCCAGGAAGAGCAGCGGGGCGGCTTCGGAAGCGGAAGCGGCCACCACGATGGTGTGCTTCATGGCGTCGTACTCTTCCAGGGTCTTCACCACCTGGGCGATGGTGGAGCGCTTCTGGCCGATGGCGACGTAGATGCAGATCACGCCGGTCTCGCGCTGGTTGATGATGGTGTCCAGGGCGACGGCGGTCTTGCCGGTCTGACGGTCGCCGATGATCAGCTCACGCTGGCCGCGGCCAATGGGGATCAGGCTGTCGATGGCCTTGAGGCCCGTCTGCATGGGCTCGTGCACGCTCTTGCGGTCCACGATGCCGGGGGCGATCTGCTCGACGGGGTTGGTCTGGGCGGCCTGGATGGGCCCCTTGCCATCGATGGGGTTGCCCAGCGCGTCGATCACGCGGCCGACAAAGTTCGGACCCACGGGCACGGACATGATCTTGCCGGTGCGCTTGACGATGTCGCCTTCCTTGATGGCGGCGGCGTCGCCCAGCAGGATGATGCCGACGTTGTCCTCTTCCAGGTTGAAGGTGAGGCCCATGACGCCGTGGGGCAGTTCCAGCAGCTCGCCGGCCATGGCCTTCTCGAGGCCGTAGGCGCGGGCGATGCCGTCACCGACGCTGATGACGGTGCCGACTTCGGCCACGTCCACCTGGGCGTCAAAGCCCTCGATCTGGCTGCGGATGATGCGGGAAATCTCTTCCGCGCGAATGTCCATGAATTCCTCCAAACCTGCGGTTGTATAGCGAAGGGAAGCTGAGTGGCGGAGCGGTTAAGCCGTGAGGAGCTGCGTCTTGAGCTGGTGGAGCTGGCCCTGGAGCGAGGCATCCAGGACTGTGGAGCCCACCTGGACCTTGAGGCCGCCCAGCAGGGACGCGTCCTGGCTCCAGGAGAGGCGGATGGTCTTGCCGGTGCGGGCGGCCAGGGAAGCCACAAGGGCCTTGGACTGGTCCTCACTGAGGGGCTGGGCGCTCACCACCTTGGCCTCGACGATGCCGGCGCGCTCATCCACCAGATCGGCGAAGGTGCGCTTCAGGTCGGGCAGCAGGTTGAGGCGACCGGCCTGGGCCACCACCCGGAAGAAGTGGCGGATGGACTCGCTCACCTTTGCAGTCGCCAGGATGCTCTCGAAGACCTCGGCCTTCTTGCGGGGCAGCACCAGAGGCGAGGCCACGAGGCGGGTGAGGTCGGCATTGGCGGCCACGGTCTCGGCCACGGCGTCCAACTCGGCTTTGAGCTGGGGCACGTTGCCCTGGGCATCGCCGATCTGCAGGAGGGCCTTGGCGTAGCGCCGGGCGGTCAGGCGGCTACTCACTGGACACCTCCAATCTGCTGGATGGCCCGGTCGAGGGCCTTGCCGGCCTCAGGGCCCTGCAGCTTGGCTTCCAGGCGCTTGGCGGCACCTTCGATGGCCAGTTCGGCCACCAGGGCCCGCAGTTCCTGCTCGGCCAGACGCTTCTGAATGCCGATCTCCGTCTGGGCCTGGGCCAGGATCTGGGTAGCCTCGGCCTTGGCAGCCTCCAGCACCCGCTGCTTCTCGGCCTCAGCGTCGGTCTCAGCCTTGGAGAGGATGCCCGCCAGCTCGGTTTCGAGCCCGGCCATCTTGGCTTCCAGATCTTTCACCTGCGCCTCGCCCTCGGCCTTGTCCCGCTCGGCCTGAGCCAGCATGGTGATCAGCTCTTCCTTGCGGGCCTTGAACATCACGGAAAGGGCGCCCTTCAACATGAAGAACAGTCCTGCGCCCCAGATCGCAAAGTTCAGCAGCTGAACGATGAAGATGCCAAAGGGACCGTAGGTGCCACCGAACAGCTTCATGCTGGGCGCGTGATGGGCGGCGCCACCCTCGTGGCCAGCGCCTTCGTGGGCAGCACCCTCATGAGCAGCCCCTTCATGGGCGGCCCCTTCGTGGGACTGGGCCTCGTGCCCGGCCTCGGGTGCGGCGTGAGCTTCGGGGGCATGATCGGCAGTGGCCTCGTGGGTCGCGGCCGCAGGGGCTGGGTGCTTCTCATGCTCCTGTGCGCTCAGGCCCAGGGGGCTGAGGGACAGGGCCAGAGCCAGGGAAAGTCGGGTCAGCTTCATCATGCTCAGGCCTGCTTCAGAAGGGACTGGGCCATGGCTTCGGCCAAGGCGTCCACCTGGGACAAGAGGCTCTGGCGGGCTTCCACCTGCTGGGCCTTGAGGGATTCCAGGGCAGCCTCGCGCTCGGCCTGGGAGGAGGCGCGCGCCTTGTCCAACAGCTGCTGCTTCTCCTTCGAGGCTGCATCAGCCAGTGCCTTGCGCTTGTCGAAAGCCTGGGCGCGGAGATCCTTGAGACGGCTCTGGTAGTCCTTCTGCCGGGACTCGAGGATGGCCGCCGCCTGGGCCTTGGCGTCGCCGCCGGCATTCAGGTCGCGGTCACGGTCCTCCATCAACTTGGTGATGGGCTTGAAGAAAACCACCCGCAGGTAGATGTAGAGCACCACCAGCAGCACGATCACAAAGCCCAGGGCAACCGGATCCGGGCGCATGGGGTCCGGCATCTGGGCCAGAATGCGCGCAACGGGGCTATCACCTTCGGGTGATCCGAGTGTCAGATTCGCCAGTTCCAGCAGCGCCACAGGCCACCCTCCAGAGATATCCCAAGGCCAGGGCCGACAGTTCGGCCAGGGTCACACCGACACCAGAATTGGTCCGCGGGAACCTCTGGAACGGAAGTCTGAAAACCTTACCAGGACTGGCTGAATCCATCAATCCAGAGGTTTGGACTTGACCCCGCCTCCTGGCCATGGGAGGATTTTGGTTCGGCGATTCGGGCGATTAGCTCAGTCGGTAGAGCAGCTGCCTTACACGCAGCATGTCGGCGGTTCGAGCCCGTCATCGCCCACCAGTTTTCTGGTGAAGTGCACCACACGCAGGGGTTGTAGCTCAGTCGGTTAGAGTGCCAGCCTGTCACGCTGGAAGTCGCGGGTTCGAGCCCCGTCAGCCCCGCCAACAAAGGCCCCCATTCGGGGGCCTTTGTTGTTGGCGGGGCTGACGGGGCTCGGGCCCGCGAGTGGGCTGGTCACCCCGTCGTGGAGGCCCTACTGCGGAGGGCCGAAGCAGGGTGGCCAGACCGGC
>Ga0214247_1000581_pt1 | contig 21130 bp, 20 predicted proteins | sample TroBogypolimnion_18_FD_153085 | JGI IMG/M metagenome (GOLD analysis project Ga0214247, IMG submission 153085) | Freshwater microbial communities from Trout Bog Lake, WI - 03JUN2009 hypolimnion | ecosystem: Environmental > Aquatic > Freshwater > Lake > Hypolimnion/Profundal zone ... | reverse complement strand
CCCCAATTTCCGCACTGCGGCTTTCCGCACGCAGCATCTCTTTCTTGAGCCGCTGCTTCTCCATCTCCAGCATGGCAAGTTCCAGCAGCGCACCGGCGGAGGTGCGCGCGCGGCGGGCATCCACCAACGCCGCCATGGTCTTGATGTGCATGACGCCGCGTTTCTCAGTGGCCATGGACGGCTCCCTTGCGCTGTGGCGCCGCGGGTTTGTGCAGGCGCACCGCAGCCGGCGCTGCGCATTCTTCCTGGGCCGGCACCTGTATCAGCGCCGGTGTCACCGGGCAGCAACGCGTGATGATTTCGTCCAGACGCTCCAGACCCGCCACCTTGCCGTCGTGCGTGACCTTCAGGCAATCGGCATTCAGCACGTCATGGCAGAGCAGGCGGAACCCCGGGTCACCTGCCGACACCGTTCCCTGGCGGTTGGCCACAATACGGCCCAGCATGATGCAGGCACGAATCGTGGGGCGGGCATTGTTGACGCCCAGATCGCGAAACTCGCGTACGATGTCCACAATCGATTTGGCCTGGCGCCAGGGGATGCCGGACTTGGCCTGGGTGATGGCCACCTCGGTCTCGTAATCGTGGTGCCCGACCTTGATGGTGATCATCCGGTCCATCAGGGCATCCTGCGTCTTGTGCACGCCCGCATACTCTTCCGGGTTGCTGGTGAAGATGGCGCTGAAGTTCGGATGCACCTGCAGGTAGCCGTCGCCCGTGCGGGCATCTGGCAACTCCAGCAGGCGCTCCTCCAGAATCGACAACAACACGTTGTTGGCCTCGGGGCGCGAGCGCGTGAACTCGTCGTAAATCAGGGTGAAGCCGTACTTGCAGGCGGTGGTGAGGCGGTTGTCGCCCCACTGCTTGGAGACCGACTCTTCCTGCTTCAAAACGGAGCTGATGTAGTTGTCCACCACCTTGGTGGATTTGTAGCCGGTCTGGCCACCAATCAAGTCCGAACTACCGAACTCATCGTCACCGTGGATCAACACGACCTGGCGTCCAAGCTGCGCGGCCACGTGCATTGCCAGGGCGGTTTTGCCGGTCCCGGCCGGCCCACTCAGGTGCACCGGGTAGCCGGCCTTGATGTAGTCCAGTGCGCGCTCAGACACGCCCTGGATATACGGAGTTTCTACAAAATTGGCCTTTTTTTCCAAGGTCAGAACGGTTAACTCATTGGCCTGGCTCATTGCACCTACTCCTGTTGTTTTGTAAATGGACTTCCTGCCGGGTGCGTGCTGTCAGACACCCGGCTCAGGAAGCGGCATGCGCTACTTTTTCTTGCCCTTGCCCGGCGTGGGCTTGAAGTGCCGCGTACCCTCAATGACTTCCGCTTGCAGTACATGTACCGGTTCCGACACGGGCTCCGGTGCTGGCTCGGGTGCAGCGACTGCCACGGGTTCTTGCGGCAGAACCGCTGCCATCGGCAGAGCCAGTACGGCGGCCTTTGCGGCGGCAACCGGTGCGGCTACGGGCCAGGCAAAGGCGGTGTGTTGTGCGCTTTTGCGGGCCGGCACTGCTGTGCCACGCCGGCTTGCACGTGCGGGATGAAAGCCGCGCATCAACTCCTGCAAGGCATGCGAGCGATGGTGGCGCGACTGGGTCAGGTTGCCGCGCAGTGTGCCGGCCATCTGGCGATGGGCCTTGTTGAAGGATTGCATCATGGCGGCAACCGCATCCGAGCGCTCTAGCCGGTCCTTTGCCAGCGCCTTGCCTTGTGCCTTGGCCATCTTGCGGTGGGCTTTGGCAAACTGCAGGCGCTCCTCGGTGAACTCGATACACAGAGACTGAACCGCGCTGACGACGGACTCACGGGATTCGAGCAGGCTCTGGCGCAGGGCGGCGCCCATCTGCGCATGGTCCAAGCGGAAGTCCTGGCTCATCTGGTTCGCGTTGTCGCGAATTTCCAGCACTTCGGCGGAGCGACTCATGCGGTCCGCTTCCAGCCCGGCGCGCAAGGCGCTCGCCATATCGCCTCGCTCCTGGTCGTAGGCCTGCAGCATGCTGGCGGTGTCCGCCTTGATGGCACGCACGGCGCTGACTCTTTCGCGGGCCACACTGGCAATTCCTTGCATCAATGTCGCCACCTGGTTTTGCAAACTGGTCATTTTTATACTCTCCTGTCGGGCTGGCAGTGCAGCCCCTCTGCGGCAGAATGATTTGCTGATTCGTGCTGCAATACGCCACTCTGCGCGCGAATTCGATATGTGGAAATATCCACCGGAAAGGGGTAAACCTTCCCGGCAGACAAGCCAACTCACTTCGGTCTTTTAGGCCGGAGCTGCTGCGCTGGATGTGAGGCCGATTGCCTCTGCATACTTCAGGTAGGTTTCGACCGACGCGATCACCACGCGTGCTTCGATCGACAACAGCTCAATACCAACCAGCGAGACCTTGACCCAGGCATCAATCACGATGCCCTTGTCCAGGATGCGGTCGACGACTTCAGCCAAACTCGAAGAGTCTGTTGATTTCTGTACTTTTGCCATAATCTTTCTCCTAACATATTGACCCCTGGTTACCGTATTTTTCTATACGAAGTACGGGGTTAAGCCCTTCGTCACTTGTAGTGATTGCATAGCCCGTGCCAAGTATTGAGGAAGTTTGAAACGATCTGTTTCCGTGGGTAAATAGCAACTAAAGAGCGACTGCAAACACTTAAAAACAACAGATGTATTCTCAATCGCGCAGAACGGTGTCCGAGCGCACAAACAGACTAGGGAGTCGGCGCCATAGTTAGGGAGGACGCTCCTGCCATCCGCACGCAAGCGATGGATTTGAGGATGTCTTCATGGCGAAAAGGCTTGGTGACAAAGGCCGCAATGTCGCCTGCCACCAGGCTGCGCTGCACGGTGCTGTCATCTTTATAAAAATAGCCCGAGACCAGAATTACCGGCGCCGTGCTCAGCGCTTGCTTGCGGATTTTGCGGGCCAGCTCGACCCCTTCGATGTCTCCGAGCTTGGCATCCATCAGAATGACTTGGCAGCTGTTGCGGCCCAGCCAGGCGAGCGCCTCTTCGCCGCTGCCCACGCTGGACACGCAGAAGCCATTGCGCAGCAGGATCATCTCCATGGCCCAGCGCACACCGGCCTCGTCATCCACCACCAACACCTTGACGCCTTCTGCCATCAGGTCTCCAGCACCAGCGGCAGGCGCACGACAAACAGGCTGCCCTGGCCCAGGTTGCTCTCCACCACCAGCGTGCCGCGGTGCTGCTTGACGATGGTGTGGCAAATCGACAGGCCCAGGCCGGTGCCCTGCCCTGATGGCCTGGTGGTGAAGAAGGGATCAAACAAGCGTCCCATGTCGGCCGGCGCAATGCCGCAACCGGCGTCGCGCACGCTGACCAGCGCCATGTCGGCCTCGCGCCGCACCGCGAGGTGGATATCGCCACCCTGCGGCATGGCGTGGTAGGCATTGAGCACCAGGTTCATGATCACCTGTTGCAACAGATTGGCGTTGCCCACAAGGGGTACGACGGGCTCTGCATATTCCTGCACCAGGTTGATCTTGAGCACCTTGGCCTGGGGCGTGAGCACATTGACGGTCTCGCGCACCAGGTCCACCAGATTGAGGGACTCGGCCTGGTTGCTCGATGAAGGCCTGGCAAAACGCAGCAGGTTCTCGATGATCACCGACGAGCGTTCAATGCCTTCCAGGATTTTCTTCACGCATTCCTGGTGAAACTCCGGCTTGTCCGGAGGATCCAACAGGAACTGCGCCGCAGAAAAGCTGACCGACAACGGGTTGCGCAACTCATGCGCAATGCCGCCGGCCATCACGCCCAGTGCGGCGAGCTTTTCGGTCTGGTAGAGATGCTGCTCCAGGGCGCGGCGCTCCGACAGGTCGCGCCCCACCACCACCACGCCAATGGCCTTGCCGTTTTCGTCCGGAATGGGCGAGAAAGACCAATCCACCGGAATCAGCGTGCCCGAGCGGGCCACCAGATTGCGCTCGCACAGTTCCACCGCACCGCCATTGACCTGCTGCTGAATCAAGCTAGCCATGTTGCGGTCTTCCACCACTTCGCACAGGTTGGTGAGCAGGCGTCCCGACACATCCGCGTTGCTAAAGCCGGTGATGCGCTCGGCCGCCTTGTTCCAACTGGTGATGCGCCCGTGCCGGTCGGTGGAGATGACCAGGTCATTGGCGCTTTCCACCACGCTGGCCAGATGGCGCTCGGCCAGGCTGGCCTTGGCGCTCAGGGCCAGTTTCTCCGTCACATCGTCCATCACCAGCATGGCACGCACCACAACGTTGCTCGACTTGATCGGAATGACGGTATAAAAATAAACCCGCACCGGAATGCCCGGCGCCCGGTAAGTCATGTGCGAGCCCGGCAGCGTAATGCCGGTTTCGATCACCGTGCGCACCTTGTTTTCCAGCTGCGTGAACTCCATGATCACTTCCGGGAAGATGTCGCGTATGCGCTTGCCCAGGGTGTTCTCCTCGGTGCGGTGCGACTTTTCCAGAAAGTTCCGGTTGGCCGACAGCACGCGCAAGCTGGTGTCAATAAACAGCAGCGAAAACGGAATGGCGCCCAGCAGCATGCGGTACAGGTATTTGTCCGTAAAGGCATTGGCAATCACCAGTTCGGCAGCGCACTGCTCCATGGCTTGCGACTTGGCTGCCAAGGCCTCTTCCAGCATCTGGCGCCGGGAGATGTCTTCATGGGTGACGACCACGCGAACCTGGTTTTCGAACTCAAAGCGGCTGACACGGGCAATAAAGAAGCGCTTTTCAGTCGGCGAATTGCAGGGGTATTCGAGTTCGAACCTGCCCTGTCGGCCCCTGAATTACCGCGCGAATGCCCTGCGCCATCGCCTGCGCTCCCTCGGAACCGGCGCCTGTGGCCTGGTCGCAAATAGTCAGGTAGTTTTCCGCCCCTGCCGCTTGCGCCGCCGAGCCGCCATTGGCACGGCCAAATTCCTGCCAAGGCATATTGGTCGAGAGAATGCCCCCGCGTTCATCCAGAAACGCCAGGCTTGACGAAACGGTGTCCAGTGCCGCCAGTGCGAAATGCTCTGCAGTGCTTGTTTTTGGCATCAGGGTTCAGCCGGTGTGCCCCCGCTCAAGTCAGGGCAGAAGTTGTAGGGTGGCCAGGGTCCGCGCAGTTCCAGGCCCAGGCCGATGGCCTCGCACAAGGCCTGCTGTTCGGCCAGGGTTTGGTTGAACGCCGGCAGCGCTTGCGGCGCCAGCAGAAAGCTGGCGTTGAACACCAAGCGCTCTGCGCGCCCGGTGATCGTGCTGGAATGGCAGCGCAGGGTGGTGGACGCCGCAGCCTGCGCTTGCAAGGCCTGCTGTAGCGCGGCGCCGGTGCGCGCCACACCGGCATCCAACGCCTTCTCCACCATCGCATCGAGTTGCTTTTGCTGCAGGTAGCGCGCGCCTGGCGAATCCGACAGGGTGGAGCGGCGCAGGGCGACACCGGCGTCTTCCTCTGCGAAGCGGGCGCGGGCAAGCTCCTCGTCCAGCACATAGGCCTTCACGCTCCATTCGGCCTTGTCGTGCAGCAGATCCAGGCCCTGCTCTATGGCGTCCCTGTGGCATACCATGAATTGGGCCAGGCTGGCGTGGGAGCGAAAGAGCGTGCCAAACTTGACCGGCAGCACCGGTGAGCTGTCCATCACGCCGGCCACCACCAGCTCGTGCAGGCCGGCGCGCTCGCCCACCCACAGCAGGGTCTGCAGGTTCTCCTCGGAAAAGTCGGCAATCTCCACTTCGCTGATTACCGCCACCAGCTGCTGCTGCGCCCCGGCATCGGCCAGTGCCGTCACGGGAAAACGCAAGTCCACCGCGCGTGGGGCCGAGGCACCCGCCAGCAGCGCCAGGCATTGCGGACGCGCCAGGCAATAGAGGTAAATGCCGCGCTCCGCCGCATCCGGTGTGGCGGCGCTCATGGCTTCCCGTCCTGTGCGGCGCTGGCGAAATGGCGCGCGCCAATCACCAAAGGGGCGTTTTCGGCCGCAGCGCTGCCAGTTGCTTGCTGCATAGCGGCGATGCGCTCGCGGATGGCGTTGAGTGCAGCCCGGTTGCACAGGGCCTCCAGATCGGCACCTGTGGCGCCCACGGCAGCGGCAGCGATGTCCTCCAGGCGCACATCCTGGGCGAGCGGCTTGTTGCGCACATGCACGCGCAGGATGGCCAGACGCTCGGCCTCGGTGGGTACGGGAATGTCCACCACCACATCAAAGCGGCCCGGGCGCAGCAGGGCCGGGTCCACCATGTCCGGGCGGTTGGTGGCAGCCAGAATCAGCACGCCGCTCAGCTTCTCCACGCCATCGAGCTCGGCCAGAAACTGGCCCACCACCCGTTCGCTGACACCGGCGTCCCCCGCACCACTGCCGCGCCGGGGCACCAGTGCGTCGATCTCGTCAAAGAACACCAGACAGGGCGAGGCCTGCTTGGCCTTGTGGAAGACCTCGCGCACGGCGCGCTCGGATTCGCCGATGTACTTGGACATCAGCGCCGGGCCCTTGACCGAAATGAAGTTGACCTGGGTGGCACTGGCCGCGGCCTTGGCCAGCAGGGTCTTGCCGCAGCCCGGGGGACCGCACAGCAGCACGCCCTTCAAAGGTTTGACGCCGGCTTGCGTGAACAGTTCGCCATACTGCTGGGGCCATTCCAGCAGCTCACGCAGCAGGCGCTTGGGGCTCTCCAGTCCACCCACATCGTCCCATTGCGTGTCGGGCACTTCGACAAACACCTCGCGCAGCGCCGAGGGCTCGACTTCGCGCAGCGCGGCAACAAAATCGTCCTTGCCGAGTTCGAGCTTTTGCAGCGATTCGTAGGGAATGGTGGCCTGGGCAAAGTCGATCTCCGGCAGGATGCGTCGGATGCAAATCATGGCAGCCTCGCGGCACAGCGCTTCCAGGTCAGCGCCTACAAAGCCATGCGTGACGTGGGCCAGGCCGGGCAGGTCCACGTCCTGGGCCAGTGGCATGCCACGGGTATAGATTTCAAGAATCTCCTGGCGGCCGTGGCGGTCCGGAATGGGGATGGCGACCTCGCGGTCAAAGCGGCCCGGGCGGCGCAAGGCCGGATCGATGGCGTTGGGAATATTGGTAGCAGCAATGACGATGACCTGGCCCCTGGCCTTGAGGCCATCCATCAGGCTGAGCAACTGCGCCACGACGCGCCGCTCCACCTGGTGCTCGCCGCCCAGGTCTTCGCGCTTGGGGGCGATGGAGTCGATCTCGTCAATGAAGATGATGCTGGGGGCCTGCTTGGTGGCGTCGTCAAAGAGCTTGCGCAGAAAGCCTTCGGACTCGCCGTAAAACTTCTGCATGATCTCCGGGCCGCTGATGGAGAAAAAGCGCACATCGGTTTCATGCGCCACGGCCCGCGCAATCAGCGTCTTGCCGCATCCCGGTGGCCCGTACAGCAGCACGCCCTTCGGCGCGTCGATACCCAGCCTTGTGAACACCTCCGGAAAGCGCAGCGGCAGCTCAATGATTTCGCGCACGCGCTGCACCTCTTTCTTCAGGCCGCCAATGTCTTCGTACGAAAACGTGGCCCGTCCGGCCGCCTGGGCCTTGGCCTCGGTCAGGGCAGGCCCCACCGACAGCAGGGTTTGGGGCGAGATCAGCACCGCACCCTTGGGCGAGGTCTCGCGCACCAGAAAGTCCAGCGAGCGGCTGCCGAAAAGGGTGCCGCGGATGCGGTCGCCCTCCAGCACCGGCAAGCCATCGAGGCGGTTGCCGATATAGGCCAGATCGCGGTCCGACAGGCCACTGGTGGCGGGCGACAACACGATGCGCACCGCAGCCTGCGCATTCACTTTTTTCACCACTACCGGCTCATCCAGGGCCACGCCGGCATTGCCGCGCGACAGGCCGTCGAGCTGCACCCTGGCAACACCGCGCGCCTCCATGAAGGCGGGCATGAGCTTGCAGACGGTGCGCCGCTTACCGGATATTTCCACGATGTCGCCGATCTGCGCGCCCAGGCGCAGCATGTCGGCCGGATCCAAGCGCGCCAGGGCCCGGCCCACATCCTTACTCAGGGCCTCGGCGACCTTCAGGCTGACTGTGCCCTCGCTGCTGGTTTTCATGATGGCAGTTCTCCGTCTTTCAGGAGCTGGATCTCCAGCACGCCGTTGCGGCAATGGAATGTCATCTGGCTGCCGGTGAAGCTGCCGGGCAGCAGCAGCTCCTTGCGATACCGGGGTTCCACCTCTTCACTCGAAATCAGCAGAATGTCGCCGTTGAGTTCAATGTGCAGGTTCTTCTCTTCCATGCCAGGCAGCTCGGCCACAATCAGCACGCGGTCCGCTTCGTCAAACACATCCACCATGGGCTCGCGGATCTCGTGCACCGCAACCAGTTTGCCGGCGTCATCCTGGCGGATGTTGCCAAAGGGCTCGACCTGGGGCGGTTGGTTGCCCACGGCCGACTTCACCGTAAAACCGTACACGCCTTTCTTTTGCTGCCGACCCGGGCCGACCTTGAAGGAGCCGGAACTGTGCACCGCACCGCCGGCCTTTTCCGCCTGCTCCACGAGCACACCCAGCTGCTCGATCAGGCTGCCCAGACCGGAGAAAAAGCCAGCACCCGCCGCCGGTGGCGTTTTGCCGAAGAAAGTGCCCAGGCGGCGTCCGATTTCTTCCACCCGCTCCTTGCCGACTGCGAATTCCTCGCTACGTTTCTTGTCTGACATGGCGCTCCATCCTTTGTGTTGACTGTGGCGGCAGGCCGCCTGTTAGGGCGCTCCGGTAGCCGGCGCGCGCAGCTCCGTGAGAGTCGGGTTGGAGAAAATGGCGTGCTCTTTCAATTTCTTGTGCAGGGTCTTGTAGTCAATGTGCAGCATGCGCGCCGCCATCGCCTTGTTGCATTGCGTCACCTCCAGCGCCTTGAGCAGCACCGAGCGTTCAATCTGCGAGACCACCCGGGCGGTCAGGTCCTTGAGCGGCAGGTCAGCCCCGGCCTTGAGCCGTTCGTTGGCTGAATCACAGAGCAGACAGGCCGGCGAGACCCCGGCCTCAGACCAGCAGCCGCTGCCACCGGGCACCGCCCCAACCGGTGCCTGCAGGCAACTGACCTGGGTGCCACTAATCATGCCCAGATACCTGGGGGTGATCATTCCATCCGGCTCGTCGCACAGCAGCACCGCACGGCGCAATTGGTTGCGCAGTTCGCGCGCATTGCCCGGCCAGCCGTAGGCGCGTATCAGTTCCCAGGCGGGGGCATTGGGGCCGCGCACCTGCTTGCCCAATTCCTTGTTGGTTTGGAGCAGGAAGCGGTTGACCAGAAAGGCCAGATCTTCCTTGCGATCCTGCAGCGCCGGTATGGAGATGGTGTACTCGGCCAGGCGGTGGTAGAGGTCGCCACGAAAGGTCTGCTTCTCCACCATGTCCAGCAGATTGGCATTGGTGGCTGCCACGACGCGGAAGTCCACTGCGGTCTCCCTGGTGCTGCCGATGCGGTGTATGCGCCTGGTTTCCAACACCCGCAGCAACTTGCCCTGCATGGCCAGCGGCAGGTTGCCGATTTCGTCCAGAAAAATGGTGCCGCCTGCGGCCAATTCAAAGGCACCGGCCTTGGCCTGGTGCGCGCCGGTGAAGGAGCCTTTTTCATGGCCGAAGAGTTCGCTCTCGATCAGATTGTCCGGAATGGAGCCGCAGTCGAGCGCCACAAAGGGCTTGTCGGCCCGCAGGCTGCGTGCGTGTATGGCCTGGGTCACCAACTCCTTGCCGGTACCGGATTCGCCCGTCACCAGCACCGAAAAGTTGGTGGCGGCGACCCGGTCCACCTCGGTCTGTATGCCCTGCACGGCGGCGCTTTGGCCCATTTTTTCCATCAGCGAATCCGGCAGGGCGGAGGCGTCGTGAATCTGGCGCACCTGGCGGCGGGCTTCCGTTTCCGCCAGCACATGGCGCACGGTGAGCGCCACATCCTGGTTGTGAAAGGGCTTGGCCAGGTAGTCAAAAGCGCCATTGCGGATGGCGCGCACCGCATCCAGCGTGTTGCCGTTGGCGGTGATCATCACCACCGGTATCGCCTTGTCCAGCGCCTTGATGCGCGCCAGCACTTCAAAGCCATCCATGTCGGGCAGGCCCACATCGAGCAGCACCAGGTCGGGCGCATTCTGCCGGATGGAATGCAGCGCGGCCCCACCACTTGCGGCCTCGGAATATTCCAATCCTTCGATGCGCAACAGGTTCGTCAGAATCCAGCGCGCATCGGCAAGGTCATCGACCACCAGCACCCGGGCCGTCGCTTGGGGTGGCCCGGCAGGCCCCTTGAGGCTATTCGTGTTCGTCATTTGTGCTTCTTATCTTTCCCTGTTTTTCCCGCAATGCCGGCAGCAGATGCCGCACCAGAATGTCTGCGCCAAGCAGTGCCTCCACCGAATGCGCCAATCCCAAAAATAGCAGTCCGATCTGCCCGGCCGGCAGCGTTGCGTTGATACGCTGGGCAATAAAGCGGTCGCGTTGCAGCAACAGGCTGCGGCTCAGATCGCTGCGTTGCTGCTCGTGGTCCGGGGTGGTTTCGCGCAGATCGCCCTGGTGAAGGCGGTATTCCTGCAGCAGCAACTGCGCGTCTTCTGTGCCCTGCAAGGTGGCGCCGCGCTGCATGAGCTCTACCAGCAACTGGTGGTTAGTGCTGCCCTGTGCGGCCACATCGCGCACGATTTCGGCCTCTTTGCCGCAAATAGGCAGACCGTCCTGATACAGATGCACCGACGGGTAGGGCAACTCCAGCACGGTGATCATCTGGCGTATGCCCAGCCAGACTTCATCAATGGATTGCAGGTGCTGGCACCATTTCTCCTGGCCGAAACGGGCTATGTACTCCCGTTTGATCTGCGTGATCAAGGAACCCATATCCTGCTCGGTATGGATGATTGGCACGACGATGAGCGTACGCATGGTGAGGGATAGCCCGAGAACATCGCGCCGTAAGCCAGCGCTTTGACAGTGAATGCCCTGTACCAAGACTGCACGTCTTGTCTGGCAACCTATCGGGGCACTCTGACTGCTTATTGCAGAAGCTGTGCCTTGGCGATACCCTCAGTTTATTCCACATTTATCATTTATGCGGCTTATTCGCAACGCAATTATCAACATTTGCAGATATATAATTAAAATATAGTTTTATTTATTCCGTCAAAAGCCACCGCACATCAAGCTTCTTGATGATTTGTATCCGCCCGGGGCTTGTAGAAACCGGACACAGGTGCTTGCATCGGGCTATTGCAGTGCCGTATCTGTGGAGTCCGACTGCACCTGCTGCAGCAGCTCCAATGCACGGTCGAATTCGTATTCCCTGGCGAGGGCCAGCACCGCGTCAAAAGTCGCTCCCAGGGACTGACGCGGCAGACTTGCCCTGCTCACACAAAAGGCATCGGACTCGGCATTGCCGCTGCGCAGCATGGCTTGCAAGCGGACCAGCGCGTCCTCTGCCTCTTCGCCGCGCCATGGCACAGCTGTCCGCAATCACTGGCACCCAGATTCAGCGCGTTGCCCTTGATGGTGTGTATCACCCGGCGGCCCAGAGCCCAGTCACCCCGCGCGCAGGCCCGCTCCAGTTGCTCAACCGCAATGCGCAAGGCCAGGGCGAAACGCTGCAACAGCGAGACATAGAGCGGCAGCTTTTTGCCGAAATGGCGCAAGCCGCTTTCGCTGTGGATGCCGGGAATGCTGTCCGACACAGTCAGCTCCACCATGGCGGGTTGTGCCTCTTGTTGCGGATGGCTGGCATCGGCGCACAGGCGCGTCTGCACCGTCACCACGCCGCTGCCAACAATCGCCTGCTGCGCGTTGACCAGCAAGTTCATCACCACCTGCTTGATCAGATCGGCGTCAACCCAGATCAGCGGCAGGGCGGCGTCGAGCTCGCAGACGATGCGTACCTTTTGCAGGGAGGCCTGGCTATCCACCATGCGCACGGTGTCCTGCACCACCTCGGCGCGCGCGGCCAGCAGCTCTCGGGTGCACTCCTGCACCTTGGTCTCCAGGGTCTGCAACAATTCTTCCGTCTGCCGCCTCGACTCGTGCAGGGCCACGGCCATGCTGTTGAAGGAGCAGGCCACACGGCCGAAGTCATCGCCGCTGCGCACTGGTATCTGGTGCTGCAATTCACCCCGGCGCTGATTTGACGGGCTGCCTCGTCCAGATCAGATTGTGGCGGTGACGTTCTGCAGTTCCTCCTGGCGGTGCTGAAAAAATACCAGCGAAAACACCAACACCGCGACCGACAGGACGATGGAAAGGTAAAGGCTGACCTAGGTCAATGCGGCACTTCTTCAGCCGCCAGTTCGGCCATCTCGGCCTCGGTGAATACGCGCGAGCGGGTATGGAAGGCCTTGCCCTCGGGGCCTTCGAGCGAGAAGGTGCCGCCATGGCCTTCGATGACGTCGATGATGAGTTGGGTATGGCGCCAATATTCGTACTGCGCGCGGCCGATGTAGAACGGGCTGCCACCCACATCGCCCAGGTACACATCGCCCGCGCCCATGGTGATTTCGCCGGGCAAAAAACAATTGGCTGCGCTGTTGTCGCAGCAACCGCCGGACTGGTGAAACATCAAATCCGGTCCGTGTTTGGTTTTGAGAAAGGCCACCAGTTCGAGTGCTGCGGGGGTGGCGATGACTTTTTCGACCATGCTGTGTCTCCTGGTTTAAGGCTGCGCTGTTGGCGCTCGAAGCGCAACGGCAGAGTTGCGTTGTTGGTGCTCGCAGCGCGACGGCCGGGTGGGGCAATCGCCTCATGGTGGAGTACCACAAATCGGCTCTTACCCCACCCGGCCGTCGCGCTGGTTGGTTTGCGCCCCTGCGCCACGTTGCCGTCGTGCAGGGGGCTTGGTTAACGATAGGCGTCAAACACCCATCGAAATCCTTCTTCGCTTTAGAAGAAACCGAGCTTGCTTTCGCTGTAGCTTACCAACAGGTTCTTGGTTTGCTGGTAGTGGTCGAGCATGACCTTGTGGGTCTCGCGGCCAATGCCGGATTCCTTGTAGCCGCCGAAGGCCGCGTGTGCGGGGTAGGCGTGGTAGCAGTTGGTCCAGACGCGACCGGCCTTGATGGCGCGGCCCATGCGGTAGGCCACATTGCCGTTGCGGCTCCAGACGCCGGCGCCCAGGCCGTACAGCGTGTCATTGGCGATTTCCAGGGCTTCGGCTTCGTCCTTGAAGGTGGTCACGGCCAGCACCGGTCCAAAAATTTCTTCTTGGAAGATGCGCATCTTGTTGTGGCCCTTGAACAGCGTGGGCTGCACGTAGTAGCCGCCTTCGAGCTCGCCGCCCAGGTGGGCCTGGTTGCCGCCGGACAGCACTTCTGCGCCTTCTTGCTTGCCCAGGTCCAGGTAGGACAGGATCTTGGTGAGCTGCTCTTTGGAAGCCTGTGCGCCCATCATGCTGTTGGTGTCGAGCGGGTTCTGGTGCGCAATGGCGGCCACGCGCTTCAAGACACGTTCCATGAACTTGTCATAGATGGATTCTTGAATCAGCGCGCGCGATGGGCAGGTGCAGACCTCACCCTGGTTGAAGGCAAACAGCACCAGGCCTTCGATGGCCTTGTCCAGGAAGCCGTCGTCCTTGTCCATGATGTCGGCAAAGAACACATTGGGCGACTTGCCGCCGAGTTCCAGCGTGGCGGGAATCAGGTTGTTGGCAGCGGCTTGGGCAATCACGCGGCCGGTGGTGGTGGAACCGGTGAAGGCGATCTTGGCGATGCGCTTGCTGGTGGCCAGGGGCATGCCGGCTTCGCGGCCAAAACCGTTGACGATGTTGAGAACGCCTGGTGGCAGGATGTCGGCAATCAGCTCGGCCAAAATCAAAATGCTGATGGGGGTGGATTCGGCGGGCTTCAACACCACGCAGTTGCCGGCGCCAATGGCGGGAGCCAGTTTCCAGGCGGCCATCAGGATCGGAAAATTCCAGGGGATGATCTGACCGACCACGCCCAGGGGTTCTTGGAAGTGATAGGCCACGGTGTTTTCGTCAATGTTGGACAACGCGCCTTCTTGCGCACGCAGGCAACCTGCAAAGTAACGGAAGTGGTCGACGGTCAGCGGGATGTCGGCGTTCAAGGTTTCGCGGATGGCCTTTCCGTTGTCCACGGTTTCGGCGTAGGCCAGCAGCTCCAGGTTGGCTTCGATGCGGTCGGCAATCTTCAACAGCAGATTGGCGCGGGTGGCGGCATCGGTCTTGCCCCAGGCGTCGGCAGCGGCGTGGGCTGCGTCCAGCGCCAGCTCAATGTCTTCTGCGGTGGAGCGCGCGGCCTGTGTGTAAACCTTGCCGGTGATGGGGGTGATGACATCAAAGTACTGCCCCTTCACCGGGGGCACAAATTGGCCGCCGATGAAGTTGTTGTATTGGGCCTTGTAGGCAATCGTGGCACCGACGGCACCGGGGAACGCGTAGATCATGAATGTCTCCAGAATTTAATAACGGTTGGAACTTTCCCTTGCGGGTGTTCCTTTGTTATCAAGTCGCGTGCCATGACCTAAAATTGCTGCTGCTGCCTTGATTTCATTGGGATTTTTCCCATGCGCTCAGCCACTGTTGCGTGCGGATGGCACGCTGGGCATGCTCCAAAATTGGACAGCTGTTGAACAACTGGACAGTTGTCGCGCCCAGCCTCTATGCATGGGATTGCATAGCGCGCTGTGTCACCGGCAGCAAACCACCAGGTACTTAGCGCGCAATGCGCTTGGCGATCGCATCGGCCCAGATGGCCTTGGACTCCGGATAGATCATCGACTCTTCCAGCGCAATATGTCCATTCATCAGCTCCAGAAACAAGGAGACGTTGTGCTGAAACTCGGCCGCGTCAAACCAGTCATTTCCCTCTGCAATGGCGCGCAGTTGCGGACCTAATTCGATCCAGTTCTCTTCAATAAAACCGTGGTCCTGTTGCAGGCTGCGCACCACGGACTTCATTTCCTCGCTGCCTGTAGCCAGCAGCGGCGGGAACACATGCTTCTCTTCCTGTTCATGATGCTCGCGCGAGGTGCTGGAAAAAAAGGCCTCGATCTCGCCTGCCTGGTGGCGGTCCGCATCGTTCAGGCCCTGGCTTTCCATATGCGAGGCCATGCGCTGCAAGCCCACCAGATGCTCCTGGATTTGCTGATGGCAGGCATCCAGTGCTTTGAATTGCTCGGTAGGTGCGGGTGTGGACATGGCGTTCTCCAAGAAAGATAAAAAATAGGGACTTAGATAGGTGTCACTGACATCGATCATGTTTTTATTTTTGGTTCGCGGGAAGCGTGAATCGCAAATGTTATTGACGAGGGTCAAACCGTGAGCGAATCGTGGATTCCCCCTCTTACGCCAGCAAGCCTGCAACGCTAGACTGAAAACTTCCCGTAGCGGTTCGCTCAAGACAGGCGCACGGAGCAAGGAGACAAATTGAACGCAACAAACGTCAATGATCCGGCCTATTTCCATAAGGTCGTCGATTGCCAATGGGCCTGCCCGGCCCATACCCCCGTTCCCGAATACATACGCCTGATCGGCCAGGGTCGCTATGACGACGCCTATATGGTCAACTGGGTGTCCAACGTATTCCCGGGCGTTCTGGGCCGCACCTGCGACCGCCCGTGCGAGCCCGCGTGTAGACGCTCACGGGTCGAAGAAAATAACGGCGAAAAGCCGGAACCAGTCGCCATTTGCCGCTTGAAGCGCGTGGCGGCCGACAACAAGGTCGATGTGACCGGCCGCATGCCCGCCATCGCGCCGCCCAACGGCAAGCGCGTCGCCTGTGTAGGTGCCGGCCCTTCGTCGCTGACCGTGGCGCGCGACCTGGCGCCCCAGGGCTATGCCGTCACGATCTTTGAAGGCGAGGCCAAGGCGGGTGGCTTTATCCGCTCGCAGATTCCGCGCTTTCGTCTGCCCGAGTCGGTGATTGACGAGGAGACCGGCTACATCCTGAACATGGGTGTGGACTTCAAGAGCGGATCGCGTGTGGAATCCATGCAGGCGCTGCTGGGAGAAGGCTATGACGCCATCTTTGTCGGCTGCGGTGCACCGCGCGGACGCGATCTTGTCATCCCCGGACGCGAGGAAGCAGCTGCCAACATCCACATCGGCATCGACTGGCTGGCCTCGGTCTCCTTCGGCCATGTCACGAGCGTGGGCGAGCGCGTCATAGTGCTGGGTGGTGGCAACACCGCCATGGACTGCTGCCGCTCGGCCAGGCGCCTGGGTGGACGCGACGTCAAGGTGATTGTGCGCAGCGGCTTTGAGGAAATGAAGGCCTCGCCCTGGGAGAAGGAAGACGCGGTGCACGAGGGCATCCCCATCCTGAACTTCCATGTGCCGGTGGCCTTTGAAGTTGATGCCGGCAAGCTCACCGCCATGCGCTTTGAAGTCGTGCGCGCCGAATACGATGCCAAGGGCAAGCGCACGCTGGTGCCTACCGGCGAGCCGGAGGTGCGCGTGCCCTGCGACACGGTATTGGTGGCCGTGGGCCAGGAAAACGCCTTCCCCTGGATCGAGGCCGAATGCGGCATTGAATTCGATAAATGGGGTCTGCCCAAGCTGGGTGAGGGTACCTTCCAAAGCACGCGGCCCAAGGTCTTCTTCGGTGGTGACGCGGCCTATGGGCCCAAGAACATCATCACCGCCGTGGCCCATGGCCATGAAGCCGCGGTGTCGATTGACCGCTTCCTTCATGGCGAAATTGTCGGCAAGCGCCCCGCCGCCACGGTGAACCTGATGTCGCAGAAGATGGGCATCCACGAGTGGAGCTACCGCAACGACGTGTCCAACGACACGCGCTTCAAGGTGCCATGGGCGCAGGCTGAAATCGCCCTGGCCAGCATCAAGGTAGAGGTCGAGTTGGGCTTTGACGCGGCGACGGCCTTCAAGGAGAGTAGCCGCTGTCTGAACTGCGATGTACAGACCGTGTTCAACCGCGACACCTGCATCGAGTGCGATGCCTGTGTGGACATCTGCCCGATGGACTGCATCACCTTCACCACCGGCGGCGAAGAAGCCGATCTGCGCACCCGACTGAAGGCGCCAGCCACCCACTTGGAGCAGGACTTGTATGTATCGGGTGTACTCAAGACCGGCCATGTGATGGTGAAGGATGAGGACGTGTGCCTGCACTGCGGCCTGTGCGCCGAGCGCTGCCCTACCGGCGCCTGGGATATGCAGAAGTTTCTTTTTTCGACCACGCAGGCCGGGCCACGCGCCCGTGACCAGCGCAAAAACGCGGGGAAGACAGCATGAAGCGCATAGCAGCAGTCAACGATTTCGTCATCAAGTTTGCCAACGTCAATGGCTCGGGCTCAGCCTCGGCCAATGAGCTGTTTGCAAAGGCCGTCATGCGCATGGGCGTACCGGTTAGCCCGCGCAATATCTTTCCCAGCAACATCCAGGGCATGCCGACCTGGTACGAGGCCCGCGTCTGCGAAAAGGGCTACCACGGTCGTCGCGGCGGTGTGGACATGATGGTGGCCATGAACCCGCAGACCTGGGACACCGACCTGGCCGAGATCGAGAGTGGCGGCTACCTGTTCTATGACAGCACCAGACCGCTGCCGCCGAACAAATTCCGCGACGACGTGCTGACGATTGGCGTGCCGCTGACCGAGATTGCCAACGCCGCCTATTCTGAGCCGCGCCAGCGCCAGCTGTTCAAGAACATTATTTACGTTGGTGCCCTGTCCGCCCTGCTGGACGTGGAGGCCGAGGTGTTCGAGAAGCTGTTTGCAGAGCAGTACAAGGGCAAGGAGCGCCTGCTGGCATCCAATGTGCAGGCTCTGCATCTGGGACGCGATTACGTCAAGGCGCACATGGCCTACCCGCTGGGCATCCGCGTGCAGCGGGCTGACGCGGTGGGTAACCAGATCTTTACCGATGGCAACAGTGCCGCCGGCTTAGGGCTGGTCTATGGCGGCGCCACGGTGGCCGCCTGGTACCCGATCACACCCAGCACCTCGGTGCCCGAAGCCTTCCAGAAATACTGCGAAAAATTCCGCGTCGACCCCGAGACCGGCCAGCACCGCTATGCCATCGTGCAGGCCGAGGACGAGTTGGCCTCGATTGGCATGGTGGTGGGCGCAGGCTGGAATGGCGCACGCGCCTTTACTGCCACCTCCGGCCCCGGCGTCTCGCTGATGACCGAGTTCATTGGTCTGGCCTACTTTGCCGAAATTCCGGTCACCATCATCAACGTGCAGCGCGGCGGGCCCAGCACCGGCATGCCCACGCGCACGCAGCAGGCCGACATCCTGAGTTGCGCCTATGCCTCGCACGGTGACACCAAGCATGTGCTGCTGTTCCCGCAAGACCCGTATGAATGCTTCACGCATTCCGCCGCCGCACTCGATCTGGCCGACCGCCTGCAGACGCCGATTTTTGTGATGACCGATCTGGACATCGGCATGAACCAGCGCCTGTGCAAACCCTTTGTCTGGGACGAGAACAAAGAGTACGACCGCGGCAAGGTAATGACCGCCGAGGAGCTGGAAGCCGGCAAAGACTTTGGCCGCTACAAGGACGTGGACGGCGACGGAATTCCCTGGCGCACTCTGCCCGGCACGCACCCATCCAAGGGCGCGTTCTTCACGCGGGGTACCACGCGCAACCCCTACGCCATGTATTCGGAGCGTGGGCCGGACTACATCTATAACATGGAGCGACTGCTGCGCAAGTTCAAAACAGCCGCCAATCTGGTGCCGCAACCGATTGTGCGCAAGGCGCCGGAGGCCACCCGCTTTGGCGTGATCTATTTCGGCTCCACCAGCCCGGCCATGCGCGAGGCCCTGGATGTGATGGAGGCGCAAGGCATTCATCTGGACGCCATGCGCCTTTGCGCCTATCCGTTCCCGGATTCGGTGCAGACCTTTATTGCCGAGCACGACCAGGTGTTTGTGGTGGAGCAAAACCGCGATGGCCAGATGCATTCGCTCTTGGTCAACGAACTCGATTTCGATCCGGCCAAACTGCCGCGTGTGCTGCACTACGATGGCACACCGATCACCGCGCGCTTTATCGCCGGTGCGATTACCAAGCGCATGGAAGCGCAGATGAAAAAGGAAGTGGCATGACCTACATCGCTAAACCCCGTCTGCACCACCCTACCCTGCACACCAACAAGGTCGGCTACACCAGGCGCGACTACGAGGGCCGCATCTCCACCCTGTGCGCGGGTTGCGGCCACGACTCGATCTCGGCGGCCATCATCCAGGCCTGCTGGGAGCTGGACATCGAGCCGCACCGCGTGGCCAAGCTCTCGGGCATTGGCTGCAGCTCCAAGACGCCGGATTATTTTCTGGGTGCCTCGCACGGCTTCAACACCGTGCACGGGCGCATGCCTTCGGTGCTGACCGGTGCCAATCTGGCCAACCGCGACCTGCTGTACCTGGGCGTCTCGGGCGACGGCGATTCGGCCTCCATTGGACTGGGCCAATTTGCCAACGCCATGCGCCGCGGCGTGCGCATGGCTTATATCGTGGAAAACAACGGCGTCTACGGCCTGACCAAGGGCCAGTTCTCCGCCACCGCAGACCGCGGCTCCAAGAGCAAAAAGGGCGTGATCAACAGCGACAGCCCGGTAGATCTGGTGGGCCTGGCGCTGCAACTCGGTGCCACCTATGTGGCGCGCAGCTTCAGCGGCGACAAGGCGCAACTCATTCCCCTGATCAAGGGTGCGATTGCCCATGGTGGCGCGGCCTTTATCGACGTCATCAGCCCCTGCGTGACCTTTAACAACCACGGCGGCAGCACCAAGAGCTACGACTATGTACGCCAGCACAACGAGGCGGTAAGCCGCATAGACTTCATGGTGCCCGGCGAGGAAATCACCACCAGCTATGCGCCCGGCGAAGTGGTGGACGTAGCCCAGCATGACGGCAGCATCCTGCGACTGCGAAAACTACACGCCGACTATGACCCCACCGACCGCAATGTGGCCATGAACTACATGCAGCAGCACTCGGCGCGCGGTGAGATCGTCACCGGCCTCTTGTACATGGACCCGCTGGCCACCGACCTGCACCAGGCGCTCAACACCAGTGTGCATCCACTCAACGGCTTCCATGCGCCCGAGCTCTGCCCGGGCAACAAGGCCTTGGAAAAAATCAACGCCTCGCTAAGATAAGTTTCTCACGCCCACCCCTATCACGTCCGCACAGGAGGCCGCCATGCCCGAACGTACCGTTTTCCAGTCGATGTCGCAGCGCCACGTGATCAGCGTGGGGCCGAATGCCAGCCTGTATGACGCAGCCTGTGTGATGACGCGTGCCAACTGTGGCAGTGTGCTCATCATCGACAGCGGCAACACGCTCTTAGGGATAGTCACCGAGCGCGACCTGATGACGCGGGTGATGGCCAAGGGGCTGGACCCGGCTACCACCCATTGTTCGGCGGTGATGACGCGCGGCCCGCGCACCGTGCCACCCGAAACCAAGGTGGCCGACGCAGTCTTGCTGATGATAGAGCGCGGCTTTCGCAACCTGCCGGTGATCACCGCCGAGGGCAAGATTTTGGGCGTGTTCTCGGCGCGCGATGCCCTGCCGCGCGAGCTCAATGCGGCGGCCAGTCTGGCCGAATTCAACGAACAGGTCAACGACGCGCTGGGCTAATCAGCCATGTAAGCTGGCAAGTCGCCAGTGAAAAGCCCGCCAGTTTGGTCAAGGCGGTGGATGATTTCGATTTCGGTATGCGCTCTAACCCGACTAGCTGACGGCGGACTTGGGTCGCTCAGTAAAGTAGTCGATGCCTTAGGGCTCAACACAAGCTCTGGGGTAACATCAACCTGACCAAGCGTTGCCCGAACAACCTAATCGACGCTGCGTGTGCGCAAGCCATCGTAAAGCCCAATTTCATTGGATTGTTCGACTGCTCGTCTGTCAATCACGGTGAATAAATAAAATAAAATTCCAACGCACAGATACTCATATAAATGCGAGTTTTTTTTGGTTGAATCGTGATTTTTTAAAACAGTTTTGGTCCGTTTAAAGAGAAATTCTTTAGTTCGCTATTTCTAAGGAGCATATGTTGTTTACAGTGAAGAAAATTTTAGTCGGCTTCGTGGTGTCATTTTTTGTGGCTCACGCCTGGGCTGCCGATCTGCTTCCTGATGGTCAACTGAGAGATATAAAAACCGGCGACGCCATTCAAACCACTGACACGGTTGGTGGTTATCCGATCTTTCAAAATGACGGCAACTGGAAAT
>Ga0214247_1000574_pt1 | contig 21471 bp, 22 predicted proteins | sample TroBogypolimnion_18_FD_153085 | JGI IMG/M metagenome (GOLD analysis project Ga0214247, IMG submission 153085) | Freshwater microbial communities from Trout Bog Lake, WI - 03JUN2009 hypolimnion | ecosystem: Environmental > Aquatic > Freshwater > Lake > Hypolimnion/Profundal zone ... | reverse complement strand
TCATGATCGGGTTCACAGGCGCAGGGGCCTCGAACTCGAATACTTTCGCATTCACGCCGGGGCAGCAGTACACGAACCACGTATCGGGGTCAACTAGCGGGTTTGGCTACGCGATATTTTCATATGCTGGAAGCGGTATCGGGTCTATTACCCAATCAGGGACGACGGCTGTTCTCTACAACACGACTTCCGACTATCGCCTAAAGACTGACGTTTCCACAATCCCCGGCACCGAAGCCCTCGCACGCCTCGCAGCAGTCCGCCCGGTGGATTTCACATGGGTGAGCGACGGCAGCAAGGACGCGGGTTTCATCGCCCACGAATTCCAGGCCACCTATTCGCGCAACGTCACCGGTGAGAAAGACGGCACCGAGCAGCAGGAGTATGAAGTTGTTCCCGCCGTGCCAGCCACGGAAACGACTGAGGCCGTCCCAGCAGTCATGGGCACCCGTACCGTGCCCAAGTATCAGCAGATGGACAACAGCGCCGCTGTGCCCGATCTTGTAGCCGCCGTGACCTATCTCGCGCAGCAGCACGCCACGATTGCCGCCGACTTCGCAGCCTACAAAACCGCACACCCTTAAACCACCCTGAAAGCGAAAAATGAAACTCAGCAAAATTATCGAACTGGCCCCAGCTCTGAACGCTCTGGCCGGCCTGAAGCTCCCCGCAAAAACAGGCTTTCGCATCGCCAAGGCGCTGAATGCCATCAAGCCCGAACTTGAAGCCTACGAGGCCCAGCGCATCAAACTGCTGGAGTCGCTGGGCACCAAGACGGCGGACGGCACGCAGTACGCATTTGAAGACGACAACGCCAAGACCTTCATCGCGCAAATGAACGCGCTCACCGATGAAGATGTGGCGATCACCTTCGCGACCATCACGCCCGACGACCTCGGAAGCGCGGACGTGGACGTGAACGTGATCCTGGCCCTGTGCGACGTTTTCATTGTGGAGTAACCCATGCAATACCCAATCATCGCCCTCTACACCCTGCTGGCCTTCCTGCTGCTGGATGTGATCTCCACCATCATTGCCCTGAGCAAACCAAGCAACGGGCTGACGGAGGGAAACGGCATCATGGCGCGGGCGTTCGCACGTTTCGGCGTCGTGCCCGTGCTGCTGGTGACGCACATCGGCGTGGGCGGCTTGATGTGGTTCTGCACCGTGAATCTCGCCCAACTTCCAGCGATTGAGCAACAGCTATGGCCGGTGCTGCTGACGGGCCTGGCGGTGTTCTACGGGCGCACGGATTACAGCAACTTCAAGTTGATCAAGGGATAGGTCGTCGCGCCCGTTTGACTCAAATGAAAAGCGACCAAAACGGGCGCCTATCCTACAATCCATCCAAGATCAACCTCTACCAGTCGAAATCATGACCGAAGCATCCATTGTCGAAATTGGCTTGGCCGCCCTAACCGGGCTATTCGTCGTCCTTTGGTACCTGCTCACGCAGAAGGATGCAAAGCAAGAAGACGCCATCAAACTGCTTTGGACAAAGCATGACGACGATGCAAAAGGGCTTGAGCTTTTGAAGCTCCAGATCGCGTCACAGCATTACGTCAAAGCAGAACTGGACACGAAATTCGACCGAATGGACGCGACGATGCGCACGGGATTTTCAGACCTGGGCGGCAAAGTTGAAGGCCTTTCCCGAACGCTTCTAACCCACTTCCAGAAAGCTGACAAATGACACCCGAACAACTCGCAAGCGCCACCGGCGCAACGCTGGAGCGGGCCACCGCATTCCAGCCCATCATTGACATGGCGGCACCAGACTTCGAGATCAACACGCCCGGCAGGCTGGCCGCGTTTCTGGCACAGGTAGGCCATGAATCAGGCGGATTGCACTGGCTCACGGAGCTGTGGGGTCCCACGGCGCAGCAGGCTCGCTATGAGGGCCGCGCCGACCTGGGCAACACAGAGCCGGGCGACGGCTTCGCTTACCGTGGCCGTGGCTTGATCCAGATCACCGGCCGGGCCAATTACGCGCAAGTCGGGCAAGCTCTGGCCACGGACTTCATCGGCGCCCCTGACCTGCTGGCAGAGCCCGATTACGCGGTGCGAAGCGCCATGTGGTTCTGGGAGTCGCACGGCCTGAATCAGTTGGCGGACACCGGGCAGTTCGAAGGGATCACCAGGATCATCAACGGCGGCCTGACGGGCGAAGAAGACCGCCTGGCCCTTTGGGATAACGCACGGGAGGCACTGGCATGAAAGCAAAACCCATGAAGTTGATGAATGGCGTAGGTTATCTAGACTGCCCCATCGAAGATGCCACGCACGTTAAACTGAATTTTCCCGGCCCCGTTGGTCTGTTGCATTTGCCTGTAATCACCAAAGGCGCCCGAGATGGGACAAACTGCTGGACGTGGAATGGTGACACCGATAGGCCAACGCTTCGCCCTAGCGTGCTCACACAGGGCACTTGGCGCATATCTGATGAAGAGCATGCACTGCTTATGTCTGGTGGAAAAATTGAGCCCAGACCATACCGATGCCATACCTGGGTGAATGACGGGCAAGCCCAATTCCTTGATGACTGCACCCACGAGTTATGCGGCCAGACCGTGGACATGTTGGAGGTGATTTGATGAGCTTCGATCTGAAAAACGCCCTATCCAGCATCGCGCCAACCCTGGCCGGCATGCTGGGCGGCCCACTCGCTGCCACGGCCGTGACCGCCCTGGAGTCTGCTTGCGGCCTGGCGCCTGGCAGTGGATCTGATGCTGTGACAACCGCCATCCAGACGGCCGGCATGTCTCCCGAAGTGATTGCAGCGATCCGCGCGCAAGATCAGCGCCACGCTGAGATCATCGGGCAGCAGGGCATCGATGTCGCCAAGCTCAATCTGGATTTTGAGGCGGCGCAGAGTAAGGTGGCGGCGGACGACCGGGCCAGCGCGCGGGGAATGGAGATCGCCAAGCATTCGGTGTGGCCTGGCCTGCTGTCCGGGCTGACCACGGCGGCAGTGATTGGAATCATCGGCGCGCGCATGGCTGGCCTGAGTCTTCCCAACGACCCGACAACCGTCCAGCTCATTGGCTCACTGACAACAGGTTGGGGAATGGCCATGGCCTATTGGCTGGGCACTACCCGGCAGTCAGCCAACGCGGTCAATCTGCTGGCGCAGTCTTCACCGGGGAAGTAGCTATTGCAGTTGTCTCCCCGGCGTTCAAGGTTCGCCGGTTCGCCATCATCCCTTGCGGGGTGGGGGCTTTTTTTGCGTTTCTGGAGCGTAAAATGCCTCTAACGCAACTTCACGCTTCATTGGTGAAAAATTGCTCAATTCTGATATTGAGGTTAGAGATATTTCAATGAAGATGCTTGATTTTGTTGATTTGTTTGTCAGATTTGGGACCAGAGGGTCGAAGGTTCGAATCCTTTCGCCCCGACCATTATTCAAAGAGTTAGCCGGTTAGCGCCTGCTAACTCTTTTTCGTTGAGCTTAGACATGTGCTGCAGTTTAAATGCGACGGGTTCGGCATGGTACGGATTCACTGTGTCCTCTTTATACCAATCCGAACCAGCCCAGCAATCCACCTGCGGCCAACAGCCACAGCAGATGGATGCGGGTGCGCCAGACCAGCAGCGTCACCGCAATGGTCAGCAGCCACAAGGGCCAGTTGTTGCCGGCACGGTCCTGTGCGTGCGACAAAATCCAGCCGGTTGCTCCTAGCAGGCCGATGACGATGGGCGCCATGCCGGACTTGAAGGCGCGCACGCCCAAACGTTCGCGGTTTCGGTGGCCCCAGCGGGCCGCTGCCAGCGTCAGCGTGGTGCTGGGCAGCAACATGCCAACCATGCTGGTGGCCACGCCCAACAGACCCCAGGGCCAGGCCGCCATGCCGCTGGCCGTACCACCGGCCGAATTGACGCCCACATTCCAGCCCATCAGCGGTATGAACAGCAGATTGGGTCCGGGTGCTGCCTGCGCCAGGGCCATGCTGGCGCTGAACTGGCTTTGGCTCAGCCAATGCTGTTGCTCCACCAGATAGCGGTGCATGTCGGGCGCGGTGGCAATCGCTCCGCCCACGGCCAGCAACGACAGCGACAGAAAATGTCCCAGCATCTGCCACCAGTCCATGGCGCTCAGAACAATGCTCATGGCTTTGCTCTCGTTCCGGTGGCCGGAGCTCGAACCTGGCGCAGTGCCCGGTAGGCCAGGGTGCAGCTCAGGCCCCCCAAGCTCAGCAGCACCCACACCAGGGGAATGCGCAGCAGGGCGATGGCGACAAAGCCCCAGGCCACGAATAGCCAGCTCAGCTTCTGGCCTATCGGGTTATTCTTGAGCGCTGGCAGCAGTTTGAATCCGGTGGCGGTAATCAGGCCGGCGGTTACCGAACCCATGCCACGCAGCGCGCCCTGGATTTGCGGTTGGTCGGCAACGCCGGAATACAGCAGCACCATGGCCAGCACGATCAGCAAAGGAAAAAACAGCATGCCGGCCATGGCCAGCAAGGCCCCGGACGTGCCAAAGTAGCGGTCACCCAGAATCAGGGACAGGTTGACCACATTCGGTCCGGGCAGGATTTGCGCCACGGCCCAGTCTTCCACAAATTCCTCGCGCGAAAGCCATTGTTTTTCTTCCACCAGCACGCGCTGCACCACGGCCAGCACGCCGCCAAAGCCCTGCAAGGCCAGCCAGGAGAAGGACCAGAATAAATCGGATTTTGAGCTGGGTCGCATGGACATGGAGCTTACAGCAGCGCCAGCTCCGAACAGACCCAAGCGATTACTTTCGCATCGGTACACAGTTGCAAATGGCCCAGTCCCTCAAACACCACGGGCCTGACGCCTTGCAGGGTTTGTGCACGTTGCGGGAAGACGATGTTGTCCTGCGGCGTGAGCGCCACGCGAAACAGGCTGCGTGTGGCCTCGGTCTCCGCGGCCGCCAGGTCTTGCAGCCAGGGGCTTTGCCAGGCCATTTGCAGCGCGTTGGGTGTGGCAATGACAGGATTAATTTGTGTGCCCACATGCGGTGTGCCCAGGGTGATGGCGCGCGCCACCTGTGCAGTGCCAAAACGGCGCATCCAGGCGCGCATGGCCAGGCCACCCATGCTGTGGCCTACCAGCGCCAGTCGCTGCTGCCCGGTCTGCTGAAGCAAGGCCTGCACCGCAGTTTCGACCCCTAGCGCATAGTCATCGATCGAGGTAAACACCGGCTCCAGGTTGATAGCCAGAAGCGCATGGCCTTGGGCTCGCAAAGCCGCAGCGATTGCGTCCCAGAGGCGGTAGTTGCAGCCATAACCGTGAACCAGCAGCACCGCAACCTTGGCCTGCCCACCAACGCCAATTTGGGTTTGCGGTGCAGCCAAGGCCCAGGGCTGGCGCAGCAAAAAAACCTGGATGTCGGCCCAGCATTCTCCGGCCAGCGAACGCCACCACAGGGCGGCAGGTTCATCCGAACGCGAGACCGAGCAGCTATAGAGGACGGCCAGCAATGCCACGGCCACAGGCACCGCCAAGGCGGTAAAGACCATGGTGAGCAAGGTCCATGTCGGCGCGAACCGGAAACCCAGCCAGAAGCCCAGCGCCGCACCCACCAGCATCTGCAGGGCAATGGCAAGACGAAGCGTGCGGGCCAGCATCTGCTTTAGTTCCTGTTTTTCAGCAACGCCTCAATCTGCGCGTCCTTGTCTTGCCAGAGCTGCTGCACCCAGGTCGAAAAGGCTTCTCTAAATGCCGGGTCATTGCCGTAATCACCGGCCAACAACTCCGGCGGAATGGGGATGCTGCGCACCCGCACGATGACCCGGCGCATACGCCCGCATAAAAAGGTCCAGAAGCCGGGAATGCCGTCGGGATAGACGATGGTCACATCCAGAATCGACTGGAATTTGTCGCCCATGGCATTCAGTGCCAGCGCCACGCCGCCGGCCTTGGGCTTGAGCAGGTAGCGGTAGGGCGACTGTTGGCGCGCATATTTGGCCGGGGTGAAGCGCGTGCCCTCCATGAAGTTGGTGACGCTGGTGGGTATCAGGGCGAACTTTGCGCAGGCGCGCCTTGTGGCCTCCTGGTCCTTGGCGCGCATCTCCGGGTGCTTCTTGAGATAGGCCTCGCTGTGGCGGCGCATAAAGGGGAAGTCGAGCGCCCACCAGGCCAGGCCCATGATGGGCATCCAGATCAGTTGCTGCTTGATGAAAAATTTGAGCAGCGGGATGCGCCGGTTAAGCAGGTGTTGCAGCACAAAGATGTCGGCTGCGCACTGGTGGTTGCTGTTGACCAAGTACCAGTGGTTTGGGTCCAGCCCTTCCATGCCCAGCACATCCCATTGCGTTGCTTGGGTGAGGGACATCCAGGCGCTATTGCAGGCAATCCAGTTTTCGGCAATGCCCACCAGCACCGGGTCCAGCGCCAGGCGCACGCTCTGGAATGGCAGCACCAGTTTGACCAGGGCGAACACCAGCAGAATCGGCACCCAGAATAGAATGTTGAGCAGCAGCAACGCGCACGCCAGAACTCCGAGCAGCAGTGCAGGCAGGCGGTTGAGCATGGCTTTCTTAAATCACTTCAGACTGCCGGACAGGAACTGAGCCAGCCGCTCGCTCTTCGGTTTAGCCAGCACCTCGGCCGGATTGCCTTCTTCCTCCACCACACCCTTGTGCAGAAAAATCAGGTGGTTGGCCACCTCGCGGGCAAAGCCCATTTCGTGCGTCACCACCACCATGGTGCGGCCCTCCAATGCCAGGGTCTTCATCACCTTGAGCACCTCGGACACCAGCTCGGGGTCGAGCGCGCTGGTGGGTTCGTCAAACAGCATCACCTCGGGCTCCACGGCCAGGGCGCGGGCTATGGCCACGCGCTGTTGCTGGCCGCCGCTTAAATGCGCCGGGTAGCGGTCTTCCACCCCGGACAGGCCCACCTTGTTGAGGTATTTGCGCGCGGTCTCAATCGCCTCGTCCTTGGGCACGCCCAGGATGTGTACCGGGGTTTCAATGATGTTTTGCAGCACCGTCATGTGCGCCCACAGGTTGAAGTGCTGGAACACCATGGCCAACTTGGTGCGCAGACGCTGCAATTGTTTGGCATCTGCCGCTTCGAGTTCGCCGTTTTTGCCTTTGACCAGCAGAAGCTTTTCTCCGGCCACCTCGATGCGGCCCTGGTTGGGCTTTTCCAGCAGATTGATGCAGCGCAGAAAAGTGCTTTTGCCCGAGCCCGAGCTGCCGATGATGCTGATCACATCGCCGGCATGTGCCGTGAGCGACACGCCCTTGAGCACCTCGTTGGGCCCAAAGCTTTTGTGGATGTTTTCGACCTGGAGTTTGAGTGCGGAAGTGGACATGGATCTGGCTATTCAAAAAAGCATTCGCGGCATAAAGGCATTCGCAACAAGCTGTCAGTTGCCCAGCAGGGGACCGGTTCTAAACGGGGTGGGGCCAGCAATCTTGCCGATTTCGCAACCGGCAGTGACATAGCGGTCGCGTATGCGGGCATAGAACCGCCCATCCACACCGGCCAGCACCTTGCTTGCGACACCTGCAATCGGGTCGACGACCTCGGCCACCAGGTCGCCCATTTTGAGCATCTGTCCCGGTTCTGCAAAAAAGACCACGACGCCGGGGCCGCGCGCACGCAAGGTTTCGGAGCCGGCCAGCGGCGTCGCTTGGCACAGCGCCGCGGGAACTTCTGGCTGATGGCCGGTCTGCAGCACGCCCAGATGTTCCAAGTAGGAAAAGATCGCGTGGGCGTCTTGCGCCGCATGGGCGTGGGACACATCGAGCTCGCCGCGCAACTCAATCGTGGTGGTGCAGCAGCCCTGAGGAATGGGATGGTCCAGGCCCCGTTTTTTCAGCGCCTCGGCCAAGCGCCACCAGACGCCCGACAGGCATTCGTCGAGCGGTCCGCCGCCCGAATCCTTGGCAAGCAGAATGGCCTGGCTTCCCATGAAGTGGGCAATGGGCTCCAGTTGCGGCCAGCAGCTTTCTTCGCAGTAAAAGTGCATCACGGCTTCGCAGTCGCAATGCAGATCCAGCACGATGTCGGCATCAAAGGCCAGACTCAGCAGCGTCTTGCGCATGCTCTGCAACTCGGTGCTGGGGGTCCAGGCGGCCAGATGGGTGGCCATGGCGGCGCGCACGACCCGCACGTTGGTGTCCGCATCCGTACCCAGCTTGCCAAGAATCTCCGGCAGAATTTCCGTCTCGAAGTCCGGGTAATGGCGGTTAAAGTTTTCCGAGCTGCCCAGCTCAAAGCGGCCCATAGGCTTGTGGTCCAGGCGCTGCGCTAGTCCAATCGGATTGGAGACCGGCACCAGCACCACTTCACCTGCGACCTGCCCAGCGGCGTCTGCCGCTTCCAGCAGTGGGCGCAGATGGTGGGCGGCCAACATGCCCGGCAGCTCTTCGGCGTGCAGGCTGGCCTGGATGTAAATCTTGGGCCCCGCGCCCGCGCGGCCAAAGTGGAAGCTGGTGAGGCTCTTGTGGCTGCCCAGACTGGGCGACAACAAAGCGTGGTCTATGCGGTGCATGATTTCTTAGTGCTTGCGCGGCGCCAGATAGGCCAGGAAGCGGCGCTCGGCCAGGCGGAACACGGCAATCAGACAGAACGACGCGACCAAGTAGATGAATGCTGCCGCAATATAGGCCTCAAAAGGCAAGTAGTAGTCGGAATAGACCCGGCTGGCGGCGGCGGTCACGTCCAGCATGCTGGGAACGGCGCTGGCCAGGCTGGTGCTTTGCAGCATCATCACCACCTCATTGCTATAGGCGGGCAGGGTGCGGCGCAGGGCGCTGGGCAAGACCACGCGCAACATCACCTGGAAGCGGCTCATGCCAAAGGCCTGTGCCGCCTCGATTTCGCCGGCATTGGTTTCGCGAATGGCGCCGGCCAGCATCTCGGCGGTATAGCCGGCCGTGTTCAGGCTAAAGGCAAACAGGGCGCAGAAAAAGGGTTCCTTGAAATAGGTCCAGGGCCAGATATCGTTCCAGCGTTCCTGAATCCATTCCAGCTGGCCCAGGCCGTAATAAATCATGTAGACCTGAATCAGCAGCGGCGTGCCGCGCACCACATAGGTGTAGGCGCCAACGATCCAGCGCAAGGGCGCCCAGGGGCCGGTCAGGGCCAGCGCAAAAATCAACGCCAGCACGGCGCCAATGCCCAGTGAAGAGAACAGCAGGCCCAGCGTGGTCAGAATGCCATTGCCGTACAGCGCCAGGTTTTGTGGCTCGAAAATGACCGACCACTTCATAGCGTAGCCCGTTTGGCACCCAGGCTGAAGCGCGCATTGAGCTTGCGCAGCGCGTACAGGGAGACGGTGGTATAGACGAGGAACAGCGCCGCAGTAAACAAAAAGAAGGCAAAGGGCGAACGTGTGGCGGCACTGGCTTGCTTGGCCACATAGGTCATTTCCTTCAGGCCGATCAGGCTGACCAGGGCCGTGGCCTTGATCAACACCAGCCAGTTATTGGTGAAGCTGGGCAGGGCGTAGCGCACCATTTGTGGTGCCGTGATGCGCACAAAGGTCTGCACCCGGCTCATGCCAAAGGCCCAGGCGGCTTCCATTTGTCCCTTGGGAATACTCAGAATGGCGCCGCGAAATGACTCGGTCATATAGGCGCCGTAAATAAAGCCGATGGTCAGCACCCCAGCGAAAAATGGATTGATGTCTACATTGCCGTTGCTTCCCAGGGCGGCCAGCAAGTGGTTCAGACCAATCGTGCCACCATAAAACACCAGCAGCATCAGCACCAGATCCGGTATGCCGCGAATGATGGTGGTGTAGGCGGTGGCCACGGCCACCAGCAGCCTGTTGCCCGAGAGCTTGGCAGCCGCGCCCAAGAGGCCCAGCACAATCGACACCAACAGTGCCAGCAGCGAGACTCCCACTGTCAGCACGGCGCCGTGCAGGATCGTGAAATAGTAACCGTTCATGGATGGCCCAGTAGACAAGTACAGCGCGGTGGCTGCGCTGTACTTGGGCTTGGCTTATTCGCCGTAGACGTCGATGTTGTACTTGGCAAAGTACTTGTCGTTCAGCGCCTTGTAGCTGCCATTGGCGCGGATGGCCTTAATGCCTTCGTTCAACTCGCCCTTGAGCTTGTCTTCACCCTTGCGCAGGGCAATGCCGATGCCGTAACCATAGTACTTCGGGTCCTTCAGCTCGGGGCCGACCACGGTGTAGTTGGCACCTTCGGGTTTGCCCAGAAAACCACCAGCGACTTCCAGGTAGTCGGCCACGGTGCCGTCCAGTCGTCCTGACTTGATGTCCAGATAGACCTGGTCTTGCGCTTCGTAGGAAGTCACGATGGCACCGGCGGGCTTGAGGTCACCCATGGCGTATTTTTCGTTGGTGCTGCCCTTGAGAACGCCGATCTTCTTGCCCTTGAGCGAAGCGATATCGGTGAACTTGAAGGACTTCTTCAGGACGATGCGGCTGGGCGTGTTGTAGTACTTGTCGGTGAAGTCCACTTCCTTCAGTCGGTCATCGGTGATCGACATGGAGGAGATGATGACGTCGTACTTTTTGGCGTTGAGGCCGGGGATCATGCCGTCCCACACCTGCTCCACAAATTCGCACTTGCGCTTGATCTGCTCGCACAGGGCGGTGGCGATGTCCACGTCAAAGCCGGTGGGTTTGCCGTCGGCGGTCTTGAAGGTGAAGGGCTCGTAGGTGGGGTCGATGGCGACCTTAAGCGCGGCTGCTTCAGGGGCTGGAGCCGACGCGGCCGGAGCGGCGGGCGCAACGGCAGGAGCGGGCTCTTCCTTCTTGCCGCAGGCGGCGAGTGCAGAGAGGGCGACCAGCGTCAAAAGCAGTTTCTTCATGGGGTTTCCTTAAAGTGACCCGCAGCGGCGCTGCGAGCGAATGGGTGGACGTGAAAAATCGATTCTACGATCCAAAGCACGCAATTTTGGTGCCGGTCAGAACTAAAGCCTTGGGGTTTGTACCGTGCGCAGTACCCTTGGGCCGCTCAATGGCATGCGTAAAACCTTACACTCGCCCCTTATTTCCCCCCGGTATCCCTGATGAACGCCCCCTTAGACGTCTCCTTTTTTGCGCGCGCCGCCAAACCGCTGTCCAGCTACCGCAAGTACTGGGCGAGCCGCTTTGGCACGGCCCCGTTCCTGCCCATGAGCCGCGCCGAAATGGACAAGCTGGGCTGGGACAGCTGCGATGTGATCCTGGTGACGGGCGATGCCTATGTGGACCACCCCAGCTTTGGCATGGCCGTGATCGGCCGCATGCTGGAGGCCCAAGGCTTTCGCGTCGGCATCATCGCCCAGCCCGACTGGACCAGCGCCGAAGCCTTCAAGGCCCTGGGTAAACCGAATCTGTTCTGGGGTGTGACGGCCGGCAACATGGATTCCATGATCAACCGCTACACCGCGGACCGCAAGATTCGCACGGACGACGCCTACACCCCCGGCGACGTGGCCGGCAAGCGCCCCGACCGCGCGGCCATTGTCTACAGCCAGCGCTGCCGCGAAGCTTTTAAGGATGTGCCGCTGATTCTGGGCGGCATTGAAGGCAGCCTGCGCCGCATTGCCCATTACGACTACTGGAGCGACAAGGTGCGCCGCTCCATCGTGGTGGACGCCAAGTGCGACCTGCTACTGTATGGCAATGCCGAGCGCGCCCTGGTGGAAATTGCGCACCGTTTGGCGGCACGCGAGCCGGTGCATTCCATTACCGATGTGCGCGGCACCGCTTTTGTGCGCCGGCCCGATGACGAGACCGGCAAAGGCTGGTTCGAGATTGACTCCAGCAGCGTGGACGAAATCGGCCGGGTCGAGGCCCACGTCAACCCGTACATGACCACCAGCGAGCAGGCGGCCGAGCAGGGCGCAACTTGTGCCAAGGAAGACGATGCCAAGGCGGTGGCTGAGGCTGCGCAAAGCGCCGGTAGCGCAGGTGCCAAGACACAAGCGGTGGCAGGCAAGGCGCCTGCAAGCGCCAGTTTGCCCATCACCTTCCACCCCAATCCGGCGCTCAAGGGCAAGCTGAAGGTGCCGCCGCGCGACCGCTCGGTGATCCGCCTACCCAGCTACGAGCAGGTCAAGAGCGACCCGGTGCTGTATGCCCACGCCAACCGCATCCTGCACCTCGAAACCAACCCCGGCAACGCCCGCGCCCTGGTGCAGGCGCATGGCGAAGGCGTGACGGCGCGCGATGTCTGGATCACCCCGCCCCCCATCCCGCTGACCACCGCCGAGATGGACCTGGTTTTCGATTTGCCCTATGCGCGTAGCCCGCATCCCCAATACGCGGACGAGAACGGCAGCCATGACGGCGCCACCAAGATCCCGGCCTGGGAGATGATCCGCTTCTCCATCAACATCATGCGCGGCTGCTTTGGCGGCTGCACCTTTTGCTCCATCACCGAGCACGAGGGCCGCATCATCCAGAGCCGCTCCGAAGATTCGGTGATCAAGGAGATCGAGGATATCCGCGACAAGGTCAAGGGCTTTACCGGCACCATCTCCGACCTGGGCGGCCCCACCGCCAATATGTACCGCCTGGGCTGCAAAAGCCCCGAGATTGAAGCGGCTTGCCGCAAGCCGAGCTGCGTTTACCCCGGCATCTGCCAGAACCTGGGCACCGACCACGGCCCGCTGATCCAGATGTACCGCAGGGGCAGGGCGCTCAAGGGCATCAAGAAAATCCTGATCGGCTCCGGCCTGCGCTACGACCTGGCCGTGAAGAGCCCGGAATACGTCAAGGAACTGGTCCAGCACCATGTGGGCGGCTACCTCAAGATTGCGCCGGAACATACCGAGCAGGGTCCGTTGACCAAGATGATGAAGCCAGGCATCGGCACCTACGACAAGTTCAAGCAGCTGTTTGACAAGTTTTCCCTGGAGGCCGGCAAGAAGCAGTTCTTGGTGCCCTATTTCATCGCGGCCCATCCCGGCACCACCGACTCCGACATGATGAACCTGGCGGTGTGGCTGAAGAAAAATGGCTTCAGGGCCGACCAGGTGCAGACCTTTTATCCCAGCCCCATGGCCACCGCCACGGCCATGTACCACAGCGGGCGTAACACGCTGCGCAAGATCCATCGCAAGGCCGAGAGCGACGACGAGACAGTGGATATCGTGCGCGGTGAAAAGCGCCGCCGCCTGCACAAGGCCTTTCTGCGCTACCACGATCCGGCCAACTGGCCGCTTTTGCGCGAGACGCTCAAGGCCATGGGCCGGGCCGATCTGGTCGGCAACGGCAAACACCATTTGATCCCGACCTTCCAACCGCTAAACGACGGTGCCTACCAGAGCGCGCGCAAAAAGAATTCGACGCCGACACCGGTGAAGGCGGCCGTCGCAACAACGCCTGTAAAAACGTCGAATCAGCCAGTCAAGGGGCGGCTGCTGACCCAGCACACCGGCCTGCCACCGCGCGTGACGGGTGCGGCCGCCAAGACCGCACGCAAGCCGCGTTGAAGCATCACGCGCAAACTTTGTAACTGGCGCCTGGCCCGTGCCAGGCCCTCGCAATCTCAGCACGCAGCTTCCGCCGTCAGCGGCTGCCCTAGCGATTTCAAAATGTCGCGCACCATCTGCGCCCGCTCCTTGACTTCGGGCAGGTTGCGCTCGATGCGCAGCTTCTCGTTGCCGGCCAATTTGATGTGCTTGTTTTTCTGGATCAGGGCGATGATGCGCATCGGGTCGATCGGCGGATTCTTTTTGAAGGTGATGGTGATCACACCCGGTGCCGCGTCCACCTTGACCACGCCATAAGGCTTGGCGATGACACGCAGGCGGTGCACATCGATCAGGGTCTGGGCCTGGGCTGGCAGCTTGCCAAAGCGATCGACGATTTCTTCCAGCAGGGCATCGATCTGGTCGGTGTTCTTGGCCGTGGCCAGCTTTTTGTAAAAACTTAAACGCAGGTGCACATCGCCGCAGTAGTCGTCCGGCAAGAGCGCGGGGCCATGCAGGTTGATTTCGGTGGACACATTGAGCGGGTTGAGCAGATCCGGCTCGATGCCGGCCTTGAGGCAGCGCACCGCCTCGCTCAGCATTTCGTTGTAGAGCTGGAAGCCCACTTCCAGCATGTTGCCGCTCTGGTTTTCGCCCAGCACCTCACCGGCGCCGCGAATCTCCAGGTCGTGCATGGCCAGGTAAAAGCCGCTGCCCAGTTCTTCCATCGCCTGGATCGCGTCCAGGCGCTGCTTGGCCTGCTTGGTCAGGCCCTCGATGTCGGGCACCATCAGGTAGGCGTAGGCCTGGTGGTGGCTGCGCCCGACGCGTCCGCGCAGCTGGTGCAACTGGGCGAGACCAAACTTGTCGGCGCGGCTCATCACAATCGTATTGGCGGTGGGCACGTCAATGCCGGTCTCGATGATGGTGGAGCAAAGCAAGAGGTTGTAGCGCTGGGCGATGAAGTCGCGCATTACCGCCTCCAACTGGCGCTCCGGCATCTGGCCATGGGCCACGGCAATGCGGGCCTCGGGCAGCAGCTCTTCGAGCTTGGCGCGCCGGTTCTCAATCGTCTCCACCTCGTTGTGCAAAAAGTAGACCTGGCCGCCGCGCTTGAGCTCGCGCAGCACCGCCTCGCGAATGACGCCGTTGCTCTCGGAGCGCACAAAGGTCTTGATGGCCAGGCGGCGCTGCGGCGCGGTGGCAATCACCGACAGATCGCGCAGGCCTTCCAGCGCCATGCCTAGCGTGCGGGGAATCGGCGTGGCGGTGAGCGTCAGCACATCGACCTCGGCGCGCATCGCCTTCATGGCCTCCTTGTGGCGCACGCCAAAGCGGTGTTCCTCATCGATGATGAGCAGGCCTAAGTCCTTGAAATGCGTGTCCTGGCTGAGCAGCTTGTGGGTGCCGACGACGATGTCAACGGTGCCGTCCTTGACGCCCTTGAGTGCGGCGGTGATTTCCTTTGCCGAACGGAAGCGGCTCATTTCGGCAATCTTCACCGGCCATTTGGCAAAGCGGTCGGTCAGGGTCTGGAAATGCTGCTCGGCCAGAAGTGTGGTGGGCGCCAGAAAGGCCACTTGTTTGCCGCCGGTGACTGCAACAAAAGCCGCGCGCAGGGCCACCTCGGTCTTGCCAAAGCCCACATCGCCGCAAACCAGCCGATCCATGGGGCGCGGGCTGATCATGTCCTGGATGACGGCGTGGATGGCGGCCTTTTGGTCGGCGGTTTCCTCAAAGCCGAAGTCGTTGGCAAAGGTCTCGTAATCGCTGGCCGAAAAGCGGAAGGCAAAGCCCTCGCGGGCGGCCCGACGGGCGTAGATGTTCAAGAGTTCGGCGGCCGAATCGCGCACCTGTTCGGCAGCGCGCCTCTTGGCCTTTTCCCATTGGCCAGAACCCAGCCGGTGCAGCGGCGCCTCATCGGCGGAGACGCCGGTATAGCGGCTGATCAGTTGCAACTGGCTGACCGGCACATACAGCGTGGCCGCGTCGGCATATTCCAAGTGCAGGAATTCCTGCAACTCCGGCTCACCCTTGGCATCCTTGTTGCCCACATCCATGTGGATCAAGCCCCGGTAGCGGCCTATGCCGTGCGAGGAGTGCACCACCGGGTCGCCCAGGGTCAGCTCGGACAGGTCCTTGATCAGGGCCTCGACATCGCTGACTTGCTCCTGCTTTTTGCGCCGGCGCGTCACGGGGCCGGCTGCAAACAGCTCGGTCTCGGTGATCAAATCGACCCCGGCTTCCAGCCAGCCAAAGCCGACCGTCAGGCCGGCCGTGGCAATGCCCCATTTTTCGCTGCTGGCTATGAATTCCTGCAGCGAGTCAAAGGAGGGCGGGTTGATTTGCGAGGCGCGCAAAAAGTCCAAGAGGCTTTCGCGACGGCCATCGCTCTCGGCCAGCACCAACAGCCGCTGCTGGGTGTTGCGTGCGTAGTCTTTGAGCTTGGCCAGCGGGTCTTCGGTGCCGCGCAGCGCGGCCATGGCGGGCAGGGCGCTGATGTCGGCATAGGCCGAGGCTGCTTCTTCTGCGGTGTTGGATTTCAGTGCCAGCTGCGCGTGGCCATTGGCCAGGGAATAAAACTGCTCGGTGCCCAGAAACAGGCTTTCGGGCGGCAGGGCCGGGCGCTCGGGGTCGCCTTGCACCAAACGGTATCGGTCCTTGGTGTCCTGCCAGAAGCGATGCAAGGAGGGCTCCAGGTCGCCGTGTAGCACCACCGTGGCGTCAGCGCCCACATAGTCAAACACGGTGGCGGTCTGCTCGAAAAACAGCGGCAGGTAATACTCGATACCGGCGGTGGCCACGCCATTGCCGATGTCCTTGTAGATGCGGCTTTTGGTCGGGTCGCCATCCAGCAGTTCGCGCCAGCGGCTGCGAAAGCGGGCTCTGGCATCGTCATCCATGGGGAATTCGCGTCCGGGCAGCAGACGGATCTCGGGCACCGGGTAGAGGCTGCGCTGGCTGTCGGGATCGAAGGTGCGGATGCTGTCGATCTCGTCGTCAAACAAATCCACCCGGAACGGCACCAGCGAGCCCATCGGGAACAAATCAATCAGGCCGCCGCGTACCGCGTATTCGCCGGGGCTGACCACCTGCGTCACATGGCTGTAGCCGGCAAGCGTGAGTTGGCCCTTGAGCTTGGCCTCGTCGAGCTTTTGTTTGACCTTGAACTCAAAGGTGTAACCGGCCAGAAAGCTGGGCGGCGCCAAGCGGTACAGCGCGGTAGTGGCTGGCACGATGATCACATCGGCTCCGGTCTCCTTGTTGCGCTGCTGGATGCGCCACAGCGTGGCCAGGCGTTCGCTGATCAGGTCCTGGTGCGGGCTGAAGCTGTCGTAGGGCAGGGTTTCCCAGTCCGGGAACAGGGCGCAGCGCAACGTGGGGGCGAAGAAGGCAATTTCTTCCAGCAAGCGCTGGGCGTCGTTGGCATCGGCCGTGACGATGGCCAGCGGTTTCCCGGCGGCTTTTTCGCGCATTCCGAGTTGGGCCAGGAGCAGGGCGTCTGCAGAACCCGCAGGACGGGGGAGGGTGTAGCGTTTGCCGCTGCTGAGTTTCGGAAGATCCATAGTTGGATAGGATTTTAGAATGGGGCAGCAACAAAGCGCCGCCCATGCCCCAAACAACCCTGCACTCTTACCAATCCGCCCCGCCGAATCCCCGCCTGTGGGCCCTGATTCCCTGTGCGGGCAATGGCTCGCGCTCGGGCGCCATTGGACCCAAGCAGTACCAACAAATTGCCGGCAAGCCCATGGTGCTGCACACGCTGGCCGCCTTTACAGCAGTGGAAAGGCTCGCGGGGACAATGGTGGTGGTGTCCGAGGGAGATAATTTTTTCGATGCCTTGCCCGTGCAAGTGGCGCCTTGTGGCGGCGCTACCCGCGCCCAAAGCGTGGCCAATGGACTGGGTGCCTTGTTGCAGCGCGGTGCTGTGCCCGAAGACTGGGTGCTGGTGCATGACGCCGCGCGCTGCCTGATCACGCCGCAGCAGATCAACACCTTGATTGACGCCTGCCTGCCCGACGCAGTAGGCGGCCTGCTGGCCCTGCCGCTGCCCGATACCTTGAAGGCGGCAAAGGATGGTCGCGTAGCGGTTACGCTGGAGCGCAGCGACAAGTGGTTGGCGCAGACGCCGCAGATGTTTCGCCTGGGCGAGCTAAAGGCGGCGCTGCTGGCTGCAGGCGATGCCGTTACCGATGAGTCGAGCGCGATGGAGTTTGTGGGCTTGAGTGCGCTGCTGGTGGAAGGTTCGGCACAAAATTTCAAGGTTACCTACCCGCAGGACTTTGCACTGGCTGAAAGCGTGCTGTTGTCGCGGGGCATTGCAGTCTGACGTTTTTCTGACGCGATTCGCAGTTCGGGGGTTTGCCCTAGCAGGCATAAGTCAATTCACCGGCACCATATGGAGCATGACGACAGACTGCATTCTCCAGACACAAAAACTGAGCAAAGAGTTCAAAGGCTTTGTGGCAGTGGACCGGGTGGACCTTTCCGTGCGCCGTGGCAGCATCCACGCGCTGATTGGCCCCAACGGCGCGGGCAAGACCACCTGCTTTAATTTGCTGACCAAATTTCTCAAGCCCAGCTCGGGCGTGATCCTGTTCAACGGACAGGACATTACCCAGGACGCACCGGCGCAGATTGCGCGGCGCGGCATCATCCGCTCGTTCCAGATCTCGGCCGTGTTCCCGCACCTCTCGGTGCTGGAAAATGTGCGCGTGGCCTTGCAACGCAAGATCGGCACCTCGTTTCACTTCTGGCGCTCCGAGAATTCGCTGCACAGCCTGAACGACCAGGCGCTTGAGCTGCTGGCCGCGGTGGATCTGGAAAGCTATGCCCACACGCCGACCGTAGAGCTGAGCTACGGCCGCAAGCGTGCGTTGGAGATTGCCACCACCCTGGCCATGGACCCCGAGCTGATGCTCTTGGATGAGCCGACGCAGGGCATGGGTCTGGAAGACGTGGACCGCATCCGCCAGCTGATCAAGAAGGTGGCTGCCAACCGCACCGTGCTGATGGTGGAGCACAACATGAGCGTGGTCTCCAGCATTGCCGACACCATCACCGTGCTGCAGCGTGGCGCCACGCTGGCCGAAGGCCCTTATGCCGAAGTTTCCAAAAACCCCGCCGTGATCGAAGCCTATATGGGCAGCGCCGATACCGAACTTGTCGGAGCCCATTAATGAGCCCCCACGTTCATCACTACGTGTATTTACTGCCCCCCGAGGGGGCATTGGCCTCCCTTGAGGCGGCCCGGCGGGAGTCCATATGACCACAACTTACCTGGAAATCCGCGACCTGCACGCCTGGTACGGCGAGTCGCATGTCTTGCATGGCGTGAACTTTGACGTCAACGAGGGCGAAGTGCTAACGCTCTTGGGCCGCAACGGCGCAGGGCGCACCAGCACCATGCGCGCCATCATGGGGCTGACCGGTAGCCGCAAGGGCTCGATCAAGGTGCATGGCAAGGAAACCATTGCCGCTTCCACCCACAGCATTGCACGTATGGGCATTGGTTACTGCCCGGAAGAGCGGGGCATTTTTTCCAGCCTGACCACCGAAGAAAACCTGATGCTGCCGCCCGAGCTGGCCAAGGGTGGGATGGGCATAGACGAGATTTACACCATGTTCCCGAATTTGAAGGAGCGCGCCAACAGCCAGGGCACTCGCCTGTCGGGTGGCGAGCAGCAGATGCTGGCAGTGGCCCGCATTCTGCGCACTGGCGCGCGCCTGCTCTTGCTCGATGAAATATCCGAAGGCCTGGCGCCAGTGATCGTGCAAAAGCTGGCCGAGATGGTCAGAATGCTGCGCACCAAGGGCTACACCATCGTCATGGTGGAGCAGAACTTTCGCTTTGCAGCGCCTCTTGCCGACCGCTTCATGGTCATGGAGCACGGCGAGATTCAACAGGAATTTACCCAGGCGCAACTGCCGGACCGCATGGCCAAGTTGCATGAATACCTGGGTGTTTGATGTGTCACTAACCAAGAACGAGGAGAACTCAATGAAACTGAAAAAACTTGCCGCCGCCTGCGCCATCAGCTGTGCCGCCCTGGCTGCCGTGTCTACACCGGCCCAAGCCCAGATTTCGGGTGACGTGATCCGCATCGGCATCATCACCGACATGTCGGGCCTGTATTCCGATCTGGATGGCCCGGCCGGTGCCGAAGCCATCAAAATGGCCATCGCCGATATGGGCGGCGCCATCAATGGCAAGAAGATCGAAATTTTGAGCGCCGACCACCAGAACAAGCCCGATGTGGCTGCTGCCAAGGCGCGTGAATGGTTTGATACCCAGGGTGTGGACATGCTGATCGGCGGCACCAACTCCGGCACCGCCCTTGCCATGGCCAAGGTTGCTGCCGAAAAGAAGAAGCTGTTTATTGCCATTGGTGCGGGTAGCTCGGCGCTGACCAATGAGCAGTGCAACCCCTACACCGTACATTACGCCTATGACACCGTGGCCCTGGCCAAGGGCACCGGCGGCGCGGTGGTCAAGGCCGGCGGCAAGAGCTGGTATTTTCTGACAGCCGATTACGCCTTTGGTGCCTCGCTGCAAAACGATACCTCCAACGTGGTCAAGGCCGCAGGCGGCACCGTCGTTGGCTCGGTCAAGCATCCTCTGTCCGCCAGCGATTTCTCCTCTTTCCTGTTGCAGGCGCAGGGCAGCAAGGCCCAGATTCTGGGGCTTGCCAATGCCGGTGGCGACACCATCAATTCCATCAAGGCCGCCAACGAATTCGGCATCACCAAGACCATGAAGCTGGCCGGCATGCTGGTGTTTATCAATGACATCCACTCGCTGGGCCTCAAGGCCACGCAGGGCATGTACCTGACCGATAGCTGGTACTGGAACAAGGACGCCGAGACCCGCGCCTGGAGCCGCAAGTTCTTTGAGAAGATCAAGCGCATGCCGTCCAGCCTGCAGGCAGCCGACTACTCCGCCACGCTGCAATACCTGCAGGCCGTCAAGGCCATTGGCACCGATGATGCCGACAAGGTGTTGGGCCAGATGAAGAAGACCAAGATCAACGACGTGTTTGCCAAGGGCGGTTACATCCGCGACGACGGCCGCATGGTGCACGACATGTACCTGATGCAGGTGAAGGCACCGGACAAGTCGGTGGAGCCCTGGGATTACTACAACGTGATGGAAACCATCAAGGGCGATGTGGCGTTCACGACCAAGGCCGAGTCCAAGTGCGCTGCCTGGAAGTAATGGCCCCCACGGTTGCCCACGGCGTGTGGCGCCCTGCCCCCCGAGGGGGCCGCGTTGCGCCTTGGGGCGGCCCGGCGGCGCAACATCCCCTTTGCGCATGTATCAAGGAAGTGTAATGAGCGAGATATTCGGCATACCGATTCAGGCTTTCCTCGGGCAGTTGCTGCTGGGGCTGGTCAACGGTTCTTTTTACGCCATGCTCAGCCTGGGCTTGGCGGTGATTTTCGGCTTGCTGGGTATCGTCAACTTTGCGCATGGCGCGCTGTACATGATCGGTGCCTACGTGGCCTGGTTCAGCCTGGAGAAATTCGGGCTGAACTACTGGGTGGCGCTGATCGTGTCACCGCTGGTGGTGGGCCTGTTGGGGGTGCTGATTGAACGTCTTTTTTTAAAGCGCCTTTACAAGCTTGACCCGCTTTACGGTCTGCTCTTGACCTTCGGCCTGGCGCTGATCGCCGAAGGCGTGTTCCGGGACCAGTTTGGCGTCTCCGGTCAACAGTATCCGGTGCCGGACCTGTTGCAGGGCGCGACCAACTTAGGGTTTATGGTGCTGCCCAATTACCGGGCCTGGGTCGTGGTGTCTTGTCTGTCGATTTGTTTTGGCACCTGGTTTCTGATCGAAAAGACCAGCCTGGGTGCCACGCTGCGCGCCAGCACCGAGAACCCGCAACTGGTGCAGGCCTTTGGCATCAACGTTCCCCTGATGGTGACCCTGACCTATGCCGGTGGTGCCGCGCTCGCGGCCATCGCTGGCGTGCTGGCGGCACCGGTGATTCAGATCACGCCGCTGATGGGCTCCAACCTGATCATCGTGGTGTTTGCCGTGGTGGTAATTGGCGGCATGGGCTCGATTCTGGGCTCGATACTGACCGGCGTGATGCTGGGGCTGCTGGAGGGGC
>Ga0214247_1000573_pt1 | contig 21491 bp, 20 predicted proteins | sample TroBogypolimnion_18_FD_153085 | JGI IMG/M metagenome (GOLD analysis project Ga0214247, IMG submission 153085) | Freshwater microbial communities from Trout Bog Lake, WI - 03JUN2009 hypolimnion | ecosystem: Environmental > Aquatic > Freshwater > Lake > Hypolimnion/Profundal zone ... | reverse complement strand
GGCCTGGTTCAGCCTGGAGAAATTCGGGCTGAATTACTGGGTGGCGCTGGTGGTGTCGCCACTGGTGGTGGGCCTGTTGGGGGTGGTGATTGAACGCCTGTTCCTGAAGCGCCTGTACAAGCTCGATCCGCTTTATGGTCTGCTTCTGACCTTCGGTCTGGCGCTGATTGCCGAGGGCGTGTTTCGCGACCAGTTTGGCGTCTCCGGCCAGCAGTATCCGGTGCCGGAACTGCTGCAGGGTGCGACCAACTTGGGGTTTATGGTGCTGCCCAATTACCGGGCCTGGGTGGTGGTGTCCTGCCTGTCTATCTGCATGGGAACCTGGTTCCTGATCGAGAAGACCAGTCTGGGTGCCACGCTGCGTGCCAGCACCGAGAACCCGCAGCTGGTGCAAGCCTTTGGCATCAATGTGCCCCTGATGGTGACCATGACCTATGCCGGAGGCGCCGCGCTGGCAGCCATTGCCGGTGTGCTGGCAGCGCCGGTGATTCAGATCACGCCGCTGATGGGCTCCAACCTGATCATCGTGGTGTTCGCCGTGGTGGTGATAGGCGGCATGGGTTCGATTCTGGGCTCCATCCTCACCGGCGTGATGCTGGGGCTGATGGAAGGCCTGACCAAGGTGTTTTACCCCGAGGCTTCCAGCATCGTGGTGTTTGTGATCATGGTGATCGTGTTGATGGTCCGCCCGGCTGGCCTCTTTGGCAAGGAAAAATAACGTGAGTGCGTCCGCTTCTTACTCTGCCGTTTCAGCCTCTGCCGTGACGGCCTCCAGCCAAGGCCGCAAGCTCTGGTTGCTCGGCCTGGCCTTGTTGATCGCAGCGCCCTTTGTTGGCATCTACCCCGTATTTTTGATGAATGCGCTGTGCTTTGCCATGTTTGCCTGCGCCTTCAATTTGCTCTTGGGTTACACAGGCTTGTTGTCCTTTGGCCACGCCGCCTTCATGGGATCGGCCGCCTATGTGACCGGTTGGCTGGTGCGCAGCGCCGGTTGGGCGCCCGAGGTGGCGGTGCTGGCGGGCACCCTGGCGGCGGCCGTGCTGGGCCTACTGGTGGGGCTGGTTGGCATCCGACGCCAGGGCATTTACTTTGCCATGGTGACGCTGGCCATGGCACAGATGATTTACTTTATCTGCCTGCAGGTGCCCTACACCGGTGGCGAAGACGGCCTGCAGGGTGTGCCGCGCGGCAAGCTCTTGGGCCTGTTGCCCTTGGATAACGATCTGGTGATGTACTTTGTGGTGCTGGCCATTTTTGTGGCAGTGTTTTTAGGCGTGGTGCGCATTGTCTATTCGCCCTACGGCCAGGTCTTGAAGGCGATCCGCGAGAACGAGCCGCGCGCCATCTCCCTGGGCTATGACGTGGACCGCTACAAGCTCTTGGCCTTTGTGCTGTCCACCACGATTGCCGGTCTGGCCGGCTCGGTCAAGACGGTGGTGCTGGGCTTTGCCACGCTCTCAGACGTGCACTGGTCGCTGTCTGGCGAGGTGGTGCTGATGACGCTCCTGGGCGGCATGGGCACCTTTGCCGGTCCGGTGGTCGGGGCCTTCACCATCATCGGATTGCAGAACTTCCTGGCCGATCGGGTAGGCTCATGGGTCACGGTGATCATCGGTGCCATTTTTGTGTTCTGTGTGATTGCCTTTCGCAAGGGTATCGTGGGTGAATTGCTGGCTTGGCAACAACGTCGTCGCGCTGCTTGAAACCCGCGTAAAAGGGGTTTAGACATGCAGTTTCGTGTTGGGGAGGGCTGGGACATCCACGCCCTGGTGGAGGGCCGCAAGCTCATCCTGGGCGGCGTAGAAATTCCGTTTCACAAGGGCCTGTTGGGTCATTCGGACGCGGATGCCTTGTTGCACGCCATTACCGATGCGCTCTTGGGCGCAGCCGCCCTGGGCGATATTGGCACGCTGTTTCCGGATACCGATATGCAATTCTTGGGCGCAGATTCGGCACTGTTGCTGACTGAAGCTGGCGCGCGGGTGCGGGCTCTGGGCTTTGAAATCGGCAACATCGATTGCACCGTGATTGCCCAGGCACCCAAGCTCTCCGCATTCAAACCCGCTATGCGTGAGCGCATCGCCGAGATTCTGGGTGTCGCAGTCGATCAGGTCAACGTGAAAGCCAAGACCGCCGAAAAAATGGGCCCTGTGGGCGAGGGCCTGGCCATGGAGGCCCGCGCCGTGGTGCTGCTATTCAGGGCGCCCGCTGCAGCTTGATATGGGCCGCCAGGCCGCCATTGCTGGCGTTCTTGAGCGAAAAGGCGCCGCCCATGCGGGCTATGGTTTTTTCCACAATCGCCAAGCCCAGACCGGCACCGTTGGCGGCCGTGCGTGCCGCTTCGCCCCGGTAAAAAGGTTGGGTCAGATGGGCAAGCTGGTCTGGCGCCACGCCAATGCCGTGGTCGCGCAGCTTGATGTACACCCATTTGCCCTGTGCCAATGCGATCACCTCCATCCGGGCCACACCGGTGTCCACCGACTTTCCGTATTTGCGGGCGTTTTCCAGCAGGTTGGAAATCACCCGGCCTAGCTCCACCCCATCGGCCAACACCTGAAGTCCGTCCTCGATTTGCAACGTGACCTGTGCATCGGGCTTGTCGGAAAAAGGATAGGCGCAGTTTTGCACGATTTCCTTGAGCGGCACTGCGAGCAGTTCGACCCGGTCCGGGCGCGCATAGTCGAGAAACTTGTCGATGATGGCGTCGAGTTGCGCGATGTCGGCGGCCATGTGGGCTCGCGCGTCCAGATCGGACACGCTAAGTTCGGCCTCCAGCCGCAGCCGTGCCAGAGGCGTGCGCAGGTCGTGTGAAATGCCGGCCAGCATCAGGGCCCGGTCCTGGTCCAACTTCGACAGGCGCTGCGCCATGCGGTTAAAGCCGATATTGACCGCGCGAATTTCGCTGGTGTGCACGGTTTCGTCCAGGCGGCTGGCGCTGAAGTCGCCGTCACGCACCCGGCTGGTGGCAAACGAAAGTGCCCGCAGCGGCCGGTTGATGCGACGTGCGATGAGGGCTGCACCCATCAGCGACAGGCCGGTGGCAACGATCAGCCAGATCACCCAGGTTTTGCCGGCGGCGGGGCTAAAACGCTCCGGATCGGTCAGAAACCAATAGGGGTCGCCATCCATCTCGAAGCTGATCCACAGGCCGTTGCTGCCATTGACCTGGCGCGCAACCACGGTGCCTGCGCCCAGGTGCTGGCGCAGTTCACGCGCCATGTCCTGCACATAGATGTCGGCATCCAGCGCACCCACCTGGTCGCTGCTTTCGCGCGGAATAATGCGCAGGCCTTCTTCCTGGGACATGGTTTTGAGCAGGGTGACGCGTGCGATGGCATCGGCGTTGATCAACGCGGCACGGCTGAGGTTGACCTGCGAGGCAATCTGGTGCGCGGTCTGGATCGCGCGCGGTTCAAACTCAAAGGCGCGCAGGGTTTGCAGCCAGGCCAGAATGCTGCCCAGCAGCAACAGCGCCAGCATAAAGAAGGTGCGCCAAAACAGGCTCAAGCCGCCCAAGGCGATCCGGGCGCGCGGACCCGACGATTGCTCCGGCGGCAGTTCGGCAGTGTCCTCAAACTCTGGCGGCTGGGTCAGGTTCACACGGCCTCTTCGGGTATGAAGACATAGCCCACGCCCCAGACGGTCTGGATCATGCGCGGGTTGCTGGAGTCGGTCTCGATCAGCTTGCGCAGGCGCGATACCTGCACATCCAGGCTGCGGTCAAATGGCTCGAACTCGCGGCCGCGCGACAACTGCGCCAGCTTTTCCCGTGACAGCGGCGTGCGCGGATGGCGCACCAGGGCCTTGAGCATGGCGAATTCGCCGGTGGTCAGCGTCAGCGGCTCGCCGCCCTTGTGCAAGGTACGCGCGCCCAGATCGAAACTGAAGACGCCAAAGCGCAGCACTTCCTGTTCCGCAGAAGGTGCGCCCGGCACCTCGGGCACCGGGCGGCGGCGCAGCACAGAGTGGATGCGAGCCAGCAACTCGCGCGGGTTGAAGGGCTTGGCCAGATAGTCATCCGCGCCTAGCTCCAGGCCTACAATGCGGTCCACGTCTTCGCCCTTGGCGGTCAGCATGATGATGGGCGTGAGGTCATTGGCGGCGCGCAGGCGCCGACAGATGGACAGGCCGTCTTCGCCGGGCATCATCAGGTCCAACACGATCAGGTCGGCGGTATCGCGCATCATCACGCGGTTCAGTGCCTTGCCATCTTCGGCCAGCAGCACCTCAAAACCTTCTTGCACCAGATAGCGTTTGAGCAGATCGCGGATGCGGGTGTCGTCGTCTACCACCAGAATTTTGTCGGGTCTATCGGGCGTTTGGGTCATGGAAGCCTCAGATGTGTAACAGCGCGAATTTTGCGCGACTCAGGGGCCTTGCCGGGCGGGTGACGGGGATTGTTGACACAATATTACAAATAACTGCGACGGTGGAGCCGGTCATTGTTGACAATAGGCGCAGTTTCCTATCCACGCATTTCCATCTTATGTTGCGCTTTGCCTTGTTCATTGCCCTGGTGCTCAGTTGTGAAGCCCAGGCTGGCGGTGCTCGGCACATTGGCGGCGTCTCACAGGATGGCGATGCCAGCGCGGCCGAGCTGGCGCAAAAGCGGCGCATGGTTTTGCGCGAGGCGCTCAAGCAGCCGGTGGAAGATGCATCCTTGCCAGCGCGCCAGTTGAGTGCGCAGCAAAGAGCCGAGTTGCGCCAGACTTTGCGCCAGCAGCCGCTGGACTTGCCACAAAACACGAGGCTTGCCCCATGAACATCGCCATCACCCGAAGCCTTTTTTCGCTTGGCCTGGCCGCAACAGCGCTGACCGCCAGCGCGCAGTCCCAAGGGCCCGCGGAGCCCCGCAATATCGTGCAGCTGTCTGCCAGCGGCACGGTGGAGGCCCAGCAGGACTGGTTGACCCTGACCTTGTCCACCTCCAGGGATGGCAGCGACGCAGCCTCTGTGCAAGCCAGTCTGCGCCAGGCGCTGGAGGCGGCGATGAATGAGGTTAAAAAAACAGCGACACCCGGCGCCATGGAGCTGCGCAGCGGCAGCTTTAGTTTGCAGCCGCGCTACACCAATGAGGGCAAGATCAACGGCTGGAGTGGCAGCACCGAGCTGCTGTTGGAGGGACTCGACTTTGCCCGCATCAGCGCGGCCGCAGCCAAGGTACCGAGCATGACGGTTCGCAGCATAGGCTTTGGCCTGAGCCGACAACTGCGCGAGCAACTAGAGATCCAGGCGCAGACGCTGGCGATTGACAACTTCAAGCAAAAGGCAGCTCAGATTGCGCGCGGCTTTGGCTTTTCCGACTACCAGCTGCGTGAGGTCAATGTCAACACCGCAGACCAGGGCATGCCGGTTCCGCGCATGCTGGCCATGAGCAGCCGCGCCCTGGTGGCCGACGCGCCACCCCTGCCGATGGAAAGTGGCAAGTCCTTGGTCGTTGCCAATGTGTCGGGGGGCATACAACTCAAGTAGCATTGGGCTCATGGCCGACATTTCCGCGTTTCCGTTAAGCAGCACCCGTTCAGCAGCATCCGGGCTGAACCCCTCTGGCACCTTGGGCCGTTTTGAACTGCGACGCCAACTGAGCCAGGGCGCACAGTTCACCGACTGGCTGGCCTTCGACCCGCGCATGCAGCGCGAGGTGATCCTCAAAGTGTTGCGCGCTGGCGGCAACGAGCCTGCCATCCGGCAGTGGCTGCAGGAGGCGCTTAGCCTGGGCCGGGTGAAACACCCCAGCATTGTTCCGGTGCTGGAGGCAGACATGCATGCGCAGCATGCCTTCCTAGTTTCTGAATACGTGGAGGGCGAGACCTTGGCCCAGCTGCTGGCGCGCAAGGGGGCTCTGGTGGCGAGCGAGGCAGTGGCCTTGATGCTGGACTTGTTGGATGCCTTGGCCGTGGCTCACGGCGAGGGTGTGATGCATGGCGGCCTCACACCTTGGCAGATTCTGGTGGACATGAGCGGACGGGCACGCATCATGAATTTTGGCACCGGGGCACTCGAGCGTAGCGGCTCTGCTGCAACCCAGCCCAGCCCTGCCTTGGACCTGTTGGCTTGCGCTCTGGTTTTTGCGGAAATGCTGCTGGGCCAGCCTCTGCTTGAGGTCACTGCTGCCAATCGCGTGTCCCATGGGCCACTGCCAAAGGATCTGGCAGCGGACGTGGATGAGGGCCTACGCGCCATCGTCAATCGGGCGCTCCAGCCGCAGCAAGGTTTTGTCGATGCGCGTGCGTTTTTCGAAGCGTTGGCCGACTGGCGCCAGTCGTCCGCTGACAGCGTGACGGCAGCCAGCCATGTTGGTGGAACGCTGGAGTTTTTGATGCGCCGCATGCGGCACAAAAGCGACTTTCCAGCCTTGTCAGAGTCGGTGCTGCGCATCCAGTCCATGGCGAGCTCCGACACCGAAAGTGTGGGCAGCGTGACCAACCAGATTCTCAAGGACGTGGCCTTGACCAACAAGCTGCTGCGGGTGGTCAACAGCGCCCACTACGGACACAGCGGCAGCATCAACACAGTGTCGCGCGCGGTCAGTCTGGTGGGTTTTAACGGCATCCGCAATATGGCGCTCAGCCTGATGCTGCTGGAGCATATGCAGGACAAGTCACATGCGGTGCAGCTCAAGGAGGAGTTTATTCGCTCCCTGCTGGCCGGCACCGTGGGTGCCGAACTATGTGTGGGCTCGTATGACGCTGAGGAGGCGTTTATAGGCGCCATGTTCCAGAATATGGGGCGTCTGCTGACACAGTTCTATTTCCCGCAGGAGGCGCAGGAGGTGCGAAAACTGCTGCGCTTCGACCAGACCGCCACCACCGAGGCCAGCGCATCGCTGCGGGTCTTGGGCCTGAGTTTTGAGGACTTGGGAATAGGCATTGCCAAGTCCTGGGGATTGCCAGAAAGCATACAAAAATGCATGCGCCATCCGCTTGGCGGCCCATCCAGCAGCCTGTCCTGCGACAGCACAGAGCATCTGCGCTGGGTGGCTGCAGCAGCCAATGAAATCGCCGATGTGTTGCTGAAGTACGAAATGCAAGAGGCCGCACCGCACTTGGAGCGCTTGGCTAGAAAGTATGCCAAAGCGATCGGCAGTTCCGAGAAAAGCCTGAGCAAGGTGGTTGCGCAGGCCAAAATCAAACTGGTGGAGATGGCTGTCGCCATGGAGATCCGGGTGGCGCCCGATTCGGCAGCGCACAAGTTACTCCACAGTACCCTGCCCAAGCCAGTACCGGATTCACCGCTGCCCGAAGGTATCAAGGGTCTGGAGTTGCAGGCCACGCCGGTGCCTTCCCTGGGTGCGCTGGCCGACAAGTCGCCCAGGGTGGCCGAGATCTTGGCCGCAGGCATTCAGGACATCACCAATGCCATGGTGGAGGACTTCAATCTCACCGATGTGTTGCGCATGATTCTGGAAACCATGTTCCGTGCGCTGGAACTGGAGCGCATCATATTTTGTATGCGTGACCCCAAGACCGAAACCGTGACCGGTCGCTTTGGCCTGGGCGATGGCGTGGAAGTCCATGTGAAGGGCTTCAGAGTGCCGCTCAAGGCGGCCACGCCCGATCTGTTTGGCTTGGTTTGCATCAAGGGCATCGATAGCATGGTCAGCGACGCCAGCGAGCTGCATATCGTGCAGCGCCTGCCGGCCTGGTACCTCGCTTCGCTCAATGCGCCAGCGTTTCTATTGCTTCCCTTGCAGATCAAGGGCGCGCCCTTTGGCCTTATCTACGCCGACAAGACCGCTGCGCTGGAACTCGACGAAAAGGAACTGGGCCTGCTGCGCACCCTGCGCAACCAGGCCATCATGGCCTTCAAACAGTCGAGATAAATAGCAGCCCCCACGCCAATTCTTCGCCACATCGGCCCTGAACGCGAAGGCCCTGCCGCAGACAGTGCTCACAGCACGGCAAGGTGGGCCGACAAAGTGCAAGGTTGATTTGGCGAAAAATTTATTGGGCGACCCAGCCGCCGTCCATATTCCAGGCCACGCCGCGGATATTGTTGGCCGCTGCGGAGCAAAAGAACACTGCCAGAGCACCGAGTTCTTCGGTGGTGGTGAATTGCTTGGAGGGCTCTTTTTCACCCAACAGCAGGCCCTTGGCGTCCTCATTGGAGATATTCAGTGTGGCGGCCTTGGCGTCCACCTGCTTTTGCACCAAAGGGGTCAGCACCCAGCCCGGGCAGATGGCGTTGCAGGTGATGCCGCTGGTGGCATTTTCCAGCGCGGTGACCTTGGTCAGGCCGACCACGCCGTGCTTGGCCGCCACATAGGCAGATTTTTCAGCCGAGCCGACCAGACCGTGCACCGAGGCCACGTTGATGATACGGCCCCAGTTTTTGGCCAGCATGCCGGGCAGCGCTGCGCGCGTGGCATGGAAGGCACTGGACAGGTTGATGGCGATGACAGCATCCCAACGTTCCACGGGGAAGTTTTCGATGCGCGCCACATGCTGGATGCCGGCGTTGTTGACCAGTATGTCGACGCCGCCAAAAGTCTGAGTGGTGAACTGGACCATGTCCTCAATCTCACCGGGTTTGCTCATATCGGCGCCGTGGTAGGCCACCTGCACGCCTAAAGCGGCAATTTCGGCCTTGGGACCCTCGGCATCGCCAAAGCCGTTGAGCACGATGTTGGCGCCTTGCGCCGCCAGCGCTTTTGCAATTCCCAGGCCGATGCCGCTGGTGGAGCCGGTGACAAGGGCAGTTTTACCTTTCAACATGGGAGATTCCTTCTGAAATGGAGTGAGGTTTGAATTAGGATGGGACATTATCAAACACCGAGCTCCAGCATGGCTGACCCGACGCTAAATTACGTTTCCTGCCCCGACGCCGCCAATGGTCATCGCATGGCGTATTGGTCTTGGGGTGATAGCCAGGCCGCGCACACCGTGGTCTGCGTACACGGGCTGACGCGTCAGGGCCGGGACTTTGATGTGCTGGCCCGGGCGCTGGTGGCACGCGCGGAGCATCCCGTCCGTGTGGTCTGCCCGGACGTGGTTGGGCGGGGCAGGAGCGATTGGCTGGCCGATCCACAGGGCTATGCCATACCGCAATATGTGGGCGATTTGCTGACCCTGCTGGCCGAACTCAAGCCCCAGACGCTGGACTGGGTGGGCACCAGCATGGGTGGATTGATTGGCATTGGCGTGTGCGCGCATGCGCCGTCGGTTGGCGCCGCGGTGCGGCGTCTGGTGCTCAATGATGTCGGTCCGGTGCTGGAATGGCAGTCGCTGCTGCGCATAGGCAGCTATCTGGGGCGCGACATGCATTTCGATTCGCTGCAACAGGCCGCCGATGCCCTGTGGGCGATTGCCAGCAGCTTTGGCCCACACACCCCGTCGCAATGGCTAGAACTGTCGCGCCACATGATCAAACCGGGCGTGGATGGCGGCGTAAGCCTGCATTACGACCCGGCTATTGCCCTGCCGTTTCAGGAGATTACGCAAGAGCTTGCCTTGCAGGGCGAGGCCGCATTGTGGTCACTCTATGACGGCATCACGGCGCAAACCCTGCTGGTGCGCGGCGCCGAGTCAGACCTGCTGTCGGAGCAGACGGCATTGCAAATGCAGCAACGTGGCCCAAAGGCGCTTTTACTGGAGTTTGTCGGCGTCGGTCATGCCCCGACTCTGGTGGCCGACGACCAGGTGGATGCCGTGGCCTCGTTTTTGCTTGGCTCCTAGGGCCACACATTTCAAGCCTCGAATATGAAAAGTAGCTCTGCCGAATATGGCAGCGTGGCGCCCGCTCCTCTGGTGGCCATTACATCGCAAGGTCTGCCCGAACAGGCCGGTGCGCTGGCTCGGGCGCGCGCCTTCGCCGAGCCCCTGCTGACCAGCGAGACGCTGGACACCGGCGAGAACATCCTGGCCCATGCCGATGCCGTGGCCGGTATTCTCAAGCGCATTGGCGGCTCCGAGGCGATGCAGGCGGCCTGTTTCCTCGTCTATGCCTGCGACCACCTGAACAAGCCACAGGAGGTGATTACCAAGGCCTTTGGCGAAAGCTTTGCCAAGCTGGCGATGGAAACCACCAAGCTGGTGCGGGTGCAGCGCATGGCGCGCCTCACCCAAGCCTCAGCCTCGCATGCGCTTGGCAACGCACCGATGGCACAGACCGCTGCGGCGCAGACCGAGAGCGTGCGCAAGATGCTGCTGGCGTTCTCGCGCGACCTGCGCGTGGTCATGCTGCGCCTGGCATCGCGCATGCAGACCCTGCGTTTTTTTGCCGCCAGCAAGTTGCCGGTGCCGGCCGGCCTGGCCCGGGAGTCGCTGCAGGTGTTTGCGCCGCTGGCCAATCGCCTGGGTATTTGGGAGATCAAGTGGGAGCTCGAAGACCTGTCGTTTCGTTTTTTGGAGCCCGACACCTACCGCCAGATTGCCAGCCTGCTGGATGAAAAGCGCAGCGAACGCGAGGCCTCGATCGAAGCCCTGCGCCTGCACTTGGCCGAGGATCTGGCGGCGCAGGGCATCACGGCCACGGTGCAGGGCAGGCCCAAGCATATCTACAGCATTGTCAAAAAAATGCGCGGCAAGTCACTGGGTTTTGAACAGGTGTATGACGTGCGTGCCCTGCGCATTGTGGTGCCCACGGTGCCGGATTGCTACGCCGCGCTGGCCTGGGTACACAGCCACTTTAGGCCGATCAACGACGAATTTGACGATTACATCGCGCGACCCAAGCCCAATGGCTACCAGTCGCTGCACACCGTGGTGCGCGACCAGTCCGGCAAGCCGATTGAGGTGCAACTGCGCACCCAGGCCATGCACGACCACGCCGAACATGGGGTGGCTGCGCATTGGGCCTACAAGGAGGCCGGAACTAAGGGTTACGCCGGGGCCGTGTCCGCCAGCAGCGACTACGACGCCAAAATTGCCGTGCTGCGCCAGTTGCTGGCCTGGGAGCGCGATCTGGCGGGGGCGCATGCAGGAGCAGGGCAGAGCGACTCCGCCCGGGACGCATCCCTGCTGGACGACCGTATTTACGTGCTGACGCCGGATGCCGCCGTGGTGGAACTGCCCCAGGGCGCAACCGCGGTGGACTTCGCCTATAGCGTGCATACCAGCCTGGGCCACCGCTGCCGTGGCGCCAAGATCGACGGCCAAATGCTGCCGCTGAATACGCCGCTCAAGAACGGACAGACCGTCGAGGTCAGCACGATCAAGGAGGGCGGCCCTTCGCGCGACTGGCTGAACCCGGAACTTGGCTTTCTGGCCAGCCACCGCGCCCGCTCCAAGGTGCGCGCCTGGTTCAATGTGCAGGCCATGGGCGAGACCCTGTCCAAGGGCCGCGAGGCCGTGGAGCGGCTGTTGCAGCGCGAGGGAAAAACCTCGGTCAAGCTGGACGATTTGGCAGCACTGCTGGGCTTCAACTCGGCCGACGCATTGTTTGAGGTGGTGGGTAAGGACGAGTTCTCGCTGCGCAATATCGAAATCGTGTTGCGTCCGCCGGAGCCTCCGCCCGAGCAGGGCGAGGTGCCGCAGCTGAAAAAGCCCAGCGCGGCCGGTCATAGTGGCGGCGTACTGGTGGTGGGCGTGGACTCGCTGATGACGCAGCTGGCCAACTGCTGCAAACCGGCGCCTCCGGATCTGATTACCGGCTTTGTGACGCGCGGCAAGGGTGTGGCCGTGCACCGCTCGGATTGCTCCAACCTGCGCAACATGATTCTGCGCAGCGGCGACCGTTGCATTGACGTGGCCTGGGGCGGTGCGCCAGGCAAGAGTGGCAGTGTCTATCCGGTGGATGTGGCAGTGCAAGCCCATGACCGCCAGGGACTGCTGCGCGACATTTCCGAGGTGTTTACCAAGGAAAAAATGAACGTCATCGGCGTGCAGACCCAGTCGATCAAGGGCACGGCCTGGATGACGTTTACCGTGGAGGTGTCGGAGTCGGGGCGGTTGGCCAAGGTGTTGGGAATCGTTAGCGATCTGGCCGGAGTGCGGTCCGCGCGAAGGCGCTAATCCAGACAAACCTCAGCCGGGGTCACACCACATTGCGCGGCCAGTGCCTCGACCACGATGGCGTGGTCCTCGCGCTGCGGCACACCCGACACGGTCACCGTGCCCACACAACCCACCCCTTTGACGCGCACCGGAAAGCTGCCGCCATGCTCGGCATAGTCGTTCAGGGACACACCGGTACGCTGCGAAAGGGAGCTGCCTGCCTTTTGATTGGCCAGGCCGCTGGAGTAGGAGCTGCACTGCAACAGGTCCACCGTGTTGCGCTTGCGCCGCACCCATTCGGCGTTGTTGGGCGTGGTGCCCGGCATCGCGTAGAAAAACAGGGTTTCCTTGGAGCGGCGAATTTCGATGGTGACACCTACCGCTCGCGCCTCACAGATCGCCTTGATGCGCGTTCCCAGTTCCCAGGCTACGGTTTCGTCAAAGCGCTCCAGTTGCAGCACCTGCTCCTGTAGCGCCAGGCGCTGCAAATCTTGTTCGATAGTGCTCATTATTGGGTCCCGAAAATGCGGTCACCGGCGTCTCCCAGGCCGGGCAGTATGTAGCCGTGGCTATTGAGTTCGCGGTCAATCGCGGCGGTATAAATGGGCACATCAGGGTGCGCCTTGAACATGGCATTGATGCCTTCGGGGCAGGTCAGCAGGCACAGGAACTTGATCGACTTGGGCTTGCATTCCTTCAGACGGGTCACTGCGGCGGCGGCTGAGTTGCCGGTGGCCAGCATCGGGTCGACCACCACGATGTCGCGCTCCTCCATGTCCTTGGGCATCTTGAAGTAGTACTCCACCGCTTGCAGGGTGTTGGGGTCGCGGTACAGGCCGATGTGGCCCACGCGCGCTCCGGGAACGACCGACAGCACGCCATCCAAAATGCCGTTGCCGGCGCGCAGAATGCTGACAAACACCAGCTTCTTGCCGTCAATCATCTTGCCCGTCATGGTCTCCAGCGGGGTCTCTATCACCACGTCCTGCAGCGCCATATCGCGGCTGACCTCATAGGCCATCAGGCTGCTGAGTTCATTCAAGAGGCGTCGAAAACTGTTGGTGCTGGCCTCCTTTTTACGCATCAGGGTCAGCTTGTGCTGCACCAGCGGATGGTCTACCAAATGCACGTTGGCACGGGCTGCGGGATCTATCGGAATCATGGAAGTCTCTCTTTGTCGAAGGGGACGGCTCGCGGCGTAGTCGCTGAAATGCTTGCTCGGCGAACCCATAGTCCTGAAAAGTACAATCTACGCTCTAGGGTAACGAATTATCAAAGGATTTCGCGTGGCAGGACACAGCAAATGGGCCAATATTCAGCACCGCAAGGGTCGTCAGGACGAAAAGCGGGGCAAGATCTGGACGCGCATCATCCGTGAAATTACGGTCGCGGCCCGCGCCGGCGGCGGTGACTTGGGGATCAACCCGCGCCTGCGCCTGGCGGTGGAAAAGGCCAAGGGCGCCAATATGCCGGCCGAGCGCATCAAGTACAACATCGACAAGGCCACCGGCAATGCCGAGGGTGTGAGCTACGAGGAAATCCGCTACGAAGGCTACGGCATTGGCGGCGTGGCCATCATGGTGGACACCATGACCGACAACCGCGTGCGCACCGTGGCCGAAATGCGCCATGCCTTCAACCGCAATGGCGGCATCATGGGCACCGAAGGTTCCGTCGTTTTTCAGTTCAAGCATTGCGGTCAGCTGATTTATGCGCCCGGCAGCAGCGAAGACAAGATCATGGAGGTGGCGCTGGAAGCCGGTGCCGATGATGTGATCACCGATGACGACGGTGCCGTGGAGGTGCTGAGCTCGGTGGGCGACTTTGAAGCCGTGAAGGCCGCGCTGGAAGCCGCCGGTCTGGTGGCCGAGTTGGCCGGCATCACCATGCGCCCGGAAAACACCGTCGAGCTCAGCCCCGAGGACGCCGATCGCATGCAAAAACTGCTGGACGTGCTGGAAGATCTGGACGATGCCCAGGAGGTTTACCACAATGCCGCACTCTAATTTGCGTATGAATATTTTGGTTATCGGCGGTGGCGGGCGTGAACACGCGCTGGCCTGGAAGCTGGCGCAGTCGCCCAAGGTGCAGATGGTCTATGTGGCTCCGGGCAATGGTGGCACTGCCACCGATCCGCGTCTGAAGAACCTGCCGATCACCGACATCGTGGAACTGCGCGAATGGGCCCAGGCCAACAAGATTGGCATGACCGTGGTGGGCCCCGAAGGTCCGCTGGCTGCCGGTGTGGTGGACGAGTTTCGTGCCCACGGCATGCGCATTTTCGGGCCGACCCAGGCGGCCGCGCAACTGGAAAGCTCCAAGGCCTTCTCCAAGGCCTTTATGCGCCGCCACGGCATTCCCACGGCCGAATACGACAGCTTTTCCGACCCGGTGGCAGCCCACGCCTATGTCGACAAGATGGGCGCGCCGATTGTGGTCAAGGCCGACGGTCTGGCTGCCGGCAAGGGCGTGGTGGTGGCCATGAACCTGCAGGAGGCGCATGAGGCGATTGACTTCATGCTGCTGGACAACACGCTGGGCGTGACGCACAACCAGGGCGGCGCGCGGGTGGTGATTGAAGAATTTCTGGAGGGCGAAGAGGCCAGCTTTATCGTCATGTGCGACGGCAAGAATGTGCTGGCGCTGGCCGCCAGCCAAGACCACAAGCGCCTGCAGGATGGCGATCAAGGGCCCAACACCGGCGGCATGGGAGCCTATTCGCCCGCGCCTATCGTCACGCCCGAGGTGCATGGACGCGCCATGCGCGAGGTGATTCTGCCCACCATCAAGGGCATGGAGCAGGACGGCATTCCCTTCACCGGTTTCCTGTACGCCGGTCTGATGATTGATGCCCAGGGCCATGCCAAGACGCTGGAATTCAACTGCCGCATGGGCGATCCGGAAACACAGCCCATTCTGATGCGCCTGAAGACCGATCTGGTCGACGTGTTGTGGGCCGCCACCGAGCCCGGTCCGCACGGCAAGCTCGACGGCATCGAGCTGCAATGGGACCGCCGCGCCGCCTTGGGTGTCGTGTTGGCGGCACCCGGTTACCCTGCCAACCCTCGCAAGGGCGATGCCATCACCGGCATCCCGGCGCAAACGGATGATTGCGTGGTGTTCCATGCCGGTACCAGCCTGCAAGACGAGACATTGTTGACCTCCGGCGGTCGGGTCTTGTGCGTTACTGCGCTGGCCGACAGCGTAAGGCAGGCGCAGCAAAAGGCCTACCAGGTGATCAAGGCCATCCAGTTTGATGGCATGCAATACCGCAGCGACATTGGCTTTCGGGCTCTCAAGGGCTGAAGAGAGACATGACGGCAACAACTCCAAGCACGACGATTGCATCTGTCCAGGTGCGTGACTATTTGCAAGGGCTGCAGGCGCGCATCACTTCGGCGATTGCCGAAATCGATGGCGGCAGCTTTCTGGTGGACCCCTGGGAAAAGCCGGCGGGCGAGACCCTGCAGGGCAGCGGCATCACCCAGATCCTTGAAAACGGCGCCGTGTTTGAGCGTGCCGGTTGCGGCTTTTCCCATGTGCGCGGGCCCCGGCTCCCGCCCAGTGCGACCCAGCACAGGCCGGAGCTTGCTGGCGCGCCGTTTGAGGCCATGGGCGTTTCGCTGGTGTTTCACCCACGCAACCCCTATGTGCCCACGGTGCACATGAATGTGCGCATGATTGCCGCCAAGACAGCCGACGGTGCCGAGGTCTGCTGGTTTGGTGGCGGCATGGATCTGACACCGATTTACGGTTTTGAAGACGATGCCATTCATTTTCACCAGGTTTGCAAGAGCGCGCTACAGCCTTTTGGCGAGGACAAATACCCACGCTTCAAAACCTGGTGCGATGACTATTTCTTTCTCAAGCACCGCAACGAGGCGCGCGGCGTGGGGGGCGTGTTTTTTGACGACTTTTCGGAGCTGGGCCAAGCCCGCAGCTTGGCGATGCTGCAAGCCGTGGGCGATGGTTTTTTAAGTGCCTACCTACCCATCGTTCAGCGGCGCAAAGACACGCCCTACGGCGAACGTGAGCGGACCTTCCAGCTCTACCGGCGCGGGCGCTATGTGGAGTTTAATCTGGTGTGGGACCGGGGCACGCATTTCGGCCTGCAGTCTGGCGGACGGACCGAATCGATTTTGCTGTCCATGCCGCCGCACGCGAGTTGGTCGTACCAGAATGTGCCGCAAACTGGCACGCCGGAGGCCGCGCTGTATAGCGACTTTTTGCCGCGCCGGGATTGGGTGTGAGCGGTCTGCAAGCACGGAAAATCGGCTTGTTTGGTGGCGCCTTCGATCCGCCGCATAGAACCCATGTGGCCGTGGCGCAGGCTGCGCTTGAGCAGCTCAGCTTGGATATTTTGCACGTGGTTCCCACCGGCTTTGCCTGGCACAAGCAGCGTCTGTTGACAGCCGCAGAACACCGCTTGGAAATGTGCCGCCTGGCCTTTGCCGTTGTCGATAGAGCCGTGGTCGATGACCGTGAAACGCGGCGCAGTGGCCCCACCTACACCATCGATACGCTCCATGAATTGCAGGCACAGTATCAGGGTGCGCAGCTCTACCTGATCATGGGCCAAGACCAGGCCAAGGCCCTGGCTAGCTGGCACCATGCCGATGAGCTGGGCCGCGCTGCTATAATTTGTGTAGCTTCGCGCGCAGAAGTGGGCACGGTCGCAGCTTCGGCCGATGGCTCGCTCCCGCTGCACGGCAGCACGCTGCAGCCGCTGCAATTGCCCCCAAGCCCCTTGAATGCCACTGAAATCCGCGATCTTCTCTCGCGTGGTCAAAGCGTTGCTCCTCTGGTCTTTGAATCCGTTGCGCGTTATATTGACCAACACCACCTTTACCAAGCCGATTGATGACCACCTCTCCCGTAGCAAAAAAAGACATCCAAAAACTCCAGCGCGCCATCATCGATGGCCTTGAAGACGTGAAAGCGCAGGACATTGTGGTGTTTGACACCGAGCATTTGTCGGCCCTGTTTGAGCGTGTCATCATTGCCTCCGGAACATCCAACCGACAGACCAAGGCGCTGGCCGCCAGCGTACGCGACGCCGTGCGCGAGGGGGGCTTTGGCAAGCCGCGCATTGAAGGCGAAACCAACGGCGAATGGATCATCGTGGATTGCGGCCAGGCCGTGGTGCACATCTTCCAACCCACCTTCCGCCAGTACTACCACCTCGAAGAGCTGTGGGGCGAAAAGCCCGTGCGCTTGAAGTTGGGCTCGGCCAAGCCAGCCACCGCGTCCAAGGAAGAAGCGGTTGTCACCAAGGGCGAGGTGCCCGGAACCTTAAAGCGCTCCAGCGCAGCCAAGAAGGGTGTGGCCGAAGCCTTCCCGTCCAAGGCCCAGGTCAAAAAGAATGACGCCATCAAGGCCGCTGCGGTGAAGAAGGCTGCTGCCAAGAAGACTACAGGTGCTGCGCCAGCCAAAACGGCTGAAGCAAGGACCACCAGCACGCGTGCGCCGGCCGTGCCCGCCAAGAAGGTCGCCGCCAAAAAAGTCGCTGTGAAGGCACCCGCAGTCAAGGTAGCTGCCAAGACCTTGGTGGTCAAGGCCCCGGCCAAGACCGTGGCACGCGTGGCCGCAAAGAAGGCGGAAGTGCGCAAACCTGCCGCCAAGAAGACGGTCAGCCGCAAGGCCTGATTCACGCCATGCGGCTGCTGATCGTGGCTGTTGGCTTGCGTGTGCCCGATTGGGCGCAAACCGCCTGGGACGATTACGCCAAGCGCTTTCCGTTTGAGATCAAGGTCGAGCTCAAGGCCGTCAAGACCGAGCCGCGTGGCTCCAAGACCTTGGAGGCGCTGTATGCGGGTGAACGCGCCCGCATCGAGGCAGCTATTCCCCGAGGCACGCGCATCGTTGTCTTGGACGAGCGCGGCAGCAACCTCACGACCAAGGCGCTGGCCGGTAGACTGACCGACTGGCAGCTCGGCGGTGGCGATGTGGCCTTGGTGATTGGTGGACCCGATGGTCTGGACCCGGCGTTCAGGCAGGCCGCGCATGAGCGCATTCGCCTGTCGGACCTGACCCTGCCGCATGCCTTTGCACGGGTGTTGCTGATCGAGCAACTTTACCGGGCCTGGTCGATCAATGCCAACCATCCCTACCACCGCGAGTGATTGGTTTGAAAGCGAAACGAGAATCGAACTATGCCTGCCTTTATTTACCTCGCCTCGCAAAGTCCGCGCCGCAGCCAGCTACTCACCCAACTCGGCATTGCGCACGAATTGCTACTGGCCGACGCCAATGAAGACGCCGAGTCCCTGGAGGAACACATTCAGGGCGAGAGCCCGCTCGACTATGTGCAGCGCGTCACCCGGCTCAAGCTCGATGCCGCAATCCAGCGCCTGCATAAGCGCGGCCTGCCACCCGCGCCGGTGCTGTGCGCCGACACCACGGTGGCACTGGGCGACAGAATTTACGCCAAACCTGCGGATGCCGAGGACGCCGTGCGCATGCTGAGCGCCCTGTCGGGCCAGACCCATGTGGTACTGACGGCTGTGGCTATCGGCACGGCCACGCAGTGCGAGCAGACCTGCAGTGCGTCGGACGTGACATTCGCCGCCATGAGTGAATCGGAAATTCGTGCCTACGTGGACAGCGGCGAGCCCATGGGCAAGGCCGGTGCCTATGCGGTACAGGGTGGGGCTGCGGCCTATATTTCGCGCATTGCGGGTAGTTACACTGGCATCATGGGCCTGCCGCTCTATGAAATCGCTCAACTGCTCAAAAGGTTTGGCTAATGCCATCACAGGACATTCTCATAAACTGGTCACCGCAGGAAACGCGGGTCGCCATCATGGAGCATGGCGCGGTGCAGGAACTGCACGTAGAACGTGCGCTGGAGCGCGGACTGGTTGGCAATGTCTACCTGGGCAAGGTGGCCCGGGTGCTGCCGGGCATGCAGTCCGCCTTTATCGATATCGGCCTGGAGCGGGCCGCTTTTCTGCATGTGGCCGACGTCTGGCACCCGCCGCAGGAGGGTGAAACCATTAGCGCGGCGCGCGGTGCAGCGGCGCTGATACCGATAGAAAAGCAGGTGTTTGAAGGACAGGCCCTGCTGGTGCAGGTGATCAAGGATCCGATTGGCACCAAGGGCGCGCGGCTGTCGACCCAGATCAGCATAGCGGGACGACTGCTGGTGTTTCTGCCGCAGGACGATCACATCGGCGTGTCGCAAAAAATTCCCCTGGTGCAGCGCGAGGATTTGCGCTCACGCCTGCTGACCCTGGCGGGCAGCCAGGGCGGTGGTTTCATTTTGCGCACCAATGGCGAGGACGCCAGCGATGCGGAACTGGCCGAGGACATAGGCTATTTGCGCAAGGCCTGGGCTCGCATCAAGGACGCGTCGCTGCGGCTGCCGCCCAAGACCTTGCTGCACCAGGACCTGAGCCTGTTGCAGCGGGTGCTGCGCGACCTGGTCAGCGAGGCCACCCAGACCATCCGCGTGGACTCGCGCGAACAATTTGAGGCGCTCAAGGCCTTTGGTGCCGAGTTCATGCCAGCGGCAGCCGAAAAGCTGCAGCATTACAAAGGTGAGCGCCCGATCTTTGATTTGTATTCTGTCGATGAGGAAATCGCCAAGGCCCTTGGCCGTCGGGTCGAGCTCAAGTCCGGCGGTTACCTGATCGTTGACCAGACCGAGGCGCTGACCACGGTGGACGTCAACACCGGCGGTTTTGTCGGTGCTCGCAATTTTGATGACACGATTTTCAAGACCAATCTGGAGGCGGCGCAGGCGATAGCGCGCCAACTGCGGCTGCGCAACCTGGGCGGAATCGTCATCGTGGACTTTATCGACATGGTGCGTGAGGACCATCGCGATGCCGTGCTCGCCGAGTTCCGCAAGCAGCTGGCGCGAGACCGCGTCAAGACCTCGGCCGGTGGCTTCTCCCAGCTCGGCCTGGTGGAGATGACGCGCAAGCGCACGCGTGAGTCCTTGGCGCATATGCTGTGCGAACCTTGTCCGGTATGCGAAGGCAAGGGCATTGTCAAGACCGCGCGCAGCGTCACCTACGACATCTTCCGCGAGATTCTGCGCGAGGCGCGCCAGTTCAACCCGCGCGAGTTCCGCGTGGTGGCGTCGCCCAAGGTGATCGAGCTGTTTCTGGACGAGGAAAGCCAGCACCTGGCGGGTTTGAGCGAATTCATAGGCAAACCGGTGTCGCTGCAAAGCGAGGCAGCCATGGCGCAGGAACAGTACGACATTGTGTTGCTCTGACGCCCAGCAGGAGTAAGCAGCTTTGCGCATTGCAGTTCTGAGTCGAAACTTTTCCAGCACCGGAGGTGGGGCAGAGCGCTATTCCATCGCGCTGGTGGAGCAACTGGCGGCCCGCCATGAGGTGCATGTGTTTGCGCAAACCATCGCGCACCAGCAAGCAGGTGTCCAGTACCACACGATCTCCTTGCCATGCAAGCGACCGCGCTGGATCAACCAGCTCTGGTTTGCCTACGCCACTTGGCGCGCAACACGTACGGGCTTTGACATCGTGCATTCGCACGAAAACAGCTGGCACGGCAATGTGCAGACTGTGCATGTGCTACCCGTCAAACATAATTTGTTTGCAGGCAAGACGGGCGTGGCTAAGTGGCTGCGCTGGTTCAAGGTCTGCACTAGCCCACGTTTGATGGTCTATTTGTTGCTGGAAGCTGCGCGCTATGCGACCCAGCCCCGGCGTGCGGTGGTAGTGACCTCGGACACGCTGCATGAGGTAATGGCTGCGACCTATCCGTCTGCACGCGCGTCACTTCAAGTGATTGCGCCCGGCGTTTCGGAGCTGCCGGGTGCCGCCAGCGACGACGTGCGACGAAGTGCCCGCCTGCAACTGAAGCTGCCCCTGGATGGACGGGGCCTGTTGTTTGTCGGAAACGATTTTCGCAAAAAGGGGCTGCCGGCACTGCTGGATGCCATGCCGCTGTTGTCGGCTGATGCCTGGTTGGCCGTGGTCGGTGCGGGCGAGCAGGGCGCGGCTATGCGCCAGCGGGTGGCCGATTTGTCGCTGACGCAGCGCGTGCATTTTCTGGGTGCGCTTTCCGACATGGACCCGGCCTATCGGGCGGCGGACTGTCTGGTTCATCCCACGCTGGAAGACACCTACGCCATGGTGGTGCTGGAGGCCATGGCGCACGGACTGCCGGTGGTGGTGAGTGCGGCAAGCTACTGTGGCATCAGTGCGGAGTTGACGGACGGTGTGAATGCCGTCTTGCTGCAAGACCCGCGGTCGGTCCCGGCCATGGCCGCTGCGATTGCACGCCTGCTATCGGCTGTGCCGATCGCATCCGAATTGGGCCGCCATGCCATGGCCTTTGCTGCGCAGCGCACCTGGGTCCAGGTGGCGCAGCAGTACGAAGCCCTGTTTGAACGTGTGGCACCCCGTTACACACAGCGTTGGCTGGTGTTGGCCCATGCCTTCAATATGGACGGGCGTGCCGCCAGCCAGACCATTACCGACAAGCTGCCGCATCTGGAGCGTGCCGGTATTGAGCTGGTGATTTTGAGCGGCGTGTCGGGGCGCCACGATAGCCGTTACGAACACCACCAGCTTTGGCCGTGTG
>Ga0214247_1000545_pt1 | contig 22503 bp, 20 predicted proteins | sample TroBogypolimnion_18_FD_153085 | JGI IMG/M metagenome (GOLD analysis project Ga0214247, IMG submission 153085) | Freshwater microbial communities from Trout Bog Lake, WI - 03JUN2009 hypolimnion | ecosystem: Environmental > Aquatic > Freshwater > Lake > Hypolimnion/Profundal zone ... | reverse complement strand
CGTCATCACACCGGCCCTGCCCGCCGGTCTGAAGATTGGCAATGCCTATTGCACCGACAGCAATTACGCCGCAGATGGCAATTCCAGCGGCAGTCTGGGAAACTTTACCGACAGCGTTTTCACCATTCCCGCGGCCAACGTCAAGCCCGGCGCGGTTTTGGTATGCCATGTGGTGATTGGGCTTGCCAACCCGACGATTGTGGTGAGCAAGCAGTTGAATGGAAACCGCATCAATAGCAACGACCAGTTCACCGTGCAGATCCGAAATGGCGCTGGCTCCACCACCTTGGCCAGTGCCAGCACGGCGGGAACCGGCAGCACCATCACCGGTGGAAGTACCGGCATTTATGTCGCCACCGCCGGCACGGCCTACAGCATCAACGAAGCCATGGTCAGTGGCTCAGGCTCCAGCCTGGGGCAATACGCTGCCACGGCGAATTGCAGCAACAGCGGCGTGGGTGGCAGTGTGGTGACGGCGGTGGCCAAGCCCGGTGACGGGTTCAGCGTGGCTGCGGGCGATGTGATCAGCTGCACCATCACCAACGGTGCGGCCCTGACCAAACTGACGGTGCGCAAGATCAGCATCGGTGGCACGGGCAGCTTCACCTTCAACGGTACAGCGGCCAACGCCAACGGCTTTAGCACCAACAACAGCTATGTGCTGAGCACCACCGCCCAAGCCACGCCCGCCAGCGGCAGCACCGTGAATCTGGCGGCCAGCAACACCTTGACCGAGGTGAGGGAGACGCTGCCTGCGAGCTGGGTGCTTAGCAGCGCCAGCTGCTTGGACAACCATGCAGCGGCCACCGGCAATCCGGCAAGCTTTGGCACTTTGAGCGGCACCACGCTGCAGATCCCGGCCAGTAATGTGCTGGTGGGTTCGGACCTGGTTTGCACGTTTACCAATGCACCTGCGCCCACATTGACGGTGTCCCAAAAAGCGATCGTGACCGCACCGGCCACCTTCAACCCGCCGGAGACCTTTGGCTATACCGGCAACAATGGCTGGATACCCCAGCAAAACAGCAGCACCATCCTCAATACGGTAACCAAAGGCCTGACCCAAACTCTGTCGGCGGTGAACCTGGCCACCACGCTGACGGTGAGCGTTCCCACGGTGGAGACGGGTTGGAAAATTGCCAGCATACGCTGCACGGACACCAATGCCGCAGTGTCCGGCAACCCTGCAACTGCTCTGACCAGCTCCATGACCAATACCGTCACTATTGCCGCGAACTACGTGGTAGCCAATGCGGCCCTGCAGTGCGCTGTGATCGCGACACGGCAGCAGCAATGAAGGCCAGCAATCAAGAATTGTGTTTCAGGGTGGTAAGGCCCCTTATCGGGTGTCGCCCTTGCTGGCGATAATCCCACCTCCCAGGCAGACGTCTCCGTCATAGACCACGGCTGACTGGCCGGGTGTGACGGCCCACTGCGGCTGCGCGAATGTGAGTGCAAAGCCCTCGGCGCTCAGGCTCTGAAACTGGCAGGGCGCATCGGCTTGCCGGTAGCGGGTCTTGGCGGCCAACGGGCCATTGGCCGGTGGCGCACCCGCACACCAGCTCGTGTCCTGTGCCGTGAGCTGGCTGGACTGCAGCCAGGGGTGTTCGTGGCCTTGCACTACCCAGAGTGTGTTGTGTTCCATGTCCTTTCGCGCTACAAACCAGGGTTCGTGCTCGCCGCCGCCGCGCTGTGCACCACGGGTCTTGAGCCCGCCTATGCCCAGGCCCTGGCGCTGGCCCAATGTGTAAAAGGACAGGCCCACATGCTCGCCAATGGTGTGGCCCTTGGGGTTCTTGATGGGGCCCGGTTCCTTGGAGATGTAGCGGTTCAAAAAGTCGCGAAACGGGCGCTCACCGATAAAGCAGATGCCGGTGGAGTCCTTCTTTTTGGCGTTGGGCAGATGCATCTCTGCGGCAATGCGGCGCACCTCGGTCTTGTGCAACTCGCCGACCGGGAACAGGGTTTTGGATAATTGGGCTTGGTTCAGGCGGTGCAAAAAGTAGCTCTGGTCTTTGGACGGGTCCAGACCCTTGAGTAGTTCGTGCAGGCCAGTGGCCGGGTTCTGCCGAACCCTTGCATAGTGACCCGTTGCGATCTTGTCCGCGCCCAGGCGCATGGCATGGTCCAGAAAGGCCTTGAACTTGATCTCGGCATTGCACAGGATGTCGGGATTGGGCGTGCGCCCGGCCTGGTACTCGCGCAGGAACTCGGCAAACACCCGGTCCTTGTAGTCGGCGGCAAAGTTGACATGCTCGATTTCGATGCCGATCACATCGGCCACGGCAGCGGCGTCCACGAAGTCGATATTGGACGAGCAATATTCGCTGTCGTCATCGTCCTCCCAGTTTTTCATGAAGATGCCGATGACCTCATGGCCCTGCTGTTTCAATAGGTAGGCGGTGACGGCGGAGTCCACCCCGCCGCTTAAACCGACCACGATTCTTTGTTTGACCATGCTTCGATTTTAGTTGCGCGATCGCAGCGCCTTCACCGGCATGGGCTTGCCACCGAGATTCGCGCTTCATTGAGGCAAGTCATTGTTATGTGCGTCGGGGGCCACGGTATTTTCAGTTAAGCTCGCGGACGCAGTCGCTCCGCTTTGCTGACCCGAAAGGGTTTGCCGCACGGGCTGTTTCCATAAATATGACGAGGAGTCCCTTCATGCAAACTGGCGTAGCAGCAACATCGGGTGATACCGCTGCCCCCGCGATTAAGGCACAACGCATAGGCGTGCCGCGCGAAATTTTCCTTGGTGAAAAGCGCGTGGCCACCGTGCCCGAGGTGGTTGAAAAGCTCATCAAGCTGGGCTTTAGCGTCTGCGTCGAAGCGAGCGCGGGCGACGCCGCCAATATCAGCGACGACGCCTATCGCGCCGCTGGTGCCACGGTGGAGGCAGGTGCTGCCGCCTTGTGGGGTGCCTCCGACATCGTGTTCAAGGTGCGCGCACCAACCCTGGACGAAGTGGCGCTGATGCACGTGGGGCAGACCCTGGTGAGTTTCATCTGGCCGGCGCAAAACCCTGATTTGCTCAAGGCGCTGGCCGAGCGCCGGGTCACGGTGCTGGCTATTGACGCGCTGCCGCGCACCCTGAGCCGCGCCCAGAAGATGGATGCCCTGACCTCGCAGGCCGGCGTTGCCGGTTACCGCGCCGTGATCGAAGCGGCCAATGCCTTCGGTCGCTTTTTCAACGGCCAGATCACAGCCGCAGGCAAGGTGGCTCCGGCCAAGGTCTTTATCGCCGGTGCCGGTGTGGCCGGTCTGGCTGCCATCGGCACTGCCGCCAGCCTGGGCGCTGTCGTGCGCGCCAACGACACCCGCGCCGAAGTGGCCGATCAGGTGGTGTCGCTGGGCGGCGAATTCGTCAAGGTCGATTACGAGGAAGAGGGTTCGGGCGGTGGCGGCTACGCCAAGGTCATGAGCGAGGGCTTCCAGCAGGCCCAGCGCGCCATGTACGCCAAGCAGGCCAGGGAGGTGGACATCATCATCACCACGGCGCTGATTCCGGGCAAGCCCGCACCCAAGCTCATCACCGCCGAGATGGTGAGGAGCATGAAACCCGGCAGCGTCATTGTCGACATGGCGGCGGAGCAGGGCGGCAACTGCGAACTGACCGAGCCCGGCCAGTCCGTGGTCAAGCATGGTGTGACCATCGTCGGCTACACCGACCTGGTGTCGCGCCTGTCCACGCAGTCGGCCACGCTGTACGCCAACAATTTGTTCCGTCTGTCCGAGGAACTGTGCAAGACCAAGAACGGCGTCATCAACGTCAACATGGAAGACGACGCCATCCGTGGCCTGACCGTCACCAAGGACGGCGCCATTACCTGGCCCGCACCGGCGCCCAAGGTGGCGGCGGCAGCGCCTGCGGCGAAACCGGCGGCGGCACCCGCAGCGAAAAAAGCGCATGGTCACGGCGCACCCAGCGAGCCCATGGCGGGCAACAAACTGGCGGTGATGTTTGGTGTGGCAGCCTTGCTGTTCTGGTTTGTCGGCGCCAATGCGCCGCAGGCCTTCCTGGCGCACTTTACGGTGTTTGTGCTGGCCTGCTTCGTGGGCTATATGGTGGTGTGGAACGTCAAGCCTGCGCTGCACACGCCGTTGATGAGCGTGACCAATGCCATCAGCAGCATTATTGCCATCGGCGCCTTGGTGCAGATCGCGCCGCCCCTGGTTGTGGGCGCGGCGGGCCGGCCGGATGACTGGATTCGCTGGCTGGCGGTGGCGGGCATTGTGCTCACCTCCATCAATATGTTCGGCGGTTTCGCCGTGACCCAGCGCATGCTGGCCATGTTCCGTAAATAAAGGAGACGACTGATGTCTGCAAGCCTGGCCACCGTCTCCTATATCGGAGCTACCATTCTCTTTATCCTCAGCCTGGGCGGCCTGTCCAACCAGGAGTCCTCACGCCGCGGCAACCTGTTCGGCATGATAGGCATGACTATTGCGGTGCTCGCCACCGTATTTGGGCCGCAGGTCGGCGCCGCCGGTATTCCCTGGATCATAGGCGCCATGCTGGTCGGTGGGGCCGTCGGACTGTATGCGGCACGCACCGTGCAAATGACGCAGATGCCCGAACTGGTGGCGCTGATGCACAGCATGGTCGGCCTGGCCGCGATGTTGGTCGGTTTTGCCACCTTCATCGACCCGGAAGCCGCCAAGGAATTTACCGGTTCGGCCAAGTCCATTCATGAGATGGAAATCTACATCGGCATCCTGATCGGCGCGATGACCTTCTCTGGCTCCATCATCGCCTTTGGCAAGCTGTCGGGCCGCATAGGTGGCAATCCGATGTTGCTGCCGGGACGTCACTGGATGAACCTGGCAGGCCTGCTGGTGGTGATTTATTTTGGTGGCGTGTTCATGGAATCGCACAGCATTGCCGAGGCCATGACACCGGTACTTGTGATGACCGTGATCGCCTTGCTGTTTGGCGTGCACATGGTGATGGCCATTGGTGGCGCCGACATGCCGGTGGTGGTGTCCATGCTCAACAGCTACTCCGGCTGGGCCGCTGCGGCCACCGGCTTCATGCTGTCCAATGACCTCTTGATCGTGATCGGTGCGCTGGTGGGCTCCAGCGGTGCCATCCTGTCTTACATCATGTGCAATGCCATGAACCGCAGCTTTATCAGCGTGATTGCTGGTGGTTTCGGCACCGCCAGCGCGGCACCCAAGCCCGCCGGTGGCACGGCCGAGCCGGTCGGCGAAGTGGTGCCTGTGAATGCCACGGAAGCTGCAGAGCTGCTGCGTGAGGCCAAGAGCGTGATCATCGTTCCGGGCTACGGCATGGCGGTGGCGCAGGCCCAGCACACGGTGTTCGAAATCACCAAGGTGCTGCGCGAAAAAGGCGTGAACGTGCGCTTTGGCATCCACCCGGTGGCAGGGCGCATGCCAGGCCACATGAACGTGCTGCTGGCCGAGGCCCGGGTGCCCTACGACATCGTGTTTGAAATGGACGAGTTGAACGACGACTTTCCCGCGACCGACGTGGCCATCGTGATCGGCGCCAACGACATCGTCAACCCGGCCGCGCAGGACGACCCCACCAGCCCGATTGCCGGCATGCCGGTATTGGAGGTCTGGAAGGCCAAGACCTCGATCGTGATGAAGCGCAGCATGGCCTCGGGCTATGCCGGTGTGGACAACCCGCTGTTCTACAAGGAGAACAACCGCATGTTGTTTGGCGATGCCAAGAAGATGTTGGACGAAGTGCTGACCGTGCTCAAGGCCTGACTGCGCGTAGCTGAGAGACTGCACTTGGCTACTCGGTTCCACCCGTGCCATACAAAAACATGACACAGCGCATTTGGCTTGAAAGTTATCCCGCAGGCGTTGCCGCCGAAATAGACGTGGACGTTTACGGCTCGCTGGTGGATTTGATGGAGACCAGCTTCCGCAAAAACGCGAGTGCTGTGGCCTATAGCTTTATGGGCCAAGACGTCAGTTACGCGCAAACCGATAGCCTGAGTCAGGCCTTTGCCGCCTACCTGCAGAGTCTAGGTCTGGTGCGGGGCGACCGCGTTGCCATCATGATGCCCAATGTGTCGCAGTACCCGGTGGCAGTGGCGGGCATCCTGCGTGCCGGCCTGGTCGTGGTGAACGTCAACCCGCTCTACACCCCGCGCGAGCTGGAGCATCAGCTCAAGGACAGCGGCGCCCGTGCCATTGTCATCATCGAGAACTTTGCCGCCACCCTGGAGAAATGCCTGGCCGCCACGGCGGTCAAGCACGTGGTGTTGTGCGCCATGGGCGATCAGTTGGGACTCATTAAGAGCGTGCTGGTGAACTATGTGGTGCGCAACGTCAAGAAGCTGGTGCCGCCCTTTGAGCTGCCCGCTGCCGTGCGTTTTAATCAGGCGCTGGCGCGCGGTGCCAAGCTGCCCTTTACCAGGGTGGCGAGCAAACCGAATGATGTGGCGGTGCTGCAATACACCGGTGGTACCACCGGCGTCTCCAAGGGCGCGGTGCTGTTGCACCGCAACTTGATCGCCAATGTGCTGCAGTCCGAGGCGTGGAATGCGCCGGTCATGGGCCAGCTACCAGCGGACGTTCAGCCTGTCAGTGTTTGCGCCCTGCCGCTGTACCATATCTTCGCCTTCACCATCGGCATGATGCTGTCGCTGCGTCTGGGTGGCAAGCTGGTGCTGATCCCCAATCCGCGCGATATTGCGGCGGTGCTCAAGGAGCTGTCCAAGCACAGCATCCATATCTTGCCGGCCGTCAACACCCTGTTTAACGCGCTGCTCAATCACCCCGATTTTGAGAGCGTCGACTGGAGCCAGCTCAAGGTGTCCCTGGGCGGTGGCACTGCGGTGCAGAGCGCCGTGGCACAGCACTGGTTTGAAAAAACCGGCTGCCCGATTTGTGAGGGTTATGGCCTGAGCGAGACCTCGCCCTCGGCCAGTTGCAACCCGGTCACCGGGACCGAATACACAGCCAGTATCGGATTGCCGCTGCCCAATACCGAATTCAAGCTGCTCGATGACCAGGGGCGGGAGGTGGCCACCGGCCAGCCCGGCGAGATCGCCATCAAGGGTCCCCAGGTGATGGCGGGCTATTGGCAGCGCCCGGATGAAACCGCCAAAGCCATGACCGCCGACGGCTTCTTCAAGACCGGCGATATCGGCGTGGTCGATGCGCGCGGTTATTTCAAAATCGTGGACCGCAAAAAGGACATGATTCTGGTCAGCGGCTTCAATGTCTTTCCCAGCGAGCTCGAAGACGTTGTCGGCCAGATGCCCGGCGTGTCGGAGTGCGCCTGCGTCGGCGTGAACGATGCCAAGTCGGGCGAGGCCGTCAAGCTGGTGGTGGTGCGCAAGGACCCGGCCCTGAGCGAGGCCGACGTGCGCGCCTACTGCCGCGAAAACCTCACCGGCTACAAACAGCCCCGGGTCGTGGAATTCCGCGACGAGTTGCCCAAGACTCCGGTTGGCAAGGTGCTGCGCCGCGAGCTGCGAGATAAGTAATGTTTGCGGCCCACCGACCTAGTGGCCGGCCCTTAGCCATTCTGAGCGCGCTGGCCGAGGAGCAGGACGGCTTGGTGGAGCAGTTGCAGGACGGACAGCGCGTGCGCCATGCGGGGCGCGAATTCTGGCAGGGTCGGCTCGGCGGCTTGCCCGTGGTGCTGGCGCTTTCGCGCATTGGCAAGGTGGCGGCAGCCACCACCAGCGTGGCCCTGATCGAGCGCTTTGACGCCGGCGCCATTGTGTTTACCGGCGTGGCCGGTGGTGTGGGCAGCAACGTGCAGGTAGGTGATGTGGTGGTGGGCAGCGCCTATGTGCAGCACGACATGGATGCCTCGCCCCTGTTTCCGCGCTACCAGATACCGTTGACGGGCCAGACCGCTTTTGCCGCCGATGCGGCGCTGGAGCGTGCCCTGCTGGCTGCCTGCGCGGTCGGGCTGCAGGGCCTGCAACACGCCGGGCGCACGCCCCAGATTCACCAGGGTCTGATTGCCAGCGGCGACCGCTTTGTCAATGGCCTGGACGAGACCCGCGGCATTGTGGAGGCCTTGCAAAGCCATGGCCACCAGCCCCTGGCGGTGGAGATGGAGGGTGCCGCAGTGGCCCAGGTCTGCCACGATTACGGCCTGGCCTTTGCGGCGGTGCGCAGCATCTCGGACCGTGCCGACGCTGCCGCCCATGTCGACTTTCCGCTTTTTGTGCGCGATGTGGCCAGCGTCTATGCGCGGCGCATCATCACCGAGCTGGTGCGCGCTCTGGCTTTGAACGACTGACCGGGCGCCGTTACGACGGTGCTAAATGAGCCCGGCATCCAGCAGCTCGCGCTTGGCATAGGCGTAGTACAGCGGTGCGGCCACCAGACCGGCGACGCCAAAAATGGCCTCGCCGATAAACATCACGCTCAGCAGTTCCCAGGCTGCAGTGTGGGTGCTTTTGCCCACCACCTTGGCATTGATGAAGTATTCAAACTTGTGCACCGCCACCAGAAACAGCAGGCAGGCCAGACCCACGGTGGGCGACACCGAGACCCCGGCAATGGTCAGCACGCTGTTGCACACCAGGTTGCCGACGATGGGCACCAGGCTTGCCACAAAGGTCAGACCCACCAGGGTGGCAGAGTAGGGAATGCTGACCCCTGCCCACGGCAAGGCGAGCCATAAAAAGGCTGCGGTGCAAGTGGCGTTGAAGGCGGCAATCCAGAACTGGGCCACCACGATCTGGCGAAACGCCGTCATGAAGTCGGTGCCGCGCTGGCGCAGTGCGCTGCGTAAGGGGCCTTTGGCTAGCGGCGCCTGGCTGCCTACCATCAGCGCGCCCACCACCAGGCCCACATACACCAGCAATCCGCCGCGCAATCCCGCCGTGCCAAAGCCGGTCAGTGCATGGGCCTGGGACTGCAGGTAGTCCACCAGCCAGCTTTGGGCCGCCAGTAGTTCATCGGGCAGATGGCTGGCCAGGTCGGGCGGCAACTTTTGCCGTATCTCCAGCACCGTGCCCGCCAGATGGTGCAACAGCGCCTGGTATTGCGCCACAGCGCCAAACGCCACGCCGCGGGCGTTGGCAAACAGGGCGATCAGGGCCAGAATGGGCAGCATGATCACCAGGGTCGCGGCCCAGAACGGGCTCAGATGCGGCCCGCGCAGGCGCTGCCTGCCGACCAGGCTGGATGCGAGCAGGAAGCCCAGACACAGGGCCAGCAGACCGGGCAGCAGGCCGTAAACCAGAATGGCTAGGCACAGCAGGATCGCCAGTAGGTAGCTGGCGCCGCGCGCGCCCTGGTGGCCCAGGGCAAGTGATAGGGGATTTTTAATGGACGTGACCATGGGCTTGGTTGTGGGGGCGATGGTCTGGATTAGAAGGCATGTCGTGGAAGAACGGCCGACAATGCCCCCAGGATGTTGCGGCGCATCAGAAATTGTCGTTGCAATGCGCCATGTTCGGGCGCATAGTGAATTAAACGATCTAGCATGAAAAAACCTTTTCCCCCTTGCGCCATGCCTGATGTGTGGAACGTTTTGCAGGCGCTTTTTCAACCTTGATAGCAATTGGAGGCTATGTATGAACCTGACGATCAGCGGTCATCACTTGGAAGTAACCCCGGCCCTGCGCAGCTACGTGACGACCAAACTGGATCGCATCACGCGGCACTTTGACCAGCTTGTGGACGTCAAGGTTCTGCTGACGGTGGAGAAGCAAAAGGAAAAAGAGCGGCGCCAACGAGCGGAGTGCAATATCCACGTCAAGGGCAGCGACATGTTTGCCGAAAGTTCGCACCAGGATTTGTACGCCGCGGTGGATGAATTGGTGGACAAGCTGGACCGGCAGGTGGTGCGCCACAAGGACCGGGTGCAAAACCACCACCACGAGGCGCCCAAGCGCCTGATGTAATCGACTTATCCCATCACGGAAAACCGCCCTACACAGGGCGGTTTTTTTGTGTGCATAATCGGTCCACCCATCATGAATCAACTCTCCCGCATCCTGCCCAGCGCGCAAGTCTGCGCCCAAGTGGAAGTCACCAGCAAGAAACGAGCTTTCGAAGAGGCCGGCATGCTTTTCGAGAATCAGCACGGGCTCAGCCGTGCCCTGGTGACCGACAGCCTGTTTTCCCGTGAACGCCTGGGCTCCACCGGGCTGGGCCACGGCGTTGCCATCCCGCACGGCCGCATCAAGGGCCTCAAGGCACCGTTGGCCGCGGTGTTCCAGTTGGCGCAGCCGATTGGCTTTGATGCGCCGGACGACCAGGCCGTCAAGCTGCTGATCTTTTTGCTGGTGCCCGAGGCGGCGACTCAAAAGCACCTGGAAATACTGTCGGAGATTGCCGAGTTGCTGAGCGACGCGGCCTTGCGCGACCAGATGGCCGACTGTTCGGACTCCCTGGCTTTGCATGGCTTGATTGCCGGTTGGCACTCAGCACGCGTAGCCTGAGTTCTTACCTTCGCTGAAGCACAGTGAAACCGACCGTAGTCAGTGCCGACGTCCTGTTTGAGGAGTTCCGCGGAACGCTGCGCTGGGAATGGGTGGCCGGTCTTGGCGCCTCCGAGCGCCGCTTTGACGAGGTGGCGGTGCGTGCGGCCCGCTCCGGCGCCGATCTGGTGGGCTACCTGAATTACATCCACCCCTACCGGGTGCAGATTCTGGGCGAACGCGAGGTGGCCTACATCACCAATGCCCCGCCCGAAGACTGCGCCCGGCGCATCTCACGCATCGTCACGCTGGAGCCACCGGTGCTGGTGTTGGCCGATGGGCAACAGGCGCCGCAGGCCCTGTTGTCGATGTGTGAACGCGCACAGATTCCGATGTTCGCCACCCATGAGTCCTCGGCCTTTGTCATCGACGTGCTGCGGGCCTATTTGTCCAAACACTTTGCCGACCGCACCTCCATGCACGGCGTGTTTATCGACATTCTGGGTCTGGGCGTGCTGATTACGGGCGAGTCCGGCCTGGGTAAGAGCGAGCTGGGACTGGAGCTGATTTCACGCGGCAATGGCCTAGTGGCGGATGACGCCGTGGACCTGTTCCGCATCAACCAGACCACCATCGAGGGCCGCTGCCCCGAGCTCTTGCAAAACCTGTTGGAAGTGCGCGGCATTGGTCTTTTGGATATTCGCGCCATCTTTGGCGAGACCGCGGTGCGCCGCAAGATGCGCCTCAAGTTGATCGTGCATCTGGTGCGGCGCGAGACGCTGGAGCGCGAATACGAGCGCATTCCCTACGAACCGCTCACGCAAGACGTGCTGGGTGTGCCGGTGCGCAAGGTGGTGATTCAGGTGGTGGCCGGTCGCAACATCGCCGTGCTGGTGGAAGCCGCCGTGCGCAACACGATTCTGCAGCTGCGCGGCATCGACACCTACCAGGAATTCGTAGAGCGCCACCGCAAGGCCATGGCGCAAGGGGACTAGCTTGCTTTATGCGGGCATAGCTCGCGGTTGCAGGTGGCGTACAGGCTCAGGGCATGGTCTGAAATGGTGAAGCCCTTGGCCTTGGCCACCGCATGCTGGCGCTTCTCGATTTCGGGGTCGTAGAACTCTTCGACCCGTCCGCAATCCAGACACACCAGATGGTCGTGGTGCTTGCCATCGTCGAGTTCGTAGACCGACTTTCCGCTCTCGAAATGGCTGCGAATCAGGATGCCGGCCTGCTCAAACTGGGTCAGCACGCGGTATACCGTGGCCAGGCCCACGTCCGAGCGCTCTTCCAGCAGGATGCGAAATACATCTTCCGCCGTCATGTGCCGGACCTTGCCGCGCTGGAATACTTCCAGAATTTTTAGGCGCGGTATGGTCGCCTTGAGTCCGGTATTTTTGAGTTCGTCGATGTTGGTCATGGTGTCGTAGTTGCCGGTACAACCCAGCGTATGTTCCAGGGCGCCTGGCCAGGGCCCAAGGCTACAATGGAACTATCATATCGCCCAGCCACATACCCATGCTTGAATCTATCCGATTGCCTCTTCTGTTTCCATTGGCTCTGCTGATGGGTGGTTTGAGCGCGTGTAGCACGGCGCCGGAATCCAAAAGCTGGATCGACACCCTGTCGCCCTACCACTTTGACCGGGTGCAAGGCAATGTGGTGACGCGTGAACAGCTGGCGGCCCTCAAGCCCGGCATGCAGCGCGCCATGGTCAAGGACATTTTGGGCACGCCCCTGCTGACCAGCCTGTTTCATGCCGACCGCTGGGACTTTGTCTTTACCCTGTCACGCCAAGGCACCCAGTCTCAGTCGCGCCATGTGACGGTGTTTTTCAAGGGCGATATTGTGGACCGCTTTGAGGCCGATGAGCTGCCCAGCGAGGCCGAGTTTGTCGCCACGCTCAAGTCCAAGCCGAAGATGGAAAAAATGCCGGCCATGGAAGCGTCGGCCGAGAAGCTGGAGCAATTCCCGCCGCCCGCCAAACCGGCAGCGCTGGCCACACCTGCAGTCAAAGCGGTGTCCGACTATCCGCCGCTCGAGTCCCAATAAGCGCGCGTTTGTTTTTAATACTACCTGACTATGACCCACAGAATCGCAGTAGCCGGTGCTTCCGGCCGTATGGGCCAGATGCTGATTGACGCCATCCGCGCAGCCGATGATTGCAGCCTGAGCGGCGCACTGGACCTGGCCAGCAGTACGGCCATCGGCCAGGACGCGGGTGCGGGCCAGCCCACCGGCGTGCTGATCAGCGCCGATCTGCGTGCTGGTCTGGCAAATAGCCAGGTGCTGATCGACTTCACCCGTCCCGAAGGGACGTTGGCGCACATCAAGGTCTGCCGCGAACTTGGCATCGCCATGGTGATTGGCACGACAGGTTTTACCGATGCGCAAAAGGCCGAGATCGACGCCGCGTCCAAAGACATCGCCATCATGATGGCGCCCAATATGAGCGTAGGCGTCAACGTGACACTTAAACTATTGGAGATGGCGGCCAAGGCACTGTCCACCGGCTACGACATTGAAATCATCGAGGCGCATCACCGCCATAAGGTGGATGCGCCCTCGGGCACTGCGCTCAAGATGGGTGAGGTGATTGCCGACGCCCTGGGCCGCGACCTCAAGGACTGCGCGGTCTATGCCCGCGAAGGCGTTACCGGTGAGCGCGACCCGTCCTCCATCGGCTTTGCCACCATACGCGGCGGCGATATTGTGGGCGATCACACGGTGCTGTTTGCCGGCATTGGCGAGCGCATCGAGATCAGCCACAAATCCTCCAGCCGCTCCACCTACGCCCAGGGCAGTCTGCGTGCCGTGCGCTTTCTGGAGGGCAAGAAGGCGGGCCTGTTCAACATGTTTGACGTGCTCGGCCTGCAGTGAACCTGATGGCTTTTTTTCAGCAGCGCGACGCCATCAGCGGCACTGTCGCCATCCTGCTGCTGGCCATGTCGATTGCGAGCTGGGTGGTGTTGCTGTGGAAGAGCGGGATGTTGCGGCGCGCCGTTCGCGACGTCGGTCGCAGCACGCAGGCCTTCTGGCAAGCGGCGAGCTTTGAAGACGGTCTGACCGTGGTGCGCGCCATGGACCGGGACCAGCTGCTGCTGCCCCTGGTTGAGGCGGTGCTGTACCAGCCCTCGGGCAATTTGGCCGCTGCGGGCGATCGCTCCCAGCAACTGACCCGGGTCTTGCGCGATGCGCTACACGCGGTTTTGCGCAAGCTGCAGGCCGGTCAGGTGCTGCTGGCCACCGTCGGCGCCACTGCCCCCTTTGTCGGTTTGCTGGGCACGGTCTGGGGCATTTACCACGCGCTCTTGGGCATTGCCGGAGCCGGTCAGGTCAGCATTGAAAAAATCTCCGGCCCGGTTGGCCAGTCGCTGATCATGACCGCCGCCGGTCTGGCCGTGGCGATTCCCGCCGTGCTGGGCTACAACGTTCTGGGTCGCTTGATTGGCCGCATCGAGGCGGATCTGGAAGGCTTTGCCCGAGACCTGCGTGAGCTGCTGCTGACGCACACGCCATGACAACTGGGACCTAGCATGGCCTCTTTCGGCCGTTTAGAGCGAAGCCAGGAAAGTAAACCGATGAGCGACATCAACATGACGCCGCTGATCGACGTGATGCTGGTGCTGCTGGTGATTTTCATGATCGCGGCACCGCTGTTGGTGAGTTCGGTGCAGGTGGACCTGCCCCACGCGGCAGGAACCAGCGCGTCGAGCGCGCCCCAATTTGTAGAGCTCACCATTGACCACACCGGTGCCGTGTATGTGGAAGATGTGCTGCAAAGCCCCGAGGCGCTGTACCAACTTTTGGCCAAGACTGCCAAGGCCAACGCCGATGCCGAAGTGCGCCTGCGTGCCGACACCAGCGTGCCCTATGGCCGGGTGGTCGAGGCCATGGGCGTGGCGCAAAAGGCGGGTTTAAGCCACATCGGCTTTGTTGCCGACGCGCCGCCCAGCGTAGCGCCCGCCAAGCCCTAGGGCCGCACAGAGCCAAACGCAGTGGGCAACATTCCACAGCGCCTAAAATCAGCGCAAGCTCCTATCCAGCGGTCACGCCGCCGCACCATATTCCATGCAAGACAAATACCAGCACCTTTCCGTTGAAAAAGCGGCGCAAGCCCATTGGGCCCAGCCTTTGTGGAACGGCCGCAACGCCTACCAGGTGGTTGAAAACGCGCTCGACGCCAACGGCCAACCGCGCAAGAAGTTTTACGCCTGTTCCATGTTGCCTTACCCCAGCGGTAAGCTGCACATGGGCCATGTGCGCAACTACACCATCAACGACATGCTGGCGCGCTACCTGCGCATGAATGGCCACAACGTGCTGATGCCCATGGGCTGGGACGCCTTTGGCCTGCCGGCCGAGAATGCAGCGCTCAAGAACAAGGTACCGCCCGCGCAGTGGACCTTCGAGAACATCGCCTACATGAAGACGCAGATGCAGGCCATGGGTCTGGCGGTCGACTGGAGCCGTGAGGTGGCCACTTGCGAGCCAAGCTATTACCAATGGAACCAGTGGCTGTTCCTGAAGATGCTGGAAAAAGGCATTGCCTATCGCAAGACCCAGGTCGTCAACTGGGATCCGGTGGACATGACCGTGCTGGCCAATGAGCAGGTGATTGACGGCAAGGGCTGGCGCACCGGCGCCACCGTGGAAAAGCGCGAGATCCCCGGCTACTACCTCAAGATCACCGACTACGCGCAGGAGCTGCTGGACCACGTGCAGATGGGCAACGACAAGGCCACGCTCAAGGGCTGGCCGGACCGCGTGCGCCTGATGCAGGAAAACTGGATCGGCAAGAGCGAGGGCGTGCGTTTTGCCTTTACCCACAGCATCCCCGGCGCCGACGGCACCGCAATCGGCGATGGCCGCATGTATGTCTTCACCACCCGCGCCGACACCATCATGGGCGTGACCTTTTGCGCCGTGGCGCCCGAGCATCCGCTGGCCGCCCATGCAGCACTGACGAACCCAAAACTGGCCGCTTTTATTGAAGAGTGCAAGGCCGGTGGTACCACCGAGGCCGAACTCGCGGTCAAGGAAAAGCTGGGCATGAACACCGGCCTGCAGGTGCTGCATCCGCTGTCGCACCGTCTGGTCGACGTCTGGGTCGGCAACTACGTGCTGATGGGTTATGGCGATGGCGCCGTGATGGGCGTGCCGGCGCACGACGAGCGCGACTTTGCTTTTGCCAAGAAATACGGCATCGCCATTCACGACGTGGTGCATATCGACGGCCTGGTTTACGACCACGATCACTGGCAGGACTGGTATGGCGACAAGCAGCGCGGCGTGACGGTCAATTCCGACGTCTACAGCGGCATGTCCTGCAAGGAGGCGGTGGACGCGGTGGCCCATGCCCTGCATGCCCACGGCCTGGGCGAGAAGAAGACCACCTGGCGCCTGCGCGACTGGGGTGTGAGCCGCCAGCGCTATTGGGGCACGCCGATTCCCATCATCCATTGCGAAGAGCATGGAGCGGTGCCGGTTCCTGAAAAAGACCTGCCGGTGGTGCTGCCGCAGGACTGCGTGCCCGATGGCTCGGGTAACCCGCTGCACAAGCACGAAGGCTTTCACGCCGGTGTGGTGTGTCCGGTCTGCGGCAAGGCGGCGCGGCGCGAGACCGACACCATGGACACCTTTGTCGACAGTTCCTGGTATTACATGCGCTACTGCGATCCCAAGAACAGCGAGCAAATGGTGGGCGAGGGCACGGCCTATTGGATGCGCGACCAGAACCAAGCTGTCGGTGGCAGCGGTATGGACCAGTACATAGGCGGCATTGAACACGCCATCCTGCACCTGCTGTACGCACGCTTCTGGACCAAGGTGATGCGCGACATGGGTCTGGTGCAGATTGACGAGCCCTTTACCAAGCTGCTGACGCAGGGCATGGTGCTCAATCACATCTATTCGCGCCGTACCGACAAGGGCGGCAAGGAATACTTCTGGCCGGCCGATGTGGAAAACGTGATGGACGAGACCGGCAAAGTTACCGGTGCGCGCCTCATCAAGGCGGTCGGCGATCTGCCTATCGGCACGGCAATCGACTACGAGGGCGTGGGCACCATGTCCAAGTCCAAGAACAACGGCGTCGACCCGCAAGACCTGATCGAGAAATACGGCGCCGATACCGCGCGCCTCTACACCATGTTTACCGCCCCGCCCGAGGCCACGCTGGAGTGGAACGACGCGGCGGTGGAGGGCAGCTACCGATTCCTGCGCCGGGTCTGGAATTTTGGATTTAAGCTCTCCAGCATGGACTTTTCCGGCACCGAATCCAGCGTCGCCAGGGCCGACAGCCTGCAGGCGGTGGAGTTTGGCAAGGAAGCCAAGGCGCTGCGCCTGGAAATGCACACCGTGCTCAAGCAGGTGGATTACGACTACCAGCGCATGCAGTACAACACCGTGGTCTCGGGCGCCATGAAGATGATCAACGCCCTGGAAAATTATGCCCCCACGCTCGGCACTGGCGTGTCCTCGCTGCCCCCCGAGGGGGCGCTCGCGGCTAGGGGCGGCCCGTCGCCGCTCGACTCCACGGCGCGGGACAGTGCCGGCCTGCAGGTCGCGCTGATCGAAGGCTTTGGCATTCTGCTGCGCTGCCTGTACCCGGCCACGCCGCACCTGGCACACACCCTCTGGTCCGAGCTGGGTTATGCCACTCAGCTCGGTGACCTGCTGGATGCGCCCTGGCCGCAGGTGGACCCGACAGCGCTGGTGCAGGACGAGATCGAGCTGGTGCTGCAGATCAACGGCAAGCTGCGCGGCTCCATCGTCGTGGCGGCAACTGCCGACAAGGCCGCGATTGAAGCTGTCGCGCTGGCCAGCCCCATCTTCATCAGCCATGCCGCCGGCGCCAAGCCCAAAAAAGTGGTGGTGGTGCCGGGGCGTCTGGTCAATGTGGTGGTTTAACGCATGAGCCTGCCGCGAAGTCTTGCCCTGGCCCTGTTGATCACCACGGTGCTGGCAGGCTGCGGCTTCAAGCTGCGCAGCAGCCAGGATCTGCCCTTTGCCACTATTGCGGTCACGCCGGAAAAAGGCAAGGGCGTGGCGGTTGATCTGATGCGCTATTTGGGACCCATTGTGCGGCCGGTGGCGCCGGATGCGCAGGGCCAGTTGCCGGACGTGATTCTGGATATTCTGGAAGAGGTCCGTGAGAAAGTGGCCGTCGGTGTGAATGCCTCCGGGCAGGTGGTGGAATATGACCTGCGCCTGAAGCTCCGGTTCAAGCTGCGCACGGCAAAGGGCGTTGAGCTGATCCCTGTTTCCACTCTGGAACAGCATCGCAGCCTGAGTTTCAACTCCACCGCCGTGCTGTCCAAGGACGCGGAGGAGGCCATGTTGTACCGCGATATGCAGTCCGAATGTGTGCAACAGCTGATGCGCCGACTGGCTGCGGTCAAGCTCGCGGCCAGCGTGTCCGCGCCATAGGCAAGCCATGCAAATCTCTGCCGCCCAACTGGCCAATCATCTGCAGCGCGGGCTCAAGAGTCTGTACACGCTGCATGGCGATGAGCCCTTGCTGCAACAGGAAGCGCTGGACACCCTACGCGCCCACGCACGCAGCCAGGGTTTTGGCGAACGTTCTTCCCACACTGTCAGCGGCGCCCACTTTGACTGGAGCGCGGTGTTGGCAGCCGGTGGCTCCATGAGCCTGTTTGCCGACAAGCAGATCATCGAGATCCGCATCCCCAGCGGCAAGCCCGGCAAGGACGGCAGCGTCGCCCTGCAGCAACTAGCCGCAGCGGCGCAGGGCAATGAAGAGGTGCTGACCATTGTGCTGCTGCCGCGTCTGGACAAGGCCACTAAGACCGGCGCCTGGTTCGCCGCGCTCGAGAGCTTTGGCATCACGTTGGAGGTGCAGCCGGTGGAGCGCAGCACCCTGCCGCAATGGATTGCCCAGCGCCTGGGCGCTTTCGGCCTGAAGGTGGAGGCGGGCGAGCCTGGCCAGCGCAGCCTGCAGTTTTTCGCCGACCGGGTGGAAGGCAACCTGCTGGCCGCGCACCAGGAAATCCAGAAGCTGGCCCTGCTGTTTCCGGCCGAGCAAGGCAGCTTGTTGAGCTTCGAGCAGATCGAGAGCGCGGTGCTCAACGTGGCGCGCTACGACGTCTTCAAGCTATCCGAATCGGTGCTGGCCGGAAACCCCGAACGCGTACAGCGCATGCTCGATGGCCTGCAGGCCGAGGGCGAGGCCGAGGTGCTGGTGCATTACACCCTGGCCGAAGACATACGCGCCCTGAAGCGCGTGAAAGACGCCATGGCTCAGGGCCGTCCGCTGCCCATGGCGTTGCGCGAGAACCGCATCTGGGGCAACAAGGAGCGACTGTTTGAGCGTGTGCTGCCGCGCCTGTCTGCTGCGGCATTGGCCGAATTGTTGCAGTCGGCGCATCTGGTGGATGGCATTGTCAAGGGCCTGAAGCAGCCCGACTGGCCCGCCAGCGGCTGGCAGGCTCTGCACCGGCTGGCGCTGCAGCTATGCGCCCTGTGTGCGGCCCAGCCTGCACCCAAGCCGCGCCCCCGTTAGGCGTAGTAGCGGCTTTTCATGCGCTGGCAGTAGCGCTCCAGCTGCGGATACTTTTGCGCGTGTTGCTTGAGCGCCGATTCCACTGGCACCCACAACAGATTGGCCAGAAAGGCATAGGCCACGGCGTCCAGCGAGCAGGGCTGATCGCCCAGCATAAAGACCTTGTCGCCCAGAAAGTTTGCCAACGCTGTGATGTCCTGGCAGCCCAGGGCCATGACTTCGTCACGGCTGTGCCGCCCCATGCCCTGGCCGTGCAGTGCCTTGGCCATGCCGCGGCGCGCCAGCGGCGGAATAATCCAGGACAGGGGCGCCGAGAGCGCGCTAAAAAATGCCGGCCGGGTCAGCGTCCAACCCTGCGGCGCTATCCAGCGGGTGTACACGCCGACCCAGTAAAAGTGTTCCTCCAGCAGGCGCTGCCAGGCCAGGGCGGTGGCACGCTGTTCGGCGTTCATCCAGCTGTCGACCGGGTCGCCATACGTTTCCTTCAGGTAATCGATGATCAGGCTGCTGTCTGCCACGGTGCGCTTACCGTCCACGATAAAAGGCATCTTGCCCTTGGGTGCCGCCTGCAGCCCCTTCATGGTGAAAGGCGGCAGCGCATAGGGCAGTCCCGCCATGCGCAAATAGGTTTCCAGCTTCATGCAAAACGGGCTGGCGTTGGGCAGGCCGAAGGTGGGAGCGAACTGGTAAAGCTGGATCATGCGGCGTACTCCTTGGGTCTGTGGGCCGGGCACCATGGTAGCAAGCGCGCCCGCTTCAGTGTGTGAAGTTGCTGATCTGGTAGCTCAACTCTTCATCGGCGATCATGGTGCTGTAGTCAATAAAGACGCGCTCGGGGTAACCGTACTCCGGGTTCAGGGTCAGCGTGATGTGCTCGGCCGGTTGGGCGTAAGCCGCCTCAATTTTCTGCAAGATGCCGTCCAGGCTGGGTAAGCGGCCCAAAACGGACGCCGCGACTGGCGTGCCGTCTTTCAGATTGCGCGCACTCTGAACGGCATCGTTCTGAACCGTCACGCTTACCGGCTGCACGCCGGGGCACAAGCAGCTCTGGTCCAAGCTGAAGTTGTAGTCGTGGATGCCTGCCGCCCGCCATTTTTGCAACGCCGCCATGAAGTCCTGGCGATTGGTGTCGGCATGCACCGTGCTTGACAGCAGCGCTACCAGGATTGCGCTGGCGCAGGCCTGCCCAAAGTTCTTGAAGTGACGCATTGTTGTTTTGGGTGGAGTCATGGCAGCTAGCCCGATGTGGTGTGTCATCCAAGAACGTCTGCAGAGTCCCACCCGCTGACACGCCCATCTGCCAAAATGCGCTTATGAACTCCCTGAATATTGCCGAGACCACCCGAGCCCTGGGCCAGCAGGCCAAGGTCGCCTCCAGCATCATGGCTGCAGCATCCACAGCGATGAAGAACCAGGCCCTGCGCCGTCTTGCCGCCTTGCTGCGCGAGAACACCCAGGCCCTGCAGGTGGACAACGCCCGCGACCTGGAGCGCGCCGTGGCCGCCGGCCTTTCTGCGCCCATGGTGGACCGGCTCAAGCTCAGCCCGAAGGTGCTGGAAACCTGCGCCGAAGGTTGCGAACAGCTCGCTTCCATGGCCGATGTGATCGGCGAGATTATCGGTATGAAGCAGCAGCCCAGCGGCATACGCGTCGGCCAGATGCGCGTGCCCATAGGTGTGTTTGGCATGATTTTCGAGAGCCGCCCCAACGTGACCATTGAGGCGGCCAGCCTGTCGATCAAGAGCGGCAACGCCTGCATTCTGCGCGGTGGCTCCGAGGCGATTGAGTCCAACAAGGCGCTGGCCAGGCTGGTGCAGCAGGCGCTGACGGAAAGCGGCCTGCCGGCCGAGGCCGTGCAACTGGTGCAGACCATCGACCGCGAGGTGGTGGGGCAGCTCATCACCATGCCGCAGTATGTGGACGTGATCATCCCGCGCGGCGGCAAGGGCCTGATCGAGCGCATCAGCCGCGACGCCAAGGTGCCCGTCATCAAGCACCTGGACGGCAACTGCCATGTGTATGTGGACGACCCCTGCGACATCGGCATGGCAGTCAGCGTGGCCGACAACGCCAAGACCAGCAAGTACAGCCCCTGCAACGCCGCCGAGGGCCTGCTGGTGGCGCGCGGCGTGGCGGCCGAGTTCCTGCCGCTGATCGGAAAGATCTATGCCGACAAGGGCGTGGAAATGCGCGTCTGCCCTGAAAGCCGGGCCATTCTGCAGGCCGTGCCCGGCGCGCAGCTGGTGGATGCCACTGAAGCAGACTGGTTTGAGGAATACCTGGCGCCCGTCATCAGCGTCAAGGTGGTGGACGGTCTGGATGAGGCGATTGCGCACATCAACCGCTACTCCAGCCACCACACCGACGCCATCCTGACGCGCGACCACATGCACGCCCAGCGCTTTCTGCGCGAGGTGGACTCGGCCAGCGTGATGGTCAACACCAGCACCCGTTTTGCCGATGGCTTTGAGTATGGTCTGGGTGCCGAGATCGGCATCAGCACCGACAAGTTCCATGCCCGCGGGCCTGTGGGCATTGAAGGACTCACCTCGTTGAAATATGTGGTGCTGGGCGAAGGCGAAGTGCGTCTGTAGTCCCTGCCTGAATCTAATGGCGCTTGAATCTGGCGCCTATGGCTCCATCTATCAGCGCTGCATATTCTTTATTTTGAAAGTCCCGCATGGTTCCGCACCTTGTTACCGCCCTGACCGGCCCCATCAATGAGCTGGAACAGCGCGTTCTGGACTCCATGCCGGCGATAGAGCGCTGGTTTCGTCTGGAGTGGATGGAGCACACACCACCGTTTTACTGCTCGGTGGATGTGCGAAATGCCGGCTTCAAGCTGGCGCCGGTGGACACCGACCTGTTCCCACGTGGCTGGCACAACCTGACGCCGGCCATGCTGCCGCTGGCCGTGCAGGCCGCCATGGCCGCCATCGAGAAGATTTGCCCGGAGGCGCGCAACCTGTTGATCATCCCGGAAAACAATCTGCGCAGCACCTTTTATCTGAGCAACCTGGCCCAGATGCGGCGCATCTTCCACATGGCCGGACTGAATGTGCGCATTGGCTCCATTAGCCCGGACCTGAAGAAGGCCACCACCCTCAAGCTGCCCGATGGCGAAAGCATCACCCTAGAGCCGGTGATACGCACCAAGGGCAGACTGGGCGTGAAAGATTTTGATCCTTGCACCATCCTGCTCAATAACGACCTAGTGGCTGGAGTGCCCGGCATTCTGGAAGACTTGAATGAGCAGTATTTGCTGCCGCCTTTGCACGCCAGTTGGAGCACGCGCAGACGCAGTACCCACTTCAAGACCTACGAAGACGTGACCAAGCGCTTTGGCAAGCTCATAGGAGTGGATCACTGGCTAATCAACCCCCTGTTCGACCGCTGTGGCGGCATCGACCTGGGAACGGACGATGGAATCGAGGCGCTCAAGGCGCGGGTGGATACGCTCTTGGCCAGGGTCAAGAAGAAGTACAAGGAATACGGCATCAAGGAGCGGCCGTTTGTGGTGGTTAAGGCCGACAACCTGGGCGGTAGTGCCGGTCTGATGTCTGTGCGCGACAGCAAGGACGTGGCGGCCATGGCCCGCAAGGCCCG
>Ga0214247_1000539_pt1 | contig 22736 bp, 37 predicted proteins | sample TroBogypolimnion_18_FD_153085 | JGI IMG/M metagenome (GOLD analysis project Ga0214247, IMG submission 153085) | Freshwater microbial communities from Trout Bog Lake, WI - 03JUN2009 hypolimnion | ecosystem: Environmental > Aquatic > Freshwater > Lake > Hypolimnion/Profundal zone ... | reverse complement strand
TGATGCTCAGATCATCCGCCACATTCTTAAACTCGAAAAGCGAGAGATGGATTTGATTGAGGAAATACATGAGGACCTATGATCCAAGAATTGGCGATTACGGGTGTGTCAAAACTCATGGATTTTTTGGTTGGCTTATTCGTCTTGGTACGTTTTCTCGGTGGAACCATAGCGTTATCTATGTTGGCAACGGGGAAGTGGTTAGTGCAGATCCGACTGGCGTAAAGATCAACAAGGTCACTGACTATGACCATGTCGCTTGGAACCAGCACGAAGAGTTAGATGACGCACAACGTCTATCCATTGTCGATTATGCAAGAGCTGCCGTTGGCGCTCCTTACAGTTTCTTTACCATTTTTGATATTGCCCTGCGTATTCTTGGGCTAAAGATCATCGCCAATACTCGCTTTGCCAAATGGCTATCCCAACGTGAAGGTTATATCTGTTCTGAGTTGGTATCTGAGTGCTACAACAAAAGCGGATTAGCCCTTGCCAAAGAAGACTGGATCTGCACACCCGGCGATCTAGCAGAGAGATTGATATGGCAATAATTCAAGCAAAAAATTACACACCCGGCTATGGCAAACGTGAGCCGATCCGACTCATAGTTTTGCACAGCGCAGAGAACCAGCAGTTGCCGGGTCAGGCTGCACACCTTGCCCAGTGGTTTGCCGGCCCTACCGCACCGCAAGCATCTGCCCACTACATGGTAGATAACGCGGCAGTTGCCCAGTCAGTAGCCGATGAGGATATTGCGTGGCATTGTGACGTGTGGGAGCGCAACCTAGAATCTATTGGCATTGAGTTGACTGGTCAGGCTAAATTTACCCCAGCCCAGTGGGCCAACCCTTACTCCCAGATGGTCTTAAAACAGGCTACAAGCCTCTGTAAGACCCTTATGGCTAAGTATTCGATACCCAACACACACTTGACCGCTGCGCAGATCCTAGACGGAAAAACCAAAGGCTTTTGTACCCACGCCGACATTACCGCTGCCCACAAAGTAGCTGGCGGACACACCGACCCGGGTGTTAATTTCCCTATGGTACAATTTTTGAACGGCCTAACGGCTTAGTTCTAAGGAGATACTATGAAGATAAGCAAAGCGCTTGTTGAGCATTACATTATCAGCGTTGGCGTAGCAGCAGTTGCTATCTGGCAGACTGGTAACCATCACCTAAAGCATGTTGCATGGGCTGCACTTATTGCAGTCTTTGGACCAGTTGCTTCTGCAACCTATAACCACTTCAAGGCACAGGCTGCCGCAACTAAGTAAAACTTAATAAGATTAAAGACCCCCGCTTCGGCGGGGGTTTATTTTTTTTGCCATTTTCCGTTGGCTCGCTATCGGCGCAGCCGCTCGCACCTTGGGGGCGCTTTGCGCCCAGTTAACTCGCTCCCATGCTTACGCTCGTAGTCTAACCATCGGAAAATTTTTTCGTCAAATCGAAAGCCACTGGCGTGTCTTTCTCAGCCATTGGCGGAATGTCATCGGCCAGTGATAGTCTTCGCCCATGACAACAGTTAATCACAGATCATTTTCATCCTTCACGTCATGGTTGCGATGTGGTAAAGCATGGCAACTAGAACGCGGCCTGCAAGTGCAGTCCGCACCGGCATGGTGGTTCGTAGGCGGATCATCATTCCATACAGCAGTTGAACGTTATCTCTTGGAAACATTTGAGAATGACAGAGCCAAAGCCAACTAAGAGCTTGGTCGCCATTCACGGCGAGAAGAGCGATTACACATCTCTTGGTCCCATCCGGGTTTGCCCTTGTGGATCTGAGTTTTTCCATCTCAAAGTAAAATTTGAAGATGACAACACGATTGGTTTATACCTGCTGGACATGCAATGTGTGCTATGTTCCAGCCTTGCACAAGCACCAGTACCGGAATGGGGAGCATAATGAATCACATAGTTCACAAGCATCCTAATCCTTTCAAGCGTTTCATCGGAAACGTTGCCGACAGGATTGGTAGCAAGTTTATGAATGTAGCAATTAAATGGGCAGACTCAATTGAGTTTGACGCAGACTTTTGGGAAGATGACGAGTGCTAAATGGGAACTAAACGAGCAAAGATAATTACTAAGACAGCCTTTGAGAAGGCGTTTGTCGAAGCTGAACTTCTTATGCGCAAAGCGCTAGGAGATATGATCGAGAAAGAGATTAGGCTTGAAACTAATCCTGCCACTATCGTAGGATTAAAGAAGGCTCAAGCGATCATCATTGGAACCAAAGTTGAATCTTAAAGAGATTTGGGACCGCGCCTTCTTAGAAGAGATTGGCGCTATCGAGCATCGCACGAAGACCAACCCAGTTGACTGGCGGCGTGGTGGTCGTGCAACCAAAGAATATCCCGACAAAGAAGACAAAGCGTGGTGGGATGCAAATGGTTTTAAAATGTTTGAGGACTTTGTTCTTGCGTTTAAGAACAACGGCTGGAAGGTGTGGACAGCACCAGATGGCAAGCCCGGCATTGAACTTCCATTTGAAGTGATGTTTGGTGATGTGCCGATCAAAGGCTTTGCCGATCTAGTCTTTGAGAACGTTGACGGTTCACTTACTGTTGTCGATCTAAAGACTGGCAAGTCCACGCCAGACTCAGCAATGCAGTTGGGTGTGTACGCATCCTGCATTGAGATGATCTATGGCATACGCCCACAGTACGGCGCGTACTACTCAGCTCGTACTGCCACGCTTGAACCAAGCGAGGGCATGGAGCGTTGGTCTATACCGGTTCTTACCGAGCTATTTGCTCAGTTTGAACGCGGATTACAGGCCGAAATTTTTTTACCCAATATCGGCATGTCGTGTTCGACATGTGGAGTAAGGGACTATTGTTTCGCCGTTGGCGGAGAACTTTCATACAGCGTTGACCCACTAGCAATAATCAAATAAAGGAGAAAGAAATGGCAGCAAACGAAAGCACAAAGCTCCAAGTCAATTTTAAATTGGCTGACGGAACTTTAATTAATCTATACGCAGACAGCGCGGCTGAACTTGAAGGTCAGTTGCAGTCAATCAGTGACATGGCTCAGTTGATCTTGGCCACTGGCTCTGACTTTACTAACAAGGGCAACATCGCTTACGCGGTTAAGTCACTTGGCGCAACTGTGATCGATGAGCCAGTATGGGCTACATCAGGTCCAGCACCACAAACTCATCCACAACATCAACCAAATGTTCAAGTGCCATCTGGATCTGAGCATGCTTGTAAGCATGGACCAATGAAACTCAAGCAAGGAGTTAGCGAAAAGACAGGTAAGCCTTGGAGCGGATACTTCTGTACTGCGCCAAAGGATCAAGCCTGTGACGTTAAGTGGAACCGATAAGTATTAACTGATGCTATCGCTGTCACAAGCAGCGGCTAAGTCAGCAAATGATCACGCTATTCTTCCGGATCTATTCCAAGTCCTACAGGATGAGGGAATTAGATTTAGACGTGGTCAACTAACGATGATTGCCGGCGCACCCAACGCCGGCAAATCATTATTAGCATTGCACTTTGCCGTTCACATGAAAGTACCAACGCTCTATATCAGCGCTGATACTGATGCTTACACGACTGCGATTCGAGCTGCCGCAATGGTTAGCGGACATAAGGTGGCCAGCGTTGAAGAGGCGTTTGCTACCGAAACAGGCGTAGAGTTTTACCAAAGTGAGTTAGATTCAATTACTCACTTGCGGTTTGACTTTGCTCCATCCCCTACTCTTGATGAAATTGATCTATCCATTCAAGCCTATGCCGAAGCATACGGAGAGTATCCTCATCTTCTAATCGTGGACAATGCAATGAACGTTGTATCGATGCACGAAAACGAATGGTCAGGGCTACGCGAAATTGCCAAGGCTATGCACCACATGGCTAGAGAAACAGAAGCTGCGGTATTCCTGCTGCACCACACCAGTGAAGGTGAAGGCCAGCCGGATATGCCACCGAGTCGCAAGTCCATCCAAGGCAAGATCAGTCAATTGCCTGAAATGATCGTTACAGTTGCTTTACTTCCCGACACTGGCGAGTTTCGAATTGCAGCGGTTAAGAACCGCTTTGCAAAGAATAGTGCTAGTGGTAGGCAATATGTATCTTTATGGGCAGACGCATCGCGTATGTCCATCTGGAACTATCGTCAAACCACCCAGCACAATTGGAGCTATGAGTGAAAGATTACCTGTGGGACAAGCGCAATTGGGAACAAGCAAAGGAGCCAACCCCGGAGATGTATGACTTAGCGCGTCGCTACCTTATTCGCTATAACGCACAAGACTTGTTTGGTATGCTGGGCCTATGACAAACGCAAACAAGCGCAAAGGCACTCAGTTTGAAACAGATGTTCTTGGGTGGTTCAGGGGAAGACTACCCAAGGCAATGACAGAAAGGCTTGCTCTCGCCGGGGCCAACGACGAAGGCGATCTTGTTCTTATGGTCGCGGGCAAGCCTTATGTTTTTGAACTGAAAGCAACTGCGCGGTTAGACTTGCCAGAGTTTTGGCGGCAAGCAACTGTCGAAGCGCAAAACTACGCAAGGGCGCGTGGGCTAGATGAGGTTCCACCTTCATACGTTATTGTCAAGCGACGCAACGCAAGCATTGAAGATGCTTGGGTGATTCAAACATTAGACCAGTGGGCTAACATCCATGATGATCCACAAGCCTGATCTTGGAGCAGTTTTAGAAGCGTATGGCTTGACCATACAAGATCGTTACGGCTGGGTACCATGCAAGTGTGTAGTGCATGATGACAGCCACGCAAGTGCTGCATATAACTTAGAGCGACAGCAATACAATTGTTTAGTCTGCCAATTACTTGGTGACGTATATGACGTTGTAGCTCGTAAGGAAAACTTGAAGGAGTTTATTGATGTTAAACGCAGAGCAGAAAGCCTTGCTAACGGAAGCAGCCGAAAGGTACGCGCAGCACATAGACCCGCTGGCTCAGTCCTACCTACAGGGCCGAGGCATAAGCCCGGAAGTGGCAAGTTTATTCCTTCTTGGAAGCGTAGTCGATCCTAGTGTTGGCCATGAGCATGCTGTGGGGATGCTGTCTATTCCTTACATCACTCCTAGTGGTGTGGTTGGAATTAAATTCCGAAGACTAGATAACGGAACGCCTAAGTACCTATGGCCTACAGGGCAGAAGATTGGGTTATTTAATGTTCAAGATTTACATAAATCCTCAGACACAATTGCGATCTGCGAGGGTGAGATTGACACGATTGTTCTTAGCGGTTGTGTTGGTATTCCTGCTGTTGGCGTTGCTGGCGTTAGCCAGTGGAAAGCCCACTTTCCGAAACTTTTTGAACCGTACACAAAAATCTTGATCTTTGCCGATAACGATATAAAAGAGGATGGTCGCAACCCCGGCCAAGAGCTAGCCAAGCGGATTAAGGAAGACTTGCCATCGGCCATTATCGTTGGCCTTCCCGGTAACCAAGACGTGAATGATCTATACTTGGCCTATGGTAAAGACTGGTTTGATGAGAGGTTAGCAGCATGACTATTGTTCCTATAACATTAAAGACTGCTAACGAATTTATTGCTGCTCATCATCGCCACCATAAACCCACGCAGGGACATAAATGGTCCATTGGTTTAGAGCATAACAATGAAATTGTTGGCGTTGCCATTGTGGGCAGACCGGTAGCTCGCGGGGCAGATACTGGCCTTACGGCAGAGGTGACAAGGCTTTGTACAACTGGTATAAAAAATGGCTGTTCTATGCTTTACGGAGCTTCAGCTCGGATAGCCAGAGAAATGGGTTATACTAAAATACAAACTTATATTTTAGATAGCGAATTAGGCGTTAGCCTTAAAGCTACTGGTTGGAAAATGGAAGCTCTTACGGCAGGCGGTCAATGGAAGCACACCGATGGCAAAGAGCGCAGAACAGATCAGCCAATCGAAAAAAAACAAAGATGGGCTAAAGAATTATGACAACCATCGCAGCCATCGAAGGACCAGACTGGGTAGTCATTGGCGCAGATACTATGTCCTCTACTGAGGATGGCTTTCAGATCACCATTCCCAACGGAAAAATTTTTAGAAATAGTAATATCGTCTTTGCCGGTGCCGGCGCTGTGCGCGGCATAAACATCCTTGAGCATGATTTTGTGCCACCGCAGATCACGGTCAAAGACATGGACAAGTACATCACTAGGCAGCTCATCCCTGCCATGCGCAGAACTTTTATCGAGGCTGGCTACGAGCTTGTTAAGTCCGAGTCAAGCGTAGAGAACGACAACGTCTGGATCGTGGTAGTCAAAGGCAAGGTCTATCGGATCGACGCTGACTACTCATGGGAGCGCACCACCGACAACCTTTATGTTGCCGGCAGTGGAGAGCGCTTTGCCCTTGGAGCGATGGCAGCCCTTGCCAATGGCGCGCTTGTCGATGACCACGTTAAGGCTCGCAAGATCGTCACCAAGGCGTTGCAGATCGCCAGCAAATATGACTCTGGAACAGGCGGTAAACTCAATGTCAATCTCGTACAGGAGAGCAAATGAGCGGTTCCTATAACCCACATTTTATAGGCGGCCCATACGATGGTGGCCGGGTATCGCTAGCCTTCTGGGTGTTAGACACAATTGAAGCGCCATTTGACTATAATGACGAATTTATAACGTATGTCTGTTATGATATAGATCCTGAAACAAAAAATTATATTTACAAGGGACAGCGCAACGTACCGAAGGGTAGGCCAAATGACCGAGAAGCTACAGGTGACGAATGAGCCAAGCGACTTTACCGTCAGTATGTGGGAAGTGTTCGACGGCGCAGGTAACCTCTTGCTCAAAAAGCACCACGATTACGGACCAAAGAACATTTCACTTTCACCGGGCGGTCCGCTTAACGGCCTACGGGTGCGCATGTGGGACAAAATGGCGCGTATCAATCATCTCATCGACAGCGGTGCCACGCCAGAAAATGAATCTCTTAGAGATAGTTTCCTAGATTTACTCAACTATAGCGCCATTGCAATGATGGTACTGGATGGTAACTGGCCCGCGGAATGAAGACTATCGTTGTCGTTTCAGACCTTCAAGCCCCCTACCATGATGTGGGAGCGACAACCGCGCTAGCAGCATTTATCAAAGCGTATAAGCCAGACGAGGTGGTGAGCGTAGGAGATGAAATTGACTTTCCGCAGATCAGCCGTTGGGAGCAAGGCGGCCCGGGCGAGTGGAACTACGACATTGGTAAGCACCGAGATATTACCGTTCGATTACTTGAATCTCTTAAGATTAAGCATATCTCGCGATCAAACCACAGTGATCGGCTATACAACAAAATCAAACATTCAGCCCCCGGTTTTCTTGGTTTGCCTGAACTTGAGATTGAGAAATTCCTCAAGCTCGACGATCTTGGAATTGAATATCATAAGCGACCCTACGAGTTGGCCCCAAATTGGATACTTGTACACGGGGACGAGGGAAACGTTCAGCCTACTGCTGGATCTACTGCTCTCGGACTTGCAAAAAGGGCTGGTGCGAGTGTCGTCTGTGGACATACGCACCGTATGGGATTAACCCATTGGACGCAGTCATGGGGAACCAAATCTAAGACAGTGTGGGGCCTAGAGGTTGGCCATCTAATGAACCTCAAGCATGCTCGTTACATCAAGGCTGGGCTGTTTACTTGGCAGCAGGGCTTTGCGATCCTCTATGTCGATGGTAAGACCGTTACGCCGCATCTAGTGCCGATCATCGACAAGTCATTTACTGTGGATGGTAAAACATGGCGGTGGTAAAAGTCAACCTTAGCGTTGGCGATATAACCTACGCCACTATTGAAGCAGTGGAGCGTTACAACTTTAATCGAGCTAATGGTGGCAAGATTACTACTGCCGCTAAGACGTGGCCAGAGGCAATTGCTCGCGACATTCTTGGCGTGTGCGCTGAGATTGCAGTTGCGCGTTGGTTAGATAAGTTTCCTACTTCACTCTTTGCTGATCGCAAAGAGGGTGATGTGGGTGAGTACGAAGTACGATCAACCGCTTACCCTTATGGCAAGTTGTTGTTCCAACCAGACGATAACCCAGAGCGTAAGTATTTTCTTGTTACCATTGACGATCATTACCAAGCCCTTATTATGGGCTGGCTATGGGGCCATGAAGGCTTACAGGACAAGTATTGGGATACTTCCATGCCAGTTCCATGTTATGCAGTTAAGCAACAACACCTTCGCGACCCAGAGGATTTAGATTGATTTGGCTAGATGAAGCGCAAGAGATTGCCCACACCGTTGCAAGGCAAGTCCATAAGCGATACAACACGTACTTTGAGATTGATGACGTTAGGCAGGAATGTCTTGTCTGGGTCTTGCGCCGGCAAGACAAGGTCAAAGAATGGCTTGACCACGATAAAGGTTCTGAGGATTACAAGTCTGGCGTTAACCTTCTGGCCAAGACTTTGCAACGCCATGCGGATAAGTATTGCCGACGCGCTAAGGCGCAAGCGGTAGGGTACGAGATACGCGATGAAATTTTTTACTCTGCTGAGGTGCTTGAGCAGATCCTGCCATTCATTTGGAGTGAAGTAGTGCCTACGCACAACCCATCTGGTGAGCGCGTATCTGGTGGTGGTGCGCCAGCAGAAGGCGGCAACTACATCATCTCGGTATTTGACGTGCGCAAGGCTAAGAACAAACTTGAGCCAGATGATCAGATAATCTTGCAAGCAAAGTATTACGAGCAGCAGACCTACGATGATGTGGCTACTGCGCTAGGAATATCTAAATCTTCCGCTGAGCGTAAGGTGAAAGGCGCTATGCGCCGCTTGATCAAAGAGCTTGGTGGCCCAGACCCTTGGATCAGAAAGCAAAAAAATGACTAAAAAATACATACATGATGCTGATTGCTACACCGAAATACGCAGAGTCGAAGGCAAGAGTTACATGGAATTGATCTGGAACTGCGTCGATAAATGTCCGATTGGGGGAGAACATGGCACATTATGATTACCGCTGCCAAGTATGCAATATAGAAAATACCGTTGAGCGATCCATGTTTGAGGAAGGTCCGGATCCGATCTGCTGTGGCATGTCTATGCGCCGGATCTTTGGCTCACCACCAGTAAAATTTAATGGCAGTGGCTTTTACACAACCGACAACCCAAAGAGGTAACAATGAGAACACTTACATTCGTTAATGAGTCTAAGATCCTTAACCAGCAGGATTTTAATAGCATCCAATCTGCTCTGAGCATTTTCGTGGATCAAGTATCCAACGCTTGGAACCTAGAAACTACAACGGTTGGGCAGTCACCTACTCGCTCACCCAATGGCTGGAATGTCTGCATCGTGGACAAGTTTCCTAACCCAACTATCGGCGCGTATGGCTACCATGAGGTACTCAATGGCCAGCCTATTGCCTACATCCGAGCAGACTCGTTTGCCACTGCACCGCTAGGAAAGTTCCGCAAGGGCTTGTCGTTCAGAGGTAAAGTCATCTCAAAAGATCGCTATCAAGAAGGTACAGCTCTTGTCGTATTCCATGAAGTAATCGAGATGCTTGTCGATCCTCAGATTATGAACCTATCTGATCCGGATAGTAAGGGTCGGCGCTGGCTACTTGAACCAGCAGATCATGTGCGTGGTGCCATGTATAAGATCACCGCAAAAGATGGGCGCGATGTAATCGCACCAGATTGGACGCTACCAGCGTTCTACAAGTTAGACGCAAAGGCTCCATACTCGTATCTTAATTCAGTAACTACGCCATTCACGCTTACGCCTACTGGCTATGGCTATTACAAGGACGCTCAGGGCTTACACAAGCTCTAAATGACAAAACCCCGCGGACAGGAATACGCGGGGCTTGTCGATCTACTGCGCGGACGGATCGCGCACTGTGGCAATTATACCATAACAATCGTCACCGACGTGTCCGATATGTTTGCCATAGTCTTTTCTTAAGTTGTTAACTGTGTTGTATGGGCCGACAGCAATGGCCATTTTAAGGCTTGGATAGACCGCTACGGCCATGTACTGATCGCGCTTGGCAGTTAGTTCCTCTACCAATTCCCAGACCTTCTTGGCCATCTCTTCACTCGATTCTGCTTCTTCTTCAAGCAAAGCAGCCATCTTCTTTATCTCGCTAGGCTTAGCTTTCATCTAAGGCCTTCTCGATGGTGCTGCGAATAGCAGCGCGCCAGACTTGCTCTTCATCGCTGTTGAGCAATTCCATGATGGACTTAAGGGCTAGCCAAGCGTTGCGCTGATCGACAGTGTTCTCGTAAAACTCCGGCTTAGTGTAGTGAACAAGGTTGGTCCAATACTTTGCTTGCTCTTCGATCTTTTTCTCTAGGCTCATTTGATTCTTGCCATCCATTCTTTGCATGCATCTACGTTTTCTCGCAATGTGAGATAACCGTAAATCTGTCGGTTGTCTAGGTACTGCTGGATCCCAAGGTTGCGTAGGTTCCGAGAGAAGATCACATACTCATAATCCTCTGTGCCATCTTGGTAGAGAACCTTATCTAGCACTTCATTGCGTACTAGATAGGTGCAATGGACTACATCCACCGGCAATATGCCGCGTGTAACGCCATTGAGGATAGCAAAGTATTCTTCGCTATCTTGATAGTAGCCATTGGGCGTACATGGGTGATGGAAGTTGCTGTATCCAAGCTGCTCGCTATCTGCACTACGCAAGATGGGCGCGACTACTCCCCGGCCAGTTTCCACCAAGGTGCGTAGCGTGGTGGGAAGAATGTAGTTATCCACGTCGCAGACAAAGTAATGGCAATTCCAAAACTTAGCCATGGCGATACCTTCTTCGCGCAAGCGACCAAGAACCGAGAAGCGTTCTGCGTTCCATTCATGGATCCCAAATCGCTGCACTTGCTCCTCAACGTCGCTATCGTCAACTTCGATGTGCCGCCAATCGTAGGCCCATGAGTCATCATCTTGACGCTCGTAGAGCGTTTCCTGATCGCTTACCCATTGCCGAATAATGCGCCCAGTATCGTCGTTGTTATTATTGGTGCGAAAATAAAGCATGACCTTGTCGCGTGGGTAATCGAGCTTGTCGAGATTCTGCTCAAGCCAGTAGGGCAAAGTCTTCTCTTTATCCTTAGCCAATATATGTATCAATACAATCGGCAATTCCCAATCTTGCATCAGTACCACCCTTTCCGCTTCTCATGGCGCAAGGCCATGCAACTATTGTTTTTCCAATGAAGTTTGATATAAAGCAAACCCCATCGTATCTGAGTCTGATAATTCTTGCGCCAATCGGTGCCGAATTGATCCATCTTGCTAGCCGGTAAGGCTTGCGCTATGCCATAGGCGCGACCTTGCGTGGTCTTATCGCCTACGGCGTTGACTCGCCAATTGCTTTCCATGGTCCATAGCTGATCAAGGCAACGCCATTGCTCGACGTTACCGCCTTGTTGCATGTAGAGAGCCTTGGCGTAATCTTTGGGAGATGCTACGCGCTCTGCTGCAAGTCCGGGTCTGTCTGTTGTGTATAGCGCACAGGTGGCAACCAGAAGAGCATAGGTGGTGGCGTGTAGCCAGCGGTTGGTTCTGGGATAGGTGGGCATGGTAATCCTCTCTTTAACATCTCTTTACGCAAATTGGTGTGAAATGGAATGGCAAGATCGGTCTTCCTGCCATCGAGCTTTAAGCGTTCATAGCCAAAGGTTCCGCCAAATATGCCATGCATCTCTTGATTATCGACGGCAAATTGCAGACACTTCTGCTGAATAGGGCATGACTTGCACATGGTAAGAGCGATAGCGGTCTTGCCTATCATCTCTTGGCCTTGCTCGGTGTTAAATGCGTTACCGCGCATAAGCACTGGGAAGAATATCTCTGGGTCCGTTTCAGTACATGCCGGTTGCTGATCTACGTCGAAATACATTACTTATCGCTCGCTTCTTTGATCATGTTGCGTAGTACGCGCAGATCGTGATTCTCAAGCCTACCGAGAGCGATATTTCGGTCTTCTAAGTCGGTGACGAATTTTAAAATCTCTTCGACGGCTCTATTCCATCCAAGGCCAAAACCCTCTGAATGTGCAAAGTCAATTTCATCGCTGGTTACAACCGCCTTGGGTGCCGGTAATGTACCACCGGTAATGCCATCGATTACGCGGCTAATATGCGCGTTTAATTCTTCATGTAAATTGCTCATGTATTTTTCCTGTCTGATAGTAGTTTGATTGCTGAGCTACGTCGGCAAGGCCGGCGCTCCCCCACCGCCTTGGGTGGCGGTAAAGTGAGGATAGAGAAGTGGCCGGGGAAAGTCAACATCCCCGGCCTAGTGTCTGGCGATGGCGAGCTAGTAGCCGCCGGCACACTCTCGCCGCGTGTGCTGTAGCCTTAGCCGCTTAGCGTCGCGTAGGTTAGGCGTGTACACGATCCACCGGCAGGATCCGGATCCGCATGTCGTGATCCATTCGCCGCCGGTGTAATCGTAGCTGTAGCAGGATCGGGCTATCTTTTCACCCGCTTGCCATAACGTCGATCATGTAATGATCGGTAATTCTTCACCCATAGATTCACACATGAGGGACATGTACCTAAGCCGCTTAATAACTTAGGATCAATAGGTTTAAGACAATCGCCACAATAAACCGCGCTCATGCTGCCCGCCTAGCGTAAAGGCCTAAGCCGCCGCGTTCCCGGATCGTTTCCCGGGCTATCTTGCGAGCTTGCGCGAGCGTGTAGCCGATAAAGCGATGCGAGCCGGCATAGTTGTCCCCTACATAAGCGGACAAGGTAAAGCCATCGACTAGATGGCGTTCGACGTAAAAGGTGATCTTCTGGCTCATGCGATCACCTCTACATCGTCCTCATGTGGCGCGCCACACTCATCGCACAATTCCGCGTCTGTCTTTCCATCTTTTATACATTCCGAGCAGACAAACCATTGCCCGTTATCATCAAACCAGAGAAAATCAGCGCTGCCGTTGCAGAATGTACATTCTCTATCCATGGCCTTAGATCCATTCCTGCTTGAGTACATAGCCGGCTCGCTCTTGCCCATGGAAGAGCACGCTCGAAAGGTTATAGACAAGGTGGAAACCCATGTCCATGCCGGCACCATGCACGCGAATAGCGCGATGGCCGTTGCGCTCAATGAGTCGATCACCCATAGCGGCAGCGGCGTAGTACGTAATATCACTTACGCGGCCGTCGCTGTCGGCCACGATAAGCGAAATATCCCGGCTCATGCCGCTAGAGGATACATGCCGCAAGATCGTGTACACGCGCGTATTTTCGCTTACGTGGTGAGTGAGTAGCTGCTCGCGTGCATAATCGCGATCCGCGCGAGCTTGCGCGGCCTTGCTAAGTGTTGCTTGAGTCATTTCTAGTTTCCTGTCTAGTTAGGTTTAATTCTGGCCTAGTGGCCAGATAGCAAGGCTAGGAGATAACCCCTAGCCTCACTATCCGGTAACTATGCAACGCGCATAGGCATAAGCAGCAGCTGCCATTGAATATCGCCGGCGCGTGTTTCACATAATAGCGGCTTACGTGATCCGCTCGTCCGGATGATGAGCGGCACGCTCTTATCAATTCCCGGAACCTTAGCAAGATCGGCAAGGAAAGCCGGGTTAACGCCTATCTCATCACTAGGCTCGAAAGTGGTGGGAATAAGGTGCTCATAAGGTGGGAAAGTGCCGCCCCATGAGAGGAAAGTAACGGATCCATCTATGGTGTTCACTGTAACGCGCTCGCCATCGATCGCGACATTTACGCGCGGATTAACTACGCGCTTACCGGTGAGCGGCTTAATGAGAGCGCGGATCTTAGCTGCATCCATCCGGTGAATCATCACTTTAATATCATGCCCCGGCTTAATTTCGAGCTTATCGTCGAGCTTGTCGAAAGCAACGCGGCCGATAAATAACCGGTAACGATCGGTGCAAGCAGCGATCAAGCTGCCATCTCTCGACTCTAAGCTAATACATTCGAGAGTAGGGAGAGAGCTATCTTTTCCACCGGCAAGAGCTGCACCGGCGAGAAGATCATCGAGCAGCGGCGCGTTCATGGTGAATTGAGTCGCTGTCTTTTCTAATGTTGCGTTCATGTTCATAGTTTCCTGTCTATGTAAAGAGCTGCCAGAGTTAGCGGCTCATAACCTAGCCTAGCGCGAGCTAGGCCAGATTAGAAGCATCTAATTAGATCCAAAATAGCATGTTATTGAGTCGTGAAAGCACCATGAACCGCCGCCCATGTAGTTCACATGATCGACAAGGAATAGCAAGCCGGCCATCAATAGGCCGGCACCGATGAAAGCGACGATATATCCGCGGCGTGTAATTCTCATGTTATGCCACCAATTCTAGGTTATTTTCGAGAGCGAGCTTGGCCACCATGAGAGCAATATCTAGGCCAAGGATTTTTCCATCGATCTTGGCGAGCAATTCGGCTTGGCCTTCATAGTTGCCACAGCTCATTAGCTTATGTTGATCGCGTGTTAGCTTAATTTCGCGCTTGAGATGTTCGATGATATTTTCGATGTTTTCCACGATAGTTTCCTGTCTAATCGATAACACGCGCCGGCGGCGCGTTGAGAGAATTAAACCATGCCCGGATCATGGCTAGTCAAGCCAATTTGGCCAGAATTTCGAGATGTTACCTAATTGTTATAATCGGCCATTAGCCGATCTTTCCCCGGATCTTTCGCCAGATAGCCGGGTTAACAGCTCTCACCGGGCCATCATCGCCGGATCACCGGGTCAATTCTTGCCGTCGGATCTGGCCGGGGTTATGGCCGCTTGATGGTCAGATAGGGCTGCATAGGGCTAGATAGACAGTTACCCCACAACTTCACCAACTCTCACCAATTCCCCGAATAAGTAAATAATTCGGCCTATAACATTTAAGAAACGATCAATAACCGGCAAGAGATGGCGTGATCCCAAGCTCGCTTTCCTACGGCGTTGAGCGTAGAAGAAAAGTATTGCCCTAGCGTGGGAAAATGAGTCATCGACCGGGGGACTTTTAATAAACGCGCGCCGTGTATGTAACTATCACCCCAATGATTTTTTCTAAATAAATGGGGGCAGCTACAAAAATTCTTTTTTATGAAGTAGGCGTAAAATAATGACTTTATGTATTGTGACTAAGATCACACACCTCAAGGCGGGACAAAAGGCAAATTTCCCACCTTATACAATATAGAGGGGTTTGTGAGGCGCAGTGGCAAACCCCGACAGTACGGACGCTTCCAGCGTCCTTCCGATGGCCGAAGGTTCTACCGAAGGCCAGCGCTCCGGGCGTAGCCCTTCGCTTTAAGGGTTGGCGGCGTTACACGCCACCCATAGGTTATTTCCCAATGGGAACCATAGGCACCGCCCCAAGGGCGGCGCAGAATTTAAGGTGGGTGAATTGTATGGCTAAGCCATCGGCTAATAAATACAAGATCGCACCAGATAGCAAAGTGCCTGCTCCGCAGGCCAAGCAAACGATCTTAGAAATGATCACCAAAGGCTATTCCATCGCGGACGCAGTCCGCGCGACTGGAAAGTCAATTAAGTCCTACGAATATTATCGCGCCTCTGACGCTCAGTTTAAAGAGGCGGTGGACTTAGCTCGGGCAGTCCAGCGCCGAGATGGGGTTATCAGCGAAGAGGATGCTTCGATCAGCTTCGAGGATTTTCGAGCCAAGTACCTCAACTCCAAGACCTTTGATCATCAACGTAACATTATCTCGATGCTTGAAGAGGGTAAGCCTGCTTGGATTCACCCAAGCATGCGGTACGAAGAGGGCTTTCCAAATTACGTGCTGGTGAACATGCCACCGGAACATGCCAAGTCCATGACGGTCAGCATTGACTACATCACCTATCGGATCTGTATCGATCCGAACATCCGTATCAAGATCGTGTCTAAGACCTTGACCATGGCGAAGGACTTTCTTTACGCGGTGAAGCAGCGGCTTACTCAGCCCGCTTACGCGGAACTTCAGCGGCGTTATGCCCCAGCGGATGGCTACAAAGAAGCATCGGACAAGTGGACGCAGGATGCGATCTACCTTGAACGCGACTCGGGCGAAAAAGACCCTACCCTGCAAGCCTTGGGTATCGGCGGCCAGATTTACGGTGCTCGCGCAGACTTGATCGTTCTTGATGACTGCGTGACCTTGTCTAACTCAAATGAGTATGAGAAGCAGATCCGATGGATCCAGCAGGAAGTGCTTACCCGTGTCGGTCCAACGGGAAAGATTTTAGTTGTCGGTACCCGCGTAGATCCTATTGATCTATATCGCGAGATGCGTAACCCTGATCGCTATCCAGATGGCAAGTCCCCTTGGACATATCTGGCTATGCCAGCGGTTCTTGACTTTGCCGATGATCCAAAGGACTGGAAAACCCTCTGGCCCCGCTCAGACAAGCCTTGGCTTGGAGATGACGCGAATATAGGCGAGGACGGATTGTACCCACGCTGGGACGGTCCTAACCTTCGTAAGCGCCGCGGTGTGCTTGACCCAAAGACATGGGCGATGGTTTATCAACAGCAGGATGTGGACAGCGAGGCTGTCTTCGCACCCGAGGCTGTTCGCGGTTCGGTATCAGGCATGAGAGCCATTGGCCCTCTTAGCCCCGGCTCTCCCGGTCATCCAAAGACCTTGGGTGGCAATTACACCATCTGCTCAATGGACCCAGCCATGTCGGGCGATACGTTCTCGATTGCCTATGCTGGCGATATTACAACTCAAAAGCGTTATGTCCTAGAGGCAAGTCGTATGCCCGCTCCTACGCCACAGCGTATTCGCGAGCTGATCTTTGAGTGGACTGAGAAGTACAAGCCATCAGTTTGGGTTATTGAGAAGAACGCATTTCAGTTGTTCTTGACAATGGACGAAGAGATTAACCGCTACCTTGCTTCACGCGGTATTCGTTTGGTTCAGCACTATACCGGTGCCAACAAGATGGATGCAGAATTTGGCGTAGCCTCAATGGCTCCGCTATTTGGAACAATTGACAAGCTCGGCAGCCACATGGGTAACAACCTTATTGACTTGCCACGCAGCGACAATGAAGGCGTTAAGTCGCTCATCGAGCAATTGATCACTTGGTCCGCTGGTACCAAAAATAAGCAGGATGGTTGCATGGCGCTCTGGTTTGCAGAAACTCAGATGCGCGATTACATCAACCAGTCAGGAGCCTATGGCGGCTCCTTTATTAAAAACCCATTCCAAACACGCGATCAAATATCGCGTCGTAGGGTTATCAACATTGAAGACTATCAACGCGAAAAAGAAAAATTAGCGGCTAACGGGGGTTACCTATAGTGCTTGAGATTGATGTAATTTCGGACAAGCTCCGAAAGTTACGTGCGCACTACTTCACACGTGATTCACGTTATGACGATCTATTGGCGATCCGTCAGGGCAAGATCGATCAGGTCTTCCCGGGTATGTTCTCAGAGGACTATCCAAAGCCTATGATCGCAAACTTTATCGACGTTGCTGCACGTGACGTTGCCGAAGTTATCGCCCCGCTTCCTGCTTTCAATTGCATGACCACCAACACCACATCAGACCTTTCTCGCAAGCGGGCTGATAAGCGCACCATGATTGCTGCTGGTTATCGCGACACAGCCAACTTGCAGACCATGATGTACACCGGTGCTGATCGCTACCTCACCTTTGGCTGGCTCCCATTCCTCATTGAAGCGGATTACGAGAACAAGCGCCCAATGATTCGCATCGATTCTCCTATCGGTGCCTACCCAGAGTTTGACAGATTCAACCGCCTTGTTTCATATTCAAAGCGTTACGTCAAGACTGTACGCGAATTGATCAATGACTTTCCTGAGCATGAAAATGTTATCCGCGGTCAGTTTGAGAACCGCAACTCTGAGCGCATCCTTGAGATGTATCGCTATCAGGATAAAGAACAACTAGTCTTATTCTTGCCTGAGCGCAACAACTTTGTCCTTTCACGTGTAATGAACGAGCTTGGCGAAATTCCAGTGGCCATTGCCCTTCGTCCCGGCGTTGATTCAGATGAGCATCAGCGTGGTCAGTTTGATGACATTATGTGGGTACAGGTTGCTCGCTCACGCTTTGCTTCTCTTGCCCTTGAGGCAGCACAGAAGGCAGTGCAGGCACCATTTGCTTTGCCATCAGATGTTAACGTTCTTGAGATTGGTCCAGATGCGACTATTCGCTCTGCTAATCCACAGCAGATCCGTCGTGTCGATCTTAACGTTCCACCGGGAATTTTCCAAGAGAATGAAATTCTCGATCAGGAAATGCGTACTGGCTCACGTTATCCAGAAGGCCGACTTGGTCAGCAGTCTGGTTCTATCGTCACTGGTCGTGGCGTTGAAGCGCTCATGGGTGGCTTTGATACACAGGTCAAGACAGCACAAGGCGTATTTGCAGAAACATTCAAAGAAGTTATGCGTCTATGTTTCAAGATGGACGAAAAACTCTTTGGCGATGTAACCAAGGAAGTACGCGGCATTAACGCCGGTGCTCCATATCAGATCACATACAAGCCAGCAGATGACATTCGTGGAGATTACTCTTGCGATGTTACCTACGGCATGATGGCTGGTCTTGATCCAAACCGCGCATTGGTATTCGGATTACAGGCACGTGGCGATAAGTTAATCTCACGCGACTTTCTCCGCCGTCAAATGCCTTGGGAACTTAACGTTACCCAAGAAGAAGAACGTGTTGAAGTTGAAGAATTACGCGACAGCCTTATGGCTGCCGTTGCTTCGTATGCAAACGCATTACCGCAAATCGCAATGCAAGGCGGTGACCCATCTAAGGTCATCAACGCCATTGCTCAGGTGATTCAAGGCCGTCAAAAAGGCGATCCTATTGAAGAGATTGTCATGCAAGCATTTGCTCCTGCACCAGCACCACAGGCACCACAACAGCCTGCTGGTATGCCGGGAGCAGAGCAAGGACAGCCAACACCCGGAGCACAGCCGGGGCAACCACCAATGGCACAAGGCGCGCCGCAAGGCCAAGGTGGCAATGCTTTGCAAAGCCTGTTAGCAGGCCTTTCGTCTTCTGGTAACCCGCAGTTAGCTGCATCGGTTAGCAGACGCTCACCCGCCTAACGTTACGAGTGAGAAAACCAATTCCCTATAGGAGATAAAAAATGGCAGTATTCAAATCAAATCTACAGTCACCACCAGTTAAGGTGGCAATGCAGGGTGGAATGGGATCATCTGAGGCGACAACTCAGAAGACCGGCATGCAAGATGCACCATCAGCAAAGTCAACTGGCAAGTCAGACATTAAGTTCACAGTCCAGCCATCTGGCACACGCGGCTCTGGCACAACTGCTGGAAAGCCACGCGCTTAATCAATGTATGACGAAGAGAGCGATAACGCCAATCAGGTGTTATCCGTCTGGGATGTTGTCGCTCTCTTTGCACATTTGTTAAAAGATTTATTTGTAAGTTTTGCAAAGTTTTTTGATGTATTGAGCAATATGTTTCTACATCAAGCAAATGTCGCGGAAGAGCAAAAACTCTTTCACGATGATGTTGTCCGAACCATTGAAACAATTATAGAGGGTGAGTGATTATGGCAGGCAAAGGCGGCTATCAAGCTCCAGCACGTCCCGCTGTTCAATCAGGCCCCGGGGCTTTAAGCCAACGCACCGATGGCGGACCTGCATCAAAGCAAGCAATGCGTTACATCTCTGGCATGCCTAATTACGGCGATGGTCAGGACATGATGCAGATCCAAGGCGGCGCTCCTATGGCCGCTACGCCTTCTCCTGCTGCACAAACAGCGCAGGGTGGGCAACAGCAAGGTGGCATGGCTGTACCGCCAGAAGGTTTTATTGGAGCGCATCAACCAAGCGCTGCCGATAATGCTTTGGCACCAGTTGCCACGCAACAACAGCAGGCTAATAATGGTATTCAGAGTGCGCTATTTTTGCTAAACTCTTTGGGTGATAATGCTTCACAGCAGGTTAAGTCCATTCGCAATGTACTTGCCGCCCACCTAATGAATCAGTCACAAGCAGGAACAGCACCTACTGCACCATCACCAGCGGCTCAGCCAATGGCGGGTGGACAGTAGCCTATGGCAGATACATTTAAGCCAGCACCTTCGCCAACATATACGCCATCACCAGAAGCAAGCACACTCGCTGCCAATCTTGATGCTATTGGCAAGGCTGGCCACACTAATCTTAACCCTCTTGCGCAGACAACAGTTGCGCAGAACGCGGGTAGCACACAAAGCGTTGTCGATCATGCTGGTTTAATTAGCCAAGCAACTCAACAGACTACGCCAGAAAAATCAATTTCTGAACCTGCCATTAACAACAATCCCGGCCTTTTACAGATGGCTGCTTCATTCCTGCATCACCAATATGGCCCAATTCCAGTCCTTACATCTGACGTTGGCAATATCCAGATGGGTTTGCAAGCTAAAGGATACGGCAAAGGCTTGCCGCTTAATGTCTGGAATACCAACTGGCAGCAAGCTCTTAACCAACACGCGTATGATGTAACAACTGCCCCTACTTTGGGTAATGTCAAATCTCTTCCACTTTGGGAAAAAGTTATCAATGAGATTAACGTACCCGGATGGTCTTCAACTATCGTTCATTCTGTAGCAAATTATGTTCAGCATATGCCAGAAATGGGTCGCCGTTTGCTTTCAACGGCAATTGGAACAGGCATTATCGGAGAAGCTGCCAGATTATCTGGTGGCGCTAGCGCTCAAGCCAAAATTGAATCTGGCGTAGAGCAAGCACTTGGTGGCAATCTAACGCCACAACAAGCACAACAAACTGAAGTTCAGCGCCATGTCGCCGCACTTGGCGATCTTCTTGGACTTGTGACTCTTTCTGGTACCGGCAAAGCACTTGCTACATCAGTTGGCGAAGTTGGCAAATCTTTACTTGCAGATACTGCTGCAAAAGAAAGCATACCTGCTGCTGCTAAAGCGTTGGTTACTCGTTCACTGCCAGAATCTGCCGCTGCAACTCCTACATTCTTTGTATCTAAAAGCCTTTATCAAGGTGGTGTAGAAGGCGCTAAAGGTGCAGGCGCTCTTCGTTGGATGGAAAACATTCCAGTATTAAAGAGCATGCTTCCTGCCATTGATGCAATGGATACGCCCGGTTCGCTGTATTACAGACTAGCTATGCAAAAAGCATCGCTTATGCGCAATCCTATTTGGCAAGTAGCTGCTCAGGCTCAAGCAAAAGGTTCTATTGCTGGTCTTGGCCTTATGGGCATTGGCGAAGTAGAACAAAAAGCCGGCATTAACGAGCAAGATGCTAACCTTGCCGCTCCATATCAAGGCACTTTGGCTAACGCTGTCAATTATATTTCAATGTTTATGGGCCACCCAACTATTGGGCTAAAGGCTACCCAGAATGTTGGTCAGGTTGTTGACGCTGCTCATGGCGCATTGAGCGACACACTTGGTCCAATCAACATGGATTATGTTCTTAAAAAGGGCTTAGGTATTTCCCTAAGCGATCTTCAAAAGAATCTTAACCATGAAAACGTAAATGACCACTTCCTTAATACAAAGGTCAATCAATACGCTGCCGCTCACTATGCAGATGATTTGCTCTCGCAGGCTGTCAGCAGCGGTGCAGTAGATCGCAACAGTACAGAAGCTGCAAATCTTTTCAAGCAATATCGGCGCGATGCTATGAAGGATCCAACTGGTATTCTTGCTCCTGCTCGCGAATCTCTTATTCGCCAACCAGATGTTCTTGCAAATTACTTCAAGCGAGATTTTGCTGGTCAGTTGGGCGCAAATGTTCGTAAAGGCGTAACCGAGTCTTACGATATTAACGATAAGAACAAAGAGCGTTTTTACAATGCTATGCGTAATCTTTTCTCAACCAAGTCTGACATGTCTGTCATTCTTTCTCCTGAAGTTCGCAACCTTGTACATGGTTCTCGCGTACAGGCAAGCACAGAAGATCTTCTTTCGCATGCTTTGCGCGAAGATTGGGGCAAGCGTCAAACCCCATTTAATGAGCTTGTCAAAAGCAAAGTTGAGGCTCAGCCAGTTGCCGAAGGTTCAAAGGCAATGGTTTACCAAGGCAAGGCTATGCCGCCTTTGTACCACGTTAACCGTAGCGTTAGCGAATACATGCCAGATGCTGCAACCCTTGAGTCTAATACTCGCTTTGGTAAGGGCATTAAGGCAACAGATGATGCTGCCATTGCTGGCCGCACCCACACCAACGTTTATACTCTTCGTTACAACCCAGTCAATAATGAAGAGCCAACATTCCTTGATCTAACAAAATCAGGTCAAGCGCCAGCAGTTGCTGCTAAGTTGAGCGCTTTGCAAGCCACTGGCCAGACTCGTAATGAACTTGGCTTGATCGGTAAAACTCCAAAAGAGTATAGCCCTGAATACAAGACACTTGCCAAAATGCTCAAGAACAAGGCAGATTACTCTGGTTCAGATATTCTTGATGCTTACCGCAGCGCTCTTAAAGCCGCTGCCCGTATTAGCCCAGCAGAAATTGACAAGCGCATTTCAGATGTAACTAGCGCCGCAATGTCAGCAGATGGTCACGCTGGATTTAAGTTTGTAAACCGTGCTGGCAATGTAACCCATGTGGTCAATAGTGATCGCGCTATTGCCAACATGACCCAACTTGATCCTTCTCTTACTAGAGACAGCATTATTCCGGGCTACCTCAAGACTCACAATGTTAACGAGCCGGGTGTAATCGGCCTTGCCCGTAATGATACTTTTATTCAGCAAGATGCTCAGAAGGCTGCCAATGCTTTCTTTAGCCGCTTAAATAAAGCAGGCTATGAT
>Ga0214247_1000530_pt1 | contig 23019 bp, 18 predicted proteins | sample TroBogypolimnion_18_FD_153085 | JGI IMG/M metagenome (GOLD analysis project Ga0214247, IMG submission 153085) | Freshwater microbial communities from Trout Bog Lake, WI - 03JUN2009 hypolimnion | ecosystem: Environmental > Aquatic > Freshwater > Lake > Hypolimnion/Profundal zone ... | reverse complement strand
CGGGCTTTACTTTGCTTCCACTAAGGTAGGTAACGTGAATACCGGTGAATGGTTACCCACCAATGAAAAAAGAATTGGTATCCTGGTTGCAAGAAACCGGAGTATTGGTGAAGCTTATCTGGACCAGTTAAGAACCTATCTTGAGCAGAATCAAGAAATATGGCCGGAAGCAACAGTAACGACAGGTAAACTTTTCAGAAGAGATAATACCGGCAAAAAAACATTCTGGCAGTGATTACCATTGAAATCCGGTACCCGGGACTGATTTACAAACGGATTCTGAAAAGTAATATTCCTGAATCATGGAGTGAGATTAATGCTGATCAATTGATCAAAATTGTCCTATTAAATGAATGCCAGGATATTAATGGTGTTGATTTTATTGAATGTTTTACTGGAATTAAACCTAAGTTACTGATTAGACTTGATCGTTTTATAAATTTTAAGTTGTGTAATCTGCTTAATTTTCTGAGTGATGTTGAACCATGCACACATATTTTTTTCATAAAGAAAATTAAGGGGTTGAATCTTTTTGCTCCTGAAGATAAATTGAACGGGATGACTTTCGGACAATTTATATTTTGTGAAAGTTATTACAATGAATGGGTTAGGGAACCGGATAATGAATCGCTTATTCGGTTTGTTGGTGCGCTATATTTAGGAAAGAAAGAAACCTTCTCAGCTGAAGGTATTGAAAAGAGAAGTTTGCTTTTAAATAAATGCAGCAGGATAAAATTAAAAGCTATTGCGTTGAATTATTCCATGGTGATCCGCTGGATGCAACTAAGATACCCGATGGTTTTTACTGAAGGAAAAAACCAGGGTGACCAGGAGATTACTAAAAAGATGGTGAGTTCAGTATGGGTTAAATTGTTTGAATCAATTGTTGGGGATGATTTGATTCACCGTGATTCATATGCACAGTTACCTATTCATGCAGTCCTTAAATTTATGACACGTAAATACATTGAAGGATTAAAGGTTGATTAATTTTAATGCTATGGATATAAAATTTTCTGATCTGGTTCAATATTTCAAGGATATTGCATCAAAACACAAGGGTATAGGTCAAAAGGCTAACGAAAAACATTTTTATCGGTTTGAGATTGAAGAGGTTTTGTCAGGACTGAAAAATATTAATTACCCTGCTTTGATTTTGGAAAGTTACCGGTGCGACTTCACCGATGATCTTGGAGATAATATTTTGAAGAATCGTTCCGGTGCTTTCATTCTGCTGGATCATGTAAATGATATTGGAGATTTTGATCAAATACACCTGGTATGGGATAATCTGGAGAACATCGCAGATGATATACTGATTCGTATTAAAAGGGATAAGAGGGATAGTTTCAACAAAACAATCAAGGATTTTAAAATTGGTTCCGTGGAATATAGTTTATTGGCCAATGAACAGGATAGAAATTACGGTATCAGGTGCACATTTACAATTTCATCCCCATTAACAGCTGCAAGGGAGAATACGATTTGGATAACAGAATAAGCGTAAAAAGATGGCAGTTATTAAAAGTGGTAGTAATGGTATTGGTGCCGAGCAAGCTCCAGGGGTTGATCCGCAAAAACAAAATGAAATTGTACGGAAATGGTTACGCCTTGTCCAGGGAAGATTGCAACAATCGACCAGTGGGTTTACTCATGGAAAAGCCGGAACGGTTTCCAAACGTTATCGTATTGAGAAAAAGCTTACTGCAAGTTTAAAATCAGAAACGAAGCAAAATTACGGGGTTATAGACAGGGCTTCACTGGTTTTTGAGCGGCATGGAATATTTGTTCACAAGGGAGTTGGCAGAGGTTATAAAATGTCTGGAGGTGTTGTGACCCGGACAGCCAAATCTGTAAGTCCTGCCGTAACAAGAAGACCTGTTGAGTGGTTTAATCCGATCATTAAACAGTTGATTCCTGAGCTCGTGAAGGATCTGGAAGAGGTTAATGCTGATGCGGTGATCAATGCTACTAGGTTGGTTATTAAATAATTAAATAACGTCTCGCAGGGCAGGAGTTAACCGATGAACTTCTTACAAATAGTTGCTTTTCAAATACCAATTTTCTGTCAACGAAGCACAGAAACCCGACTTGCGGGAATTTTGCTGTTAGCGGTTAGGTTTTCGGTTGTTTGAATTATCAATATTTGTTTTACGTTTTTGATATTCTGGCTATAAAAATCTCTCAAACTACTCTGCTTTGACGAACCCCGAAATTGTCACAAGTAGCACAAAGTCAATTTAAAACCTTTTTCAAAACCCTATGCGCGTTAGTTGCAGTTCAAATCATAGACATTATTAGCAACACCCTTTTGCAGGAGCTTGAATTACCTTTACAATAACTTTTGGTCCCTCCGAAGCACCTCCAGCACAACCGCCACATAGCCCAATTAAGCACATACAACCACAACAACTTGCACATGGGCATCCATTCGCCATATCTGTCGCAGCATGGCCATTTGAACAAGTATCGCTACTGCCTTCTACTTTACAGCAATCATTAATGCATCCATCACAGCAAAAACCACAACATGTACCACAGCAAGAGCAATGGTTTCCCCATTCAAAAAAATTACTGCAACAGTCGGCTTTATAGAGAGCATGGTTTTCAGCAGGAATCAAATGAGGGAATAAGATAAAAAGAAAAAGTAATGAAAAAGTAAGAATAGCAAAAGATAAATAGCGAATAATAATGTTTTTCCTTTTCAGTGAAATGATTCTGGCTGTGTTAATTGCAAATTGATAGCGCTCTTTTATTGAAAAAATTTTGTTTGTGCAATTCTTCAAAGTAGAACAACATTTTTTTGGTGCAATTTTATTATTAATATTCAAAAGAAGATTATTAATAAATGTTTTTTGTTTAGTTTCAGGAATTGGCAGGAGGTAAATAGACTTCTTAATTCTATCAAGTTGTTCATAAATAAATGATGCAGCTGACTCAATTAAATTTGATTTGTCAGTCAGATTGTAAAGTAGAAATAAATTGAACCCTCTTCTCTTTTTATCTTTCTCATAGTCCTCAATTGCATCTATAAGATACACAATTTTTCCAAAATTTGCCCCGATCTTCCAAAAGGTTTTTGATAATTGTTCGTCATTAAATCTTGCAACACTCTGTTTAAATACCAATCCAGTAATTTGCGCTGTTTGATTTGAGTAATAACTTAATGTTTCATAGAAATCTGGAAATATAACCTTTTGCTTTTCACGATTAAATTGTTCAAGTACTTGTTTTTCAATAATATCTACATGTAGGTTTTGTTCGATTAGATATTTTTTTGCACTTTTAAAATTTGAATTGGTTAAGTATTTAAATAATGTCCAGATATTTAATTTTTGCTTAGAGTCATTTATGTTGTCTACAATTTTGAAATGTCCAAGCAAAATGTTTATTGATGCAGTGTATTTTAGAAAATGTGGAATTTGCTCTTCTTTTTCTGGTAATGTCCAGCAAGTAAAAGGTTTGATGTAAATGAAGTCCTCTTTACAATTATTTACTGTCGCTAATAATTCGCTAAGGAAAACAACATCAAAGTTTAACAGTACTCTTTCTTTATGTCCATATAGTTTGCCTATTGTTTTGCAAGTTCCACAGTAGTTTATGCGGAAATCATAATTCTCCTCTGTAGTTAATTTTCTATTTTGCAATAGTCCGAACATATTATAGTATCTTCAATTTTATTGGTAAAATAAAATCAGAAAATTCATTCTTCTTATAACCAGATGCCTTCTCAAGCTGCACTTAAACTGACCGCTTCATTTTTATACACGCTAAAACCTTCCATATTGCTTCCTACGCAAGCTGTTTATACGAAACGATGTTGCGTATTATTTTTTGTAAAAATACAAAGTAATTTATTCCCAATTAAATTAAATGTATGTTATTTAATTCAATACGATCATATTTAATCTGTCCTTTCCTTCCTCTATCCATCCCGGTAACTTAGCCAAAAACAAAGCGAATGGCAGCAACTTACGATCGTAGGATTAGTTTTTACATCAATGGGAAAGAGATTTCGAATGATCTTAAAAGTATTCGATCCGAAATGACGAAGATGAATAATGAGCAGGCCCGGATGATCATTGGAAGCAAGGAATATATAAACCATGCCAAGGGGATCAGGGAATTAAAAGGAATTATGGCAGACCATAACCAGCAGGTTGCTGCTATTGGTAAATCATGGAGTTTGGCAAAAATGGGAGATTCATTCAATCGGTATTTTTCCATGCTTCAGGCCGGTACTGCTGCTGTTGTTGGTTTAGTCCTTGGGTTTAAGGCATTGGTTAAAGTTCACAATGATTTTGAAGAGCGGGTATCCAATCTTTCGGCGCTTACCGGTTTATCTGGTAAAAATTTACTATGGTTGGCAGATCAGGCAAAACTATTAAGTACAACTACTTTTGAAGGGGGTATCCGGGTTACTCAGAGCGCACAGGATATTGTTGATGCGTTTACCAAGATGGGATCGGCCCGACCGGAACTTTTACAAAATAAAGAAGATCTTGTTCAGGTGACTAAGCAAGCTTTGATTCTTGCTGCTGCTTCAAAAATGGAGATGGAACCGGCTATTAATGCGGTTGCAGCTTCAATGAATCAGTTTAATCTAGGAGCTGTTGAATCTCAAAGAATTATCAATGTTCTTGGGGCTGGCGCTTTGGCCGGTAGTGCGGAGGTGGAACATCTTACCAAATCTATGTCTACTGTTGGTACCGTGGCTTATAATTCCAATTTGACCCTCGAACAAACGGTCGGTATTCTGGAAACCTTGGGGGAACGTCAGTTAAAAGGAGAACAGGCGGGAACACAATTAAAAGCTTCCTTGATTAGTTTAAAAGCGGCACACCTGGGTTATGCCAGTGGAATATTCAATGTTCGGGATGCGCTTGTGGAATTAAGAGCCAAGATGGATGGTAGTGGTGATGCTATTGAACGTGATGGTAAATTGATTGAAGTTTTTGGAAAGCGAAATATTACTGTTGGAACTATTTTAACCAGTAATATTGACCGTGTGGACTATTTTACCAAAGCGGTCACCGGAACTAATATTGCTTTATGGCAGGCTGCTGTTAATTCCGATAACAACAATGCGAAGCTTGCCCAGGCCGGGAATAGGATTTCAAATATCGCCAATGAGTTAGGTGGTAAACTAACTCCGGCGATGCACACTGTTACTGGTTATTTTGGTATGTTTCTAAAAGGTTTGATCTTTATGATCGAAGCTTTTGGTACTTACGGAAGGGTAATAATTACTACCACCTTAGCAATTATTGGATATACTGTGGCTGTTAAGTTGCAGACTTTATGGCAAAGCAGAGCAAATCAGGCTACCTTATTACAGATTATCACGCAAAAAGCCCAGGCTGTTATGACTACCATATCAGCGGTTGCCAGCCAATTATGGGCAGCTTCCCTAATGATTATTACCGGTAATCTAAAAGGGGCTACCGCTGCGATGAGAACCCTTACGGCTACCATGAAATTAAATCCAATTGGTTTAATTACAGGGTTAATTATTGCGGGCACGTCAGCGCTTCAATATTATATTGAGAAAAAGGAAGAAGCTGCTGAGGCTGCAAATGTTTCAAATAACATTTTAAAAGAAGAGAAATCCTTAATGGCCGGATATTCGAGTGATATTATTACTGAAAAGAATAATTTAAATGCAATGGTTGGTATGATTCTCCGGACCAATGAAGGGGAGGAGATGAGAGGTATTTTAATTGACAAATTAAAAGAAAAATATCCGGGCTTATTATCTTTTATAACCAATGAAAAAATTACCAATAATGAATTACGAACCATATTGAAGGATGTAAATACACAATACGATGAGAAATTGAGATATGCAGCGCTAAGGGCCAGCAGTGATGCCATTACCAACGCTTCGATAAAAGCGGAGGAACGTAAGTTGGTCATTGAAGATGAACTCTTAGCCATTGAAAAACAACGATACCTTGTTGGTGATAAAAAATCTGATGCTCAGGTTACAGTCCTTAATGCCGAGTACACAAAGTTGAATGGTAACCTTGCTGATTATAAAAAGAAACAGGTAGAGCTAGCTGAAACGATGGTTAAATCTAGTGAAAAGGACAAGCTTAATAAAACTGTTGGTGGTATTGATCAGCAATTAGCTGCACAATTGGTTTCCCGGAATATTTATAATGCTAAATTAAAATTGGCCCGCGAGAGTGATAAAAAGGATGAGATTAAATATTATCAGGACCAGATTGATTTGACTGATGCGCAGATCAACCTATTAAATATGAAAAAGAAAAATCTGATTGAAACGCAGGTTAATGAACCGATTGATCATTCAAAAGGCACTGAAAGAAGTGATTTGATTTTATTAAAAGAGCGTGAACTTAAAGCTGCCAATGAATTACCTGGTTCTACTAAAAAAGAACTGATTTTTAGAAATCAAAAAGTGGAAGCCATTGAAAAGGAAATAGCAGCATTAAAAGAATTGGGGAAATCTCATTCTGCTCTTCAGGATAAGGAAGATAAGCTAGAGGACAGAGAAAATAAAAAGATTCTGGAACGCCTGCAGGCGGAGAACAGTAAGCAAATTGCGCTGATCAATGAGAATCATATGTTGGGATTATCCACCGATGAGCAATATAAAGCGCAGCTTGTTGCCCAGGAATTTCTATTCCAGAAAAGTAAAATTGACAACTTTAAAAAAGGGGGAAAGCTTTACGAAGAGGCGGTGGCCGCTTTTAATACCTTATTGGTCACTCAGAGTGAAGCTTTTAAACAGCATATGTTGGATGCTGAAAATGCGCTTGACCAGGCTAAAATTGACAATCTGAAGGATAAGATTGAAAAAGAAAAGGCTGTTGAAGAGTTACGGTGGAAAAATGAATTGATCAGTTTGAAAAAACAGATCATTGTTCGGGCTGAGTTAAAGAAAGAGGAGGTTTTATACAATGAAAAGGTCAATGCAACTATTGTTGAAAAAACAAAGGAACATCTTGAAACTACAAATAAATTAAGTCAGGCCGGTTTGATTCAAGCTCAAATGAATAAGGCTTTAATTCAGGAAGCCGGGGCCTACAGTGATCAGCAAAAATGGATAGCTGAAAGTGCAAAAAATAAAGCGCAATTGGCTCAGGATATTTTGGATTCAGATAGCAATGAAGTTCTTAAGGCTCAGGCTGAAAGACGTTATGCAGATAGTTCACAAAAAATAAAAGATGAGCAGATAACCAAAGAATATGGAATCAAAGAAGAACGACTGAAGAATATTTCCGACCTGACTGGTGCGATGATTACGGCAGTTGGTATTGAAAGTGATTTAGGTAAGGCATTGTATTTATTTCAGCAAGGGCTTGCCATCGCTTCTATCTGGACTGAGTATGCAAAACAGTTGATGATCATCAATACCCAGGCTTTACTGATGGGTCCTATTGCAGGTCCGATTTGGGCTGCTACCCAGGATACCAAGGCAACTGTTACGGCTGCTGTTGCAACGGCTGTCATCGTAGCCCAGTCAGTCGGAACAATGACTGCCGGAAGTAGCAAGAAAAAAAAGAAAGGATATAATGAAGGTGGTTTTACAACTCCTGGTGATGCATTGGAAATTGCGGGCGTTGTCCATCATGGAGAGTATGTTATTCCCAGAGAAGGATTGAAAAACAGATCCTTAATTCCATTTATCCATGCCATTGAAGGGGCACGGATGAATCATGGATTATCCAGTTTTGATTTAAATCCCTTGATGATTACTAAAAGGGTACAAGAGAATTATGGTTTAAGTGGTCTAGGTAATAGCTTATCAGGAAGTTCGATGCGTAATTCCCAGGTGAATCAGAATTATCAAAATGTGGAATTAGTTACAGCGGTTAAAGAATTAAACAGGCAATTAAAAAATGGAATTAAAGCCAATGCCTATATCAATAAGTATGGTCGTAATGGTCTGGATGATGCGATCAGCGACATTTCAAAGTTTAAGAAGCAAGTTTATAAATCCTGATATGAAACTCACTGTTAATAATAAAGCCATTGCTTTACCTGTTGGTGGGACGATAAGCCTTGAAAGGGTATCTCCGTATCTAAATGATAATTCGGGGAGTTATTCATTTCCATTTCCTGTGCCCACATTGCCTAATCAGCAAAATCTGGATTGGCCCGGCAGGTTGCAACGTGTGGGCGATGTTGTGGATCAAACGTTCATTTTGGAAGAAAATGGAATACAGATTTTACGGGGGGCTGTGGACTATGATTCGGTCACCAAGGATGAGATTGGCTTAATTCTTCAAAGTGGGGACACTGAATTTAATAAAAAGATGGAAGGTCAGAATTTGTCAGACCTCGATTTTGGCAGTGAATGGTGGCCCAGCTATATAGATGCAGAGAATGATGCAACCAATAACTTTCAGGCAAAATTTGCAGAATGGGATTTATCCAATAGTTTAGATAACCAAATGTTTGTCGTTGCTCCATTTCAAATTAAGGTAGTGGACACTTTAAGGGTTGCAAATTATCAGCAGTGGAATGGTGCCGGGGATACCCATTTGGCCATGTATGATTTTGCCGGTGGAAATCCGCTTTGGAATGCCTGTGCCTGGTTTTGTTTGCAATTCAAAATCTACTTTTTAATTGAAAAGATCTTTGAAGGTGCCGGATACCGTATAATTGAAGATGAACTGAAATCTTCCGAATTTAATAAGGCAGTGCTTTTCAGCAAAATCCTTTTTCTGGGTCATGAAACCCGTGGAAGGCTAAATACCCGGATGACGGTACTTTATTACAATTATCTAATGCCTGATGGTATTGACGTGGTGACCTTTCTTAAGACGGTAAAGAATATATTCTGTATGGTTTACCTGATCGATGAATTAAAAAAAGAGGTTCGGATACAGTTTAAAAAGGATCTGTTTTTACCTGAAAATTTAAGTCCTTTAAAGATCAAAGAGATCGAAGGATGGAGCCACCAGGAGGTAAAAGCCTCCAAAGGATTTTCATTGAAATATAGTAGTCAGGATAGCGAGTGGGACACCAAAAGTAATTATCCGGACTGGGTAAATGATGTTTATGATTTACCGGTAGCTTTGAGCGATGGTGAGATATTAAGTGTTCCAAGACTTGACCGTGATTACATTACTATCCGCAATGATAACGGGGATCTTGTCTGGCAGGAGATTGGAAGGTTGAAGGATTATCCTGAAGCACCGGGTGAGGAAGTAGTTGAAATAGGCATTAAGGTTCCTGGACAGTTGCAATATGTTGAACACTCAATTACCTTGGAATCACCTTATTTGCAAAATTTTTCCCAGCAAGTATATTCGCTAATGGTTTATGCACAGGATTTTACATCCAATGTTCCGTTAAGCATTTCGCTTTATCATGGACGAAAGACCTTTGCCGGCCTGGTTAATTATCCCTTTTTGTCCGGCGCAAAAATATCAATGGATGGTTTAATAAATACCGGCATGTCCTTGAAACCGGAATACTTATATAATTCGGTTTATGCTGAATTTTTAAATTGGCAGACCTACCGGGCCCGGGAATTTACCAAGTACATTGAACTGACCATGGATGAACTATTGGCTTTACAATGGGGGAAGAGGTATGTCATAAATGGGATTATTGTTATCCTGGAAAGGGTAAATTATGAAATACCTTATTGGGGTAAAGTGGAAATAAAAGGATATACGGGCTAATTCTGAGTTAAAATAATTTACACTTAGGTTAATATTTAATTAGTTTAATTATTGATTAGACTAATAATTGAGATTCAAATAGATAAATCTGACACTTATTTGAAAAAGAGGTACACCTATTAGCATTATGGCACAGACATGACATTTACGCACTTTTTATTTCTGTTTATTTCAATACTTTCGGCGCACGAATAAGAAATGTATTGTTTTGATGATTCGGAATATCAATTTTAAGCTTCTCTCCACCGGTTCATTCAAATGGTTATTACCTTTTGAATATTTGCATAGATAATACGGATTGGATGTACTAACAGTTTCTTTACCCCGCACTCTTATTTGTTTTCAAGGAATTTTCACCTTGTTTATTTGGAATATAATTGTTTCTAGTATATAATTTAATATTAATAAATGCTTGAATATGAATACAATAAAACGTGTTATGCTAAATCAGTTGGAAATTTCAAAGATCATGGAGCTTTATGAAATTAAGCGACAAAAGAAAAGGTTAGCGAGAAATGAAATGTTGGATGTGTGTATGGAAGTCATTGATAAGGCTATTCGTTATATAGCTTCTACAGAAACGATTCCAGATAACGGGTATTCAGAAAAGAAGCGGATTACTTTAATCCAGGATCTTCGCAATTTAAGGGAGATGCTGAAAAAAATGAAAAGAACTGTTCTGACTATTATTTTCATGCTGTTTGAGCCCGAACTGCTATCGAATTTATATGAGTTTGGAGATATTTACATCAATTAATTAAAGAGAGGACGGTCCAACGGTTCATAACCGTTTGGAATCAGGATTTTCAATAAAAAGCTGCTTCGAGAGTCTGTGACTACTTGAAGCGGTTTTTTTTTGTCCTTTAAATTTGGTTGACAAGCCAATATCTTTCGGTATTAAATTCAGAAATATGAGTTCAATATTGGCTTGTCCAGATTATGCTGACGGGTTGGTTAACCTGGTTGGAAGCATGAAAACATTTATCATTGAAAGCAGTGTGGAAGTTGCTTTTACCTTGGAGCATAATGGAGTTAAGGTAATTGATGAGGTTTATATGCCTATTTTATCCGAACTGACTACTGAAGATTTATTTGGTGGCGCTGGAGGTGGTAACGGTTCATTGGTTTCTTACGTTCGTATTGATGTTCATGAGATCATAGATCGAATTTTGAGTATTACTATTCCCGATAGTAATGTCATTGTCACTAATCAATTAAATGGGGTTTCCAATTTTAAGGCAACTATTGACGGATCATCAATTACGTTTCGTGTTATCAAAGGTGGAGTGGCTGAGTTAAATTTATTAACTGCTAATCCATGGTTACGGTCAAATTGGCTAACCTGGCAACCGCAATCAAAAGAAGTATTGCAAATGGCTCCCGAGTGGTTGGGTATTTATCCCCTTGTTACTGGTAATGTCATGGTGACAGCTTATTACAAAGATGGAACAAGCACAAGCGGAACTTTTGCTTCCCTGAGCGAAGGAATACTTTACTCTATTAATACCAGTTGGAATGAAATTGCTGCCTGGAGCGGTAAATTACCGATTGCCTGGGATGTTTGGTATTCGGCCCCAGGTATTGTGTTACCCGTTCAGAGGTACTTGTTAAGATCACCTTCGAATGAAGAGCATCTGTTTGTTTGGGCGAATACCCTTGGAGGGATTGATTCATTTTCATTTACGGGGTACCTGGAAGAAGATGAAAAACTTACTCATAAGAACATGATCCTGGATGATCTTGTTATTGAGGAATATGGGTTGGACAAACCACGGGAGTACCGGCAGGCTACTGGGTACCTTGATCAGGGTGAAAGGCTGTGGATTAAAGATTTTTTTTACTCCAGGAAAAAATATCGGGTTAAGCCTGATGGTAGTTTTAGTGGTGTATTTTCCGTGAAATCAATTGCTGTAATTTCTTCAAAAATTATCAGCAGTACAGAAGATAATGAATTCAATTTTGAATTTATTTATCGGCTTGGTAGTGATGAACAAAGGCTGAACCTTGAAAGAACTCTAGGTGATTTACTGCCACCTGAAAATTTGTCCACTTTTTTTTTGACTGAATTATTAGGTTCATTAAGTCAGGCCGGCTATGCTGAAAACCTGATGATGGCGGTTCAATCTCCTTATGCCATTGGGTGGCAAATGCTTACTTTAGAACAATTATGGGGAGGTGGATTGCCATTACATATTGATGGAACAACAATCCGGATCATCAATGGGCGCCTGACTGCCATGGGCGGTATAGGTGGGGGAGGTGGAGATATTTCGTATATCGAACTGATTAAAAATTATCTGGATAGTTTGAATATTTCCTACAATGATTCACAAACCATCCTGATCAGCGGGGCGATTTTGTGGGAAAGTGGTCTTACGTACCAGTCAACTGATACGGTAGTTTACAAGATCATGGGTGTCCGGTATACCGCGGTTAAGACAACTCTTACTTTACCGGCTGCAGATCCTAATCTTTCAAGGATAGATATTTTCTTTGCAGATCAATACAGCAATATTGGAATTTTAGTGGGTACTCTTGCCATAAACCCATTAAAGCCGGAACTACCGGAAACGGAAGTGGAAGTAGGATCGGTTTTAATTGGCCCCGGCGCATTAACTCCAGGCAATGCAGACGTAGAAAAGGTTTATGACGAACATACTGAAATGGAATGGACCCCAACAGAAGTCCATGATCCCGATTTGCTTATTGATCTGGACTGTCTCTCTGAACCCTTATCCGGAACTAAAAGGATTCAGGTTTCTATGGAGGCTACCATTGGGCACGATGATCATAAGGTAGGTGAAGCCTATCATGGTGGCGTAATCTTTAAGATCCTGAGTCCTACAACAGGATTAATAGCTGCTATTGAAGATACTGCCCTCAGTGTGTTTTATGAGAGTTTGTCCGGTGGCGCTCCATACAGTACCGGTGCGAAAGGCATTGATATAGGCACAGGCAAAGCGAACTCACAGCTTCTCAGTTTGAATCCCAGGGCAAAGGATCATGCAATTAAATATTGCAATGATTTGCTGGTCGGACCTTTTGACGACTGGTATCTTCCCTCTGAACAGGAGTTATACACGATGTACATTAATCGGTTTTTGATTGGTAATTTTGCCACCAAAACCTACTGGTCTAGTACTGAGGTGACCGGTTCCCATGATTACGATACTGCCCGATGTGTCCGTTTTTCTGATGGTGGAATATTTAGCCGGGTAAAAAACAATGCGTATGCTGTCAGGGCAATACGAAGTTATAATGACCTTACTGATCCACCGGACCCGGATGCGGATTCCTATATTACCTGTGAGAATACGGTATTGAGCTTTGTGGCCCCTGAACCTGTTGCTGTCAGGGATGGCATACTGTCCATCAATCTAAAAAGCCCCTTGCCCTGGCGTGATGATTCGATGATCCGGATTGAATCATTTTTGGGAACCCTCCGGACAGGGAGTCTATCCATGTCGAAGTTTACCAATATGTTCTCCTACCGTCCAGGAGATGATGTCTGGCGAATGATTGCCATTCAGATGTACCAATTAGCGCCCACGCAAAATACACTGGATTGTTTCCGATTAACCTTTTTGGGTAACTGGCCGAATCACCTGGATCTTGGACTGGATGATATCAGGTACCAGCATGGGACTGTTGATCCGGAGCAGGCCAAACAGGAAGCCCGCTGGGAAACAGATTACGGTTTTGTGGAGCCAGCCGATGGGACCCGGATGCTGTTTACAACGCTGAATCCCTATCTTTTAAATACGACCAAGATTTCACTTAACGGGGTGAGGCAAATTAGAGGAGAATACATGCATTATATTGAATATCAGGATAAAATATATTTCTATTATCCGCCGGAAGCCAGTAGTGGATGGGTTATCGATTATGACACGCTGGTTGCCGAAAGTAATCAGGCAGCAGGTTAAGAAATTGGATCATAGAGCTATTAAACCTACTAATATAAATAAAAGATGGAACTGGATTATATTCCTTTCATACCCGCTGACGGGCTGATTAAACTGAGACAAATAGAGCCTTTTAATCTTGGCAACATCAATATTCAGTTATTTGTAAACCAATTAATTGAATTATTGGGTGATGGTTATGAGTACTGGCGTCTAAAAGGAACTACAGGGGTAAAAACGCCTGGATATGGAGTACTCTATAACTGGTTTTCGGCTACCAATGAAAAAGGGATTGCCCCTGCCGGGTACAGGCTGCCAACCAGGGCTGAACTATTGTCACTGATTAATGACAATGGATTTGGCGCGATGTGTGATGAGTTAAAAGATACCGGGGTTATTTTCTGGGATGATCCGAATCCCGGGACTAATGCGTCCGGGTTTACTGCACGTGGAACAGGATACCGTGATTTAATCAATGACGGCTTTTTTGGTATCCGGGATGAGTTTATCATCTGGAGCGGTTCGGATGATGGGGGAGAGGAACACCCCGAAGAAGCCACTATATTTTATCTTCCGAAGGCAAGCCAACCGTATGTTTACCTCTGTCCTAAAGTAGATGGCGGTTCCATCCGTTTAATTCGGGAAACGAATGAAGGATGGGAGATTGGGGAAACGATCACCGATTTTGATGGGAACAGTTACGATACCGTTAAAATTGGAGATCAGATATGGACTTCTTCCAACCTGATCACAGAACACTTTAACGATGGTACAAGAATTCCACTTGTTGAAGATGAAGCTAGTTGGTTTGCCCTTGAAACGGAAGGGATGTGTTTTTATGACAATGACACGACCAACGGTTACACGGAAGCTCCAGCCCAGGAAATACGGATTCACAAACATGATTTGCTCAATTTCAAGGATACCGACACGTTAAAATGGAGGATCATTGAGATATCTGATACTGAGGTGCAAATCGTAGTGGATGGGCTTATAAAAAAGACTGATATACCGGATTTACAGGTTCAAAGTGACTGGGATCAATCGGAAATTGGGAAGCCGGATTTTATTAAGAATAAACCGGATATTCCAGAGGCACAGATTCAATCTGATTGGAATGAAGTTGACACAGAAGCTGCGGATTTTATAAAAAATAAGCCGACTATCCCCGATGGTGGAGTTGATCAAGTACAGTCAGATTGGGACCAATCAAATAGTACAGCCGTTGATTTTATTAAAAATAAACCAACTATCCCTGAAGGTGGAGAGGATCAAGTACAGGCAGATTGGGATCAGTCAAATAGTACTGCCGTTGATTTTATTAAAAATAAACCAACTATCCCGGAAGGTGGAGTTGACCAGGTAAATTCTAATTGGGATGCTGTTTCTGGGGTAAGCGAAATTCTAAACAAACCAGATATTCCTGAGGCTCAAATTCAATCTGATTGGAATCAAGGTGATACTGAAGCTTTCGACTTCATTAAAAATAAACCAGAAATACCAGAAAAAGAAATAGATGCATTTGAGGTGTATATTGATTTTTTAGATACTACTCCATTTGTATACAATTGCCCTTATGCTCTAAAATTTATAGCTATGCTTCATGAAGGTACTACTGCAACATTATCAATTGCCTTAAATACGAACATGATTCAATATCAAAAGTTAACTGTTACGCCTGGCGCTATTGGTTTAATAATTTTAATCGGACAATTACTATGAGTTCAAGACAATACATACAAGTAAAAAGTATGGATCTTCCAGACCCAGCCACTTATTGTCCCGGATTTGGGTATGACTTGCCAGTTGACCCAAATATTTTACAACCTGACCCAACCTGGTACCCAACTGGAGATCCGGTTGCAGATGAAATAATTCTAACCTGTTCAGATGGTGGAGACAGACGTATTGCTTTTTACACAACAATAGATACTGGTGGCAGCTCTTTAGTGCAAGTATTTGGGGTTGGTGGAATATTAATTGATTCTCAAACAAAATCCACTAATGCCACCTATTCATTCAGATTTCCAGATGGAGGTGGTGTAGCTGGTATTGGTCAAACAACCTTTAAAGTGCGAATTACCTCTGTTACAAGTGGTAAACATATAATTGGATTTAAAACTACAACATTTCCAACAGCTAATCCAATAGCAAATTGGCAAATATTATATGCTAAGTTTAATACCCCAAATATTACCAGTTTAACCAATGCTTTTGCTGGTATTGATGCATTACAGGGAATCCAATTTTATAGTTCGCTTAATTCATTGAATCTGGCAGATAAGATATGTTATAACTGTACAGCTTTAAAATCAATTGAATTTCCAAATCTTCCAGCATGTACTACGCTTAATTCCACATTCTATGGATGCAGCTTTCTAACATCCTGTAAATTTGGAACATTACCTGCTGTTACATCAATGGCATCCACATTTTACCAATGTGTAGCTCTTCCTTCTCAGGTATTTCCATCAGATATGCCCAATGTAACTGATATGAGTAGCATGATGAGTGGTTGTACTGTATTAAAAAGTATTACTTTACCATTAACAATGGCAAAATTGAATACTCTAAGTAATTCCTTTAATTATTGTATTTCAATAGCTTATATAAAAATGCCAGCATCTTTACCATTATTGCAGCAAGCACAATCTACATTCTATGCATGCAAAGGACTTGTTAGCATAGATTTTTGTACAAGTTGTCCAAGTTTAATAAACTGTATGAATATGTGTTATGGTGCGATGGTATTAAAATCCTTTACCTTCCCGACTACGCAAAGTTATTTAACAAATTTATCTTATACTTTTGGTTGGTGTTATTCTTTAGTTACTCTTACATTGCCCATAAATGCTCCGGAAGTAACTACAATGCTTCAAATATGTGCAAATTGTTACGTACTTACTTCTTGCACATTACCAGTAGCTTTAACGAAAGTTACCACCATATATCAAGCCTTTGAATATTGTTATGAATTAACGACTGTTATATATCCAGCGATAATGGATGCAGTCACAACTGCATATGCCTGTCATTTCTATAATAACAAAATGACAAACATGACACTGCCTACCAGCATGAACGCTTGCACTACAATGGCTCAATTTTGTCAAGCATCGGCAAATACTTCATTATCAGTGGTCGTATTACCGGCAAGTATGAATGCTTTAACTTTAGCTACTGCTGCATTTAGTGGTAATATTGGTATTACTTCAATTACATTGCCAAATGCACTTCCTGTTATAACTGATATTACCTCCTTCTGCAATTCACTTTTACTGAGCTATATATCTGCATGTACATTCCCAGCCACACAGGTGGCGGCTAGTAGTTTTATTTATGAACGTCTGATAAATTCATTTAATTTCCCAACTCTTAGATGTTCTTCCTTGTCCATTTATGGGGCCCCGGTATTAGGTAATCTAGTAACATCAATAAATATAGATTGGGCAAACTCACTATGGGGTGCAAATGCAAATCCATTATCACTACAATATTTAAACTTATCAGCAGCTGAAATAAATAGAATATTTACTGCGTTGCCAACAGTGACTGGAAAAACAGTGAATGTTCAATACTGTACTGGAGCTGCTACATGTACACCAGCAATAGCAACAGCAAAAGGGTGGACTGTTTTGAGATAACCTGTTTCCAGATTAGGATAATTTTCCAGATTTACCTCAAAAATTAATCCTGAAGAATGTATTTTCCTTTTTGGCTTTGGTATTATGAACGGTGAAAAGCAAATATTTGAAACTGAACCGGTCTATTTAAAAAAAAACCATCAACTTAAAGTCTCGTCCTTATAACCAATTTGCTTTTAAAAGTTTTAATCTTTTTATTTTATTTTATTAATGATATCTTTCAGTTTATCAATCTCTTCTTTACTTAAATTCTCTTCTTTGACCATAAAGGAAAGTAATGATGCCGGTGAATCACTGAAATAACCTGATATTATTTTTTTCAATTCAATTTTTCTGTATTCAGATTTAGTGATTGTTGGATAATATTCATAGGTTTTTCCATAAGCTTTGAAACTCAGATAACCTTTACTAACCAATATCCTTACCACAGATGAAATTGTGTTATAGGGTGGTTTAGGCTGATCCTGTATTTCATCAATTGCATCTTTAATAAACCCTTTTTTGAGTTTCCAAAAAATCAGCATTATCCGCTCTTCTGCTTTAGTAAGTTCTTCCATGATATTTATTTTTCTGTTACTCCAAATATTATATTGACTGTACCAAATTCACTTTGTGGATTTTTCTTTTCTGGATTTAAATCAGGTTTTATTGTTTCAGGATCGAATTTCTTCCACATACTTAACATCCTGACTGATTCAATAAGCTTTGCTTTGCTAAAAAAATCTCCTTGTTTTAAGCTAATCTTACTTAATATATCAGTGGTGGAGACAGTTTTGTTCCCTTTAACCTGTATAGTACCAATTTTAAAACGGTCTCCTTCATTTACAGTGAAAATTAAATCCATAACTCTTTCACCATTATGAATTTCAGTCTTTTCAATCTTGATAAACAAATATCCTCTGTTAATGTATAAGTCAGACACTTTATCGTATAGACCCTTTTCAACGGCTTCATTAGTATAAGCATCTCCTTTTTTCAAGCTGAAGGCGGAATTTAACTCAGAGGTAGTAAATGCCTTATTATTCAACCATTTTATATCCCCGATTTTGATATGATTAACGCTCGCAGAGTTTAATTCAGAATCACTATTTTTTAAAGGTGCAGGCGTAAAATCAAAATATGAAAATGACACCAACAGAGCAAATGCGATAGGGAGTAAGGATATAATTAGCAGTTTCGACCAACGAATTGACCTGTTTTTTGTTACCATCAATATCCTCTTGGCTATCTGGTTGCCAGAAAATCCAGTCATTAGACTAAGAGATTTATTGTCTGTAGCTAGATTTAAAAGCAATTGTGCGTAATCTTTCTTCATTTCCCCTTGGCCAGCTGTTTGTTCGTCAGCAATGAATTCGTGAATCTCCTGTAATTTACTTTTTGTATAAAGAACCAGCGGATTGAACCAAAATATCACTGAAATTAGTTCGACAAACAAAATATCCAGTGTATGCCATTGTTTGGCGTGAATAATTTCGTGGTTCTTTATTCGTAATATATCCTCATTAGTAAGTTTCTTGTAATTCTTATTTATAAAAATGTAATTAAAAAAAGAAAAAGCGGGAAGTTCCATATCGATGTCTACCAACCAATAAGCACCTTCTTGACGTTTTACATTCTTTTTAATTTTAGTCAAGATTTTGTTGACTTTCCCTATTAATATTACTGATTTGTAAAATAAGCCAAGAATATATATGATAGATACGGCCATTAATAAGAACATCCAAGGATTTAAATAATGGGCTAACTGAGTGGAAGAGACAGTGGTGTTTGACGTCATTAAGGTAAATGGATTAATGTTGATTGGAAAGGATCCAATAGCCAAGGAGTGACCTGATATAGAATTAGTCCATTGGCTGGGTAAAGCAACAAAAGGTAAAACGACACTAAAAATGAGGCTTAACAATAGATATCCTCTCATCCAATTAAAATGGGTTTGATTGGAGATTACCAATCTATAAACGACAAGAAAGGACAACAGATAGGCTGATGACTCAATTAAATAAGAAAAGAAATGACCGTTCATAATTTTAGTTTTTAAATTTATTAATCCAAAACAAATATACAACTGTATATTCAGTTATACAACTGTAAAAGCAGTTTATTAACTGAATATTCAGTTAATAAACGTTAAATGTTTATTAACAATATTATAGTTGAATAAAATCTCGAAAGCTAATTTCTGTACTTCGCCCGATTTGATTGATTATCCAGTTTAAAATAAGGTGCCAAATTGAAAGATTATATCTTATGAAATTATTGTAATTAGGATTTTGTCCTTTCAAATTAAACTATACAGGACTAGTTTTGAATATAAAAAATTGAACTGAGTTAAATTATACACACTTGAATGAATGAAATTCGAAATATTAAAGGCAAATGGTTTAGCGATAACAGATTAAGCCTGGTTGCGATTATTGGAAATATCTTATTCGTTGTTTATCTGGCTGTTATACGCGAGAATGATTTAAAAAATAACGTGGCAGATCATGAAAAAAGAATAAACCAGATTGAAATTCAGATCGGAGATTTGCGCGAAAAGAAAGTGGATAAGGAAACGTTTTTGCTGATCAACGAAAACTTAAACGCTCTCCGGTCAGATATTCGCGATATTAAAAATAGTTTGTTGGACCATATTAATAAAAGTCACTAATGAAAAGATTGTGGAAGAGTTTCATGGAAACTGAATTTTTTAAAACACATCACCAGGAATTGATTATTATTCCTGTTCTTATAGTAATATTTGGTACAATCTCGTTTATTTTGAGTGTACTATTTCCTCACTCAGACCCTTTTGATGTTCCAAGCCAATTGGAAACATTATTTTATTATTCGCTGAAAATTGTTTCTGTTTTAACCATTTCCTGGTTTGCTTTCCGCATATCTCTACCTCCCTTATATTCAAGATTTAGCAGTTTCTACCTTGGTAAAGATTGTCTTGACGAGAGGACCAGAACAATTATTGCAATTGCTCTTTTTGCAGTATTCATGTTAGCCGGCGCCATTATCTCCAGGGGGGATGATTACAATAAAGGTAGTAATGGTGCTGCGAAAATTCGAGCCGAATTGGAAGTGCTGCTGGATTCGCAACTTAATATCCGTGAGGCTGGTATTAACCGGGGCAAGGAAGTTGACATGTTTAACACAGCGGTAAAAGTACCTTTAGGTTCTTTCTGGTGTGGATCATATGTTGCTTATGATCTGAACTATTTTCACATTCCAAATCCAAATTCAGCATGGTCACCATCTTATGGAAATCCAAAAGATGTAATATGGACTTTTAAGAAAGGAGGGAAGAAACTGCTGCTTGGTGACGTATTCACCCAGTATTATGCTTCTCTCGGACGTATTGGTCATGTTGGATTTTATCTTAAAACCGATACGGAGGGATTCTTTATTGTTCAGGCTGGAAATACTTCTGGGCCAGGATCGCGGAACGGTGATCGGGTGGCAAAGCATAAAATTTCACCTGAGAAAATTCATACAATTTCCAGATACATAAAGGGATGAAAAAACTAATTGGGATTTTATTGATTGGATTTCTTTTTAGTTCCTGTTTAACAGTAAAGCGGGTGGAGCGAAATTGTGATCTGTTTGCAAAAATTTGCGGAACTGGAACTACTACTGAAATAAGGTATAAGGATACTACAATCTTTATAAACCGGGATATTCCGGTATATCTTCCCAGGGATACAGCTTACTTACAGAGACAAGTAAGCGTTGACACATTAGGTGCCCAGATGCAGCCGGCAATAATTAATGATGGAATAATGACAATCACCGCTAGGATAAAAGATTCGAAACTCACTGCCAGCGGCTACATAAACAGGGATAGCATAGTGGCAAACATCAGGGATTCAATATTGATTAAGAATGCCATAAGGCAAAGCAGCTATAAAACGACCGTGACAATCAGGGAGAAATATATACCGGGGTTTTACCGGTTCACATTTTGGTTTGCGATCTTAGTATGGGCAGGTTTAATCTTATGGATAATAATTAAATTACTTAATATCAAATTATTATAATTAAACGGCGACAATTGGAACATGGGTTGCCAAATGAAATATCGGTTATATCAATAAATTCATGGCCTTTGATTTTGCTGATTCCACCACGTTAAAATACCTGGCGATTGATTTACTCCCTTTTGAATGTCCGGATAAAGAACAAATCGTTTCCATGTCAGCGCCTGATTCTACCAAAATTCCTACAAAGTTTCTTCTGGCCATATGAGAAGATACAATATCGCATAATCGGACACGAATGTTTTTGCGTGTTTTAGGATCAAGAGCTGTAACGATACGAACAAGATTTATCTCTTCCAACTCAAAAAGTTCCTTCAAATACTTGTTATATTTCTCCCTGGATATAAAACGAATTAAATCTCCATTTGGTTCGTTATATCGTGCTATAATTGAAAGAGCATTTGGCATCAAAGGAACTGAAATTGTTCGGGGAGAATTATGTGCTGTCTTGCCTGGGATATATTCAATAGTATTTTTAGAAGTAATACTATTACGCTTGAGAGAAACAAAATCTTCAACCCTACAACCAATAAAACTTTGAAGGATGAACATATCACGAACATGAGCTAAACGTTCATCTTTGATCTCAGTTGAATTTAATTTATTGCGCTCAATTTTTGAAAGATAGATTGGATCGCCGTAAACTTCTCCCTCATTTTTAAAATCATTAAAGGGATTATTTGATGTCCATTTAAATGTTTTTGCATAAACAAAAAATGAACGAAACCGGCGCATTTCGCAGCTGACAGTATTTTTGCTAACCTTTTTTTCTTCAAGTAACCATTTTCTGAAATCAGTTAAATACTGTAAATCTACCTGTTCAAAGGTAGTTTCAGGACAATATTCCAGTAATTTATTATAAGTCGTATTTAAGTGTTTCTTTCTGCCTTCGCTTACTAAAGAATCTGAAATATATTTTTTGAAGTAATCAAAAAATCCTTTTAGTTTGGGTGATTCAAATTCTATAATCTCATTTTCTTTATTGACTTTAAGAAGATTAAGAATTTGAAATGATGTAGGTATTATTTGTTGTGAATTATAGTATTCAAATATTTGTCCAACCTTTACCATTATAGATAATAAATCTTTATTAAATGAATAATGAGATTCCTTATCTGGCAAGACACAATTCTTTAAGAGTTGCTGTGTTTTTGCATCCCAATGTTTAAAATCACAATGTTTACCTGTATAATATCGTATTTTTTTATTGTCATATGCGATATTAAGAATTAAAGGACAATCTTTTTCTTCTAAAATTAATTTATTGGATTTTAAAACCCTGTTTTTTTGAACCCAGAAGCGAAGGGAATATTTCATTTAATTCATTTTAAGTGATGAATATTTTATTAATTGATAAATATTAAGAACCATTCATAGTATTTTATCTGTGTACGATTTTGATGAATAGTCTTATTTAAAAATTCAATTTCTTATAAAACTATATTTCATAAAACAGTACATAGTATTACAAATATATGTACTGTTTTAGATTAATCAACTTAAATTCACATTAATTATATTTAATTAGAAACATTATAATAAATTATTAATCAGATGGTTATTAATTTATATTTATTTAGATTAAATATTAATTAAAATAATACAATTCCCAGCTGGGTCACCAAAAAGCCTGTAAATCATTTGATTTACAGGCTTTTATCTTTGTGTGCCGTGCTATTTTCTGTTCCTTTTCCGGAGTTAATTTTGGATCAATTGATATTTCAGGTGGAGTAAAAGAATTACGCATAAATTTTGGTTAATCTGAACAGGAAGAAGTTCACGT
>Ga0214247_1000515_pt1 | contig 23560 bp, 19 predicted proteins | sample TroBogypolimnion_18_FD_153085 | JGI IMG/M metagenome (GOLD analysis project Ga0214247, IMG submission 153085) | Freshwater microbial communities from Trout Bog Lake, WI - 03JUN2009 hypolimnion | ecosystem: Environmental > Aquatic > Freshwater > Lake > Hypolimnion/Profundal zone ... | reverse complement strand
AAAACGATTAACGGTGTTTCATTTTAGAGTAGACAAGGTGTATGATTACGTATAATAAACAACAAATATCGGTCACAGAAGCACGCAAGTTAGATAAAAGAGTTTAGGTTTTGCGTCGAATTTCGTTTTCAAAGATGTAACAACTGTGTAAATGGCCACAATGCCTATGGATCCGTTCAAGGTTCTCGAGATTTCCAATCCCAAGAACTTTACCGCGGCCGAGCTCAAACGTAATTACAAGAAATTGGTCATGCGGTACCACCCAGATAAAAATGTCACCGAGATCAAGACGACTCCAATTTTTCAAACACTTACATTTTGTTATACATATTTGGTAAATGAACTCAAGACACGGGAGGATGGCAAGGACCACAACACATTAAAAACACAGAACAAGGAATTTGAAGAAAGGGATCGGGGCCAAGGTGCACAAAACATCAAGATAGATCCCAAGAGTTTCAACGCCAAGAAGTTCAATGCGTTTTTCGAAGAGAACAAGTTCCGGGAAGATGGTGCTGATGGAGGATATGGTGCATGGTTCAAATCCGAAAAGGCAGAGGACAATGGCGCAATCATTCACTATAGCGACCCTGAACCTCTCATGATGGGCGGGTCAAAGCTCGGGAATCTTTACGAGTTTGGTAAAGGATCTGTGGATGACTATTCAGGGAACAACATGTCGAGCAAGGGACTAAACTACATGGATCTCAAAAAAGCATATACGACTTCTTCTATAGTAGATGAACGATATGTGGAAAAACGCCAAGAGTTCAAGAGTGTCGAGGAAGCCAACATACAAAGGGCCAAGGTTTCGTTCGTGATGAATGATGACGAGCTTGCCATGTATAATAAAAGAAAGGAACAAGACGACAAACGTGAGGAGGCTCGTTTGCAAAACATGAAAAAGGAAAATTCTGTTATAGAGCAAATCTACTTGAAAACAAACAAGATTATGCTCGGGATGTTTGGATCTACCAATGTAAAGAAATGATGCATGTTGCCGATGTAAAGAGAGGAAAAGGATAGAATGAACAACAAATCAACATGCCATTTATTGTGCTTTTGACCCCATTCGAGGACATGTCCAAGATTCCATTCGAGTGTAGGTCAAACAAGCGGCGCCGTGAAGATCAACTTGAAGAGGACATGTCCAAGAGAGCAGTAAAGCACATAGAACATCCCTCTGCATCGGCCAGTGCATTGTGTGCATTCTCCAACTTTGTTCCTGTCAGTGTTAAATAGAGGTCAACTAGCTTGGGGAACTTGGAGAGTCCGAGCTTCTTTTTTCCATTCATCATTGTGCAAAAACGCTCCATTGAATAAAACGCAGTGATCATGTCGTGTGCCCGAATCCTGTAAAACTCGCTCAGCAAAATGTTAAAATCAAAGAAGATGTTGTGTGCCACAATGACCTTGCATGGGTGGTTAGCAAGAGACTTCCTGAGGTGAGCAACAGCCTCTGTAAACAATATTCCTGTATCCATTGCATCCCGACGTGTAATTCCGTGAATGGCAGTCGACTCGCGTGAGATGCGAAAGTCAATAGGCTTGATCACATAGTAGTGCTTCTCAAGCACACGGTTCTTTGAGCTCGTGATGATCCAAGAGACCGAGATGACACGCGATGTGTCATACGACTTGGAGTCCTTGTAGTACGGATAGCGCCTTGCTGACTTTAGGGGGAGACCAGTGGTCTCTACATCAAGGATCAAGTTCACCATTGTTGTTGGTGCTGCTTATTTTATCAACTAGATACCAAACCCTTAATTGGTTTTTTCGCCCCAACCTTTGTGCACGTCCTATAGTTTGTTTTTCACTTTCGTTATCGAATTTGTCAAAAAATATAATGTCTGTTGTGTTTTGGAGGTCAAGGCCACGGCCCAAATGCGTAGGACTCACGAACAAGATAACCGTCTTGGTAGGATCATGGTACATTTTTAGTACGGCCTCTTGAAAAAGCACGTTGCCCTTGATAAAAAAATAACGAGTGTTGCGTGGATCCAGTAACCTGGCTACATCGTTAAATACAGGTTCGTATTCAGAGAATATTAGGATTTTCTTTACTTGGGTATCAAGTTTGATGAGATTTATAAGGTTCCTAACCTTGTTGTTATTTGCGTGTACAAGGTTCGATGTATCTACAACTGGTTTGGGGTTAGGGTCGACCAACAACATGTCTTTTATTGAGGCGTAAGCTTTGCAAAGTGGACAAGATTTGTTTTGGGAAAGCCACGTCCCCACACACTTGATGCAGAACGCATTCGAGCAACAAGGTAACACGATTTTTTGTTCAATTAGATTATAACAAACAGGACAACCGTCTACTGCTTTCACCCGATCTTTGATTGCATTTATCTTTTCACACGTTTCTTTTTTTCGCAAGGCAATGGCAGATATCCTTCGAGAATCTAAAACATATCTGGGATCTGTATCTGTAACCATGGCCATTTGCTGATCAAAGAGTTCAATATCCCTATCGAGTTTCGTCACACAAAGTGATATAATATTTGGTTCAGTCTGCCGCTGTTCTGGGAGAATTATCTTGATAGCAGCTGGAATGTCATCGGCATCAAGGCACTTCAACATTTGTTTGTCGCGTTGGCTATCAAGAGTGGGGGGTCTACACATGATTACATTTTCAACATGTTCCAAGATACCAAGAGACTTGTCCACAAATTCGTCATCATTCTTAACAATTATTCTTTGGAATGCGGCCGAGGGGTACATTAAACGTGAGAATAAGTTCCTAATGTAGCCTGATGATCGTATTCCCTCGGCTATTGTGATATAACGATATATATTTTGGTTGTATTCTTGATGTCCATGAGGAAAACATAGATTCTTGTATGCAGATGTCACAAACCAGTGAAACTTGGCATTCATTTTGTAGCATGCTGGAATATTGAGTGCATCAGCTTCATCATAGAAGATGCGGGAGAATTTAATATTGTTGCTGTCAGTGTATTGAACAAAGCGATTGTGAAAGGTGTTTGAACACAACACTAGATCATAATCGCTCCAACTAGTCGGGAGATCATAATAATCCTTTGATTTTTCCAAAACATAACAACGAACGCTAGGGAACTCGGCTATGCATTGTTTCCATTGATTGATCAAACTATGTGGGGATACAATGACACTTGTATGCAAGTGGTCGTTAGGAGCAGTATGGATCAGTGTGACTGCCATCTCTGAGCCATAATTCATGTACTTTTTCGATGGGGCTGGTGTGAAACCAGAAGCAATAAGGGAAAGAATGACATATGACTTTCCTGAACCTGCCTTGTCTGCAATGATCCCGGCATGGGTCTGCATTTCCAACGTTTCAGATACCTTGATGAAGCACATCTCCAGTTGTTGGCAACGACTCAAGAGTGTGAGTTGATGGGGCTTCAAGACAATGTTGGTGTTGGTTGGTTGGTTGGCCGAGGGCGAAGCTTCTGTCAAGAGCTGCATTTGATTTTATTTCAGTTCGTAAGTTTTCTTTTATACCGAAACAGCAAATCGAACGACAAGCGCGAGAACACAAAATATGATCGAAATGGGAGTGTCAAAATTGTAGAGATCGGGTGCTCTTGTCGCCAAAAGGTAGATTAAAATGAACGCAAACGTTCGAGCTATTTTCGATATTGATCTCGATAAAGGGATCGTGATAAAAACATAGATGAGAGGGAGCCAATGAAGGATGAAATCATAAATGGCGGTTATTGCCGACGTTTTTACAACGTACTTGTGGGTTTCATCAATACTGTATCGGACTTCACGGGGGTGTATATATGTAATGCCGAATGAAACGAATGCTACAACCAGACAACTCAGGTGCAAATCTATGTACTTGCTTGTGAACTTGTGAAATACTACCAATAACAAATTTATCATGGTGTAGAACAAAAACATTGTGAATAAAAACTTGACAACCATATCGCCGTCCATGACTAATACTTTGCGGCAAGAATATAATTTTTTAACCGTTTACAATTTAGTGCAAGGCTTCAAATGTCCACAATCGAAGACGTCGACTTTTTACTATCAAATTCGGAACAAAACTCCCTCACCATTTTTGTGGACAGCAAAAACAGGGACTTGTTACAATATCAAACCCCTAGTCAATATGTTGTAAGCTTTGATGAACCCATACGGAACGTGTTTGGACTAGAAATATTAGATGCAGCAATCCCAGTCACGACATATAATGTAGACAATGGTGATAATGTTTTTGCCATGACTTTTGTATTTCCATCACATGCCGTGAATGTCAATGACACAACACTTTACATGTCATACTTGCAACATTGCGATGCATTTGATACTTTGTTCTCGGGGCATTTCAGTGCCAACATGTTTGTATGCAACAACAAGGCAGGCTACAATAACATGACTGATGTTCTGACAGATGGGACAACAACCTACAACATGATTATTTATACGACCGTGTCCACACCAGGATCACATGTCATTGTCAATAGCAACGGGGTATCATACTCTATATCTGACGGATACGTGGCAGCGTGTTACATTAACCCACATGTCAACTCGTCTTTCTATTTCAGTGCCACCACAGTTTATTATTTCGAATGGAAATATTGCATAGATGCTTCTGCAATCAACTGTATAGCTTCCCTTGAATCTCTCACATACAATAATTTTGATTTTGTCTTGTGCAACGTTTATCAGACAGTAGCTAATGCAAATTATGCTTCCGACGAACTGCTTCAAGAAATGAATAATATATTTGCAGTCCCGAATATATTTATTTACACAAGGTATCCTGATGGTATATTCCAAATGGGCTACAGTGATACTAGTACTGGTGCCAACTCTAAAACAATGGTATATACATATTTGTTTAACAAGGGCGACCCTTTTATTCTTGATATGAGAAAAAGTACAATGCGAAGTACACTTGGTTTCTCGATGTATGCTCAACAGGGAGATAGTCGGTACACCGCACTCACATATCGAGACAACAATCAGCTTTTCATGTCTTTCGGACCTTCAGCGACCTCACAATTCTTGTGCACTCCGGGAATTGTGAATTTAGAGTCAGCTCGTTTCATCATATTGCGATGCCCTGAAATAGAAAATCAGATGCTTGGATCATATGGTAATTTTGCTTATGCACCAGGAGTTGCACTCTTCAAGATGACAGACACCAACAGCATGCAGCAACTCCGTTTTGATTTCGTGAACATTTTGAGGAGACCATTCCATCCTATAGGGAAACTCGCACGGCTCAGCTTGCGATTCGAAAATCAAGATGGTAGCCTATACGACTTCAAGGGTGTTGACCATCAAATATTAATGTCTATTAAATATTACTCCCCAAAATGCATCACCCGTATCCCACAATCACGTTTGAACCCTCACTACAATCCCAACATCCTCGAGTATCAACTGTATAAACCCAAAGAACGGAAAAAAGAGTACAATATCGACGACATTATATTCGAACAGAAACGATTTGCATGACATCTATCTAGACTTGTGCATAGAAGGATGAGTTGTCAAAGGGTTCGATCTTGTTGGTCAAGTCAACAAACCCCGGACCGTCGGCTTGGGTCGGGGCAGGGAGATCGAATGGGGGGTTGGAAGGAATCGGCATCTGTTGTGGCGGGGTTACATCGAACGACGGTAGAGCGGGCAACTTGAAAGCCGGTGGGCTCAGATATGACGGTGCCTCTTCCTCTGCAATGACCTGATAGAATGTTTCTTTTTGACGAATTGATCCTCCAAAGGTGCTGATAAGCATCAGTAGAATCAGGAGCACAACAAATATAATCAACAGTTCTTTCATTGCGTCTTTATAAATCATAAAGAAGATATTTTTTGTGCAGTGGAGTGGAATATGTGAGACTATTATAAAAGATGTTTCTTGGATCAGACTTGTCACATAACAATTACATGTTGCTGGATACACCACCTAAAATCGAGACATATCAACAACCCCAACAATCAGATCCGCAAAGTTTGCTCCCGGCTCCTAGTCAACGAGTATCAACGCCCATTGCACAACTTGACCAGCAGCCCATACAGCCACAACAAAGGATCGTCCGTGCCCAGCCGCAACAGCAACAACAAGCTACTGTCAAACGACGTGACATGTTGAAAATAGTAACATACTCGTTAATCATCCTTTTCGCTCTTGCAGTATATTCGTGTGCCGAAATGATCATTAAAGAAGCAGTTGTTGGGGGTGACCTCAGCTCTAAACAAGAGCTAGGCATTCGTGTCATCTACCCCTTGCTTATCTTTGTGGGTTTGTGGAATGTCAAGTTGTTCGTATAGTTAGACAATGGTGCGGCGCCTTGCGAATGACAAAAGAGCATCGTATGCGGCTTCCTTTGTCCCGTTGCATTTCGGTTGCTCTTGTTGCTGAACAACTTCGACTAAGGGCACGTGTACTTCCTTTTTTTCTAGGAGATTGAGAAGGATGCTAACAAGCTCTGATGTAGATGACTTATCCATTGCATCAATGCGTTTCTCCAAAACATCTATCCTATAGAGGAGAAAATCGTATTCTGACTTGGGTACTTGTTTTGACATTTGTTTATTGTAATCAATATTAAAAATAAACGGATTTTAGTGGTAGCTGAATGGATACTGAATTCGTAAAAGATATCCCTGCGACAATTGGTTTGCCCCTTATCGAAAGAGTCCAGCTAGTGACATCATTTTCCATGGTAGCATTTGTATCCTACTTGCTCGGACATGTTTTTTCATATTACGTATTTGATAAGAATGTCATAGGGTACAAGAGGCGCTACTTGATCTTGACAAGTATTATTTCAACCGTATTATATTTTGTGTTGTTGTCTTTTGTATCCGCTAGACTAAATATAATCTTAGACTATTACACATATTTTATATTTGGTTTCATTATCCTTATTTTGATGGTCATCTACATAGTCATATACTTGTACAAGTATGAATTTACAGATTTTGATACAAACTATAGGTATTCGCGAGTGTGTCTATGTATAGCAGCTTGCATGTTTTTTGGTATTCCTATGTTAGTCTTTGTTGTTTGAAATCCAAAAGACTACAAATGCAATCATGTATGCAATAGCGACAATGAGACTAACAATGGTAAACCCCGCAATGAACTGCGATACCAGATTCGCTTCTCCTTCTTCAGCGGATACTGTTACATGTGTTTCTGCCTTGATTCCGAACATGCCGTATATTACAGAGGCTACAACCCCGATACACAAGATGCAAAAGTGTGTATACCAATTTTTATGACTTTGTGGATTGATCGGATTGAAACACTTGCTTGGGTTGAGCATGTTGAACATGTATTGCATCTTGGGATTGACAACCTTTCCCATCAACATCGTCACAGTTCCATCACCTTCAGTCTTACTGACTATTCCATAATTGATTCCTAGCAACCACCAATACGTAGCGGTATGTTCGATTATCCATGTATATTTATTTTTCCAATCTATTGTGGCATGCATCTTGAGGACCATGACCCAAGCAATCATGCCAATGTAAAACATGATGAAATACACCACAGCTCTCGCCACAATGTAAAGATAGTTGCAAACAAAAGAGAATCCCAAGTGATTAACATCGACTCTGTCATTTGTGTCGATAGGAGTTGCTGTAAATACATCTATATATTTTGACGCTGCAAACAGAATAATAAAGGCGCATGCTAGGTAAGGGGCACTGAAGCAGTCAGTTGCATTGGTCTTGTAACAATAAAGGGCGATACCAATAAATAATGCACAAATAAATGACATGAGCATTCCGTGCACCTTGTTTATGTTTTTCATGCGGAAATAGTCGATAATTATATCCCATGTTGCTTTCACATCTTCGGTGAAACTCATACTACTACATTTTGTCTGTAAAAAATATGTCGTAAAAATAATAGTTCCTATGGCCAAGTCACCTATCAGAAAGAAACAGGGTGGGAAAGGTGAGTCTAAACCACTAACTTCCAACAACACTACTACTGAAATACAAGATGCAGACGTAAAAGAACCTACTACAAATGTAAATGTTGTAGGTCCTGAAACGGAAATAAATGACAATGCACACACAGTTGTTTTGGATAATGCCACCACCGAATCTCCACATGCAGAAGCAGTTGCTCTTGTTCACGCTGCTGCAACTGAGACGAATAATCCCAATGTACTTGGTGCAACCACAAAATCTCCCAAAGAAGACTCGATAAATAATTCACAACAAGTTGTTTTGGACAAGGTGACATCAACTACAGATAAAGTCGAAATAGATGCTGATAGTGTGACATCCGAAATATATGATGATCCAATTGACATGGCAAAAATGGCTACTAATTTGGCCATGGATATTCAACCTGTGTCTACATCACTCATTGACCCAAAGGATGCAATTGCTGTTGCTGCTGTTGTACATGCTGCATCATTGTCTAAAAAAGAAACAGCTAGTAGCAATTCTAAAAATACTAATGTAATAAGTAAATCAAACGTAGTACAAGGAAAAGCTCGTGAAGGTGATATTCCCGAAGCATTGTCAGATGTAGACAGTGATAGACAAGTAGACAAGGAACATATAGCTAGCGAGAAATCAAGACTAGGTCGCGATGAATACTCGAATGCAAATGCAAATGCAAATGCATCAGCATCAGCAACATCAACAACGAGGACAAGACAACGTGATGGAAACTCAAATACTTTGTCTATTGCAAGGCACCCTGATGACAGAATGCCCATGGGTGAATGCCCTGACAACACCATGAAGATGCCCAAGATGATCACCAATGCCAAACTGAGGCATACATTCAATTTAAAAGTAGTTGATGAAGTGTCTGCCGCTATTGGGAGGGCACTGGACAAGATAAAAAACATTGGTGAGCTCAAACTCCGGTCGTTGCTTAATCTTTTCGAAAATACTTTGGTTCAAATTAACAAAAGACTTGACGAGGCCAAACACAAGGAATTAGAGTTGAGCAATGCCAAGATCAGTGGTGGAGGAGGAGCCGAAAAGGGCATCAAGTCAGAAAAGAGCAAGAGCTTTATTCGCGACATCATGTCCCACGACTTTGGAGGCCAGGCTGTTAAAATGGCCATGGACTTATACAAGAGCAACAACAAATTCATGAGGCGTATTCACAAGAAGCTAGCATACATTAGGAAGTTTGAACAATTGATGCGTGATAGCAAAGAGCAATATGAACTCTGGGCGAAAAAGCAAGATGCAGGTAGTCAACTTGTGTGGGCGTACAATGACTATGAGGATTATCTTGCAAAGATTAAAAAAGAGGTCGATCCCAAGATAGGTGAGGCTAAATCCATGATCAACATAGCGTTCAAAACGTTTAGGGACAACTACCTCGACTATCAAAAGAGACTTGAAAATACATTTAATTTGGAAATCGAGGCCGATGACAAGCAGTTCGTCATAGAGAATGCAAACAAGACCCGTGATAAAATAGAGAAGATTTGGTACAAATTAATATACATGTATAATAACGAAAGGTCCCTCATGGATATAATACTCGACAGTCACTTCATATCCTTGTATGTGCTCAAAGTCATACATTTTGCCATCATCAACATGTCGTTGTTCCTCACTGAAAAGATATTCTCAGAAATGTACATGAAAGCCGTGTATGCTGAGAATGGGGATCCTCCTTCCCTTAACATCATGCTGGCCATCTTCCTAGCAATAGATTTTGGACTCATCCTTTTCCTCCTCACGGTCATGTTTCTCCTCATGTACATTTTCCAACGGCCTTCAAAGGATTTCATCATCAACCCTGACTTGATCAAATCGTTCATTTTCGACTACCTGGTCTTTATCGTTTTCCTTTTCATTATCTTGGTCGTCATTGCGAAATACATGGAAATTAAAAAGTATTTCCGATACAACACAGAAGGCTTGCGGGGCATTCGTGCGCTAAAGGACATTACCATTGGTGTGTCTGCCATCATCCTATTGATCCCTTTCTTTACTTTGTTTTGAAAAAAATGTCAATTATTTGTTGTAAAGGAAAGTAGCCCCATGGCTTGTGGATACCTAGCGAGGTCTCACATAGTATCATCTCGGACGCAAACTGTTTCGCATGTTCGATGGACGGAACGTTACCTTTTCTTTTAGCTACCTCGACCGAAAAGAATACATCTTCTGGTAAAGGTTGCAAATTATTATTAAACATCATATCGCGACAAGAGTCAGGATCGTTGGTAATTTCCAACATTAATTTTACGTTTCGTAAAGAGAGCCCGCCGTTTCCAACATAGTTGGTCACTCCGGCTTCCTTTAGTGCATCACTGTGTGGCCACGGCGCCCCAACATAGTCGTAACACAAAAAAGCATCCTCTAGACCGGGACGTAGGATAATACCATCGTCTTGAACAAGAAGCACATGCTCTATGCCATTGTTACATAAAATGTTCCAAATATACGAGTCTTTGAGCATAATGTTATAATCCTCTATATTGAAAACACTCTTGTTTTGAAGAGGGTGAGTGATAAATGTCGCGAAAGGAAAGTGCTCCTCATAAAATGGACGGGCATCACTAGTCGTCACAATCACAATGCACCAATTACCTGGCCGCAAGTTTGAAAGCGTAATTTTTGCAGAGAGGACTGAAAGGGCATTTTTACGATTGTCAATAAGCAAAAGAGCATTCGCGCTTTGTCTCACAGGAACCATGTTGGTGTCTGACTTGTGCATCATTGCCATACACTTGATGATTTCACAAGGAATGTTGATTGGGAGTCGCATGAACTCTTTGATGGATGTTGATGCGAAAAGGTCATACACATCCTTGTCACCTATTGAAAACTCGGGAATCTGATGTGTAACTTCTGGAATGGCAAGGCTTGTTTCATTAGTGCTCACACATACCCGGGCCAACTTGGGAATGCACTCCCAGTATACTTCAGCGTTCACAATAAATGTCGGATTAGGGAGGACGTTCGGACTTGCAAGGATAATTCCTGGAAACGCCTCACATATGCCCTTGTAGCTTGGCAAAGGGGTGGCAGCAACGATAACATTTTGTCTATACAGTGTTCGTAAAAAGTAATGGTCTCGCGCAACTATGTATTTGCCTGCATCAATCCGCGTTGTCACATTGCCTGGTTCAAAGAGCGGTTGTGGCACCAAATTTGTGATTGGATTCCTGGTGTAAAGTTGGTGTTGGGTGCAATATTCTTTTTCATTCTTGTAAAACTCGGCGATTGTTCCCGGTCCAACCATGTCGTTGAACAAATGGAACAGTGTCTTGGAAACATCGTACTTGACTTCTGTGTTACAATGAATTCGTGACCTCAACTTGATAAATAATTCCTTCTTGACAAGCTCTGTATCATTTAGCAAGGATTTCTTGTATACATTGAAATCGTGATTGTTAATAGCAACATGATCCATGTCGATATGTTTGCAAAATGTATGCTTTCTGATATTACAGAAAATGACTAGATAATCGTCACTATCTGTCACAATATCCCGCTTGGACGGTGTGATTCCGAATATTTTCTGGTAGACCCAAGAAAATAAGAGACTATTGATAACAAGTTTGTTAGCAAACACTTTTTTATATTCTAGGAGGTTTCTGGAATTTATGCAACTGGATATGGACTCGATATTAAATATGCACACAGTAGACAAGAGGTCAAATAATTCTGCCAAGAAATAATCCATGATGCTAGATGTTGAACTTCTTTTCCTTTTTAAATGGAGCTGACCACGAATAAATTTAGCATTATTCTCTTGTCAGAATGTAATATAATAATGGGTATTGGCAACAGCAAAAGCACAAACACCGTAACCCTTGCAACGAAAAACACGAGAAAAAACACATCGACTATAGTTGACCCCAATGTAGAAGTGCAACGTCTTATTGACGAGTTTGTCACGGGTATCGCAGTTTTCAAAAAGAACGACATGAAAGAGCTACAGGTTTTCCTCAATGGTATGCAAGGCAAGGATACGCCCAATATGAAAGAGATCCTTGATTTGATTACCAAGACAGAAAACGTGACATTCGGCAACGTGACCACCAAGAAAGCTGGACTCAACACAGATGAACTTCTATACAATGAACTCGAGCGAATCAACAATGACAAGATGATGACTACCGAAACTAGGTTTATTCAAGATCCTGCACTCCAACATAGCCAAGAGCTTCAAAAGAAAGTTGTAGGTATATTCCAACCCTACAAGAGGCTACAAACCGAGCGTATGTTTTACCGTTACAAGTATATTCAAATGAATATAATATTTATTGTTGTCGTCAAGCAATTCCAAGAGATATTCAAATCTACAATGGCGGCTGTAGATGCAGAGTATGCCAATCGCCTCGAGCAACAAAAAAAGATTCTGACATTGTTCATCCAGCTGGCCCAGACACAATCCAACACTACAGATGGTGATAAGGATTTAAAAAAAGACATTGGATCTATTGCCAATGAAGCTTACAAAACACTTGATAGAAATCAGACCGAGATGAAGAGCACGATTGATAGATTGCAGAATGGTTCTCTCGAAGCGCTTGTCAATGTCCTTGTTGAAACCAATCAAATATCTATTGATACCTTGAAGAAAGCACAGGCCAATCACCCGCAAGCTCTGGCTCAGGCTCAATCGGCCAATGTGTAAAACAATACATATGCATTGCGTTGCTTTCTCATAACTCCCTCGTCGCCTACTGCCTCGTCATCGACCATGTATTCCTTGCCTTCATTTCGTATAGTAGTAGCAAAGTAATGTCCGCCAATGCTACAACCGATATGAGACCCAACTGCCACCAACTTGTACTTGATTTCTTGCTTATAGATGTGAAGTGGCTGTGGGATTACAAGGTACTCGGGATAATGAGTATGGTCAGACATGCGGTCACCAAATCGCTTTAGTGTCACAATGAGTGTATGTGGGAGTCGTGTGGCCTTGACGGTTCGCTTGATCTCGTTCGCTACACTGTTGCATCTGTCACATCGCCATCCTTCTATTTTATCGCCTGCAAAGTGGGACTCGATCATTTGCTCAAGGGTGTTTGCTGTCACGTCAAGGTCAAGGCTCGTGAACACTTCGGCATTGTGAAATATCTTGTTGCAGGAAGGGCACTTGATCTGTGTTATTGTTTGACCATGGAAATGGGGCACAATCCAACTTTGTCCGTCCTTGTGGTGCCGGTTCCACTCCTTTCTCAAATAGTCAGCGAATGCATCCTTGAGATGTGGCCGCTTATTGGGATTCCGATTTACCTTGAGCTCCTTGTTGATTTCATCTAGAAATAAAAGAAGAAATTCTTGCATGTCATTTTGTGTCTTGAAGTCCATGAACTTCCCAAGGGACTTGTGCAACTGTCTAACGAATTGATGCATGTTTTGCTTGGACGGTTCATTGTACAAGGTACACAATGCAGAGAAAAGTGGAGAAGTGGGGTCACATGCCCCCGGCTCTAGTTGCTTTACAAACAATGGATCACTAAAAAGGCATTGCAATGCAGTGTTGATGTAGCAAGTGCTACCAATATTTTCAAGACCAAACGGTTCTTTCATTGCGTTTCCTTCCCAAAGTACTTCTTGGCTATAAGTGACTTTTTGATCTTGCAATTCTCAATCTTGGCCAAAATCGGATCAAACAGGATACGCTTGACATCCATCTCCCTGACCGTGTCCATCTTGTCCTTCTCCTTGTCCGGGTCGTTGATATCCCGCCGCATGTTCCTCCGAATCGTCTCGTAATAGGACGGTGGGTGCACAAACCCTGGCAGCCTTTCAACGATGAGAGCATATATCTGCAAGATTGGCTTCATGATCTGGTTGGTAATGTAAAAGTTGTAATCGGGCTTCAAGTCCATCTTCTTGACAAAGCTCGGAGTCTCGATACGTTCGCCTTGTAAAACCTTGGTCTTGGAGTCTGGCGGTGGAGGCATTGTCACATAGAGATACGGAATGCGGTCACCGATCTGAGGCTTGTTCCCAGGCTCGCGCTCAGCAATGCGGTCAGCTAGCACCTTGTGGGCAATCCGTGTGGGGTCCTTGTACTCTGCCTTGAGCGACTTTGTAATGATGAGCTCCTCGAGGGGATATTTGCCGTCGATGAGCTTGGTTAGACTCTCTTGGAGAAAGCTGATGGACTTTTGCAGATTTTGCTCGCCTAGAATAATGTCAATGATGCCCCCATAAATCCTCTTGACAATTTGGGCATTATCACGGCGCTTCAGCACAATACCCATGCTCTTTTGCTTGAACTTCTTGTTGTCCATCTCGTACAGGTTTCCAACATATCTCTTTTTTGAAAGTAGTACAAACGGCCAAAACGTCTTTTCGTACTCCAAGTCGTGAGGCTTCTTCAAGAGCTTTTTTATTTCATTGCTTGCTGCGATTCCAGTATTGATAGAGGGCATGATCTTGTCTTTTGGCTCCTTGTGGGCGTTGGGAAAGATGACAAAGATGCTATCTGTATCACCGTAAATGACGTTGGCATTGTAATTGGTCTCGAGAAAGTCCCTGGCCATCATGATCATTTTGCGCCCTGTGGCCGTGGTGCATGCGGCAATATCGCGAAGGTAGATCTGACTGGTCTTGGCACCAATCTGACCATAGAGCGAGTTGGCAGTGACCTTGTATGCGTTTTGAAGGCCATCAAGGACAGCTACCTGGAACTCGTTGAAAGCATCGACAATCTCTTCAGGATTTGTCACTGGAATAACCTCTGTTCCCGACGTGATCGTTTGCGCCACCTTGTCATAAGGTCCGATGTGCCCGTGGTAGCTCTTCCACAACATCTTTTTGCGTGTGGCCTTGCGCGCAGCAAGGAGCTTCATGAGGATCCGGGGAATAATGCCCTTGCTCTCGGTTTGGACATACCTGCATTTCCTCTGTCCAACCTTGACCTTTTTGTCATCGTAAATATCATAATTGATGTCGAGGTACTCCACACCCGGTAAGTTGTCGTACTTGGGGTCGATCACAATGCAGTCGTGCGAGAGGTTCTCGCTAATCATGGATGACGGGTAAAGAGATGCATAATCCAGTACTGCCACTGGCTCGTCGATATAGATGCCCTCCTTGGGATCCAGAACAATGGCGCCCTCGTACGAGTCCTCGTCCTGTGCATTATCATCGACGAGAATCGTGGTCAGGATGTTGTCCACAGTCTCTAGTTCGTGTGGCTTGACCGTCTTGTAAAACTCGTGAAACTTGGTAGAAAGACCACTGCCAAGGTTGCGCAACGCAGTCTTGATTATCCCTGCCGCAATAGCTTTGGTTTTCACCTCGTCTAGCCGCCTCTCGTTCTTGCAACTCTTGATGATTCGCTTCACTTCAGTCTCGAGCTTGTCAAACTTGAGCGTCTCGGTTACAAAGAGCTCAAGGTCCTCCTTTCTAATAGAGATGTCCTTCTTGATGACAGGAATGACGTACTTTTCTTGCCGGCACTCTTTCAAAACGAGGCTGAAGATCTTGATGCCCTGGCCTCGCATAAAGATAAAGGACATTGGAACCAGACAAACGTTGGACATGCCCATGTTGTTGGCCACGATTTCCAACTTCATCACCAAGTAGTTGCAAAGTGCACAATCCTGTAGACAGTAGGCTGCGACAGTTCGGCGGTCAGCGGAGGATCCCTTTTGGAGTGCAAAGATCTCCTGCGGGGAGACATCGTGCTTGTTCAGTCCCATGAAATGTGATGCAACGCTGTCCAATTTGTAGGAATCCAACTTGTGATCACGTTGAACCACCTTCATGAGGTCCACAAGCACGCGCCCTTCCATGTCGATGAACTTTAGAAAGTTGTCACCAAGTGCAGATGATGATAGCCGTTGCTCCTTGAACTTGCAAGTATGGCCTTCAAGGCGAGACAACTTCATGAACTGCTTGTCAATGTTGAGCTCTTCTGCGCGATGAAACATGTACTCGAAATCAAAGCCAAAGATGTTGTAGCCTGTGATGATGTCAGGGTTCGTTTTTTGGATCATTTCAGTCCAAGCGAGAAGCAACTCGGTCTCGGTCTTGCACGATACTACCGTTGCTCCCTCGATTGGGTCGCATGTCCCAAGGGCCACAATGTGGCGAGCTGTGCACTCTTTTGAACCATACGTATGAAAGGTAGTACCAATTTGAATAATACGATCCCCGCAAATCCTCGGAAATGTGGTCTGCTTTGAAAGCAGAAACTTGTTGAGCTCGGAGACCACTCGATCCCTTGATACCCCCTTTTTAACAAGAATTGTATTGATGTCATCAATATAGGTGTCGATTGCCTCGAGAGTAATGGCAGGGTCAATGGCTTCTTTTGTTTCCACTGTGCTCATAAAGTAGTCGGGATGTTGTGGTCCAAGTCCAAGTGAAGCGGCTAGGCAAGTGGCAAGCCCTGTCTTTTTGCTATAGTCGAGTGCACCTTTGACATCCATCTGCTTGAAAACGTCGAATAGCTGGGAGGCAATGTGGCGGTAGTCCTTCTTGGGAACGGGAAAGTCGCCACTGCTGCTCGTGCACTCTATATCAAAAGATGCCACAAGGAAGGGAGCGATGGTGTCGGATTGGTAACGCTTCACTTCTTGCCACCTTGTCTCGATGTCAATGGTGCTAATCGCAGGCAACATGTCCGGATCCTTCGAATACTTCATGATACGTATCCAACCCGATGGTTCCAAGTTTGCCACGTGAATAAACCGAAGGTATGGGTCTATGTTGGACTCGTAGATCTTGAACTTGTAAAAGTTGTAAAAACCGGGGATCTTCTTCTTGTAATTAAAGTAGTAGCTACCCTGTCGCATTTCATCACCACTTGGAAACGAGATGCGATAATACGTGAAGAATGTCTCGTTTGTGAATCCCCAAAAGTCTTTCTTTTGCAACACATCAACGGATGCCCTGAATCTCGAAAGTTCATTGGCCAAGTGTTTGCCAATCTTTTTTATCATTTGATTGTCCCATGTATCGCACGTCTTGACGTAAAAAAACGGAGTGAAGTTCTTGATGGTGACACTCACTGATGTACCCGTTTCATCCGCACCAAATACCTTGATCACATATACCTTGCCATTTTCCCCGTCGTCAACATCCTCTGCGTGCCAACTAAGCGCCTGAAAAGTGATGGGGTCCATTATTGTCTCTTGTTGTTGAACTTTTTAAGTCGGGGTGTGTCAATTTTTCACAGAGATCATGTCGGCAAGATATGCAGCATTGGCCAACGTCATTGATAAATCCTTTGTCAATATGTAATCGCAGGGGTCTTCACGGTTCTCGGGTTGCTCCCCTTGTCCTCGTTGGCTCTTTTTACGGCGAGCTCGCCATTGTTGCTCAGGACTCTTCATGCAATCAAATGGTCTCAGTTTGAACATCCTTTGTTTCTTTATTATATTTGAGAAATCTTGAACCGAATTACTTTTGTTTTCTGTGTGTAGAGGAAATGAAAGGGAAGTTGCCATTTGCCGAGATCTTTGTTGTATTCGTCATGAGCTTGATTTTGCTCATGTACCTCATGAACCACTATGGCGAGGTGGAATATGTCAAGAGCTCAAAGGATAACCGCGAATACCTGGTTAGGAACCTGAGTGACAAACAACAGGCGGCGGACCTTCTTGCCTCTATTACAGAAGATCTGAACACATTGGTGAATCACATGATTTCAAAATACCCAAATAGCCCAGAGTCCATTCGCCTTTACAAAAACTTTAATCCCAATTCAGTTTCAGAAGGGAGCGTCGATAGCGGATACACATCGTATTCGGTCAACAAGGGAGAAAAGATCATCTTGTGTATTCGCCAAAAAGATCAGAGCTTTGTGGACAAGAACACAATCATGTACGTCGCTGTCCACGAGCTCGCGCATCTAATGACATCGGAAATCGGCCACACTACGACCTTTTGGACCAATTTCAAGTTCTTGTTGAACGAGGCAATATCCATGGCCCTCTATAAAAAGACGGATTATGGAGACAAACCCCAAGATTATTGTGGAATAAAAATTACAAATTCAATAGTGTAGTTGTTTTTCGGCGATCAATGTAAATGAGTTCTTTTTGTAAGGCGTTGAACGAGTACCCTGTCTATAAAGTTGTAGCTGGGTCACAAACTCTGGTCTTTGTCGGAAAGAATGTGGACTTTTGGGATATATGGAATTCGAAGAAATCGAAAGTACTCAAACACAAGGCGCTTGTGGACACGTTTGGATCCGGTGCAAAGAACCGGTTTGCATTGGATACCGAGGGTGCCGTGTATGTAGACAAGATGATATTCCATGATGATACAGTGAGAACGGTGTTAGCAAGGGTGTCAGATCACCTTGGGAAGCCGGTTGGATTGACATGCCATGTTGCAACTAGTGTTGACCATTTTCTTATCAATATGTTTCGTGACAAACAAGTGATAAATGGTCAAGATCTAGCAACCGGATACTTGGCAGCGACAGGAACTGCATTAACTGCATCCTCTCCTATTGACAACATGGTGAATAAGAGAGACGCACGTCGCTTATGCAAACGTTTGGACCGTGTGATTGTTAATATATCATATCACCTTGTGGATGGTGTGTATACCACATATAGCTCAACAAAAGTGCAAGTGCATGGAACCGAAACAATTAATACTACCGATGATACATTGGAATCGTTTGGGGCAATGGGAAACACACTATATGTAACCGGCCAAACCGACATTGTGGCCATGGTGGTTTCAAAGGACAAATTAGCGACCAATGATGCCATGATGTCAGCCATACTTCAGTACAAGCCCTCTAGTGAAAACGTGCGTTGTCAACCAAACTTTGTTCATTATCGGGTGAACAAGATGGAACCGGGTACTCTACTCAACATGTTTAAACTATTTTCGGATCTAGTTGCTATTGTAGACACTCCGTTTATGAAGTGGATCTCTGCAACCAAGACGATCTTCAAAGTGCATACATCGTTTACTCACAACCGAGCATTGCTAGGATCTTGGACCCGTGTTGAAAATACTAAATATGTAAAAGCAAATAATGAAATAATTGTCCTTAAAGTAGTCGTTGAAAAAGGGCTAATTGCAACGGTCGTTATCTTTTCGAATGGCATGTACGACATCAAGATGAACTTTAGGGCAAGTCAAGTTACAACACCGCGGATTATCGATCAATATGTAGCCAATGTCGCCACGCAAATCAAGATCTTGCTACCAGGCTTTCCTGAGATGGACAAGGCTGATGCCGCATTCAAAATCATCGCATCTGGGGTCATAGAGGATAACCGCAAAGTGGTATCAGACAGCCAATTGCAAAAAGCAGTCGAGGAACACCTGTCGCCCATCTTTACTGTCATGTCTAACAGTGGAGGCATATTGACCATGGTTTTCAAAAGGGGACGTGGGTTCCAAAACGAAGACAATGCTATGAAGTTTTTGAGCCAACACTTTAGCTTGGCAAAAGCAGAGCTGGTTACCAAAATATCGGACATGTTTGGATTAGAAGTGGACGATGCTAACAAGGTTTATAAGCAATGGAAGGCTGCTACAAAGTTGGGAGATGGCAAGACCTTTGTAAAGTTCCGATCTCTAAAATTGATTCTTGTAAAGGTAAAATGTACAAAATTGAACTACAAATACGTTATCGATGGCGCAACAGATGTCATGCAACTCCGCCGGATTACCAACGCGATTTGCTATGCTTTGTCAAAGGGTAGAAGTGTGGTTGGCAAAGGAAACAAGATTAAGAATATAGAAGAGCAGAATGCAGTTGCGGATGACGAATTCGATTTTGATATAGATCTGAGTGATTTTGGCCTAGACAAGGATGCATTTCAAGACGAGTTTTTTAATGAGGACGGTGGCGAAGAGAAAGATGGGGTCAATGCTGATGCGGATGCGGATGCGGATGTTGGTGATGCAAGCGTAATGGAAATGAAACGGCGCATGATTTGTCCCAAAGTAGCAGGTGGAGATGCCTGGCTGCACAAGTACGTTTTGAACAAGTTGTATGAAGCTGACCGGGATCTGTTTTCGTTCAAAGAGGGTAACAAACCATATGCCAAGACGTGCCAAAAAGTGAGCATGCGGCAACCTATTGTAACAAGCAAAATGGAACTCGACTATAATGAGAAATGTTTCCCTGGGTCCATCACAGGCTCGGTCAACTATGGGACTACCGAAGAGTTGGCACATAAGAACAACTATTGGTGCCCTAAAGTGTGGTGCCCTAAATCCCGTGTTGGACTTACACTTGAACAGTTCAAGGGCGAGTACCGAGGAAAATGCCCATTCCCTGGGGTGGACGAGACTCCCATTATTTTCGAGCACAAGGACTACTGGAAAGGTAAGCCGCGCCAAATCGGGTACCTAAGTCCCACTGAGCACCCTAATCAGTTTTGCATGCCTTGTTGTTTTGTTAAAAAACTTTCTGAAAAAAATAACAAGTGTGTGCAAACGGTTGGAAATGACAGGTATATCAAAACTGAATCATACCCTGTAGAAGAGAAACGCTACGGCCTACTCCCGGAAATTCTAGGCGCATTTTTCGGCAACACGTTCTGTGGTGGAAAGGACGGTGGACAAGGGCTCATGAATGAAAACACTGATTGTTTCCTTCGATATGGCATTCCTTTGAACAACCAGTCGTTCTTACAAGCAATGGTACATTCCTTGGACAACGATAAATTGGTGACAGTGGATGACATGGTCAATGCTATTGTGAAAAACGTAGACATGGGCTTCTTCCTCTCTTGTCATGATGGGTTGTTATGCAAACGCTTCCTTGGACGGGGAAGCATTGCCAACATTAATAACTTGCGCGATTTCAACGACTTTAAAACTTGGTTCATGAGCAGTAAAAACAGCGATTACATTGACCGTTTTAATCTTGGCGCCCTTGTGGCAACTCTCAAGCATGTTAGAAACTTTGAACCCAAACTGAAATATGCAAAATATATTGTTAGAGAATTTAGATTGTTCAACGCACTAAAGGCATTCAGAGAATACATATCTGATCCCAATGTCAAGAAAACACACGATGTATTGCTACAGCTTGTTCAGATTCGACAAATCAATGTCAACGGCTATAATTTGATTGTCATTGAAGAAGGACCTGATCCTGGATCATACTCGATTGCATGCCCTATTTTCTCCGAGGCCAAGGCATCTTTCAACAAAGAGCGCCCCATCATTATTCTATTAAGACAAGGCGCCTACTATGAACCCATACACTATGTCAAGAACAATGCGGCAGCTGACAAGAAGAAAGGAATTGTTGGAATTGAAAAGAAGCATCGCATGTCGGACAATGAAGCTGTTTCCAAGATTGCGCAACTATACTTGACATCGTGTATTGGACCTGGTCAAACTGCAGCTGAAAAGATCAAGAGCACATTGGGATCTCGAATAATTTGTCAGCTACTAAACTTTGACCTCCATGTTGTTGCATTTTATACGTCTGATCACATTGTCATTCCATTGCACGTACCTATTCCCATGGACCCTAGTCACGCATCCGGTTTTATGTTTCTTGATACATTTCTAAAAACTTTCAAATATGAAATAGATGTAGCCGATGTAAAAAAGGTATTGAAAGACATCAACTCGTTTGTGGGTTCGGACTACTTTGTTGTGCAAGGGGCTTTAAAGGCAGTCGGGAGAAAGGTGGCGCTAAAAATCAAAGACTGCTATGTGTTCATTCCTCTCACACACTATGACAGCATCAAACAATCTGACGTCTACAAGGATGTCATACGGGATGGTGCCATTTTCATTGGCCACGAAAAGAATGACCCGCGAAAAGACTTCATAGACAAGACTAAATATGTAGATGCGCTCTTTGTGTTCTTGTGGAATGAAATAGTTACATTGGCTAAAAGACAAGAGGATGTAATGCAGCTTGTCGAGACATCACGCCATATTGCCAACCCTATACCCAAGTCTTTTAGGCGTGTGGAGCTATTGAATGCCATATCTAAACTCCTTCCGCGAGTGGTGTTCAAAGGCCGTGAGGATTTTGCAAAGGTACTAGGATCCCGTATTTGTTCTACTATCAGCAAAAAAGGAGATTGTATAAATCAATGCACGTATGTGGCCAACATGAACGACAAAGGCGAACGTGTTGGGGCTCATTGCAAGCTATCTGTTCCGCGCACGTTTTATGATGTCTTGTTGGAAAAGTGTGTGGAAGATTTGTTGAACCCTTTGATAACGGTCGATGTGCGGAGTGTTGTTGCCGATGTAGCCTCCCAATCTGTTCTTGTGTTTTCAGATCAAGATATTAAAAAGGAAGGAGGTATTGACAACATATTGACTAGAGGAAATGCATTTGGGACGTTTGACTTTGAGCCAATGCGCATTCCTATTCCGGCCAGCTTTCATAAGATTCAAGTGGATGAGGGTATGGATAAGAAATACATTACACAAGAAACCATTCCTCTACCAACATTCCTTGTAAGTGTTCTAAAAGAATTTAGTCTTCACGTTTTGGGGTCGAGTGACACGTTGGTGGACCTCTTTCACACGATTTGTAACAAAGTGCACCCGGATGCAATGTTGTCCCTTGAACAAGTTGCGCATTTTTGGAAGACGGATGCAGATGGCAATGTATTTGACAAGCTAGACGAATTGTGCAAATCGATCAAGGTGAACTGTATATTGGTTTCAAGGAAATCTGTCCATAATCCCGATCGAGTTCGCTGCATGGGCAAACAGGGTTCTCTCGATTTTTATGTCTTGTTGAACATGACCATGGATGGAAAGCGCGAAGTCTTTCAAATCTATGTTAAAAATAATAAAAAATACTTGTTGACTCGCTCGGACTTTCCGGAGGACTTTGGCAAGGTGGTTCAGAACAAATGTATTATTAGAAATTTATCCGTTTCCAGCCAAACTTGAGAATGTCCATCACTATTTTACGCCCATGAAAGAAGAATGAAAAGGAAAGTACTATGACTGCAAACTGTAAAAGATAGTAATTGTGTATTGCATGCTTGTGAAAGTGCCGTTCCATGTCCTTGTTAGAATCATACAACTTGTAACCTAGAAGGAGAATTCCCGATGTCACTGTTAGGATAATTGATTCGATCATCTTACAAGACGTTGATTTTTTGTTACGTTGGATGCTGCAAAATACTCAAACACGAGCTTCATGTACCATGGCGTCTTTCCGTATGCATCGATCCACCCTAGGTGTCCCCCGTGCACTGTTTCGACATTGATAATATTTGGATTGGTGGTTGATGCGATCCGCGGGATATCGATCAACTCGGCGGGAACAATGGGATCTTCTTGGTTGTTGATGCAAAGCAAAGGTGTTGTGACATTGTCGAGGTGTTTGCAACAACTGGCCGCAGTGTAATACTCTTCAAGACTTGTATACCCATACGCAGGGAATACCACAGCACTTTCAAAATCATTCAATGTTTTACAAGACATGGCCTTGTCAAAGTCGATGTCCAACTCTTGAGCCTTTGCTATAATCTTGGCTTGTGTCAGATTACGTTTCAAAACGTCTTGCAAAAAACGTGCAGCTAGTTTATTTGTGGCTGGGTGGTGGGCGAGCAAAAGGTCATTGAGCTTCCAAATGTCATATCCGTTGCATATTGAAACGGTCGCTTTGAACATTTCGGGATGTTTTACAATGTAGTGGATCGCAAGGTTGGCGCCA
>Ga0214247_1000508_pt1 | contig 23768 bp, 32 predicted proteins | sample TroBogypolimnion_18_FD_153085 | JGI IMG/M metagenome (GOLD analysis project Ga0214247, IMG submission 153085) | Freshwater microbial communities from Trout Bog Lake, WI - 03JUN2009 hypolimnion | ecosystem: Environmental > Aquatic > Freshwater > Lake > Hypolimnion/Profundal zone ... | reverse complement strand
CAGCCGATCGCTATGAATTTGTCACAGGCTTTCGAAGTATCAAGCCATTAAGAGTTCCTAAAACAAAAATTGAGCCTTTTTCCCTTGCGGAAGTAGGAAAAATTTTAGAAGCGGCTTCCGCCCAATACCAACCCTACCTCACTATCGCCTTTTTTACTGGCATGCGCACTTCTGAATTGCTTGGGCTTACTTGGAGTTGTATTGATTTAGACAGGGCGCAACTCACTATTACACAGGCCTGGGTTGAAGATGAACTTGATTCAACAAAAACAGCAGAGTCTGAGCGCACGATTGATTTGTTATCCCCGGTCATCGCCGCCCTCACCCAGCAACGAAAAAATACGCAGGAAATTGAATCAGAATATATTTTTGCTGCAGCCAATGGCCTGCCCTTTAATCGTCATAACTTTGCTAATCGAATTTGGCATCCCTTACTAGCCAAACTAGAAATAAAACGACGAAGGCCATATCAAACAAGGCATACGGCGGCAACGCTTTGGCTTGCCTCGGGGGAAAACCCAGAGTGGATTGCAAGACAAATGGGTCACGCCTCTACTCGAATGCTTTTTACAACGTACTCAAGATATGTACCGAACTTAACCCGCAAAGATGGCTCTGCATTTGAACAACTTCTCAATTCACAACTACTAGGATAAAAATATGAACACGCCACAATATTTAATGACAAAACAAGACAAACAATATGTGCGTCTTGGAGAACTGGCTTCACGCGAGATTGTTAAAACAAGTCTAATCGACTTTACCCTTCCAGAAATTAGGGCAGCAGGCATTCTTCGCCCTGATTACAGATTAATGTTCTGCGTAGCAAGAGATTTACCTCGTGTACCAGCAATTTATTTTTTAACTAATCGTGCCGGACATATTTACTATATTGGGCAAAGCGTAAATGTCTTTCAGAGGATCTGTAGCGAACACTTCGAAACCATGGGGAACCAGTGGATCAAACTCTCAGTATTGGCATTGCAGTCTGATGCTACTCCAGAGCAGTTGAACTATGCTGAGGCGATATTTATCTATATCCACCAACATAAGGGGTCACGCAATGTACATGGAAAGACTATGACCAAAATGATCTTTGCTGAAATTCTCCATCGATTTCGAGCGGGCTTTGAGGAGACGATCCTCCCTATTGCACTTTTGGACGTGCAGGATTATTTTGATTGCTGGATTAGGAATGAATCCGCATTCCTAATATAGGACTCATAACCCGAAGGTCGTAGGTTTAAATCCTGCCCCCGTAACAAGTATTCATAAGGCTTCTAGGTCAATCGACTTAGAAGCCTTTTTGTTTCTAAATCTCAATGTAGGGGCCATGTAGGGATTAAAGATTACTCCTCGAAGCGCTCTCTAGTGAGTGGAAGGTTAACCAGCCTCACCTTTGGTGCTGGCGTCGCAGTTCTCCGATGGCGTTGCTCATCCTCTATGCTGGCCACAAACTCCCTGACCCTCAGCAACTCCTGCTCCTTTGTCGCGGCAAGTTTGGATGCTGGCATTACCTTACCCATTAGGATTCTCCTTTTTTGTGGTCATAGATAGTGATGCTTTGATTGCTTCTTCAGCGGGATCAAATGGTAAATTTTGAAGATCTAGCCACCAAGACTTTTAAGCAGATAGCGCAAGAACGACTACTTAAGGCTGCCGTTATCCCAGCTTCAGAGTTAGCAAAGCAGAAACAAGAGGCGCTAGAGAGGGCGAATGCCTTTACTAGGGCGGCCCTAGATGAGGAATTCGTGAATAGGACAGAGAAGTCTGTTTCGCCCAACTGCCCCACTCCTATTGGACAGAGAATTGGAGTGGTGACTAGAGAGCCATATGAGGAGCAGCCTTAATGAAAAGAATAAATGTGCTAGGTTTTGTTTCAGTGATTCTTACATCATCATTTTCCTATGCTGTTGATCAAACTGAAAAACTACCAATTCCCTATCAATCAACACTTGATCCAAGTAAAAATAATGGGCAGAAACCTCAATTCATTCCACAATTAAATCCCGTACCAACCTCAGCAACTGCAGCAATCAAAGAAACTGAGATTGGCAAATTCATGGGATTGAAGCCTAGGGAGAGGAATCTAGTGCTCGGTGCGATAGGTATGTTTTGCTTGGTTGTATTTGGCTTTGTTAGATACTTTTTAACTGGCAAGCAATAGCTGCCTCCAACTGAGCTATTACTGGTTGAAAAAATTCTTTTTTCTAGCTCAGTTCATATTGATGGTGAACGCATATCCAGAACAGTGGAGCTCTGTCGCCATCTCTGAATCTGAATCAACATACTTCTATGACCCAGCTTCGGTTATAAAAGAGGGGTCTACAGTAAAATATTGGGAGCTAGCTAACTACAAGAAACCACTGACAGCAGGAAATCTGACTGTTGCATCATCTAAATCCGTGATGCTTGCAGACTGCCAAAGTGATAGATATAGAACTTTACGTGTAATTGATTATGATATGAGTGATGCAAGGGGGAGGATAGTTAATATTAATTTAACTGAGAACTCCCCATGGTTAAAAACCAATGAAGGTTCAGTAGACGATGCAATGCTTCGGATGGTTTGCAAAAGCGCGAACTGAAAACTTTGGGTTTACGATATACCAGAAGTTAATTCGAAATTAGAAGCCTGATAGATAAACCTCAGGAAACGACAACTTCAGAACCAAAGCAACTTGGACCATATTTATTTTCCTTTTGGGTGTCGCCTTCTTGCGTCAAAGCAATCAAAGATACTAGCAACGAAACAGCGCCTCCAAGCAAGGGCATTATGCTAAAAATCATGACCAACAAAACCCAACTTCCTGAAATGCCAATATCCCTAAATCTTTGTGCCATCACCGCAAAACCAAAGAAGTGGATAACAACAATAGCCTCAATGATATAAATGCCAGCATCCCCTGCCAAAGCTCGCTGTAAGGTGCTGCCAAGAGGAGCAAAGTTCAGAGCTGCAATGTACAAAACCCCAACAAGAGCCATTTGAATAATTAAATAAATTAAATAACTCGCGCGATTGCGGCGGGCGGTAAATAGATTCTTGTTAAATAAATCCTGCCATACTGGTTTACCGAGATTCATTGCTGCTTCCTTTAATTGGGCTTAAGTACGACCCTATTCTACTAAAATCTGGAAAAACCCTAAACCACCCTTTATATGGGCGCTTGGCTTGATGGGGATTAACTCAAGAGGGCAATTATTCGAGAATTATTAGAAAGACCTGCAAGATCTTTAGCAGTTCTGCCCATGCTTGTTTTTAGAAGTAAATCGGGCTTAAGTTCCAATAAGTACCGGACCGCCTCAATCTGATTTTTATCGATTGCATACATAAGGGCTGTTGCCCCAGAATCATCTTGCAAGTCAATATCTACACCGTAATCTGCTAGCGACTTTAGTCTTTCTACATCCCCTACTGCCGCACAGTACATAAATTCAGTAAAACCATTCTTGCCAATCAGGGAGCTGAGATTTTCAACTGGAACTTTTTTATTCTTGCGGGCAATCAGATAAACCACGCAGCCGATTAAGACTGCAATTCCTAACGCACCATAAATTTGCATTCCCAATTGATTATGATCTCGTAAAAGTTGCCTCCCAATGCCCCCAGCAATAATTATAAAAATAAAAGTGTTCCATCGCCACCAACTTTTAGGTTGGTTTTTAGTTAATGTTTTCCTATCTATATCTTTTTCAGGAATAGGTGGAACCGATACCCCTCTTGAAAGAAGTATTTCTTCGATAGCTTGATGAGCATCAACTGACAAACCTTCAGGACCTAGCGCTCTATATTTTAGGAGTTCATCGCTATTAAATTTGTCGTAATAATCACTCATATCACTCATATAAAAACCCAGTCATCCCTTTAAATATTTTGCATAGTCATATGCTGTATTTATTTGCTTAGCCTTTAATTCAGCTAACTCCCGCAACTCAGGTCCTAATGATGCGCACTTATCAGGATGATACTGACTCATCTTAGTCCTATAGGCGCTTGAGATTTCAAGCGATGTTGCTGATGAAGAGACTCCAAGAATTAAAGCCCAATTAGTTCTAACGTATTCAGGGTCGCTCCGACTACTAGAGATTGGCTCCTCTTTATTTCCAAAGTTATTGAAAGTGCTTTGACTACCCTCCTGCGCCTTGCTGCCGGTTGGGTCATCTCTTTGCTCTAGATACTTGCTCACAGCCCAATATCCCGCCACTAAACAACCAACAATGATGGCTATCTCATTGAAGCTCATTGCTAGCCCCTAATAATTTATCCTTTAATTTACTTAAGGCAATATGTTGATCCCCATCTTCGTCGCAAATAAGCATCATGTCGTCCAGCCTTTTTATAGCTTCGGAGAAAAACGCTTCTTTTCTTTTATCTTCCAAATACTCTGTAGCAAATTCGAGGACATTAATTTGTAGTGGCAACATTAGCGTTATTTTACGTATGGCATTGAGCGCAAATGGCGGGCATGCTATGCAATCAAATAGGAGACTCATAAATCTCTTTGGAGTTAGCTTTAATTGAATTTTCTTGATGAATATTACAAGCACCATGAAAAAGACTGTGCCATATATTGAACTAACTACTACAAGGGTTAGAAGACCCATGCCATAACGCAGGACACATATCGGCAAAAAAACTAGCATTTGAATAAATAGCAATACAACGAATGGTTTTATGCTTCGAAGGGCGTCATTAATCTGTAAAATATTATCCAAAGAGTCCGCACTACTTTTTTCGCAAAATAAGTCTGATTTGTAAAGAGATGTCCAAGGACAAGCTGGATTAGGAAGAAAAACCAAACTATTTTGAAAACGAAGGTAATCGGAAGGAAGCTTTAGCCTCCAACCGCTTAAGCCTTTAATTAGGAATACTTGGTTTCCGCTTACCAACTTAATTGAGTCATACAAATAAAAACCCACTACCCCAAATAGCAACCAAGCTTCTGAGCTTAGATTCATTTATCCTTTTTGCCAAAAATTGATTTAAACCTTGTCATTGCCAACAATCCAGCCCCTAAGATCCATTTCCAAGCCATAGCAAAGAATGCCGCAATAACGGTAAAGAATCCTTTCTTAGCGGCAACAGCAGCAGCACCGCCCAAGACTAGCGCGCCCAAGCCATACTCGGCAATCTTATCGCCTTGCCTAAACTCAGAATAATTCTCACCTACGTTGTAGTCGAAGTTTTGAAGAGCAGTTTTGTAGGATTTAACATCGCGATCAAGAGTGGTTGGCTCGGACACCAAGATTGCGTTCATATATCCATTACGACCCAAAATTCTAGATGTGTAGTTAATGACTGGGTTACCCTGCTCATCATGAAATTTGACCCCCCACTCCAACCTTTTTGTAATACTGTCATAGTGTGGCGGAACATACCAACCATCGAGATATAGAACTGGTATGCCCTCTTTTTTGCGCTCCTCAATAGAGACCTTGTTTGATTCTTTCAATGATGAGAGAAGAGCGTCTGCATCAATCTTTTCATCATCCTTTACATACCCTTCCGGCAGGAAGGAGAATATCGCAAACCACCCTTCAGAAGGGCTGGCTATTGTGTAATGTCCATCTCGCTCAGGGTTACCATTCAGCTTTAAGAATTTCTTTGTATCAGCCTCTCCCAAGTATTTGGTATCACCCTTGAGTTTAATAGTCGCCCTAGGTGTAACTTCTGCAGTTGTAGGCGCCCCAACCCAGTGCAAAGATTGGATCTGTTTTTGAGTCTGGCTTTCGGTTTGATTTTGGGCAAAAGTAGGCTGAATAAAGACTAGTTGTGCAGCTAGCACTGAGATATAAAAAAGTTGTTTTCTGAAGGCATTCATAAAGCCCCTTAATTTCTAGTTAACGGATAACGTTTTAAAAAATAGTAGCCACATAAGATATCGATTGGGACCCATATCAACTTGCTCAAATAGATTGCAGCTACTGGATTAAATAAGGCGGCAATTATCACAAGAATGGCTTTGTGATTAGAGTCTAGCGCTTTCCAATCCCTAACCAACAGATAGATAACCCCCAAGCAGACTAAAGGTCTTAAAACTAGGTAAAAACCATAAGGCAATGGAAGTATTGCAATAAAAATCACAAAGGCTAGTATTTTGTGGAAATTCATAATGAATAATATAACTTATTAGCCCATACTATTAGGTAAATAATAGCAATACTTAAAGGAAAGGCGCCAATGACATTTCTTGAATCTATCAAATCCTGCCTTCTCAAGACATTCACTTACAAGGGAAGAGCGTCTAGATCAGAATATTGGTGGTTTTCGTTAGCAATCATCATTGTTTTTTATTTGCTTGATTTGGCTCAGGAATTTTTATCTCAAAATCATACTGATATTAATTCAAGAAATATCATTAATTACAGCTTTACCACCATCACCACCCTGCTTTCCTTACCTATATTTTCAGCTACAACGAGAAGATTGCACGATGTAAATAGAAGTGGTTGGTGGCAGTTACTCTGGATTACCATTATTGGCATACCGCTTATTTATTACTGGACTCTAAAAGAATCGTCCGGTCACAGCAATAGGTATGGGTCATCGGAAGCCTTACCCAGTGAAGGTAAAAGGCTTTCACTGATTGTATTTTGTATTGAAATGTTATTTTGGGCAATGGCACTTATCCCGCTTATAAACCCGACCAAAGAAGTATTTCAAGAAACATTGCATTGGGTGTATGACGAATATACCGATGGTGACTCAAAACAACCATTTCAATTAGCACGCCACTTAGTCCAAGATAAAAACAATAAAAAAGTAATTATTGAGCTGACATTAGTCTGCTCTGAAAAAACACTCGGGCTAGTGGTGGTGACTTATGACAATCCAAATCAAACGTTTGGCAATCCAGACATAACACTTCCTTCAGCCATTCTCAGGGACGGAAACAACATCAAGACAACAGGTAGCGTTGAGGGAAGTAAGGTAAAAATACCTTTTGAGCCTGTAGAGCATTCAAATCAAGCCGTTGGAACCATAGCTAAAGAAGATTCCGCCCTACTCCTAGAAAATAAAACTATTAATCTAGCTATTGCAACAGACAGAGGATTGCTTCATTTAAAAATAGATACAAATGATCCCTCCTTCAAAAAAGTAGTCCAACATTGTCCAAATTAATTTTGAACCCACTTTACCCATCATGAAAATAGCGAAACTATTAATTACTATATTTTTTTCATTACTCCCTATCCTTTGTAATGCTCAATCCTCCGAATTGAACAATCTATTAGAGCGAGCAAAGGATGGATCAAAGTCTGCAATATATAGCTTGGGTGTTATATATGCGAACGGTAATGGGGTAAAAGCCAATAGAGACACTGCAAATAAATTCTACGAAGAAGCAGCTTCAATGAATTATGCGCCAGCAGAAAATAACCTAGGATGGTCTTATAGAGAAGGTTTGGGCGTTCCTAAAAGTCCTGCTGCTGCGGTTTATTGGTTTAGATTGGCTGCCATTCAAGGGAACCCCCTTGCGCTACAAAATCTCGCTGAAATGTATATTGATGGAGAAGGTGTTCCCAAGCGAAGGGATGTAGCAGAGGATCTATATAGACTCTGTGCTGCACAACTCTTTGTTACATCTGCTCAAGGTAATGAAAGGGGCTATAACAATGCAATTCATGAATGTAGAAGAGAGCTTGGGAAAATAATTGCAGTCCGCTCAAAAGATGAGCAAAAGGCGCTTAGAACAGCGGCATTTTGGTTTCGTGCATCCTTGGTCGATAACTACGAACTCAAAGAAGATACTGAGACTGCGATCAGAACGCGTAGAGCTACAAAAGAGACTTTAGATCTTTTGGAGCGAATTGACGCCAAGCTTTCAAAGCAATCGAAAGAATGGGTTGAGTCCAATCTAAAGAATTGGGATGGTTTAAGGGAGTACATACAAGACACAACCCCATTTCCTCTAACCGAAATGGAATGTACGCCTGAGAAGATGAGTTTATAAAGATCATCCTATGTTCTGGAAAATGGTTAAATTCTTTGTGTTGCTTCCATTTGCTCTAGTGGCAGCCTATTTAATTTTCATGGTTGGGATGAGTTTATTTGTGATGATCCTCGCACAATTCAACTAGCGTGTGTGCCAACAGGTAGCCACCAAGACTTACAAGCAAATAGAGCACGATAGATTGCTTAAGGCTAAGGTCATTCCAGCCTCAGAGTTAGCCAAGCAGAAACAAGAGGAACTAGAGAGATCCCAGCAGTTCACTAGGGCTGCACTAGATGAGGATTTTGTGAATAGGACTGAGAAGTCTGTGAGCCCTGATTGCCCCACCCCCATTGGTCAGAGAGTGGGTGTGATTACTAGAGAACCATACGAGGAGCAGCCGTGAAAAAATTAAATGCCCCACTATTAATTGCTTTCTTACTACTTCAGGGTTGCTCATCTGCACCCCCCGTGCAAAAAGCTTCAGCAGTTAAATCTTACTTCGATGGTGCCGCCTATCCCGGCGAGATTTACAAAATAGCCGAGGACAATACCGGGGCTGAACAATATCGAGTTTTCTCGCATGGCTCTACAGGATTTGTATCTCTTGCTTCAGTTCAATCAAATGCAGACGGAAGAGCCAAGGAATTCTGTGAAAAAGAGCAAAAAGTCGTTAAGGTATTGCAACAACAGTCGTCTGTACCGCCGCATGTTCTTGGGAACTTTCCTCGCGTTGAGTTGCTTTTTATCTGCGTTGATAAAAAATCCTCTATTGATCAATCATCTAAGCCGGTCATTAATCCAGCCACCCCTTCTGGCAGCTTGTCTTCAACATCAATGGATCAAGCGAAAACTAAGTGCCTAGAGCTTGGCTTTAAAACTGGCACCGAATCTTTTGGTCAATGCGTTCTTAAAATTGCTAAGTAATAAATCAAGGTTAGACGCCTAGAGATAACGCTGAGAATAAAAAGTTAAATCCTGCTGCAGGATCTAAAGCTATCTGAACACATATCAAATAATGTCTTTTTTGGTTGCCAATTAATAACTCTCACGGCTTCACTGACATCTGCATAACTGACGCCAATATCTCCCACTCTTCTAGAAACCACTTCAGCAGGTATTGGGCTGCCTGAAATATGTTCATAAGCAGAAATAACATCAAAAACACTTTGTCCAATGCCTAACCCAAGATTTAGCGTGAACAAGCCATCAATAATATCCAAAAGTCTTATGGCATCTAAATGCCCTTTTACCAAGTCGGAAACATGTAAATAGTCTCTGACCGGCGTTCCATCCTCTGTATCCCAGTCGTCACCGAATATAGATAATTTTTCTTTTTTACCTTGAATCACGTTCTGAATTTCTGAGAAAAGTGAATGTGACTTTGATAATGCGGACTCAGATAGTGATCCCGATGGGTGCCAGCCAGCTACATTGAAATACCTTAGGCTCACGGAACTAATTGCTGGCGTACGATTAAATTCCTCAGCAAGTAAACGTTCACCTGCTAATTTTGTTTCCCCATAGTAGTTAGACGGTTTGAGGGCGCTTGCCTCAGATACTGGAGATATTGCTTCTTCGCCATATACCGCTGCAGAAGAGCTAAATATAATTTTCTTGCAATCGTATGCCCTCATCACTTTAAGCAATTTTGCAAGACCCAATACATTTACGTCGAAGTAATCACTTTTCATACTCATCGACTCATTGGAATCTTTTAAAGCCGCAAGATGAACTACATGTGAAATCGAATATTTAAGGAAAATATCAGTAAGGAATTCTTCATCTCGAATATCCCCCTTAATAAAGGTTGGGGTTTCCCCTGAAATATCGGCTATTGAATGAAGGCTTTCGAGGCTTGAATTTGAGAGATTATCAATACCAATAACCTTAAAAGCCCCTTTCAAAAGCTCTATCCAGATGTGTGAGCCAATATAACCTGTGGCGCCGGTCAAAAGAATCATGCCTAATAAAACTACCTTAGTTATATATAAAAGTTAAGACAAATCTAACATACAATGAAAAGATGAGTTACTGAAGATGAATTACTTGTAAAACCAGATTTCAAGGGGGTCATAATGAATCTATCAATTATCAGGACCGTTTCAATCTTATCGGCAGGCTTTATTGTTGCTGCATGCGCAACAACTACTGGCGTTCTGCCAAAAGGTGACGGACTTTATACAATCAATGTTTCTCGCGGTGATATGGCTAAAGTTAAGTTACGCGCCTACCAACATGCTGAAAAATTCTGCGCTGAAAAAAGCACTAGTGGAATTGAAGTTACAAAAGAAAACTTAAGATCAGATCCAGCATCTCCTAATATGGGCATTATTGATTTAGACTTTAAATGCCAAGGTCCAGTGACCTCAGCATTTGGAAAAAAGACCGTTGAGGAAATGAAAAAGGATGCTAAGAAGGCGCCTTAATCATGTCTGATCAAGTTTATATTTATTGCCTTACTGGAAATTAAACTTAAGTAAATATCACCTTTGGCATAAGAGAATGGGGTAAATCCCCCATCTCTTATTTGCCTCTCTGTATCAAACCCCTGATCAGTCAAACTACTTAACTCACCGAGCTTGTAAAGACATTCCCTGAGAGTCCAAGTTTTATAAAAGCCGTCTTCAAGATTTTTATGTGATTCAGATTTTTCTAATATTTCATACTCACTCGGGTGAAATGCTTTTTTAGCAATCCCAAGATAATCTCGATCTCGAGCTGCATTCTCTATATCAACTGCAGTATGGTTTGCTGAAACTACCACAGCAATATATTGTTTGCTGTGAGATATGCTTAGATGCAGATTATTTGGAGGGGAAATTAATGGGGGTGACATTGAATCATCCAATAGATACTCAACAGATGAAGATCCCCACTCAGTACTTAAAATAAAAGCAGCAAGCCCTCTTGAAACTAAAAATTGCCTTCTGGCTAATGTAGAAGATCGCTTCAATAGCTTAAGCTCACTGCTAGTGCTAAGTTTTAATTTCTCGCACAGATCACTTGAAAATTTCGAGTCAATATTTGCAACGTGAATATTTAAGTGATTTAATTCACTCATAAACCAATTAAATCATCCCACCATTAACGGAGATGACCTGTCTTGTGATGTACGCAGCATCATCACTCATCAGAAAAGCAACCGTAGCTGCCACCTCTTCGGGCTTGCCCATTCTTTGAGCCGGAATTGCCTTTAAAGATGCTTCAGCAAGCTCAGAAGAGATCATCTCGGTATCTATTACTCCCGGCGCAACACAATTTACAGTGATATTACGTTTTGCAAGCTCGATAGCCAGAGCTTTAGTTGCACCAATAATTCCAGCCTTTGAAGCGCTGTAATTAACCTGACCACGATTTCCAATAATTCCGGAAACAGAGGACATAGTTATGATTCGCCCCGGATTTCTCGTGGCAACCATAGGCATAACTAAGGGATGAAGCACGTTATAAAACGAATTTAAGTTGGTATCGATAACCCCATCCCACTCCTCCCCCAACATGGCAGGGAATGCATTATCAGCGGTAATGCCAGCATTACAAACGACACCATAAGGTGCACCATATTCTGCAACATAACCTTCCAAAATAGTCTTACATTCAGATCTATTGGAGACATCAAATTGCAGTAAGTTGACTTTGGATTGAAACTCCCTCTGTATGGAGCTTGCTAAAGTCCTTAGCTCCTCAATACCCGACCTGCAGTGAAGAGTTAAATCATAGCCGTTGGAGGCTAGCCTCAAAGCAATAGCTTTACCAATGCCCTTGTTGGCACCAGTTATTAGGGTGGTTTTATTAAGTTTCATGCAGTCAAATATAAAGCATCATCTTTAGGCTCGAATAGAGTTAGTGAAGCATCACAAATCACCCTACCAGCCTCGTCCTTAATAACCCCAGTTGCGTTAACCATGGGTCCATTAGAGCCAGCGTGGTCGATATTGATGGATATTGAGATCTTTTGACCGGGTATGAATTCAGGAACATGGGCAATAAATCTTCTACTACCAAGCAAAAATCCAAGCTTTGTTCTATCTGTATCTTCGGTATTTGATAGCTTTGCCAATACAGCAGCAGCTTGAGCCATAAACTCCAATCCAACCCAAGTTCCAATGCTTGCACTTGTAAATGGGTATTGATTTTTAATAGTAGCCTCGATTACAGCAGAGCCCTTATCGCTTGAAATCAATTTATCCACCAGAATCATTGGATCACTGTGAGGCAGCATTTGTGATAATTCTGAAATCACTTTGACTCCAAAATAAGCGACGTATTATTTCCACCAAACGCAAAATTATTAGTCATCACAACTTTCGGGGCGCTTGGTAGAGATGAGGCTAAATTTAGTGCTGGCAAGTTTGGGTCTTGATGCCCATCCCAAACATGGGGCGGCAACCTACCTATATCAGTCAGGGTTAAACAACATATTGCTGTCTCAATAGCCCCTGCTGCACCCAAGGTATGCCCTGTTAGGGGCTTGGTTGAGCTTACTAAGGATTCAAAACCTAAACCATTTATTAAGCTGGCTTCCATTAGGTCATTATGGTGTGTAGCAGTACCGTGAAGGTTAATATATTCAACTTGCTTTACAGTTTTATTAGCCATTTTTAAAGCCCCACTAATGGCGATTGAGGGTCCTGTACCTTTGGGATCGGGGGCGGAGATATGGTACCCATCGGAACTCTCACCCCAGCCCGAAAGGCGTATATCCCCCTCCTCACGGCTCATTAAGAACAGGGCACAACCCTCGCCTATGTTTATTCCAGAACGGTTAACTGATAGTGGATTACACCGATCCTTAGATATAGACTCAATAGAACTGAATCCAGCAACCGTGAACTTGCATAAAGTGTCTACACCACCAGCGATTACAAGATCAACCATTCCTGATTGCAATAATCGTGCAGCACTTGCAATAGCTTTAGCGCTCGAAGTACATGCGGTAGATATACCATAAGCTGGACCCGTAACATTTAACTGCTCTGCCAAAAAATTAGCGGGGGAACAAAATAAGCGCTGAGATAAGTCAAAGGAGTCTGGAAACTTTCCATTAGCCAACATATATGGGAATGCCGCCTCCTCATTAGCAATACCAGATGTGCTTGACCCAATAATGACTGCTATGCGACCTTTATTGACATCGCCGAAATGGGAATCAAATTTCCCTCTTAATTGATTGAAGGTAGCTAGAAGCAACTGATTATTTCTAGATCTATGTTTAAGAGATACATTATTTAGGTCTGGAAGATCTGCATTAACCAGTCCTAACTGAAGCCCTCTTCCCGGACTATATTTTTCAGTTGAAATCATTCCCGGACTAAAGCCAGAAAACAAATTCTCTCGTGTGACGTCAACGCCATTACCTAGGGCGCTAATTAAAGAGTAATGATTTATAAATATATTCATTGCACTTCACTCATAACAATTTTCAGCTGGTACTCAGGCACAGACCTATTTAAAAAGATTTCAGAATTTCCATTGGTCAATTGTATCTTTTTGACGCTCACCACCAATTGGTCTCCACAGTATATTTTTTCAAGATTATCTTCAATATACAGTGAACAACCCGCGGGCAAGCTATCCTTTAATATCTCTTTTGAGGTCAAAATCAACGTCACATCATCAACAACTAAACGATTGGGAATATAAAAAGGTAAGCCAAGACCAAAGCCTTCCGCTACCCTAGTGCCATCATAAGAAAGTGTAAAGACCCGAAGCCCTAATGATGAACCAACAACCGTAAGCCTTTCCTTTGAAACATCAACAATCATATCCATCGAGTAAGAATCTTTACCGCGAATAACCTGAGTCTGCATCATGAGAACTCGTGGCTTTCCCAATCCATCAAGTTTCAAGGATATGGATTCACCAGTAAAATTCGATGCACATCCGCCAAGAAAATATAAAAGTGAAATTGAGCATGCAAATACGCTCATTCGCTTTGATAGATCGATTATCTTAGTCTTAGGCATTAGACCTTCTGGCGAAAAAGATGGTTAAGAGCCACGAAAGAAAGATTCCGAAAAGCAAAGCAATGCCAAAACTATGAAGTGCAGGAATGCTACTTAGTGAAAGACTACCAAACGAAATTAAGGTCATCAATGCGGCAATGGATATTGAAAATAAAACCTTCTTATCATTTGGATACTGAAGAAGAAAAATTCCGTAATCCGTACCAACTCCAAGTAGCAAGGCAAAAGCTATAACTGAGAGCAATCCAATAGTTTCACCCATCATAGAAAGAATGCTCAAGGTAATAAGAGTGGCAAATACCGGGGGTAATACAGCCCTCCATGCCTCACTTTTAAATTTAAAATAAATAGCAATAAATGTAAGTAAGTAGCCCAGTAGAACAATGTATGAGAAAAGAGTTCTATAGCGGTGAAATACTTGAGAAATTTCCTGAGGTTTATCAACCCACGTTACATTGGGATTTGCTAGCTTCGCCAACTCCTCTACTGCAGGTTGACCCCTCAGCCCCATTAATAGAACCGCAGTTGATCTAGTTCCGGAACCTGAATCAAACCAAAGAAAGCTTAACTTCTTATAAATTGGGAGATTTTTAAGATCAGCCATAGTTAAAGGTGGATCGACTCTATTCAACTGCTTAACCCACTCGGGGTTCATTCCCATTTCTTTAGCAATTTTACGGAGTGCCGCCTCCTTATTCTTCGATGTATAAGATGCGCTGGCTTTTTTTTGAGAGTCTATGGAAGGTAAGTATTGGGTAATTGATTGGTATCCGGATATATAACCGGCAGACACCAATTGATCTAGATCTTTAGACAAAGTCTCTGTGTGATCAAGCGCATCCGACTCAGAACTACCTCTAACAATAAAAAACTGAGATGGACTTGGTATATCGAGAATTTTAGATACCTCTAGTTGCTCGTTAACCAAGCCTTTATCAAAGCTAGCTAACGAACGAATATCATCATTCGTCTTAAATGCAAATGCCCCATAAAGCGACAAAAGTAGCACCAGTGAAATAACCACCAATCTTAGGGTACCTCTATTGCTTAAAAAGCCGGGTTTGATATAACGCAGAATTGAATACGAATTATTGGAATGGAATCTAAGATTTTTAACGTATGGAAATATAAGAATCACCGTTAACCATGCTGAGATAATCCCGCCGATAGAAAACACAGCCATTTGTGATAGGACTGGAAAAGGGGTTATAGCGAGCAGGCAATAACCCATGGCTGTAGTTATAAGGGCTAGGAACATACCGGGCAATAAATAGCGTCTGCGGTCTAAGGGGTTCTTGTCATCGTCAATAGATGCAGTTAACCAGTAAAGACAATAGTCAACAGACATGCCTATCAAGCTCGTTCCGAATGCCAAGGTCAAAATATAGATCTTCGGAAAAATAAACAAACAAGCTAAAACAGCATATAAAAATGCAATAGAAACAGTAGCCATTACAACCGCAATAGCGTAGAAACTTCTAAAAATAGAGGCGATAAGCACAAATGCGGCGATTGCTGAAATTAGCCCTATGGTGGATATATCATCTCTGGCAACTTTTGATGTATCTGACGCTATAAATGCTACGCCAGATCTAAGAATGCGAATCCCGCGGAACTTATTGGTTATCTCAGTAATTGCTACATTAATACCATCTGCGAGAATATTTTGATCTTGTATTGAGCCTAGAGGTCTACTGGCTTCCAGTGGAATGACAACGTAACTAATCCCATTGCGATCCACTACAAGACTATCACCATAAGGATGAACCTTCGATGCTCTCCCAAGCTTATAAAGCCAATCACTTGATAACCCAAATGGGTCATCACCCCAAGGTAATAGCAAACCACCCATTGAGTAGGCTAAAGAGTTAGCCTTGTCATACCAGTAGCTCGACGATTGGATATCAAGCAGATGAATATCTTCGTCGGTAATTAGGCTTGATCTGTGATTCTTCAATAAGGATATATAGGCTGAAAAATTATCATCAGCCAACGGGCTTGTAAGTTCCAACCCCATTATTGATGCTCTAAATGCCTTTTCAGCCTCAAGTGAAGTGTCAATATTGTCTGAGGTGATAAGAACTACCAGCGATCTTTCGCCACTGCTAGAGATGCGACTTATAAATTCTTCTGAAACAGGATTTCTCTCCGATTTTGGAAGCAGAGAAAAAATATTGCTATCGATATGACCGCTAATAAAAGAGAAATTCGAAAAAGTCCACGCTGCCAGCCCTGCGGTAAGCGCGAAGAAAATTAAGGCTAAAGCCTTACTGAAGCTGGAGGACTTCATCTTTAGTGAGTGAAGCCACAGGCTTTACATTTGCAAAGGTTATATCAGTCAAATCACCCTCTTTAGATGTGAAGGTAATGTGATTAACAGAAGAATTACCTGAAATGGCTACTTTTGTAAATACAGTTGACGCAGAATTTCTGGGGATTAATTCCATAGCCCACCCATTGACTGTAATTTCTCCAGTATGGGTAAATAACTTATCTAGAGAGGTGATATCGCCTGAAAAAATTGCAAGCAATAACTCATTAACATACCTAACGGATGGATCGTTACGTGAGCTAAGACTCATCAATATGTTGCTCTTATTGCTAACGGTAATTCCATAACTTGTAACTGCAAGGGTTTGATAGATTGGCTTTTCCGTTATCCATAAAATCCCTCGGCTTTTATCAACTACAAAGTAGCCTTCGGAGGTTAATCTTTTACTAACGCCAATAAGTGTTCGAAGCTGAATGAAATTTCCTCGGGTAATGGGTGGGCTATTAATTGAACTTTTAACTTGATCGAGAAATTGATCAGCAAGAACGTATCCGGGGGATAGCATTAAAAAAGCAATGAGTACCTTTTTTATTAGATTAAAAACCATCATTAATTTGCCAGAAAGGATAAAAATTAAACCACTGAAACGGAGCCTTCAGACACCCATCCTCTAAAACGGTGGCAAAAGTTTGGGCTGCAGCACTCACATCCGCGGTGCTAACTTTATCTAAATCATCCCAATCACAAATATGCTTGCAACCTAATTGATACTGTCCATCGACCTTAATTGATGTTAAGGAGAATAATGGCGCTCCTAGTGATTTGGCTAGCAGATAAGGACCCAACGGCAGATTAGCCTGAGAACCCAAAAAATTAACGCCTACAGTATTCCCCCAAAGGAGGGGAACGCGATCACCAGCGATGGCTATCAATTCACCATCCTGAATCTTTTCAGAAAGCAAGATCGCATCATGCATAGAGAATTTAGAAACCTGAATAATATTTAGAGCGCTTTCTGGATTAATTGATTTCAATAGCTGATTAAATTTGACCGCATGAGTTGTATGAACTAAGACGGTTAGACGTAAATCAGGATATCGCCTAGCAATAGCTCTGCAAAAATCAAGATTTCCTAAATGAGATACGACTATGACCGCGCCAGATTTTTTACCAACAAGAGTATCAAAACCCTCAAGACCATCAAGTGAGTACTCCAGATCGTCGAGGCGACCGCTCCAAATTATTAATTTATCTAATATGCACTCACCAAATGCATATAAATGCTTAAAAACATTTATAGAAGTTGGTTTTGGTGTTGCTCCATTACTGTAAAGATAAAGTTGGTTTAAATATTCAAGAGAAGAATTTCTTGCCACCTTGCTTGCAATAAAAAACCAGAAAATTACTGGATATAAAATAATTAAAACGGGTAGCCTGCCAAATACCCTGTATACGAGAAATAGCAGTCTAATTCCCAGAGAAGTTGTTACCTCATTAAGATCTGCCCAGTGAGTCAAATTGATATCTTTCTCATGATTAATTTTGGAGAGCTCTCCAACATCCCAAAGAATAATTTTATGTGTAGTTTTGTAATGAGAAAATTATCATTAAATAGCTGAAAGTGGGAGACTCCGTCCAGCGGGTATCTCACCCCCACGGCTAGTTGAATCGTGTGCAAATCAGCCCAGTGTGAGCGAACAAGTATTTCTATATCGAAATCCATGCGCTGACCAAATTTTTTGACGGAATCAATAACAGATAGAGTTTTGCGAAGTGGATAGATTCGAAAACCGCACATTGAGTCTTGAATTTCAAGAGAAAGTGTATGAATCCATACCAATATATGAGTAGCATACCTCCACAACTTTCTACTAGTTGGTACCGAATCGTCATAAACCGGCATTCCAGAGATAATTTTTTCAGGGAACCGCAAAGAGAGGGACCTCAAATCTGGAATTTTGGATAGATCATGCTGACCATCAGCGTCCACCTGCATTACATGTGTGTAGCCAAGGTTAAGCGCCTCCCGCATGCCAGTTATTACAGCTGCGCCCTTTCCTCCATTATTTGGACGAGTAACCAATGTTACTTTAGGCGATTGCAATAGAGGAATAAGACTTTGCTTTGCTTCAAGCGTACTGCCATCATCAACAATAATAATATGTAGATCATAAGTTAATAATTGATCAACTACGAAGCCAATAGCATCGGGATGGTTGTAAAAAGGGATTAATGCACAAATTTTCATGCCGCAGCATTCCTAAACTTCAAAATTCCACTTGAAAAAATAGTATCGGCGTTGAAATATTGAAATTTTAGATTCAAGGATGTTTGGTCAAAATCTAATTTAAGCCAAATGAGTTGATTGGGTTTAATAAAATTTAAAAATTTAATTTGAGACATTCCAGAGAATATGCAGTTTTTTAACAAGAGGCTCTGGGCATTTTTGATCGCCCATTCAATTAGGGCAACCCCCGGAACTACAGGAAATTCATCAAAATGACCTTCAAAGCACCGTAAGCTCTTAGGCATATCTAGGAGCAGCCTTAGGGACGGCTCGTGGGAATTCTTACTAATCACAATTGGGGCTTTTAGCCCCCTTGAAAATAAATCATCAAGCTCTATTTTTAAAATCTTTCCAAGGCTATTCTTAGGAAACTCATCTACGAATCTCCATCGTCTAGGTATTGAAATTGAAATTACTTTTCCTCTAATCGAATCTTTAATAGCATTAATCAAATAAAGCTTCCCATTAGCTTCAACTGTTTCAATCCCTAGCTTGCTAAGCTTTAATACACCTCCAAGCTGGGACCTCCTACCATTACCTAAGTCACTGATGAGGCAGTCGTCCACTAATTCAGACTCTTTAATAGACTGCACTAGATGGCTTAAGGAAATTCTAGTACCTTCAATTTTAATAATTTGATCTGCCCGACCTAGGATTTCAAAAGAATCGCCTTTCTGTATTGCCAAATCAGAAGTTGGAAACCATTCATAGCTAGGGCAAAACTTAGACTTAATTTCAAGTACGGTCTCAATTGGCTTCTTAAACTCTACGCCAGCTTGTACTTGCCAAGGCATATCTGGGGAACTTCTCCATGCAATATGACCAGTTTCTGAGCTTCCGTAGATGTCAACCACTCGAGTATTGGTGACTTCATTGATTTTGGAAAAAGTGGCGGCATCAAGAACACCGCCGGCACAAAATATGGACTGAATATTGGACCCAAGATTTTTGTGCTGTGCGGTAGTATCCGCAACGCTCTTTAAAAATGATGGGCTGGTGATTAAAACTTGGGGAGTTATCGAGTTCCACTCATGCGGTCCTTTTATTGCGACCCTTGATATCCTTGACCCCCTAGACAAAGCCCAGAAAATACCAAAAGGCATACCAAAGAAGTGTTGATGACTTACTGATCTATTGAAAACCACATCATTAGATATGACTTCCCCAAATGTAAATTCCATAGCAGCGATCTCGCTCTCTAACTGCCAAATCTTTTTACTTATTTTTACAGGTGACCCAGTAGAGCCGGATGTAAAAACTGCAAGAGCATCAAATTCTTGATCAATAGCAATAAATCGCTTATTACTTTCTTCTGCCTGATCGCTCCAAGTGGAAATATCAGGATCATCAAATTCTCCCAACTTAAACCATTCATCGAATTCAGGGTTAGAAGCAATGCCCTTATCCACGGGAACTAATAATTTTCTCCCCTCTTGCCATGCTGCTAGAAGCCACACAAGAAAGATGTATGCATCAGAGTGAAATAATGCAATTTTTTGACTTGCTATAGCCTTAAGAGAGCCACGAGCCTTCGCTACATCATTCTTAAGACGCGCAAGAGTTATACCGTCATCCGTAATCAAAGATTCGTCTAAATTTCCCAGCAAGAAAGTGGATAACTTATTAGCGGGCATTTTTTATATGCCTATGCCGAATGTAAAGCTCACCTAAAAACATAATGCCCATAAGAGCATATGAAACGGCACCGTTATAAATTGACCAGTAGCTTTTATCTGGAATAAATATGGTCACTAACGCAACTGATCCATTAAATAAAAAAAATATCGCCCATGCCATAGTAACTTTTCTAACATATGGAATTTCATTGTCAGAAAAATTAGGGTCTTTAAATCTAGCTATTTTTTCAACTATAGTTTGGGAGCTAAAAAGGCTTGATGCAAATACTGTTAATAAGACAGCATTGACAATTACAGGATAGAAGAAAACAAAAGAAGGAGACTGAGATAATAAAGATGCAGCACCTAGAACTACTGCTGCTAGGGAAATCCATTTCCCCCAATATCGGTTTTTCCTAAGGAAAACGAATGGAATTAGAAATAAGCCCGCTAGCCAGAACGGGATATTGAGCCACTTGAATATCCAAAAAGAGATCGGCAGCAATAACGCCAGCAAAAATTCCATTTATTTCTGTCAGTTAAATTAAAAATGAAACCCATTTTTATGCGAATATTTTTTAATGCTTATTTATTTCTACTGTCCGCTACGAATTTAACTAGGCTCGCTACAGAGTAAAAGTGCTTACCTTCCGTCTTGGTCACGCTTGAAAGAGTCAATCCATATTTTTTTTGTAAAGCCACACCCAGTTCAAGAGCATCAATGGAATCTAAACCCAGCCCATCACCAAATAGAGGTGCCTCAGACTCAATGTCATCAGGCTGGTAATCCTCTAGATTTAAACAATCTATGATTAATTTCTTAATCTCTAATTCAAGTTCTTCCATATTAACTAAGCTCATGCAGATATAACTCTTCCAAATATTCAGTCAGCGCCTCAGACTCTAAGATTAAGTCGCCATCAATGCGCACTTTAGATGCAACTTCAATTTCATCGGCAATAGTTACTTTAAAAATTGGCTTAATTGAGGGCACCTCATACCAACTAAAATCTTTTCTAAGAACAGGCTCAGAGGTTGATATAAATACTGGAGTAATGTTTATTCCCCCCTTTATTGCAATATATGCAGCCCCTCGTTTAAAGCTTATTTTATTTAAGTCTTTTGTTCTTGTACCTTCTGGAAATACTAACAGGTTATCGCCACTCTTTATAGATTCTATAGACTTTCGAATCAACTCTGGACCTTCTACATTGCATATCAGACCAGAAATCTTTGCCAGCCCGAACATACTTGGATTATTCAATAGGCTCGACTTAATTATCCCATTAGGGTTTTCAATTAGAGAGATCAATATAACGGCATCAATAAGACTGGGGTGGTTAGCCAAGACAAGGCGCCCGCCAGACTTTAAATACCGTGTATTTTCAATTCGCAACTCCATTACCCCAAGGAATTGCATACCCCACAAAAAGCTCTTGAATGCTCTTTTTAAAAGCTTCTTACCGTATCTACGTCTAGTCTCACTATCGCTAGTAAAAAGAAGGACGGGAATTAATACGATTGTTAGGATTACTCCACCGATGCCAAATATGGCAAAAGAAAGCCCTGTAGCAAAAATACGCCAATAGCGATCTAGCAATTATCCCCTCCTCAGCTGCCAACATACGCTATTAACTTTTTCAGCGTAGCACTTCTCAGCACCTATCAGAAAGCGCAACACATTAAGATTGATGGATAGATTTTGAGCTATTGGATCGCTATCTTGGATATTGGAAAATCCTATGGAAATATCCCCCGCTGACACAAGATCAACAGCGTATGCATATGACTCACCAACGAAATCACAATATTGTTTATAAACTTCAGGAACCGAATCCTCAGCAACAATAATCCGCACCATCTCTTCGCCTGATGCAAATAAGCCTTGAACCTCCAATAGAGCTGATAGTACTTCAGCGTCAGACGAAATGGCGATGACGTTAGGGTTAATTTTCCTATCAATAGTGTATAGACTTGGAATGGCATTATGAACAGCCAAACTAAAGGACTGTGGGGATACAACACCGGTTTCGGTTAATTCCTTCAATAATTCATAGCACCTATCCGACTCGCCATACTTACTGCAAAAAACAATTGGGGCGGAAGTTTCAGGCAGCCTATATGTAGTCTCTAGCGCCATACTTCCTAGGCGCCTCAACCTTCTCCTATTAATTGACTGCATCCCCTCAACTTTTGGGCTTTCGCTACCTATTGGTGAAAATGGATTTTGTGACCAAGCCAACCATTCTTCATTAGTTTTGATTGCTGGACTCCAAGCAGCCCAATTTTTAACTCCAAAAGGTTTTGACCAATTCATTTCTATATTTTTTAAAATTTATTTGGGAGCTTTAAATACCAAAACTGAATTGCTGCCACCAAAAGCGAATGAGTTAGATATTGCCGACTTAATATTCATTTTTTTATTGTCGTCTACTTTAATATGACGTACTCCCTCGCATGCAGGATCAACCTCAATCAAGTTAGCTGTAGGGGGAACTACGCCGGCTTTTATAGAGAGAACTGTAATTACCGCCTCTATTGCTCCTGATGCCCCCATCAGATGTCCATGGGTTGATTTAGTAGAGCTGACTGCCAAGTCTTTGGCATGAGTGCCAAAGGCAGTTCTAAGAGCTTCTATTTCAGATGGATCACCCTCAATAGTTGCGGTCCCATGCGCATTTATATAGTCAACATCTTCAGATTTAATAGCAGCATCATCAAGCGCCAGTGAAATTGCTGCGATCTGACCAGTAGGATCAGGTTTTACTAAATTAGTATGGTCGCAATTTGAACTGTATCCAGCTAATTCAGCAAGGATGGGTGCATTTCTAGATACGGCATGATCCCAATCTTCCAGAATTAGTGCGGCAGCACCCTCGCCAAGAACTAATCCTGAGCGACTCTTATCAAATGGGCGGCAAGCGTTAGGGGATGTAGCTTCATCGCCGGGAGATAAGACTCGCATGCCGTCCCAAGCACGTATCACGCCATAAATTAATGGTGTATCCGATCCGCCAGCAACCATCACATTAGCCTCACCATTGCGAATACGCCTATAGGCTTCTCCAATAGCAGCAGAGGCTGACGAACAGGCTACTGTATAAGTTAGAGATGAATTTCCAAGCCCTAACTGAATAGCGATATGAGAGGAGCAAGCATTATTCATTCCCATTACAACGGCTACTGGCGGTAGGCGCTCTCTTCCGTTAAGCCACATCTCGCGCAAGCCTTGCTCATAAATTCGGGTGCCCCCAAGAGCCGTTCCCCATGACACGCCTATATCAGGTTTGTGAGACTTATCATTGATATCAAATCCTGCATTTTTCCAAGCATCAAAAGCCGCGCAAACACCCATTTGCGTAAATCGATCCATCACAATAGTTCTTTGCTTGCCTAATATTTCATCACCATTAAAAGAAGCGCAAAAAACGGCTGGTATTGAGATTGGAACGGGAATGTCTTGAGTGGAGAAATGCCTGATAGAGGACTCGCCTCTTACGGTGCGATCAAAAAAACCTTCCATTGAAACGCCAAGCGGATCAATTAAACCAACACCAGTAATTGCGACTCGTCTCTTCATCGTAAAGAACAGAGAGATTAATCTTTAGGCATGAATGGCTCAATAATCTTGAGCAGTTCACCAATTGTTGTTGGTCGAGTAGAGGTATCGGGTATCTTAACTTTAAATTT
>Ga0214247_1000493_pt1 | contig 24289 bp, 23 predicted proteins | sample TroBogypolimnion_18_FD_153085 | JGI IMG/M metagenome (GOLD analysis project Ga0214247, IMG submission 153085) | Freshwater microbial communities from Trout Bog Lake, WI - 03JUN2009 hypolimnion | ecosystem: Environmental > Aquatic > Freshwater > Lake > Hypolimnion/Profundal zone ... | reverse complement strand
CGATGTGCTGGACACCGATACCAATCGTGCGGGGCCAAGTGAGTCTTTCTTCGGGCTGTACTACTTCGCCAGCGCGGATGGATTTTCCATCACCGTGCAGGGTCCAAGAGAAAAGCGACATCGGTATTCCCTTCGGTCTGTGCCTCCTTTGGAGGAAGCGCTAAAAGGATACGCGGGCGGCCCTTTCTCCCTGAGCGTTACCTGTGCGTACGACACGCTGGCGGATTAAATCAATATTGCGCACACATCCCTGATGGATTCCTTGACCCACGACTTGGATATGGTATTTTTTTACAAGTGAACCGGGGCGCAAACCCCGATCCACTACTTACTGGTAGTAAGTCGCTCCAAAGTTGTGGCAATTGCTGTGAGGTGTGGACAGCCCAAGACTGTGAGCGCGCACCGCTAGGGTTGGCGGATGGCCAGCGCAAAGAACCAACAGATGAAGTTGGTCGGGGAAGCTTTAAATGCCGCGATTGCGGCCATTGGCGGGCAACCGCGCGAGGGTCAAATTCAGATGGCGGAAGCGGTGGCCAATGCCCTGACCGATCGCCATCATCTGTTAGTTCAAGCAGGTACGGGTACCGGAAAATCCTTGGCTTATCTGGTGCCAGCCCTGGTGCACGGCAAGAAGGTTTTGGTGGCAACGGCCACTTTGGCTCTACAAAGGCAATTGGTCGAACGCGACTTGCCAAAGATTCAGCCGGCTTTAGAGAAAGTACTCAAGCGCGATCTGACCTTTGCCGTTTACAAGGGCGTCGGCAATTACTTGTGCTTACAGAAGATGAATGGCGCAGAGCAAGATCCTGACGGCGATATGTTGATGGAGATCGGTGCTCTAGAAAAAGATCAGAAGCGACTTAAGGCGTGGGCAAAGACCCCAGGTATTTCGGGGGACCGCGATGATGCACCGGATGTCGATCGCCGCGTCTGGTTCGCCAACTCTGTCTCTGGCCGGGAATGCATTGGTAAAGATGATTGCGCCTTTGGCTCCCAATGCTTTGCCATCGCCGCCAAGGCCAAGGCGCAGACCGCCGATGTGGTCGTCACGAATCACACCTTGCTCGCCATCGAAATCGTCGATAACCACGCAATTTTGCCAGAACGCGATGCGGTAATTTTGGATGAAGCACATGAATTTATGGATCGCACGACACAAGCCGTGACCGAAGAGTTAACCGCCGCGCGCGTAGAACGGGCGGCCGCTATGGCCACCAAACATATGCCGGGCAAGGCCGCGATAGCTTTTAAAAAGGCCGCTGATGAATTTGCTGAATCAATTGCTGACTTTGCCGCTGATGTCCGCAGCGATCCCAGTAAGGCGGGACGCTTGCCAGAACTACCGCGCCACTTAGAAGCACCGATCCGCAAGGTCAAAGAGTCATCTGCCGCTGTAGTTGCCCTGATAAATGCCGATGCCGACATCATCGATCCCGATTCAATGGCACAGCGCGCTCGCGTTAAGGGCGCAACAAATGAGATTCAGACGATTGCTTCCAAGATGTTACGTCCAGGTAAGCATCAGGTGATGTGGTTCGAACCTAATTTTTCCACCTTGTATTTAGCCCCGCTAGAAGTATCGGATGTCCTGCGCCGTAATCTCTTGACTGAAACACCTGTGATCGCAACATCGGCAACTCTGACTATTGGTAGGTCCTTTGATGCGATTGCAAAATCCATTGGTTTTGTCGTGGGTCAAGATATTGACGAAGAGAGCGATGAAGGAAAAGGCGCAATTGATCCGGCCAATGTGCAGATGCTCGATGTTGGCTCGCCCTTTGATTTTGCATCACAAGGAATGTTGTACCTGCCTCGCCACTTAGCCGAACCTGGACGCGATGGCCCTGCTAAAGATGCGCTCACCGAACTCGGAGAACTCATTGAAGCCGCGGGTGGTCGCACCTTGGCGCTCTTCTCGTCGTGGCGCGGTGTCGAGATGGCCGATGAACACCTGCGTCGCGTCTTGGCAGAACTCAAGATCCCGATCATCACGCAGCGCCGCGGAGATTCCGTGGGGCCACTGGTCGAAAAATTTGCTAAGGATCCGCGTTCTATATTGCTGGGAACTATCTCGTTATGGCAGGGAATCGATGTGCCCGGGCCATCGTGCACCTTGGTAGCAATCGATCGCATTCCATTTCCAAGGCCTGATGAGCCTGTCATGAGCGCGCGCTCTGCCGAAGCCGATCAGGCTGGCGGAAGTGGATTTATGCAAGTATCGCTGCCACGTGCCGCCTTGATGTTGGCGCAGGGGACAGGTCGCTTGATCCGATCGATGGATGATCGCGGCGTAGTCGCAATTTTAGATACCCGAATTGTCACTAAGCGTTACGGATCGATCTTGCTCAATTCCATGCCACCTTTTTATCGCACCAGCGATGGCGCCGTCGTTAAGGAATCGCTCAAGCGGTTAGATAAGCAGTTCTCCGAGCAGGGCCTGTAGCTCCGGCCAGTTGCGCGCAAAAGATGGGTGCAGATTCATCTTTGTTACATCATCAAAGGCCACCCAACGAATCTCCTGTGATTCATCGTTCATTTCGTGCGCGATTAGGTCATGGCCGACAAGCGCGATGACGGTGTCATATCGCCATTGCCCATGATCGTCGGTAAAAATATGAATGGGATCTATAAGGTCGGTATCGATTCCCAGTTCTTCGTGGGCTTCGCGTTTGGCGCCTTCGAGAATGGTTTCGTGGCTATCTTTGGCGCCACCGGGGATTCCCCAGGTATCACCATTATGAACCCACGGTGCGCGGTGCTGTAACAAGATGGTTCCATCGCGGACAAGCAGCAATCCAGCGGCTCCATGTAAACCCCAATGCTTATTGCCACAGCTGCATTGCAGCCAGCCATCTCCATCGGTGTGAGCCATGTTCCTAGAGTGGCATGACTTTGCACATTGTGCGCGTATCCACAGCGGCACCGCCCTTTAAAGTGTGGTGAATCTCCCGCATCTAATGTCGGGGAATGATCTTTATGGTGGGTTTATTGATGTCAGCCAACTGCGCCCTCGGGCCCTGTCTCCAGGTCTATACCGACCCGACAACGCATCAATTGATTATCAGAGCAGATCAGAAGCGCCCGGGTAGCGCTTTGCAGCCTCACCCTGCTCCGAGAAATACCTATAAACCGCGACCGAGGCCGACGGTGAAAGCAGTTCCCAAGAGATGGATTCCTTATAAAGCAGCGCCAGTGGTGCATCGCGCATATAAGCCCCCGGCTAAGAAGAGATCGACGGTCGCAAAAGTGGTGACGAGCGCTCTCTCACTTTCGGATCAGATTACGCGGCTATTGCCTGGCAGCACCATCATGTATCAACCGTCCAAAGATGCCGTCACAGGAGTGCCGGTATATTTTTGGAGCGATACCAATCCAGTTTTCAAAGTGGCGACCGCAATTTTGGGAGTAGGGGTCACGGTAGCCATGAACCCCTCATTTGTGTGGGACTTTGGCGATAGCACAACCTTCTCTACATCGAAGGCCGGGGGACCGTATCCCGATTCCACAATTACACATATCTATAGGAGTGCAGGGACGTACTCGGTAAATTTGGCGATCTCGTGGGCCGGTTCGTGGGCGGCGCAAGGTGCGGTCTTACCAGTACTGGGTGGTGCGATCGTGCAGAATGCCACTGCAACGATCCAAGTTTCACCAGGTCCCACGAATTTCACACGGTGAAGTTATGCACATATCTCTCTTAGCGTTTGTTATCGTCTGGCTCTATCGCGCCATCTTTAAGCCATGACACCACACACCACGACCGAACTCACATCACCGCATGATCTCTTGGCCGCCGTTCCTTTTATGGTCGGCTATCACCCTAAGGATTCCCTTGTTGCCATGGCGCTGCGCGATCACAAGGTGGTGATGGCGATGCGCGTTGATCTCCCCGATCAGCAAATGATGGAAGCCACAAGTCGGATCATTGCATCTCATCTACTTCGCGAAGAGGCGAGCGAGGCGATTGTAGTTGGATATTTGTCCGCTACAGAAAGCTCTCTCGATCCACTCGCTACTCTGCGAGAGGTGATCACAGCGCAAGGGGTTGCGATAAAAGAATGTATCGAAGTGCGCGGTGGACATTTTCGTTCCATGCTCTGCGAAGATGTTGAATGTTGCCCGCCGGAGGGCACCCCTGTCCCACCTCTTTCCGATAGTAGAGTCACCGTCGAACAAGTAGCGGCTGGCAATCCATTGCCATATCTCGATCTCGATGAGATGAAGCGCTCTATTGCGGCACTTCCCGCGGATAAAGATTTATCAAAGGCGATAAAGAAAATTGCAGAGATTGATTATGAATCTGATGGCGTCGTCATATTGCAACGCGAAGGCGCAGATGCTATTAATCAATTAGCCGCGCAATTCAAGAAGGATGGATTTAGCGAAGATAAAGCCCTGCAAGCATTAGTTTTAGTGCGCCTGCTAGATCTGCAGGTTCGAGATTATGCAATGGGAATGGCGACCGATGAGAGCGCCGATCTGCTCTGGGATATGTGGCGTTGGTTGTTACGCGTTGCTCCTCGCGGGTATGTGGCAGGTGTGGCAGTGATCTTCGCCACGGCTTCATATGAACGGGGTGATGGCGCTTTAGCGCAACGTGCGCTCGATCGCGCTTTTGACGATAACCCCTCGTATCAGATGGCAAAGCTCTTGCGCCGCACCTTTGCTGCTGGTTGGCCACCATCTGCCTTTACGCAGATGAGAGCAGACCTTCATCCCAAGATCTGCGCTGCAATTTACGGATAATCGCTGCTCGGGTGGGAGTAGCATCAAGTCCATGATTATTGGCGTTCCTAAAGAGATTAAAAATAATGAATCCCGCGTAGCACTCACTCCCTCTGGAGCTCATGCTCTCTGCGGCCACCACACCGTCTTGGTCGAAAGCGGAGCGGGCATTGGCTCGGCAATTAGCGATGCGGATTATGTTGCCGCTGGTGCACAGATTGTCGCCACCGCCGATGAGGTCTGGCAACGCGCTGAAATGATCATGAAGGTTAAAGAGCCAATCGCTGTCGAATATCCCAAGATGCGCAAAGGTCAGATTCTCTTCACCTATCTACATCTTGCTGCCGATAGAGAGTTAACGCTCGCCCTGATGGAACAGGGCGTTACCGCAATCGCCTACGAGACCGTTGAAATTAATCGCCACTTGCCTTTACTCGCACCGATGTCAGAGGTTGCGGGACGTATGTCGATTCAAGTGGGCGCAACTGCGCTACAACGTCCTGAAGGCGGACGCGGAGTTTTGCTTCCCGGAGTTCCTGGAGTTCGTCCTGGCAAGGTTGTCATCTTGGGCGGGGGAGTAGTCGGAGTTGCAGCTGCGACCATCGCGCATGGCATGCATGCCGATGTCACCATCCTTGATCTCAATTTGGCGCGCTTGGCCGAGATCGATCAGATCTTTGCCGGTCAGGTTAAGACCTTGGCCTCTTCCAAATACGAGATAGAACAACAATGTATGGCTGCCGATTTAGTGATCGGCGCCGTCCTGGTTCCCGGGGCTAAAGCACCCAAACTCGTCACCAAAGATTTGGTCGCAAAGATGAAACCTGGATCAGTGCTTGTCGATGTTGCTATCGATCAAGGTGGTTGCTTTGAAGGTTCGGTGGCGACAACTCACGCCGAGCCAACATTCAAAGTTCATGACTCTTTGTATTACTGCGTAGCCAATATGCCAGGTGCAGTCCCAGCGACTTCAACATATGCGCTGGCTAATGCAACTATTAAGTACGCGGTGGCGATCGCAGATCTGGGCTGGGAAGAGGCAATTGCCCACGATCCCGCGCTCGGCTCTGGCCTCAATGTGCACGCTGGCAAGATCACCTATGCCGCTGTTGCTGCTGCTCACGGGCTCTAGTAACCTAGGCTCATGATCATGCGCAGCCTCCTCCTTCGCTGCCGCAGCGGGGCCAACTAACCGGTCACCTCGCTCGCGGAGGTTTTCTCTTGCCGGTAACCGAGAAAATCCCGCGAAACCTAAGGAGCTTTAAGTGAAATATCCAGAACAACAACCTTCGACTATGCCAGTGCATCGCTATGCACCTTTTATCCCGGTGGATCTTGCCGATCGCACCTGGCCATCTAAGAAGATAACAAAAGCGCCCAAGTGGTGCTCGGTAGATCTACGCGATGGCAACCAGGCGCTAATCGATCCCATGGATCCGCATCGCAAATTGACGATGTTTAATCTGCTGGTCAAGATGGGTTACAAAGAGATCGAAGTCGGATTCCCTAGCGCATCGCAGCTCGATTTTGATTTCGTGCGCAAGATCATCGATGAAGATCTGATTCCCGATGATGTTGTGATCCAGGTTTTGACCCAAGCCCGTCGCCCATTGATCGAACGCACCTTTGAATCAATCAAGGGCGCCAAGCAGGTCGTTATCCATCTTTATAACTCGACATCAACTTTGCAACGCCGCGTGGTCTTTGGCCAAGATAAAGAGGGCATCAAAAAGATCGCCACCGATGGCGCGCAGATCTGCCAAGACTTAGTCGCCACCGTTCCTGGTACCACTGTCTTCTTCGAGTACAGCCCCGAGTCATACACAGGTACTGAACTCGAATATGCCAAAGAGGTCTGCGACGCGGTCAACGATATCTGGAAGCCAACCCCCGATCACAAGACGATTATTAATCTGCCCGCGACCGTTGAGATGGCATCTCCCAATGTTTATGCCGATTCGATCGAATGGATGCATCGCAATCTGAAGTATCGCGACTCTGTCGTTCTTTCGCTGCACCCACACAATGATCGTGGAACCGGAGTTGCTGCTGCAGAGCTGGCATACCTTGCAGGGGCCGATCGCATCGAAGGAACTCTCTTTGGCAACGGAGAGCGCACCGGAAATGTTTGTCTGGTAACTCTTGGTCTCAACCTCTTTAGCCACGGTATCGATCCCCATATTGATTTCTCAGATATCGATGAGATCCGTCGCACCGTGGAATATTGCAATCAGTTGCGAGTACCAGAGCGTCATCCTTACGGGGGCGACTTGGTCTTCACCGCATTCTCTGGTTCCCACCAAGATGCGATTAAGAAGGGGCTCGAGCATATGCAGCGCGATGCCGATGCCGCTGGACGCCATATAGATCAACACACCTGGGCGGTTCCGTACCTGCCGATCGATCCAAAAGATATTGGTCGCTCTTACGAAGCCGTGATTCGCGTTAATTCGCAATCTGGTAAAGGTGGCGTTGCATACTTGATGAAGAACGAGCATCATCTAGATCTGCCCCGTCGCCTGCAAATTGAATTTTCGCAGGTCGTTCAATCAAAGACCGATGCCGAAGGTGGGGAAGTAACCCCCGATCAACTCTGGCAGATCTTTGAAGATGAGTACCTGCCTGCCGCAGAGAACCAATGGGGACGATTTAAATTAGTTGGACTCTCGCAGACCAGCCACTTAGATGAAGATGTAAAACTCTCTGTCGAACTACTGGATCATCACGCAATTTACTCCTTGAGCGGAACCGGAAACGGTCCGATCGCGGCCTTCGTAGACATTATGAACAAGCATGTCGGTGGGGCTGGGGTTCGCGTTCTGGATTATTACGAGCATGCGCTCTCTGCTGGAGGCGATGCCAAGGCGGCTGCCTACTTAGAGTGCGAAGTAGCTGGACGGACCTTCTGGGGAGTCGGTATCGACCCCAGCACGACCACAGCAGCTCTCAAAGCGGTTGTCTCAGCGGTAAATCGAGGTCTGCGACAGTAGTCCGCGATACGGTGACCCTATGTCGGTATACCGCGATCAAGCGATCGTTCTGCGCACCCAGAAGTTGGGCGAAGCCGACCGCATCATCACCCTCTTTACCCGCGAACACGGGCGGATCCGAGCCGTAGCAAAAGGGGTGCGTCGCACCAAATCCAGGTGGGGCGCTCGTCTAGAACCGGCATCGCATGTGGATCTGCAGTTATATTCCGGACGCAACCTCGATACGGTGACACAGGCAGTCAGCATCGAAAATTATGGCGATACCTTGTCGCTCGACTACCAACGGTGGACATGTGCCTCTGCAATTTTGGAGGCGGCAGAACGTTTCGTCTCGCACGAACATGAGCCAGCTTTGCAGCAATACTTATTACTCGTTGGTGCACTCAAGGTGCTGGCTAATGAAACCTACGATGCATCTCTGATTCTCGACGCTTTCTTGCTGCGCTCGCTCGCTGTTGCGGGATATGCGCCTTCACTATCCAACTGCTCGCGTTGCGATGCTCCTGGTCCCCATAGATATTTCTCACTCGTGGGTGGCGGAAGTGTCTGCGACAACTGCAAACCGAGCGCGGCCCCAACTCCGCACCCCGAAACCTTGGCGCTAATGCAACAACTTTTGAGCGGGGACTGGGATCTCGCCTCTGCCAGTGAAGCGCGCTACCGCCGTGAGGCCTCTGGATTAATTGCCGCCTACCTGCAATGGCACCTAGAACGTGGTCTACGAAGCCTGCCTTTAGTTGAGAGAATCTGAGAGTGAATACTTCAAAGCCGCCAAAGGTCGCGAACGTTCCTCACCACGTTGCGATAGTCATGGATGGCAATGGCCGGTGGGCTAAAAAGCGCGGACTGCCGCGGACAGCTGGTCACGAAGCTGGCGAAGCCGCACTGCTCGATGTTGTTCATGGCGCTATTGCGATCGGAGTTAAAGAGATCAGCGCATATGCATTCTCTACTGAAAATTGGCGGCGCAGCCCCGAAGAGGTGAAGTTCTTGATGGGCTTTAACCGCGATGTCTTGCGTCGTCGCCGCGATGAGATGAATGAACTTGGTGTGCGCGTGCGGTGGGTGGGCAGGCCTGGTCGTCTCTGGAAGTCAGTGATTAACGAATTGCAAGAAGCGCAAGAGCTCACCAGGCGCAATAAAGTTTTAACGCTCAACATGTGCGTCAACTATGGCGGTCGAACAGAGTTGGTTGATGCCATAAAACTCATCGCTGATCAAGTGAAATTAAAGAAGATCAACCCAGATGCAATTACCGAAAAGACTTTAGAGAAATTCATGTACAACCCGCAGATGAGCGATGTTGATCTCTTTCTACGAACATCGGGCGAAGAGCGCACCTCCAACTTCTTACCTTGGCAGTCGGTTTATGCTGAGATGGTTTTCATGGATATCTTGTGGCCTGATGTGGATCGCACTACTCTCTGGAAAGCGATCGAAATCTATAACGAGCGTGAACGCCGGTTTGGAAAAGCGTGATAACCCCTATATCTCTTGAAGTAGACTCATCCCATGCATAAAGCGCTACTGCTAGCCGCCATTACTTCGGTGGCGACTGCGTTGGGTGGTTTCTTAGCGGTAAAGATTCGCGATCGTACTCATATCATTTTAGGGCTTGCTGCGGGATTGATGCTGGGGTTGGTCTTCTTCGATCTCCTGCCAACGATATTTGTTAATAACACCAGCACATTTGGGGGAGTCCGCTCCGTTGGTTTAGTTATCGTTCTGGGTTTCTTAATTCTCCATATTTCAGAGCGCTGGTTTGCCACGCACGAACCCTTTGATTCCCACCACGATAACGAGCACCAGCATTACGCGGGACGGCTCGCCGGACTTGCGATGGCTGGCCATGTCTTTGCCGACGGACTCGGAGTCGGCGCCGCCTTTAAGGTATCGAGTTCGTTAGGTTTAGCTGTCTTCTCAGCAATCATGGTTCACGCTTTTAGCGATGGTCTCAATACGGTCACATTCCTCATCAAAGAGAAGAAGTGGACGCGAAAGGCGCGCGGATTGTTGATCATTGATGCCGTTGGTCGCATCGGTGGAGCAGCGGTTGGCTCATATGTTGCATTTGGAAGTAATTGGATCGCGCTCTACTTAGCGCTCTTCGCAGGTTTTGTAATCTACATCGCGACTTCGCATATCTTGCCCGAAGCCCATTCCCGCCACCCTTCGCGCTGGACCTTGCTCGCGACAATTGCAGGGGTTTTGATCATGTGGGCGGTCGTGGCAGGCGGCGCTTAATACTTTTTGGCTCGCGCACGGTAAACTAACCAACCTTGCGACCAGCAAGATAGCCGACAGCCAGCCGGATTAAAGGAGCACTCATGGCCGCAGATCGTTTAGAAACCATTGTTAGCCTCGCGAAGCGTCGCGGATTTGTCTACCCATCCTCTGAAATTTATGGCGGGCTTCGTGCCGCCTGGGACTACGGCCCTCTTGGAGTCGAACTCAAAAACAATGTAAAGCGCCAATGGTGGAAATCCATGGTGCAGGGGCGCGAAGATGTTGTCGGCCTAGATTCATCGGTGATCTTGGCACCAGAAGTCTGGCAGGCATCGGGCCATATCGAAACATTCTCAGATCCCTTGACCGAGTGCACGGCCTGCCACAAGCGCTATCGCGCCGATCACCTAGAAGAGGCCTTCGAAGCCAAGCACAAGCGCCCACCAACTTCGATGGAAGAGATTGGTTGCCCTAATTGTGGCAACAAGGGTCAGTTCACCGCACCACGTCAATTCTCAGGGCTGCTTAAGACATTTCTAGGCGCTGTCGAAGATGAATCTGGTCTGGCGTATCTACGACCAGAGACCGCCCAAGGTATCTTTATTAACTTCGAGAACGTCGCAACCACATCGCGTAAGAAGCCACCATTTGGTATCGGCCAGATTGGTAAGTCTTTCCGCAACGAGATCACCCCTGGCAACTTCATCTTCCGTACCCGCGAATTCGAGCAGATGGAGATGGAATTCTTCGTCGTGCCAGGAACCGATGAAGAGTGGCACCAATATTGGATCGATACTCGTATGGCGTGGTACACCGACCTCGGAATCAATCCCGAACGTCTACGTTTATTTGAGCACCCTAAAGAGAAGTTGTCGCATTACTCCAAGCGCACCGTTGATATCGAATACAAATTTGAATTCAATGGCACCGAATGGGGCGAGCTCGAAGGTATCGCTTCCCGCACCGACTTTGACCTTAAAGCGCATAGCGCCGCATCGGGTAAAGATCTTTCGTGGTTTGACCAAGAGAAGAACGAACGTTGGACTCCTTTTGTTATCGAACCTGCGGCTGGCGTTGATCGTTGCACCTTGACGTTCATGATGGATGCATTTACCGAAGATGAAGCACCTAATAGCAAGGGAGAGATGGAGAAGCGCGCGGTCATGAAGATCGATCATCGCTTGGCTCCGATCAAGGTTGCTGTACTTCCGCTCTCGCGTAACGCTGACTTGTCACCCAAGGCGCGCGATTTGGCCGCAGAACTCCGCAAGAACTGGTCGGTTGATTTCGACGATGCTGGCGCCATCGGTCGTCGCTACCGTCGTCAAGATGAGATCGGTACTCCGTACTGCATCACCATCGACTTTGAATCCCTCGAAGATCATGCAGTAACGATCCGCGATCGCGACACAATGGCGCAAGAGCGCATCGGCATTGACCAGGTGCAAGCCTGGCTCGCACCACGCCTCCTCGGGGCTTAGCCTGGTGATTACTAAGATCGCTCCGCTCCGTTTGCCTATTGCCAACGGGCAATTTGCGAATGACGAAGTGGTCTTAGATACCCCTGTAGTGCTTGCACCAATGGCGGGTATCACAAACTCGGCATTTAGAACGCTCTGTCGCGAACAGGGTGCAGGACTCTTTGTCTCCGAAATGGTGACAGCTCGCGCCTTGATCGAACGCCATCCTGAGACGATGCGTTTGATTACGCCTGGCGTTGGCGAAACTCCACGTTCAGTGCAGTTGTACGCCGTCGATCCAACCGTCGTTGGTCAAGCGATCGAGCTGCTTGGTTCGGAAAACTTAGCGGATCACATCGACCTCAACTTCGGTTGCCCTGTACCTAAGGTCACTCGACGTGGTGGGGGAGCTGCACTTCCTTTCAAGCGCAATCTCTTTAGCGCGATCGTCGGGACATCGGTTAAGACCGCCGCTAAGTATGGAATTCCCGTCACAGTAAAGATGCGCGTGGGAATTAACACCGATCACCACACCTATCTCGAAGCAGGCAGATCCGCGGCCGATCTTGGCGTCGCCTGGGTTGCCTTGCATGCGCGTACCGCCGAGCAGATGTATGAAGGTCAAGCCGATTGGTCACGCATCGCAAACTTGGTCGAAGCCCTTGCGCCTACTGGAGTCCCAGTTCTTGGCAATGGAGATATTTGGTCGGGCGCTGACGGCTTACGCATGGTGCAAGAGACTGGATGCGCCGGCGTTGTCGTTGGCCGTGGTTGTCTCGGTCGTCCTTGGCTCTTTGCCGATCTGGTTGCAGCCTTTAATGGCGAGGCGACTCCAGCCCTGCCAACTCTCTTCGAAGTACGCAAAATAATGTATCGCCATGGCGAATTGCTCGTTGAATTCTTTGAAAGCGAAGGTCGAGCCATGCGCGATCTACGTAAACATATGGCATGGTACTTAAAAGGATTCTCGGTTCCACGCGAAATCCGAGCTGGCTTTGGAATGGTTTCATCCCTCGGCGAGTTAGATCATCTGCTATCGCAATTACAAGACCAACCGTATCCGACAGAGATCGCTGAAGCCCCGCGCGGCCGCCGCAGTCACGGTCGCGCCGTCTCTCTTCCCGATGGATGGCTTAATGATCCCGATGAATTTGCAACTATCACTATTGATGACTCTGTCTCTGGCGGTTAAATATGTTTCTCTTTAAAATGTTACGACGCATAATCACAGCTCTTATTGTCCTCGTCGTAATTGTGCCGCTCTATGTCGCTGGCCAGATCTGGTGGACTGCGCACCATCCTGCGATTAAAGAGAGCTCTGCCATTGTTGTGCTTGGCGCAGCGCAAGATAATGGAAGACCCACCCCAATATTGGCCCAGCGCATTACCCAGGCTCGATTGGCATATGAAGCAGGTCTAGCGCCGTTGATTATTACCGTGGGTGGTGGACAGAAAGGCGATCTTTCTACGGAAGCAGCCGCCAGTCGTAATACCTTGATTGAAGAGCACATCCCCAAGAAGCGCCTGGTCTCGATACCGGTTGGCAAAGATACATTGACCAGCACCATCGCATATGTGAGTTACATGAAGTTGCACCACCTGACCAGCGTGATCATCGCCACCGACCCTTACCACTGCTATCGCGCCATGAAAGAAGCGCGGGACCAGGGGATAGCCGCAACCTGCGCGCAGGCGGAAAATGGTCCAGGCTCGCTCAAAGTGACCGGTCTGCGCTACATCTTCCGCGAAACCGCCGCCTACCTCGCCTATGAAACAGTAGGCCGATTTGGAATCCACCTCAGCGATCAGATTAAAAAGTAGGCTTATCCCCTTATGGTGCTACGACAAGCAGAAGAGTCACCCGGGTACTCGCAGAGCGATCGCGATCGCTTCTTGAGCGAACCCGCAAAACGTATGGGTCGCACCGAATTTGCCCGTGACCGCGCCCGTATCATTCATTCTTTTGCACTTCGTCGCCTGGCCGCCAAGACGCAGGTGGCAGTTCCTTGGCTCACCGACTTTCCGCGCACCCGACTTTCGCACTCGTTGGAGTGCGCGCAGGTAGGTCGCGAGTTGGGATGGGCGCTAGGCGCAGATCCAGATTTGATGGAAGGTGCCTGCTTGGCCCATGACATTGGCCACCCACCCTTTGGTCACAATGGTGAAGATGCTCTCAACGCGGTCTCGCAGGAGTGTGGTGGTTTCGAAGGCAACGCGCAATCCTTCCGACTCTTGGTTCGCCTAGAAGCAAAGACGGTTGATGAAGCGGGCCACTCTGTCGGGCTCAATCTCACTCGGGCCTCGCTCGATGCCGCTACTAAGTATCCATGGCCGCGTGCCGTGAACAATCGTAAATTTGGCGTGTATGACGATGATCAAGCGGTCTTTGATTGGGTGCGCTTAGGCGCTCCAAAAGGTAGACAGTCAATGGAAGCGCAGATCATGGATTGGTCTGATGATGTCGCATATAGCGTGCATGATTTAGAGGATGCGCTTGTAACTGGTCACGTGATGTTGCAACATTTGAGTGCAGATTTACCTCAACTGTTTGCGGTTGCCCAAGGTAGCTACATGAGCGATATGACCGAAGTTGAAGCTCAAGCCGCACTCGCCGCGTTACAGGCCTTATCGTGCTGGCCTATAAATTATGATGGTTCTCATCGCCACTTGGCCCGTCTTAAAGATTTGGCTTCGCAATTGGTCGGACGTTTTGCGCTCGCTGCTGAAAGCGCCACGCGTGATCAATATGGTGACGGCCCCCTCACACGCTACAACGCCAACCTAGTAGTGCCACGAGCCCAACGGATCGAAGTTGCGATTCTCAAATCAATTGCAACGTATTACGTAATTAACGCCGCGGCATCTCAAGAGAGATATGCCGATCAGCAGGTCATCATTAAAGAGTTGGTAGAGATGGTCTTGGCCCAGGCGCCGGCATCCCTAGAATCCTTCTTCTTGGATGATTGGAAACTGGCAACAAATCACTCAGAACGGCTACGGGTTGTGGTGGATCAGGTCGCAGCGCTCACCGATCCAGGTGCTTATGCGCTGCACGCTAAATTGAAAAGTCTAAGATAACCACCATGGCCGGGCGCATCAGAGATGAAGACGTAACTTACGTCCGCGAGCACACGCCGATTGAAGATGTCGTCGGAGATTTCGTTCAACTTAAAGGCGCTGGCGGGGGCCAGAAGAAGGGCCTCTGCCCTTTTCATGACGAGAAGAGCCCCTCTTTTAATGTGACCCCTTCCAAGGGATATTTCCATTGCTTCGGTTGTGGCGTCGGCGGCGATGTCATTAACTTCTTGATGAAGTTAGAGCACCTCACCTTTACCGAAACCGTGGAACGTCTGGCCGAACGCATTGGCTATCAACTTCGCTATGACTCCACGGGTCCAGCTACCGGTGGTGGTATAAATCGTTCGCGTCTAGTCGCAGCCAATACCGCAGCTGCTGCCTTCTATCGTGAACAACTTGGGCTACCTGGGCCTGCGCAAGTAGGTCGAGAATTTCTTACTGGACGCGGCTTTGATAAAGCGGCGGCGGAACAATTCGGCGTTGGATATGCGCCCGACGAATGGGACGCACTTTATAAGCATATGAGCTCTCTGGGCTATAAAGATGAAGAACTCAACCTTGCTGGCCTTACTAAAGAGGGCAGCCGCGGGGGATTGATCGATCGTTACCGCAATCGCCTGGTCTGGCCAATTAAAGATATCTCTGGTGACATAGTGGGATTTGGTGCCCGCAAACTAGCAAGCGACGATAAAGACCAAGGTCCCAAATATTTGAATACTTCCGAGACCCCGATCTATAAGAAATCGCAGATCTTATATGGCTTAGATATGGCGAAGAAAGAGATCGCGAAGAAGCGTCAGGTTGTAATCGTTGAAGGTTATACCGATGTAATGGCAGCCCACCTCGCGGGAATCACCACCGCGGTTGCAACGTGCGGAACCGCATTTGGCGATGATCACATCAGAATTATTCGACGCTTGTTAATGGATGATGATGCATTTCGTGGTGAGGTGATCTTTACCTTCGATGGCGATGCCGCCGGGCAGAAGGCCGCTCTTCGTGCCTTTGATGACGACCAAAAATTTGTGGCCCAGACCTTTGTCGCAGTTGAGCCATCGGGAATGGATCCCTGCGAATTACGTCAATCTGGTGGCGATATAGCGGTGCGCGATCTGATCGCACGACGAGTTCCACTCTTTGAATTCGCGATGCGCAGCGTAATAAAGCAATATGACGTCGCCTCTGCTGAAGGGCGAGTTAGTGCGCTTAACCAAGTCGCACCTTTGGTGGGAAAGATTCGTGATGCCTCGCTACGTCCAGAATATATTCGACTAGTAGCTGGATGGCTCGGCATGGAAGTAGATACCGTCTCTGCTGCTGTGAAGCGCGTTGCGGGCAAGAGCAACGCTCCGCTACCTGATGCGCCCGCTATGGCGGTCAATCTCTCAGATCCAATTTTGATGCTGGAACGTGAAGTTCTCAAGGCAAAGTTGCAGGCCCACGAGTTGGCTCCACAATGGGTTGATATCGAAGCGAATGCATTTACCTACCCACCGTATGCAGCGGTTCGCGCCAAGATCGATTCTCTTCCCGATATGAATATCACCTCTCTATTGGAAAGAACCGAAGATGAAAATCTGCGTGGATTGATCACCGAATTGATCGTCGAACCGATTCGAACCGACGGTGAAGTCTCCGAGCGTTATGTGGCCAGCATTATTGCCCGGCTTCGTGAGGTCGCGTTGAGCCGCGATATCGCCGAAATTAAGTCGACCTTGCAGCGGATCAATCCCGTCGATGAGGCCGAGCGATATACCGAGATTTTTGGGGCGCTGGTCGCAAAAGAGGCGCAAAGGCGAGCCCAGAAAGACCTTGCGATAGGGGATCTGTGATTTAGCCAAATGGCGGGATTTTGCTAGGATTCCCTCTCAAGGTGCCAAATATTCCCTGATAGCTCAATTGGCAGAGCAGTCGACTGTTAATCGACAGGTTCTTGGTTCGAGTCCAAGTCAGGGAGCTTTACCTCAGCCAGGATTTTTAAGGTTGGGTCGGTATGCTCAGCGCAGACCGAAGGGACATCATGGCTCGCTTTTCACTCGCCGATACTTGGCGCACACAATCAACAGGTACGCGCGTACTCCGTCTCATGCTGGGAGGTACCTGGCTCTATGGAGGCCTGCAGAAGGCATCCGACGCTCAATTCTTTAACAAGGCTTCCACCGGCTATATCGGTGCCCAGATCACGGGCTTCGCTAAGAACTCTCCGCTCTCCTTCATCTTAAAGCACATGATCTCCCATGCCGCGCTCGCGGGTTGGATGATCCTGCTGGGCGAAATTGCAATCGGTTTGGCAGTCCTAAGCGGTGTCGCGCTCCAAGCCGCGATCATCGCTGGAGCTGGTGTATCGATTATTTTGTGGCTCTCAGTCACGTGGCACGTTCAGCCTTACTTCCTTGGATCAGATACCGCCTATCTGGTTATGTGGATCGCACTCTTCTTCTTGGTTCGCAAAGAGGCGGCCCCGCGTGCACGCAAGAGTCCAATTCCTAACCTAGCCGATCGTCGTGAAGTTATGCGCATCATTGGCGTCGGCGTGACATCAGTCATCGCAGCGCTCGCTGCAGGAGGATTGAAGAAGTCGATTCCGGTACCGACAACCGGCAACAAGATCGTTGCGCTCTCGGCTTTCCCAGTTGGATCAACAATGCAATTCACCGCACCTGATGGGAACCCAGCATTCTTATTTAGAACGAAGGTTGGAGTATTTGCCTACTCTGCAATCTGCACGCACCAAGGTTGCACACTCGGATACAACCCATCGGCAAATAGCCTCGACTGTCCCTGCCACGGTAGTACATTTGATGTAGCCAACGGCGGCGCGGTGCTCGGTGGCCCAGCTCCAGCACCACTTCCTACATACAAGGTTGCGATAAGCGGCAACTCGATTGTGACGGTATAAAAGTGGCTATATTTAAATTGCAGATCGGACTTCCAGATCGCCCCGGTTCACTCGGCGCGGTCGCATCGGCCATCGGCTTTGCGGGGGGAGATATTCGCTCGCTCGTAACTGTGCGTACCGAGGATGGAAAGGGGATCGACGACATTACCGTCGCTATTCCCGGCAATGACCCGACTGATTTACTTGAAGTTCTAAACGCAATTGGTGGAGTTGAAGTTCGCTCTATCGAGCCTGCGATTTAACCGCATCGCCAATCATCATCTCTAGGTCTCGGGTGGGTTGCCATCCGAGCAGAGATTTCGCTTTAACAACTGATGCGATCAGACTTGCTGGATCACCGGCACGGCGTGGTCTTTCAACCGCTGGAACTTCCCGACCCAAAACTTTTGTAGCAAGCGCGATAACTTCACGGACAGAATAGCCGCCACCGCTACCAAGGTTAACAATCTCGTGAACGTGGGACTTTAAAGCGCCGAGCGCCAAGATATGAGCGTCGATCAGATCAACAACATGGATGTAGTCGCGGATACAGGTACCGTCTTTGGTATTCCAATCTGCCCCATAAATCTGGAGCGGATTGTCTGCAGTGGCGCGTAAAACCAGCGGAATTAAATGGGTCTCAGGATTATGACGTTCTGACAGCCAACCAGCTGTTGATTGATATGCACCCGCGACATTGAAGTAACGCAGCGAGATAGCGCTAATCCCACGAGCGCTGATCATCCGATCGATCGCTAATTTTGATGCCCCGTATGGATTGGTAGGCGCAGCCTTCGACTCTTCGGTAATCGGATCATCAACGGGTTGGCCATATGTCGCAGCTGAAGAAGAGAAGACCATACGGTCGATACCGTGGATCGCCATAGCATCAAGCAGATTCTGCGTACCATCTACATTAACGTGATGATAAAGATCAGGTTTATCAACGGATTCTCCGACGAGAGATTTACCAGCGAAGTGCATGACTGCGGCACAACCAGCGAGGGCAGTGCGCAGCGCGTCTGGATCTAAGATCGAGCCTTCGACAAAGGTGGCACGGGGATCGACGGCATCGGCATGGCCCATAGAGAGATCATCGAAGACGACCACTTCATATCCTCGTTCAACCAAGATAGCCACTGCTATTGATCCGATATATCCGGCTCCACCTGTTACCAAGATTCTCGACATAGAGCGAAGCCTACTTTCTTTAATTACGAATTTGCCCGGCACAGGAGTCGACTGGAGCTGGCTTGGGAGAGGGGGATGGTGAAGGTTTAACGTTGGTGCTGATTATTGGGCTAGGTGTTGGGGAGGGAGCTTGAATTACAGTAAATACAACAGGGATTTGCGCTGCAGCTTCTGTGCCACTGGGGTCGGTAAAATTGATCGTTCCCACATAATTTCCAGCAGGCACGTTGTTAATTCTTACGAGCCACGACCCCGATGAATTGCGGGTGACAGATTGAATGCCAGGACTCATCATGGTGGATGCGGGTACATATGTAACGCTGCCAGTCACTACGGGCGTGGAATCAGGGCGCACCACACTGACATAAAAGAGCACCGGATCATTATTGGTTTGGGCTGATTGCGCAGTAATCGAGATCGCGGTGGGTTCATTGAAGGGCAACATCTGAGAGTTATCAGGTTGCCAGAGTCCACGGACCAATTTTAGGAAGGCGTTGTTATTGCCGAAGAAGACGTTGAGATCTACCCGGGTACCAGGAACTCCATATTTACCTGCGATCCCACACGAGGTGTACTGCCAAATCTGCCATTGCGTTGTGCAATCTTGATTGGTCCAGGAATCGGCATAGCAGCCGACACTCTTCGCATTGGGTTGTACGGTGGTGATTGCGGGATTGATGGAATAATGAGCGAGCCAGAGTGGGTATTGGCGAAGGGCTGCCGAACGCGACATCGCAGTTTCGAGGAACTGGGGGTAGCTATATACAAATGGCTTACGTCCAGTGGCAGCGCTGACGGTATCAAGCCAGGTCTGTGCCCAGAGCGTGACATTTGCCGATGAGGCATATCGAGCACAGCCACCACCGGAATAGAGGATGCAGTTATTTTCTAAATCAAGGGCGACGGGTAGATCGCGGCGACCATACCCTCCTAAAGAGGCGATCCTCCAGATTACCTTTTGTGCCTGTGCCTTCGCATCCTTGATGACCGTTGCCGCGTCACTCGCATTAGGAAGATAGGCATAGTAGTAAAACGAGGTGTAAATACTGGCGGCCTGGGCCGCCTTGCGATCAGGGATCATATATTTAACCGCCATGGCATCATTCACATCGATGGTGTCGCCGCCCTTGATAATGATAAAACGAATCCCAGCCGCAAACATCTTTTTAAAGTCGATTCTGGCATTACCAGGATGTTGGTAATAACTAATGTCCATGCCGTGGATTCGACTGCCCGGTCCCAGCGCATCGATCTTGGCAGGAGTTGTTAGAGCCGATGCCACGTTACCGACCATCGTCAACGCAAGTGCGATCGCTAAAATCGCGCGTTTCATACTTCAAGAACCTCGAGCGGCTCTTTGAACACCTCTTGGATCTTCTCTTGAAGCAGAGCCAGGTGGCGTGGATTGCGGGCAATAGAAAAGTTATGATCCCCGCCAAATTTCTGCGGATCGCTGAAGTTGATTATTAAAACCCCAGAATCGACCGAGACTATGCGCGCGTCAAAGAAGGCGAGCCAAGCGATGCGATCGATCTCGAGCACACCATCGAGGACCTCGTTCCAACGAGATTTAATCTCTTCTACGGTGAGCGATGCCATGACTCAACAATAAAGCAAAGAGCGATTAAGCCTTGCCATGTACATCGTGAAGGTAGCGTGAGCCGCGCAACGCGCTAAACACCGCACCGATAAGGGCCATTGCCAGTGCCATGGTGAAAACAATTACCAGGCCATGGTGGAATGGTTGTGAAATCAAATTGGGGAAGAAGTGTTTACCCGTGAGTGTCGCCCATTGCGCATCAGTCACATGAGCTGCTGCCTGAGTTCCCAGCAAACTCTGAAGTGGGTTGTAGCCCAGGAAGGATGCGAAGAGGCTTCCAACTACCGGTAGATTCGCAATCTGATGAGCTTGTGCCGCAGATACACCATTTGCCGTTAACCCCGCGTAGAGCGAACGGGGAAGTGCATGGCTTAAACCAACGATCATGAGCGAGAAGAAGATTCCAATAGAGAGAACCATTCCAGTATTCATGAAGGCCGACTGAATCCCAGCTGCTGCGCCACGGTTCTCGGCCGGGACACTATTCATCACAGCTGTAGCGTTTGGAGCCGAAAACATTCCGCCACCGATTCCATTAAGCAGTACCAACGCTGCAAACCAGATGTAATGGAAGTTGGTAGGCACAAGAAGTAGCCCGATGAAACTGCCCCCGAAGATCACCATCCCAACGGTTGAAAGGAGTCGGGCCCCGTGACGATCGGAGATCCAGCCACTTACAGGTCCTGCGAAGAGGAATCCAATGGTTAGTGGAAGGAGATAAATACCAGCCCAAAGCGGCGTTGCCGTGTAGGCGTAACCATGGATAGGTAACCAAATTCCCTGCAACCAGATGATTAACATGAATTGCAGTCCACCACGCGCCGTGGCGGCCAGGAACCCAGCGCCAGATCCCATGGCGAAGGCGCGAATCCTAAAGAGATGCAGATTAAACATGGGGTGCTTAACCTTCATCTCAATAATGAAGAAAGCGGCAAAGAAAACAATAGCCAGTCCAAAGCCAAGGAGAACTTTAGGTGCCGACCAACCCATCGAGGAGCCACCATACGGTTGAATTCCATAGACCATGGCTATCAAGAGTGAGGTTAGACCGAGGGCGAAGGTGAGGTTGCCCCACCAATCGATCGTTGCATGAGCGCGCTTGCCGTTGTCCTTGAGGCTGATATATCCCCAGATCGTTCCAAAGAAGCCAAAGGGAACCGATACCCAGAAGACCAGGCGCCAGTCACCGATAGATAGCAAACCACCTGCGATTAAACCAATAAATGATCCGCCAATTGCTGCAACCTGATTGATACCTATGGCCAAGCCGCGCTGTTCGACAGGAAATGCATCGGCGATGATGGCCGATGAATTAGCAAACAACATTGCGCCGCCGACGCCCTGAACTAAGCGCCAGACTACGAGCCAGAGCGCGCCTTTGCTGGCGTGGTAGGGATCAAGGGCGAGCAAGATAGATGCAATAGAGAAGACTAAGAATCCCAAGTTATAAATCCGCACGCGCCCGAAGATGTCGCCGATTCGCCCCAGGCTAATTACGAGTACCGCAGTAACGAGCATGTACCCTTGCAGTAACCAGAGCAGATACCCAACATTGCTAGGGGAGAGCGGGTCGATTCCGACACCGCGAAAGATCGCCGGCAGCGAGATCAAGATGATGGACGAATTGATCGTCGCCATAAAAATACCGAGAGTTGTATTGGTAAGGGCGACCCACTTGTAGCGCGGTGAGATTGTGCTCGTTGTTACAGATTCAGTCACCCTTGCAGGGTAGCACAGAGGTTTCTAACTGTTTTTAGTGGCATTTACATCGACTGAGGTAGTTACATTCACAGATATTTGAACTCTTCGGCCAGCAGCTGTATCAAGAAGGCGCAGCCTCCACGTTGCGCCTGGTGCCATGGCAAGCGCGACGGATGCAGTAAGTGATGCAGTACCAGCGGCCACGGTTAGTAGCGTTGTTGCGCCAGTGGAGCAAACACCTGTCGACTCCGTCCAAGTTCCGGTGCAATAGCTCAAAGTGACTGTTCCAGATTGGATTCCCGTGAGTTTGGTTACCGTAATAGTTTCACTCGCGAGAGGAATAGTGCCAAAGTTGACTAAAGATTCGAAGTCTCCAATAGTTGCAGTCGTCGAAGGTATCGAATACAGCGTTTTAGTATTGCTAGTTGCAGCAGCAGCGACGACCACTGCGGACAGAGTGCCGGTGCTGACGGTGGGAGTGGTGTTTGTCGCCGCGATCAAACTTGCGTCACATGCACTGGTAACCATGGCGAAAGATAGAATCAAGGACATGAGGACCTTGCCCAAGGTTTTAGTTAGCGTAATCATCTGTTGTCTGTTAGTGCGACACGTTGCGTTTCGGTAACGGCGAATTGTAGTGTTGCTGTCAGCCCCAGTATTGAAGGCGCGGTTGTAGGCGTGACTACAGGAGTCTGACCATCCGTTACTGATTCAGAATCAATTAAATCTATCTGAAATTCGATTTGCAAATATGTGGTGGTGTTGGGAGCGGTATTGATTGCAAAGCTATTTGCCGTGAGAAGATTCTTCAACGAGTCTCCGAGCAGTGTGGTCGAAGTACCTCCGCAGGTGCCAATGGTCGAACTACCAATGGTGTACGTCCACGCCTGAGTGCAAGATTTAATTGTAAGGATGATTCCTCGACTGGCATCGGTGCTGAGAAGTGTCGGTGTCGAATCGGTGATTCTAAGACTCGGGCTAGTGGCACCACCCGTTCCCTGCGTGAAATCAACATAGCGATATTGTTTGTCACCTGGCGACATATTTGCTATCGAGGAAGACCAGCCAGCGCTACTTCCATCTGGGGAGGCCGTCAGGGCAATTTTTCCTGAGGCAATTGATTGAGTGGTTCGGTTCGTGGCCTGAGCAATAAGGCTTGCATCGGCGGAGGATGCAACTAAGGAGATCCCGAGACTCCCAGCAAGACAGAGCAGAAAAGGGTAGAGCAAGGCCCCTCGTATTAAGGAGAGGCCTTGCTTTACATTGCTCATAGCTACTAAACGACTACAAACTAAGCGTTAGTCGTCGTGGCGGTGCGCTGCTGCTCGGTGAAAGTAAAAGTTGCGGCAGCGCTCTGACTCTGAATTGTTGGCTCTGTTGCTGCTACTGAAACAGACGATGCAGCCGAGGTATTGGTGATTGTGTCTACAACGGGAGTCGCCGTGACGGTTGTACCTGATGAAGTGAGAACGTGGTAAGCACCGTTGAAGCCGATGGAGGTACTGGTAAAGCCAGCCACGGAGAAGTATTCACCAACAGCCAATTGAGCGGCATCTGTTGATGACATGGTGAAGGAAACCGCTGCATTAGCAACGGTCTTGTTCTGAACAGCAGTGATGGTCTGAGAACCATTGGCAACCACTGGAGTTCCAGCATTTGTGGTGGTCTCATTGTTTGTGGTGTTGGCCGGCAGGGTCATAACGATCTGAAGGAAGTTCGTTGTGTTCTGCGCCAGGTTGAAGTTGCTAAGTGCTTGAGCGGTACGAAGCGTGTATCCACCTGTTGAAGCGAGCACAACGGACTGTGTGCCACCGCAGGTGCTTGCAGAGGTTGCATTGACAAATGTCCATGCCTGGGTGCAGTTGTTAACGGTGAATTGAATGCCACGCACGTTGTCGCTTGTCAGCGAAGTATCGCCGGTAGCGCTGAGCGCGAGCGTAGGCAAGAGTGCAGTTCCCTGGGTGGTGCCTTGCTTCAAATCGATATAACGGTACTGAACATCACCAGGAACCATTCCAGCAATCGGGGTCGTTGAGGAGAAGCCAGCGGTCTCGCTTGTGGCGGTTGAGTTTGCCAAAGTGAGGTTCAGCGAGCCTGAAGCAATACTCTGCGCTGTGGCGTTGGTACCAACAGCGGTGAGGTTTGCGGAGGTAACGCCGGTCACGAGAGCAACGCCCAAGATTCCAGCGCTAGGGATTAACAACATGCGGAAAATCTGAGCAGAGCTCTTTCCGACGAACAAGGTAGATATTTTCAATGTAACTCCTATTTAGTGGTGGTTGATTGTTTTCAATTTTGATTTATTTACTTTTCAAGCAGGGTGTTCCTAAGAGTCACCTCCTTGAGAAGTTGCTTCTAGCGGAACGCTCTCTATTTCGCTCTCGTTCTTCACCTTGACCTTCATGGATCTATAGGCAAGATTCATAATCGCCAATATCGC